>Ga0210406_10002934_pt1 | contig 19020 bp, 15 predicted proteins | sample IncBWC30MmetaG_FD_155454 | JGI IMG/M metagenome (GOLD analysis project Ga0210406, IMG submission 155454) | Forest soil microbial communities from Barre Woods Harvard Forest LTER site, Petersham, Massachusetts, United States - Inc-BW-C-30-M | ecosystem: Environmental > Terrestrial > Soil >... | reverse complement strand
ACTTCAGATCGGCTATTCCATCTAGGAATTGAATGTCGGTATTGGCAAGGTGCCACGCCAATTCTTTTGCGGTGCGGGCATTCGGATCGGGTTTGTAACCCGAAGCTGCGTCGGGAACGGCGGCAATAACTTTCTTGGTGATTTCCGCTTCGCGCGTGATGCCATCCAGCATCATGGCGCGATAGCCGAGGACAAATTCCGGAGTCAGACCTTGGGACATATTTCCTCCTTAGTTGAGGTGCTTCGTTTCTGGCTTGCAGGGACGGAAAGGGGCGGGTGGCGCGTCCCCGAATTCAAATTGCTACAAACTCCTACGACCTTCGCCGGACGAATGCGTCCGGGGCAACGCGATCGATCTCGAACGAACCCGCCGATTATACGCCAACGGGCTGCTGGCTGCGCACCTTGCTTCCGGACGGGACGGGCGTGAGCCAGTTATGCCGGTCGTTCTTCTCGCCGTGCACAATCGCGTAGAACTCTTTCTGCAGCGCCTTTGTGACCGGGCCCGCGGCGCCTTTGCCCACCTTGATTTTGTCGACCGAGCGAATGGCGGTGACCTCAGCGGCCGTGCCGGTAAAGAACGCTTCGTCGGCGATGTAGAGCATCTCCCGCGGAATCATCTGCTCCACCACTGGGATGTTCAAATCGCGAGCGATCTGCAGCACCGAGTCGCGCGTGATCCCAGGCAGCACCGAATTGCCCAGCGGCGCCGTAATCAGCTTGTCGTTATGCACCAAGAACAGGTTCTCGCCCGAGCCCTCGCTGACGAACCCGCCGGCATCGAGCGCGATGCCTTCGGCATAGCCGTTAACGATGGCTTCCATCTTGATCAGCTGTGAGTTCATGTAGTTGGCGCCGGCCTTGGCCATGGCGGGCAGCGTGTTGGGAGCCAGCCGCGTCCAGGAGGAGACGCACACGTCGCAGCCGTCGCTCTCGCCCCCCAGATATTTTCCCCACGGATAATTGATGATGTAAACCTCGGTCGGCGAATTGAACGGATTCACCCCCGCCTCGCCATATCCTCGCAGCACAATGGGGCGCACGTAGCAGGGCCACGCGCCATTGTGCCCAACGGTATCGAGCATGCCCTTTACGAGTTGGTCGCGGGTAAAATCGACGTCAATGCGATAGACCTTGGCGGAATTCAGCAGCCGCTGCATGTGTTCGTCGGCTCGAAAAATTGCGGGCCCGCTGGGCAGTTCATAGCAGCGAATGCCTTCAAACACTGAAGACCCGTAGTGGACCACGTGCGACATCACATGAATCGTCGCGTCGTCCCAGTTAATGAGCTTGCCATTGTGCCAGATCTTGTCGGTCTTCTGAATCGCCATGCCAACTCCTTGGGCGTTACTTCGTTACCAGACAATTATATCCGAGCCGCTTGTAGCCCCAGCAGTCACAGCCGCCTCGGCTGGCCGCCCACTTCCGGGCGGCACGGCGGCGAAGACCGTTTTCAATCGCATAGAAATCGATCAGAATGCAGGCGCCAAAGCCACTTTATGCACCCGGGCCCGATAGCGCGGATCGGAGTGGAGAAAATCGAAGACCGGTTCATTCTGCAGCCGGTTCGTTCTGCAGGAAGAGGAGCAGCGGAGCATGCTCGCGATCGGCAGCTTCGAGAAAGTTCAGCGTCTCCTCCTGGCGCGTCGGGGAGAAATCTTGGGGTTGATGTTGCCTGCGACGATCACGAGCGAGAATGAAAACTGTATCCCACTGCCTCATCAGTTCTAAATCTAAACCCCTGATGAGTCAGCGTAGGTTGTTGTAGCCTCATCCGCCGCATCCCAAAGCCGGAAAATTCTGGGACAGACATTTGCTGTCCGTCGCCTTTGACTCTGGGGTTGCTTCCTTAGGACAACCCAGGACAACCCAAGAGTAAAACCGAAGTCAAAAGTGACGGACGGGAGGTCCGTCCCCCCGCGAGCAAATCACGGTCTTTTAGGTTAGTTCGCCGGAGCTATCGCTGCCTGCGTGGTTGTTGTCGGGAGTTCGTCGCCGCGGAAGTATTTGGGATTGTTCTTTGAAGCCGCGTTGGCGGACTTCATTTCGGGCATGGCTTCGTAGGGCTTGCTGTAGTCGTTGGCGGCGTTCCAGAAGAGGAATCCAATGCCACCTTTACTTTTCGCGGTCTCTACCTGGATCTTGATGTATTCCGGCGAATAGGTCTTGGTGCGCCAGTGGAAGGCCTGCAGCCAGGGACGAATCACAACTCCGCTGCCTTTGGTGATGAGTTCAAAGCGATCCATGGATTCGCCGATGAAGTGGGCGGGCTCGTCGCCGGGGTGGGCGATGTTGTCCATGCCGAAGAAGTGCGAAGGATAGATCATGGGGCTGAGGACGTCCGCGTAGTGGGCCATGCCGACGATGTCCTGCCCGGTGTGGGAGAGGTCAACCTGGCGCTGCCAGGCCATCACGCCAAAGACGTCGAGCGAGAGCAGGACGCCGGTGGGGTGGAGCTCGGCGTAGGCCTTCTTAAGGAAGGCGGTGATTACGTCGGAGCGCTGCGGGCCTCGCGGGGCAAGGCAGGCTGATTTCGTCTCGGCGGAGCTTGCGCCCCTCCTGCGGGACTTGTTCCCTTTCTTGTCGGCTCCCCGCGATTTCGGTCCCGAGCTATCCGATGCCGCCCCTTCGGGGCTGGTCTTTGCTGATCCTGTCACCCCGTCGGTGGGCCTGGAGGTTCCGCTTTGTTTCGCCTCTGCGGGATGGCCAGGGCCCTCACCACAGGAGCCGTTTGCACTGGAATCTTGAGCCGCTTGCGCGGCTTCCGGATTGGCCAATTGGTAGGCGAAGGCGGCGTCTTTCTGCTCGCCTTCGGCGGGGAAGCGGACGTAGTCGAATTGGATTTCGTCGGCGCCGAGTTGAGCTACATGTTTGGCCAGGGCGATGTTGTAATCCTGCACTTTGGGCTGGGAGGGATCGGTCCAGACTAGCTTACCGTTTTCGCGCCAGGCTTGGTGGTCCCTTCTGGACTGGACGGCGAGTTCGGGGTGCTCCTTGACCAGGCGCTCGTCGCGAAATATGGCGATGCGAGCGATGGCGTGCATGTTCTGCTGGTGCAGGAATCGGACCAGTTTGGGGACGTCGTGAATGTAGACCTGGTGTTGGCCGAGCAGAGGGTGCTCGAAGGGAATGGTGACGCTGCCGTCGGAGTCTTTGATGTCGAAGACTACCGCGTTGCCACCGACCTCGCGCCAGTGGCGGACGATGCGGAGTCCGTGATCGCTGGCGGCCATGATGCCGGTCAGGTAGATGGCGCGGACTTCAAAGTCTTTGGGGACGGGAATGGTCTTCTCGGTGACGGGCGCAGACAGGATTCCCGGGATAAGGATGTTTTCGTTGGCTTTCAGAATGTTGGCGGTGCGATCTCCGTTGCTGTGGCGGATGGCGTCGGCTAGTTCGGAGGATGTCAGATAGGAAGTGCGGCCTAGATAACGCCGAGCGATCGTGGGGATGGCTTCGCCACGCTTGGCGGTGTATATTTCCGTGCCGGGGGCGGCGAGGGGAACGGGCGCGGGCTTGGTGCTGACAGGTATGGATGCACTGGCGGCATGCAGTTGCGCTGCGGTGGCGGCGGTGGTTTTGGCGGTTTGGGCCTGGGCGGTGAAGTCGGACGAAGAGTGAGAGACGACGCGCCATCCGGCGCTGGCGAAGAAGATACACGAAATCCCGGTGATGATATGAACCGATGAAAGGCGCAAGCGTTCCTCCGCGAAAAACGTAATGATAGTAGATGGGAGTGGTGCGGGTCGCTAGTTACGTGGGGAGTAACACGGTTGGCGGGCTGAGTCGTAGTGAAGTACCGGGTGGCAGGTTCCGAGTATCGAGGATCGAATAAACGACCTGGGCCAGCTCGGTCTCGGCGGAAAAACGGGCTAGGACCTTGCTCCGGTGGCTCGGCTTCTTGGTCGCGGGACCGCCGAGGCGGCTATCCCACCGGAACCTTCTTGGGACGATGGGAATCGGGGGTTAGCTGTGCGGTGCGGGTTCCTTTCCGCGATGGTGCAAAGTATTTCTCTTCGCGTCCCAGGGGTTGAGGATTCTCGTCCGTCAATCGAGGGTAGGATGGCGGTAAGCCTCGGCGGATGCAGGGGTTCCTGAGCGAGTGGAATTCGGCTCGGGCGTGGCCAGCGGGTTGCTTATTCTCATGGCACCCGGACGCTCCGGCCGGGACACAGATGAAGACGATTCCGGGAAATGGGCCAGGGATTAAGACATAGGCTAAAGATAGGCCTACAGCTGTCGGGAATAACCAGAGAAGAGCCGAAGAAAACGGCCTCGAAAGGGAAAACGTCCGGAACGCCGGGCGAACGACTTTATGAGAACGAACCTCGCAACAGTGCTCGATCCAAACCGTCGCAGCAACGATGCTGGAGAGTTTGATGGCGCCTTGCGCCGCCGGATTGTGGGGCAGGAACAGGCGGTCGAAAAGGTCGTTGAGATCTATCAGATGTTTCTGGCGGGATTGAACGCGCCGGGGCGTCCGGTGGGGAATCTTTTGTTTCTGGGGCCGACCGGATCGGGGAAGACGCGGGTGGTCGAGGCCATGGCCGAGGCGTTGTTTGGGGACGCCCGGGCTTGCATCAAGATTGATTGCGCCGAGTTTCAGCATTCGCATGAGATTGCCAAGCTGATCGGATCGCCTCCCGGATATTTGGGCCATCGGGAGACGCATCCGCTGCTCACGCAGGAAGCTTTGAACCAGTGGTATACGGAGAAGCTGAAACTGTCGATTCTGTTGTTTGACGAAATCGAGAAGGCGTCGGATTCGCTGTGGCAGCTGTTGCTGGGGATTCTGGACAAGGCGACCTTGACTTTGGGCGACAACCGGCGGGTGGATCTGTCGCAGTGCATCATCATTATGACGTCAAATCTGGGTGCCAGTGAGATGACGAACCTGGTGGACGGCGGCTTCGGATTTGCGCCGAAGGCGGTGGAAGTCGATCAGTCGTTCGATGACAAGATTCAGCGGACCGCGACGGAAGCGGCGCGGCGCAAGTTCACGCCGGAGTTCATGAACCGGATCGATAAGACGGTGGTGTTCAAGACGCTGCGCGATGAACATCTGGCGCAGATTCTGGACATAGAACTCGGCATGGTGCAGCAGCGCGTGCTGATGGCAGCGGGAACGAACCAGTTCGTATTCAACTGCACCGCGGCGGTGAAGGCGTATCTGCTGAAGGAAGGGACCGATCCCCGATATGGGGCGCGCCACCTGAAGCGGGCGATTGAGCGCAATCTGGTGTTTCCGCTGGCCAATCTGGTCGCGACCGGACAGGTGAAGTTGGGGGATTTCGTTCGCGTTGACATGGCTTCGGAGAACAAGATGATCTTCGTGAAGGAAGCCGAAAATACGATGGCGCCGGTCTTGCTGGAGCGTTATGGGGCCGCAGCGGCGAACCAACCAAATGTACGTGCGGCGCGGACCGCGGTGAACAATCGCCGGGACTTTGGCACGAGTCCGTCGGTGGCGGAGAGCAAATAGGGGTTTTGAGTTCGTCGTTTCTGTTTAAATCTCTCGCTGGAACGCATCTCGCGAGGTTGTGTAGCACTTCATGGCGCCGGAGCTTTCCGGCGCCTTTTTCCTGCTGCGCCGAAACAGGTTCGACAGCTAGGGGGTGAAAGTCCCCTGCTCAACCGGGTGGAGGTGAAGAGCTAGACAAACGCAAGGGCGTCGTCCGAAAGACGGGGGCCGCAGTTGGGGCAGTTCGCCCAGGAGTTGGAAAGAAGCGGGGCGCAAAGGCGCGATCCGATGAACAAGAACCGGATAGGAGGCCCAGCGGGCTGGGCGAGTTGGCAGATGACAGCGAAACCCAACTTCGCTGGTGGTAAATCCGGCGGCTGCGCGCGAAAGGCGGTCGAACTTAGTTCGCCAGGCCCGCCGCACGTCACCGAAGCGGTGACTGAAGATGGACTGATCCAGCTTGACCGTGCGGCGGGAGTCAGCCGAGGGCATAGTAGACCGATACGGTCGAAGTCCCGAGTACTAAGGGAGCCGCAAGGAGGACGCCGACTCGAGCAACGACAGCCGGCTGCAGATGGCGCCGGCCTTCAGCGAAGAGGGGAGAAGTGAAGCTCCAAAGACTCCTTCCCTCCTATGCCGATTGGGATTCAGCGGGATCGCAACTCAGTCCTGACAAATTCTCGGCAACCGGGTGTACCCCATTTGCGGTCAATGATCCGGCAGTGAAAAGGGAGCAGCGCAGGAGGATTAGTTGACACGCCTTCGTTTTTCAAGGGCGGAGGGGGAATGGATGAGATTGTATTTCGAGACGTTCTGAACTTCGTGGATCAGGGCCGTCAGCGCGGACTGAAGTTCCAGGAAGGCTGCGTCTTGTTCTGGCCCGCTCGTGGTAGACATCAAGGCGCAGAGTTCTCTTACCCGGTCCTCTAAAGGCGACGGCATCCCAATGAAAGCTTAAACAGAAATCCCGGATCGAGAATGTACAGTGTTTCGGGTAGGTTCTACAGGGAGAGGCCTAAGAGTTTCACCGGAGAACGCATCATTTGACCGAGAGTTGGTCCGCCGATTGTTTTCCGTTTCCGTGCTAGGGGCTATTGTCTTACTCAGCATTTTGTTAAGTTTAAGCAGAAGAGCGTGGAATATCACTGGGTCGCTCTCGACTGCGACCTGGGCGGCCAATGCTAGCAAGCGTTCTCGTTGTTTCTCTTGCACAGAGAGCTCTCCGACCGCCGGCGAATCACATTTACCACAAATCATAAACCGAGATCAAGGGTACTGTTTGCTCGGATTTTGATCGGGCGGGCCGAGACGGGTGGGAGCCGGACTGCCGCGGTGGCCGCGTCTTGTTGACTTGTTTACCCCAAACGGTAAACTGTGGCCGGACTGATTGCCAAGGGCGTCGAACCGCTTGGCTTTCAGCCTGTCGAGGGCTCTAACTTGAAACGCGACCCCTCAGCTCCAGCCCATGGAGCGGTGGAGCGGTGGTTGCGGTGGTTGCCGTGTGCGCATCGTAATAGATGGAGCGATTTGGTATCCTGCAAACAGGAATGGCCCGGCCCCGACAATTCGTGGCGGCGCCCCTGCCAGAGTGGGCGCGGCGGATTCGAGCGTTGCGAGGGGAGGTAGGGCTCAATCAGTTCGAGTTCGGAAAGCACCTTAAGTGCTCCTCGATGGTCATCTCTCGCTGGGAACGCGGGTTGCAGAAACCGCCCGCCGACTGCTTGATCGCCATGGGCAAGCTGGCGGGACCACCTTCCGGATGGTATTTCTGGAGGTTGGCGGGCGTCGCGCCGAGCGACGCCAAACGGATGTTGAAGGACCTTTGAGACCAGCCGCCGAAGGCGGGAAGTGTTGGTCCATGGCCTTGGCGCCTGGGCTCAAGTCTGGGTCCCACACCTAACAGTCACACCCAACAAAGGCCCCGCCGGTGGACGGCGTGCTGGCGACCCGTATGGACGGCGCGCCGTCTGGTTAATTGTGAGCACAATTGACCAGCGGAACTTCATGGCGTTGCCCATAATTGACTCTGGGGACATCCCGTTGGGATGGCCCGGTCAGGACGGTCTTTTGGGAAAGCAAATCACGAGCACGAAGAAAAAGATTCTTTTCAGTCCTCACGCCTTTCTTTCGACGATTGGGAAGGGCCGGGATATGCAGTCTTTTCAAAAGCGGCAGACGATCTTCGCGCAGGGCGATTCTACCGACGGTCTGTTCTTTGTCCAGGAGGGCAAGGTACAGCTTAGCGTTGTGTCGGAAGCGGGGAAAGAAGCGACGCTGGGTATTTTGAGCGAAGGCGATTTCTTTGGAGAGGGTGGGCTTGCGGGTCAGCTCGTACGCATGTCCTCGGCAATCGCCATGACCGACTGCGTTCTTCTGCATGTGGAGAAGAAGGCGATGATGCTGGCCATGGGCCACGAACCGAAATTGTCGGCGATGTTTGTCAAATACCTGCTGAAGCGGAACATCCGGTATCAGGATGATCTGGTCGATCAGCTTTTTAATTCCAGCGAGAAGCGGCTGGCGCGAGTTCTTCTGCTGATGGCGCAGTTCGGCAAGGAGGGAGTGTCGGAAATGTCGGTGCCCAGATTGAGCCAAGAGACCTTGGCCGAGATGGTAGGGACAACGCGCTCGCGGGTCAGCTTCTTCATGAACCGGTTCCGCAAGCTGGGCTTTATCAATTACGACGTGGGGGACAACCTGCATGTCCACAGTTCACTGTTGAATGTGGTTCTTCATGATGGGGAAGGATCGGCCGCGATGGGGGTCGACAAGGTCCAACCTGTCCGTATCAAGAACAATTCAGAACCGCCCCGCCAGCGCGGGGACGCGGCTGACAAGGATCGCGCGAAAATGCCTCCGCTGCCCGCCGTTACTCGAGGCCCCGTGCGCCCGCCATCCTGAGTTAGCTTTCAGTCGACATTCTCGTTTGCTACGACAGATCATTCCGCTCCGCCACGGCCCCGTGGCCGACCCCATACCGATCGAATAGAATCACATCGAATATGCGCACCAGCAGGCTAGTGGCGGGGCTGTTGCTGGCGGCCGTGCTCAGCGTCATGGGTGCTTCGCAGACGAAGGACGCGCCTGCGAAGGACGCGCCGACCAACGACGTCCAGAGGAAGACCGCGAAGGTTGAAGCGGGGAGCGAGGCGTGTTCCGGTTGCCACTCGGAGATTTATAAATCGTATCGCAAGACGGTGATGGCGAATGCCAGTGGGCTGGCGTCCGATGGGGTGATTACGGGGGAGTTTAGTGACAAGACCTCCGGGGTGCGCTATCGCGTGTACACGCAGGAGGAGCACAGCCGAGCTTCGCTCGGCCCGTCCGGGTCCCTTCCACTTCCCTCCGCGCAGACTCCGGTCGGTACCCTCACAACCGGGTCGGAGACCCGGACCCAAACCGTGTGGATGAGCTATGAGCGCGAGAGTGAGAAATTTCGCGGGCAGCGCGAACTTCTGTATTTCATTGGGTCGGGGAGAAAGGGACGGAGCTACTTATTTTCGGTGCAGGGATTTCTTTTTGAGACTCCGATCAACTGGTACACGCAGGAAGGGCGATGGGGGATGACGCCGGCGTACGCGGCTGCGCGAGAAATTCCCCTGAATCTGCCGGCATTGATGGATTGCATGAATTGTCACAGTAGTGGCCTCGAACCACCCGTTGCCGGGACCGACAACAAGTTTTCAGGACCGCCCTTTCTGCATGGCGGGATCACCTGCCAACGCTGTCATGGTTTGGGCGAAGGGCATGGGGAAAATTCGTCGAGCCCGGACTCTTCGAGCGGGAGTTCAAAAATGGTCAATCCCGCGAAGTTGCCGGCGGAACGGCGTGACGCGATTTGCATGGAGTGTCACTTCGAGGGAACGGTGGCGGCCCAGCAACCGGGGAAGGAACTGTACCGGTTTCAGCCGGGCCAGCCTCTGGCGGACTACATTCATTATTTCTTGCTCAGCGGAAATCAGCCGCAGAAGGCGGAGGCGCTGAGCCAGTTCGAAGCGCTGTCTGTGAGCGCGTGCCGGCGGAAGTCGGGGGACAAGATGTGGTGCGGAAGCTGTCACGATCCACATGCGGAGCCGGGCGCGGAGGAGAAGGCGGCGTACTACCGCGGCAAATGTCTGAATTGTCATGGCGAGGCATTTGCGGCGAAGCATCATCCCGACAAACCGGATTGTACGAAGTGCCACATGCCGGCGCTGCCGAGCAAGGATTTAGCGCATACGGAGGGCACCGACCACCGGATTTTGAAGTATCCCCATGTCGCGCCGGTGCCGCAGCTGCAAGTGCGAGGGACGCCGGGGGCGCCTCTTGTGTTCTTTCCCAAGAGCGAAGAATCACTTGCGACTGCGCGGGACTTCGCGCTGGCTTGGGAGACTTTAGCCCAACGGAATGTTGAGGGCGCTGGGCAGCACGAGGAGTGGTATCTGCGCAAGGCGGTGACCGAGCGGGCGGATGATCCAGTGCTGCTATCGGCGCTGGGCTTCGTGGAACAGAAACATGAGCATGAAAAAGTCGCGCGGGAACTTTATGAGCGGGCGTTGCAGCTCGATCCGCTGGACAATGACGCGGCTACGAACCTGGGGATCTTGGAGGCGCGGTCGGGGAATCTGCGGCGGGCGGTGGAGTTGTGGCAGGGAGCCTTCGCGCGAGTGCCCTATCGTAGTGCGATAGGGATGAATCTGGCGATGGTGTTCTGCGCGGCGGGGCAGAGCGAAAACGCGCGGAAGTATGTGTTACGGGTGCAGGAGTTTAATCCTGACTATTTGAAGGCGAAACAGTTGCTGGCTCATTTGGGAGAGCATCCGGCACAGTGCCGGCCATGAGGGTAGGGTAGGCATGGTTCCGTCTGAGCTCTTCGCTTCTGGTTCTGCGGCGGCGCCGGCGAAATGCGCTGCCCGGCTTTGCCCAGCCGGGCAGCCGGGGGCGTCTGTCCCCGGAGGAGGATGGATAGGGGCTATGGGCTGGGTTGACGACGCGGCTTTAACAGAGCGTAGGACAGAGTCAACACCGCGAGGCAGGTGAGGCCACTCCACAAGTTCACGATGGGGTAGAGCCAGGTTTGGATTAAGGCGATCGTGACCATGGCGAAACCTACGATGGATCCCCATTTTCCTAGTGGCGAGCGCAGGGAGAGCGCGGCGAGTTCTTCCCGCGAGCGACGTTGCCGGAAACTTATGTGGGCGGCCAGGGAGACTAACCACGAGAGGATCATTCCGGTAAAGGCGGCACCGACGATATAGCGGAAGGCGTTCTGCGGGGCCCAGAGGACGAGCGCCAGGGCGAACAGAACTCCGAAGGAGGAGAGCAGGACGGCGTACTGTGGCGAGCCTTGGGGATTGAGGCGGCCCAGGCGGGCGGAGGCCCATCCGGTGCGGGCCAGGGAGAACAGCATGCGCGAGCCGACGTACAGGGCGGCGTTGGCGCCGGAGAGTGCGGCGCTGAGAACGACAACGTTCATGACGGCGGAGGCGTGGGGAATCTTTACCGTGCGGAAGGTGGTGACGAAGGGGCTTTCGGTGACGCCAGCGTGATTCCAGGGCATGACGCCCAGCAGGACGACGATGGCGCCGACGTATACGAAAGTGAGAGTGAGAAACGTGAGCCAGACGGCGCGGGGAGTTTCTTTGGGAGAGCGGGATTCGCCGGTCGTGACTGCGACCATCTCGACTCCGCCGAAACTGTAGATGGCGAAGGTCATGGCGACGAGCGGCGACCAGAGGCCTTTGGGAAAGAATCCGCCTTGTGAGTTGTACTGCGGAGTGAGGCGGCCGCCCAGCAGCAAGGTTAGGCCGATCACGATGAAAGCTGCAATCGTGGCCAGCTTGATCAGGGAGAGCCAGAACTCGGCTCGACCCCAGGAACCGACACTGCGCAGGTTGATGACGAGCAGCAGCGCGGCGAAGATCACGATCCAAATATAAGAACGCACGCCGGGAAGCCAGTGGGACATGTAGGTGGCGGCGGCGACCATCTCGGCGCCGATGTTGAGGGCGATGCCGATCCAGTAGCCGGCGCGGGCGATGAATCCGGCGAAGGAGTTGAGGTAGAGGTCGCCGTAGACACCGAAACTGCCGGCGGCGGGATGAGCGCAGGCGAGTTCGCCGAGGGCCATGGCGACCGTCCAGTTGATGAAGGCTGCGACCAAGAAGCTGAGAATGGCGGCGGGGCCGGCGATTTCCATGGCTGCGCCCGAACCGAGTAGCAGGCCGGTGCCGATGGAGCCTCCGACGGCCACCATGGCCATTTGTGCGGCGGAGAGTTGGGGGCGGAGGCCGTCCTCGTGAATTGCAGGTGCTGGCGGCATGCAGCACGATATCAAAAGTTGGGAGGATCGCCCAGAGGTAAGAACGGTTTTGAAGATGATCTCCTAAATCTCTCAAATGAATCCCTGGCGAGCAGTAGGTTAGAAGGCAGAAGTAGGATGATGGGGCGGCGAGGCAGCGGAAAATGGCGATGGGGTCTTCGAACTTACGGGTGCTTGAAAGCCCGAGGATGAGCTTGACCCGGGACGCGCTTTGGCACAAAGGTGATGGTTTGATCGACGTTGCTGAGGATGAAGAACCCCTTGACTACTCCTCGATAAAGCGATAGCTGCCGTGCGAGTCGTAGTCGATTCCGTGCCTTTTCTTCAACTCCTGGATGTGTCTGAGGGTTGTTTGTGTGTGCGGTTCAACACCCTCGTTCGTATGGAGAAGCATCTCCTCCAGGCAACTGTTCACGCTCATGCGCTTGTGCTTGGCCAAGTCCAGCAGGAGAGCGGCAAGACGCTTCTCCAGCCGCACAGGAACGTCCACCCGCTCGATTTTGATTGGAGTGCCGGTGTGAAACACGGGATGTCCGAAGGAAAGATAATACCCATGCAGATCCCGGATGGCGTAGTCGCGGATTCCGTACGGCCTGTCTTCTATGGGCTCGGCGACTTCAACCCCCTGTGCGCGATGAAATTCGTATAACTGATCGGCATCGCCGACTAGGAAAGACACTGCGCAGCCCTTCGGATCTGGGGTGCCCTTTCGCAGAAACATCTGGACCTTGCCGAGCTTCACGCCGGCAAACGTCGGCGGATCGCCCCAGGTGAAGGCTGTCGCGAAACCTAATTTTTTCGTGTAGAACTCAAGGCCGGTAGCAATATCGGTCACAGTCAAGACGGGGTGGACGTCCTCGCATTCGACGGGGAGCGGAACTGAGTCGGCCATCGCCTCCTCCTTAACTGGACTGGTCACTATTCTAAACGTGTGATTGTACTCAATGAGAAGTAGCTTGGATGGAGAACAAGCTCTTTTTAGACGCAGAACCTGGTTCAAAACTCTCGACCGAGCCATGAAGCCAATGCCGCGGCAAGAAGTGACAGTTCATGAAAGGCCATGTCTTTTGATGAGTTTAGCCGGGGATGTTCGTTTATCTTTATCTTGATTGGCGCTGCATTGATCTCATCTCTGGTGGTGGTGCAGATTGGGCCTCGCAACCTGAATCGGAGGTGAGGGAATGTCCACCCAGACGTATCCGCAAGGAAAACCAAAACAGCTGTCGTTTCTTACTGCGACCAGAGTGCAGCAAAGCTTTGTAGCCGCTGCGGAAAAAAGAACTCTAGCCTGGCTGGCGGAGCGCACGCCTCGCTGGATCAACTCTGACCACCTTACGCTGTTGGGGTTCGTGGCGCAGTGCCTGGCTGGAGTCTGCTACGCACTGGCAAGATGGAACCGCTACACCCTGTTGCTAAGTATTGTCTTTCTGGCGCTGAACTGGCTCGGGGACAGTTTGGACGGTACTTTGGCTCGAGTGCGAAACTGCCAACGGCCCCGTTATGGGTTTTACGTAGACCACATCATCGACACGTTCGCCGCCTTTTTCCTTATGGCAGGACTTGCGCTGTCGGGATACATTCGCCCGGCGATCGCCTTCGCGATGCTGATTGCCTTCCTGATGCTTTCGATCGAGGCCTACCTCGCTACTTACACCCTCGGGCAGTTTCGGCTTTCGTACTGGAAGTTTGGCCCTACTGAAATACGCCTGTTGCTAGCCGCCGGCAACCTCGCGCTCCTGCGTTGGCCAGCCGCGAAACTCGCGGGCACACAATTGCTTCTATTCGACGTCGGCGGCGTTATTGGCATCGGGGGGATGGCCCTGATGCTCATTGTCTCCGCGATTCACCACAGTGCAAGACTCTATCGCGAGGAAAAACTGTCATGAACGGCGGAACGTCGAGATGCGCATCGCGCTGTTCTCTATGGGGCTCCAGCATTCAGCGCCCGGCGAAGTTCGCTTTGGTTGGCGCCATCGGAGTGGGGGTCCAGCTTGCGACTCTCGGCGCGCTGACGGCCTTCGGCCTCCATTATCTGTGGGCGACCGGATTTGCGGTAGAGGCGGCAGTGCTGCACAATTTCTTGTGGCACCAGCGGTTTACCTGGAGCGACCGCGGCGCCTCGCGCTTGGCCGAGACTGCCGTTCGCCTGTTCCGCTTCCACCTTAGCAACGGAGCCATCTCAATTCTGGGCAGCTTGCTGCTCATGCGGTGGTTTGTAGGTCACTTGGGCATGAGCCTGCTCGCCTCAAATCTGCTGACGATTGCGGCCTGTTCCCTGGGTAACTTTCTGGCGAGCGACCGATGGGTGTTTCTATCTCCAGTGCCGGCGAAAAGTAGGGGTCAGACTGAATTGTCGGGCGCAGAACGGTCTCCCATCAGAAGCAGCGTCCGCTGAGCGAAAGGAACATAGATGAGCGCCGCAGTTGCAGCCAGCGCCAAGCCCACCCCGATCTGGGGAGCCAGAAGGAATGGAGACAGCGCCCACAGTTCATCCAACAGAAAAGTCACGGGGAAAAGCCTGTGAAATTGACGACTCAGTCGGGAAAGATCGAACACGATGGCCGATGTGAGGTACAAGCGAATCGGCAGACCAATGACTGCCGAGACTATCAGCAATGCGATTGCCCAGGCCGGATAACCGAGTGTCCGCTCCAGCAGTTCGTGCACTCGCGTCAACCAAGCCAAGGCGGCAACATAGAAACTTAAATACATCACCTGAATCAGGAAGAAGAGGAGACGAACATACTTGCGTCGTACTGCGGGAACATCCTCGAGGCGGGTGAGCACCGACACCGCCGGCCGCGGACTAGGGGACGCAGCTTCCTCGGAAATTTTGCCTGGCGGGGGGATTATAGCGGGCGCCGCTGATGGGGGTGCGGGTGCAGTCTGCTTTTTGACAAATTCAACCGGAGCTAGAAATCGATAGCCGCGGCGGGCCAAGGTTTCGATGAATCGCGGGTTAGCCGCAGAATCGTTCAACGCTTCGCGGAGCTTGTTGATTACCGTATTGAGGCTATGATCAAAATCGACAAACGTATCGACTGGCCAAAGCTTTTGTCGCAGCTCTTCTCGCGTGACCACTTCGCGCGGCCGCTCCAACAGCACCAGGAGCACGCGAAACGGTTGCTCCTGCACCCGCATGCGGAGGCCCGATTTGCGCAGCTCCCCCGAACCCGGGTCGGCCTCGTAGGCGCCGAATCGAAAAATTCCGTCTGCCTGGCTTGGCAACATCGAAACCATCTTAACCCAGCGAGGTTTTAATGCTCCGTTATCCATTGCTGACCGTCGCCGCCGTTGTTCTCGCCGGTTGCCGGGGCCGCGCGGTCGAACTGAAGCCAGAAACCAATGCCGCTTTCAATCATTATGTGCAGTTGAGCGAGCAGCGCATGCAAAAGGATCTGCAGTCCGAGTCTTTCTTATCCTTATCGATAGACGGGGTGCCGCTCCAACCACGTGAACTGCTGTTTGATCGCCTGAAGCGGGGAGAAGTGCTGACCCAAAGGCTGGAGACTCTGGAACGCGGGTCACGGGTGCCAGTTCCGGGGGGCCTCATCCATCACTGGAGGGGCGTGGTTTTTGTTCCGGGAGCCAACCTCAACCAGACCCTGGCCCTGTTGCAGGACTATGACCGGCATTCGCGGATCTACGCCCCGCGGGTGCTCGGCTCCAAACTAATCCAGCATAACGGCGATGACTTTAAGTTCTTTCTTCGCCTGAGCGAGACCAAGATCGTTACGGTTGTCCTCGACACCGAATACGATGTGCACTACCTCCGCCTGGACTCGACCAAGGCTTGTAGCCGGTCGTACAGCACCAAAGTGGCAGAAGTGGAAAGCCCCGGGCTGCCGGGCGAGCATGAAAAGCCGAGCGGGGGCGACAGCGGTTTTCTCTGGCGACTCAATTCCTATTGGCGATTCTGGGAGCACGACGGGGGCGTCTATATCCAAATGGAAGCAGTCTCTCTTACCCGCGACATCCCCGACGGAATCGGCTGGCTCATCCGTCCCTTCGTCACCAGCATACCGCGGGAATCGCTGGTGTTCACCCTGAGCCGTACGCGTTCAGCGCTCGGCGAAATACGGCCGGACGAAATACAAAGGTCGATGAACCCAGTCGAATCGGGGACGGGATCCCGCGGCTACTCTCAGGCAGGACAGTTGATTAACGGTGCCGACTCCCTCGGGTTGTTGGGAATCCCAAAAGATGAACAGAGAAACTGGTGACCTTCGTAATCGGGTGCGGGCGTTACCGCATTGCTGGGGGCGGAGGGCGCTCCTAGAATCGAAGCAGGGTTTATTCCGCCTGATTCCGCATGCCTGAGATCACAAAACGACTGGACCGAGCTGAACTAGGGAGGCGCGTAGAGCGCGCGGAGAAGCTTTTGCAGAAGGGCAAGACCGCGGAGGCTCTGGAAGAGTATTTGCTGGTGCTGCGGGATGATGCGGACAATGATGTGGTGCGGCAGTTGTCGGCGGATCTGTGCCTTTCGTTGAATCGCAATACCGACGCGGTCCGGCTTTTGGGGGATCTTTTTGAACGCCAGGTAGGTGCGGGCGATGCCACGCGGGCGAGCCTGAGTTATAAGAAGCTGGCGCGGCACGGGAGTCCGACCTGGCAGCAGAAATTCCGCTTTGGGCAGCTGCTGGAAGGATCGAACAAGAAGCTGGCCGTGAGCACGTATGAGACGGCGCTCTCGGACCTGGGAAAACTCGCCAAGAAGAAAGAATCGATCGAAATATTGGATCGCATTGTGGCGCTGGAACCGACCCGGGCCAATCTGTTGCGGGCGGCAGAACTCGCCTCGGAGCTGGGAAATCGCAAAGCGGCGGCATCCGCGTACGAGCGGGTGGCGTTGTTGGCGGCGACCGCGGGCGGCGATACGTCGCAGTGGTACGAGCGCGCCTATCAGGAGGATGCTTCGGATCAGGGCATCGCCCTGGCGTATGCCAAGAGCTTGTTGGTACAGGGACAGGTGGGTGCGGCCATCTTCATTCTTGAGCCGCAAATGAACGCCGGAGAAGTTACCCCGGCATTGCGCGAGACCTACGCCGATGCGCTGGTGGCGGCGGGCCGCTACGCCGATGCCGAACCGCTGGTGTGGCAGCTTTTTGAGACGAATCCGGCGCGGGTGCAGCAGGTAATTGGACTGGTGGGGAGTTTCCTGGATGGCGAGCAGCCCGATGCGGCGGTGGGGCTGGCGCGCAAGCTGGAACAATTTCAGCGCCGCCGCGGGGAGCGGCGGCAATTCATCGCCATCATGGAGGACCTGACGGCAGCGCACCGGTCATCGCCTCAGATTCTGGAATTCCTGAGCGAACTGTATAACGCCGCCAACCGGGAAAGCGATTACTGCCAGACACTGCTGAAGTTGTTTGATGTCTATAGCGGTACCGGCGAATTCGTCAAGGCTGCCGAGTGCCTGGACCGGGCGGCGGACGTCGATCCCTATGAGCCGGGTCATGGGAAACGACTGGAAATGCTGAAGGGAAAGCTGGAGGATGCACGCTTCCGCTCGCTGGCTGCGAGGTTTTCCACCGCCAGCAACCCGGTCGACGAACCGGTGCAGGAGCAAGGGCCGACCTTGGGTGCTTCGACGCTGCAGGATCTGATGCTGCAGGCGGAAATTCTGGTGCAGTATGGCATGCGCAACAAGGCGGTGGAGCGGTTGCAGCGCATTCAGGAACTGTTTCCACGGGAAGAAGAGCGGAACGAGGATCTGCAGCGGCTGTACCTGTCTGCGGGAGTAACTCCACGATATGCGGGGTCGGCGCCGTTGCCTCCGGCGGCGGTTACTACGCCAGCGGTGCCCCCGGCGCCTGATCCGGCAACCGATGTGCGCAGCTTCACGCGGGTGGCTGAAATTTCGCGCAAGTTGTATCACCAAGGCACGGCGCCTGCGGTGCTGAGCACGGCGGTGCGAGAGATTGGAACCCATTGGGAAGCGGCCCGCTGCATCGCCGCCATGGGCAAGGCCGGGTCATTTCCGACCGCGCTGGAAGAGTTTTGTGCCGAGGGCTTCAAGAAGGCGAGCGCATCGGCGATTGCCGAACTGATCGGGTGCCTGCGTCAGGTGGTGGATGGGCATGAGCCGTTGGCGATTGAGGACGCACCGAAAGCGGCCGCATTGCAATCCGCGCGAAAAATTGTGGCCGATATGGGAGCGGCGGCAGTGCTGGCGATCCCGCTGAGCGATGGGGAAGAAATTGTGGGCATGCTGGTGCTGATACACAACCGGGCGCGGGTTTGGCAGCAGGCGGATATGGTTGTGCTGAAGACTCTCGCAGATCAGATGGTGATTGCGCTGAATAACGCGGGGCTGCGGCGACTGGTCAAGAATCTTTCGGTGACGGACGAGAAGTCGGGACTGTTGAAGCGGGCTTCCTACATTGATCTGCTGCTGGCGGAGAGCAAACGGGCAATTCAAAATGCGTCCGCGCTTTCGGTGCTGTTGCTCCAGTTCGGCAAGAGCGGAGCGATGCTGAAGGAATATGGCGAAGCGGAAGTGCAGGCGGTGATGGAGAGAGCGGGACAGATGTTCGCGGCCAACATTCGCTCCAACGATTTGGCGTTCCGCTACGACACGACCACGATCGCGATCCTGCTGGGCGAGACGGCGGAGAAAGAAGCCTTGCTGGCGGTGGAAAAGCTGCGCAAGATTGTCTCCGAAGTACGGCTTCCGGCGAAGGATGATGCGGACAAAGGGCCGTCCGTAGTGTTTTCTGCAGGCCTGGCCCAAGCGGTAATTCGCACCGAATATGATCCCGTGGATGTGGTCACCGAAGTGATCAACCGCGCGGAGCATGCCTTGTCGCAGGCGATGGCTCTGGGTCTCGGGAAGGTCGTCACGCTGGGGCCGGCGGCGTTAACGGCGAGCGCGGTGGCGTAAGAGTTCCTCGATTCGCATCTCCTGTGCGAAAACACAGCCAAGAAAGTTCTCCATCTCGACCGGAGTCAGCTGCTTTTTCTAAATCTAAAGGATGCATCGTGATTCGCGAGCGAACCAGGTCCCTGGACTGCGAATCACGACTGCGAATTACGACTGCGAATTACGATTGGATTCCAATGCTCAGTGGGAGATTGAGTTTTGCGAGCGCCCTTGCGACGCTTTTCGCAACTCCAACTAACTCCACTAGGGTGCTTAACCGTTGTGGGGATCTCTGCCCGGAACCATGTTGTAGGCCTCGAGAGGATCGAGAGTCTTGCGGACAGACAGTTCCAAAGCCGGGAGCGTGGAGTGGGCGCGTTGGGGAAGGGTCTT
>Ga0210406_10002933_pt1 | contig 19029 bp, 14 predicted proteins | sample IncBWC30MmetaG_FD_155454 | JGI IMG/M metagenome (GOLD analysis project Ga0210406, IMG submission 155454) | Forest soil microbial communities from Barre Woods Harvard Forest LTER site, Petersham, Massachusetts, United States - Inc-BW-C-30-M | ecosystem: Environmental > Terrestrial > Soil >... | reverse complement strand
CTCCCGAGAACATCAGCAAATAACTGATGGGCACCAGAATTGAGAAGGACACGAGCTTACCGCTCACGACCGAGAGATTCCCGGATACAAAGACGGTGAAAATGTTCCCGACGTCGAGCGGGTTCTCCACGAGGGCGCCAGTGTGTAATAGGGGAACAATAAAGACTCGAGCCACATTGAGGACAATAAAAATCGTCATCAACTTTAGCCCTCGCACAAACAATCTTTTCGGCAAGCGCGGATCGGCAGCGTCATACTTGGCAAGATAGACGTGGGAAATCATGAACCCGGTAATGAAGATGAAGGATGGAGTCAAAAACCGCAGGTAAAAATAATAGGGCCACTGAGGTCCGATGAAGTAATTTATCCAATGGTAGAGGACCATGATCAAGACAAGCGCCCCTTTTGTAAAATCAAGGGCTGCAATTCGTTGAGTAGCGCCCGGTTTTGCATTTGCTTGGATCCTGGCGCTCGCCCTGTCGACATCCATCTGCCGGGCTGCTGCTCGAATTGACATATTTCCCCTCAAGATAAGGTTGGATATATCACGCAGGTTCAATTTCCTGGATCGATGAAAAGCCTGTGAAGAAGCTCCAGGGATAGAAGGCGATGGATGGGGGTGGTGTAGTTCCGGTTACCTTTGAGATGGCCCTGGACGATGTCCTCAACGCCTTTACGCCGCAAATACGGCCGGGCGAGTGTGCGGGAATCCAGGAGCATTTCCCGGACATAGTTTGCAAGGATAGTGCGGTACCACCACCGAAAATGGAAGAGCTTGTGACGTCCCATCCAGAGGCGCTCCAAATGAAGCGGCGCAAAAGTGTGATCCACGCGGGCAACCCACTGGGGCATGCCGTAGTCATAGGCATACTCTGCCTTGAAAGTGAACTCCAGATAGGCCCGGTTGATTGCCGCGGTGATAGGATTCGTCCCTCCCAGGCCGCGATCCGTGCGGAGACGGGCGAGCGCCGGGCTTCCGTCACGAATGAGCCGCAGTCGCACGTCTTCGCCTTGCTCGACGAGCGGCGCGCGGAACACCGTCCGGACAATTTCGTTGTCCAGATAGGGGGAGCGCAGGGTCAGTTGCGATTGTTCAAGCGCAAGCACGCCGAAATGGTAGGCCGCTGGCTGACGGAAAGCCACCATGCTCGTGCGATTGCCGCGCAGTTGACCTCGGTAAGTATCAGCCGCGCGCGATACTTCCGCCATGACCTCGGGCCGGAAAATATCTGCAGAAGGGATCGAGGGTTTGAACATCACAGCTGACTGGATAATCTCGCTGCCGAACGTCCCAACCATCCGCACCGGCGCGATCTGGCGGGCCATTTCGTTGTTGTAGAGGTCGGCGGAGCGACTGATATCCACACACCCGTCGGTCAGGTACAAAGTGCGTTCAGCATAATGCGGGAATCTGGCCAGAACTTTCTCGTCAACCGTAACAACTTGATAGGGCTGGCCGCACATTTCCGCGACGCGCCGCGCCAAGTAGACATCCTGATTCTCGCGGTACATGCTGCCGAACGTGTAACACGGCAGCGAACCTGCCGGCGCCTTGCGCCAAGCCATGATGATCCGCGTATCTAGTCCACCCGTGAGCGAGATCCCGATTTTCTCGCGGCCGTTAAAGTAACGCGGTAGCCTGCTCGTGAAAGCTTCGCGCAACTGGCCGTAGTAGCTTTCTGGGTCGAGTGGCTCTTGCTCCTCCCACTCGCGCGGTTCAAAGTAGACGCCTTTCTTTTCGAGAGTCGCATCGCGGAAGGTCCAAGCCGATCCAGGAGGGAGCACATGAATGTCGCGGAATAATGTGCGATTCTCCAGGACGCATCCGCAAGCAATATATTCACCCAGACCCCGCGGATCAGTGGCGCGCAATTCAGGACAGACAGCAAGAATCGCTTTGGCTTCGGCGGAGAAATAGAACGTGCCCTGGCCTTCATGGATATAGATCCGCTGCAACCCAAACCGATCATTGAAAAGAGTCGCGATCCCGCTCGAGCGGTCGGCCACCAAACCCTGAAAGCGGCCGTTCAAATTCTTGAAAAAATCGGGGTCTTCTTCATAAAGGTGAACTAAATAGGAAGAGCCGGCTTCCTCGCATTTATGGCCCCGTTCTTTGAGGCGCCGGGCCGTACCTGGTTCGGGATACTCCTCTCCCGAAAAAACGAGAACGACGTCATCCTTTTCATTCCGGATGGGCATGCCATCCGAAAATGAGTTTTCTCGTGCAACCCAGCCTACGTATAATCCAAGGTCCTCGTCGGTCCAAACACCCGTCACATAAAAAGACTCGTGGTGCATGGTTTCAACCATGCGCTTCAGTTGACTCTCAGCCCATTCACGGGACTTCCTGGTAACGAGCCCTACAATTCCCGGCATCAGTTCCTCTCTAAGAGTTTTGTGCTTGGTCCGAATACCTTCGTGCGTACCAAGCCCTTCGAAAGTCACGAAGCTTGGCAGCTATAGATTCCGGAACCCGATCGACAACCCTATGGTGAAGACCCAGGCGAAAGGCAATCCGACCCAATGCGGTCAAGGGAATGTAGTAGCGTGGAAGATCCATCCGCTGGAAGCCGTTCACTTCCTTAAAATGGCTTAGGCTGTCGCCCTGTTTATTACCATATGTAAAGTTTTCATAGACTAGATAAGAAAGACCACGGTCGGCGCATGCTCGCACCGCGTGCGCAATAAGCGCGTTGGTGGGAGCCTTGTCTTTGTGCTGCACCATCGAAAGTATGTGTACCAGGCAAGCATGGGTGCGCGTTTCGTCGGTGACCAACTTAATGAATCCAATCATGACGTCGCCGAGAAATGCCCCAACATAGATGCTGCGATCAAGAAACGTGGACGCGTAATCGCGAACCCTTTCGAGAGTCATCCCATAATGCGGAAAGCGCCTTCCTTGGCGGACCGGGCACTCATTGTAGATCGCACAGATTCCTCGAAAGAGGGTTTCATCGCACAGAACTTCGCGCAGGACCACACCTTTTTTCTCAGCTTGACGGGCGCGATTACGGGGAAATGAGCGGATCTGGTGGTTCCACCAGTGATCAAAGGTGGAGACCGGCAAGACTGCAAGATTATCCCACTCCATGGGATAAGGGTATTTCGGCTGAGTTTCAGGGAGTCTTTGCAGGAATGTGAAAAGATCGATTCGTGTTCCGCACTTCCGAAGGCCTGCGATAACCTCGGTCGGATCGTCCGGAAAATTGTACTTCTCGCCGTCCAGCCGGGCGATCCGGATTATACCGCCTTGAACTCGAATGTCCTTACCGCAAACTCTCATGAAACTCCTCGTTTAGTTGTGTGGCCCAAGAATGCCCGGGTTTAGAAAGATGAGGCAGGTAGAGGGCGGACAGTGCGACACGCGTAAGGAAACGGAGAACGAATCACGCGCGTGCAGTGCCCGGGCTGCGTACATGGAAATGGTCCCGCCGGGTATTTGAGATACCTTAGATGTCAATCTCCGGGCATTAGACAATTGGGGCAGTAAGATGGAAACGACGCTGCAGGATGGTTTTCAAGCGTCTTAGTTGGTCGGTTTGTCGAAGCACCATGAGTTCCTTGGGTATGGTTCTTTTAACTCCACGAAATGCGTACCACACGTAGGCCGCGAAGGCTAGAAGTCCGCCGATGATGTAGGGTTTGTACTGCATTTGATAAATGCTTCGGAAGAACTCCCACACAGGGTGGTTTCCGAGGAAGTAGTCTTTGCGGCCCATATACCACCTGGCGCGCAGACCCGAATGCAGGGCACCACCTTGGGTTCGGTGATGAATGAACGTTTTTTCGAGGAAGGTTCTGGTCTCCCAACCTTTGGCCCGCGCACTCAAGACGGCGATCAGATCAATGCCGCCGGATTTTATGGCAGTGTAACCGCCGATAGCCTCAAAACACTCTCTCCTAAACATCTGGCACATTCCGGATACATGCTCAATGCCAACCATTTCATAGTTGTAACTCAAATTGCCTTCGCGGAAGGCCGTTCCTGCTACTCCCAAGTTTGGATTCTCATCGAATCTGTTCATTAAGAACTCGAAATAGTCAGGTTCAAAAGAAACGTCCGAATCCAAATTGCCGATAACATCGAACTGTAATTCAGAAACTCTCTTATGGCCCGAATTCACGGCCTCAGCCTTTCCTCCGAAATGTCGTTCTGTACGTTTTGGCATTTCGACCAAATCTATCCAAGGGTAGGCTGCAGCATATCGTGACACAATTTCGCCGGTGTTATCTGTCGAACCGTCATTGACGATAATCCACTTAAGAGGTTTTACGGTCTGGGCTACGACCGATTTCAGCGTCAACTCGATATAATCTGCCTCGTTGCGGGCGGGGGTTATCAAAATATATTTCATGGCGTCTTCGAGTCCTCACTCCAGTCGCAATGCCACGAGGAGAATACTCTCACCAAATTGCTCAATCAAAAAATGTGAACGGGATAGGCTATCGCCATTGAACTCACGGTGGGATGCGGCTAGGTTCTCACTTTAATTTCACCTAATATACTATTTTTCAACGACTTATGAAAACCCGTCTTAAGCCAGTTACGAACCTACAAGCCTCCTGCCGGGTCGTAGCAGTCTTCGCGGACAGAATTTGGATTATGATCCGATCTCGCGGCTCCCCACTTGGTCAAATGACCTGCCAGCCATCAAGGCGACGTTGTGGTGAGCAAATTTGTAGAACCATTGCGGCCAATGCAGCCAGTCGTATCCCCCTTCGACTTTCGCCCGAAGCAATTCTACGTCATCCCAGCAGTTGACCGACAATCGTGGAAGAAAGAAGCGCTTATTCTTCGGCATAGCCCTTCCGATAGTTGAGCAAACACCACTGGAATAGCCCATGTTTTCCAGAGTGTCGGCGAGGTAACGGATAAAGTCACCGTCCTCTTCTGGCAATGCGAAAGGATAAGAGAAGGATTCGACCGGCGCTCCTATTTTCTGTTCGATCGTCTCTTTGGAATACCCGAGTTCGTACTCGATATGCTCCGGCCCGAGCGAGCGGAAGTCCGCATGCGTCACCGAATGTGACCCGAATGTGATCCCTTCGGCATGCAGTTCCCGCACTTCACTCCAGGTGAGGTAGTCAGCACCTTCCATACGCACGGACGTGTCTCGAATCCTGTCCGTTGCCAAAAGGACCGTGGCTCTAAATCCGCACTGTCTAAGCAGCGGAAACGCGTTGGTGTAGAAATCCTGGTAGCCATCATCAAACGTGAGGACGACGGTCTTGGCCAAATCCTCTGTGGTTTCGAATCCCCTGAGCAATTCGGAAAGATTGATTGTCCGATACCCTTCCCGGCGCAACCATTTCATTTGCATCGCAAAGACCGAGGCCGGTGTATTGATCTGGTGGTAGGGATGGACCTTTCCGAACAAATTCCCAGAAATACTGTGATAAGTCAAAATCGGCACACAGTATTTCGCAGTCCATCCCGTCAGCTTGGCAATCGGGTGGCAAAGATAGACCGTGGCTAACCGGTCGATTCGAGGCAGTTGGAACGCGTGTAGAAACATGAATCTTCTGGGTGCTTACGAGAAGTTGACTTGGGTCAATGCTTGAGGTTGGAAATGAATTTGTGCGTGCCGTTTGATTCGATTTGAGGTAGCCACGAAAGAGGGATCGGGACTAAGTTCGCCGGCATCGGAAACGAGAGAGCAGTTTCGGCGATGCCGGCGTAAGAAATGTGGCTCGGAGCGGTTCGGAAACGACTAGCGAGTCGCTACGGCTTTAGCCCAGACAAATTCTTTCACCGCAACGACAACTTCATCCTGCTGGGAATGAGAAAGTTGGGGGAACATCGGCAGAGAAACGATCTCCCGGGCTACCCGTTCTGTTACCGGAAAATCGCAGGTCTTGTAGCCAAGGTGCTGATAGGCCTTCTGCTGATGGAGCGGAATTGGATAATGAATGCCACTACCAATCCCCGCCTCAGTCAGACGGGCCTGCAACCCTTCTCGGTCCTGCACGCGGACGACATAGAGGTGATAGACACCCTTCGTCCAAGAGGATTCCAATGGGAGAATTACCACGTCCTTGCTGTCCGCAAATAATTCATGATAACGGTGAGCAAGATTGCGCCGGGATTCATTCCACTTGGCAAGGTGACGGAGTTTCACCGACAGCCATCCCGCCTGAATCGAATCCAGCCGGCCGTTATAACCTTCTATGTCGTGGTAATACTTTTTTGCCTGGCCATGGTCGCGAATCATTTTCATTCGAGCAGCCATAGCTGGGTCGTTTGTGGTGGCGGCTCCAGCTTCTCCGCACGCGCCCAGATTTTTGCCCGGATAGAAGCTGAAAGCCGCGGCTTTTCCCATAGATCCCGCGAGCTTCCAGGCGTTATCCTTTTTGGAAAAATACTGCGCCCCGTGCGCTTGACATGCATCCTCTATTACGAAGAGATTGTACCTCGCCGCAAGCTCTAGGATTGGGTCCATGTCCGCGGTCTGGCCGTACAAATGAACGGGCACAATCCCAGCGACGCGACGCTTTGAATCGCGTTCGATAAGTTCACCGCTCTTCGCGTTAATTTCACAGCGAGTCTCGAGGTACTCCTGGAGCTTCTCCGGATCCATCGTATAGGTCTGTTCGTGAATATCCACAAACGCGATTTGCGCGCCAGCCTGGGAGATGGCTTCCGTCGTCGCGATAAACGTGTGCGGCACCGTGACGATGATGTCTCCTGGCTGAACTCCCGCAGCCATGAACGCGAAACGCAAAGCATCCGTGCCGCTGTTCACACCGACGCAATGCTGCGCCCCGCAAAATGCCGCGAACTCCCGCTCAAATTCCTCCACCATCGGCCCGCCGATAAATCCCGCGTTGCTGAAGGCCTTCTTCACCACCGCCAGAAGTTCTGATTCGAGTTCCTGATGTGGAGTCACAAGATCAAGGAACGGTATTTTGGTCGGGTTTGCCATGTTTTACTTTTTCTCCTCATTCACAAATCTCAAAAACTTCGCCGGATTCCCCGCCACGATCGCGTTCGCGGGCACATCCTTCGTCACGACGCTTCCCGCGCCAACAATGGCGTTCTCGCCAACCGTGACGTTGCATAAAATCGTCGATCCGGAACCGATCGAAGCTCCTTTGCAGATCCTGGTCTTCTCAACCTTCCAGTCGGCTTCGGTCTGCAGACCGCCGCCGGCAACGGTCGCCCTCGGGTAAACGTCATTGATAAACGTCACGCCGTGTCCGACAAACACGTCGTCGTCAATTTCCACGCCCTCACAGATGAAGGTGTGGCTGGAGATCTTGCAGCAACGCCCAACCTTTGAGTTCTTTTGAATTTCTACAAACGCCCCGATCTTCGTCTCATCGCCGATTTCGCATCCGTAAAGGTTGATGAATTTCGACAGCTTGACGTCTTTCCCCAGCTTCACGCTGGGCGCGATGCAAACGTAGTCGCTCACAGAGTGATGGCCTCCCCCCGGCTGCGGATGGATCGGTCCGCGGCTTCCAGGATTCTCACCACGCGAAGACCGGCTTCACCGTCGTTGAATGGTTTGGTGTTTTCTTCAACGCACTTGATGAAATACGCTGTCTCCGCGCGCAACGCTTCCACCTGCTCCACTTGCGGCGCCCACATGTCTCCCGAACGATAGCTGACCAGCAACTGGTGAAGGTTGCTTGGATTCGTGGACATGCTGACACCTTTGTCGTAAATCCGGAGCTTTTCGTCAGCTTCCAAATCGTTCCAGACCAGCATTTTCTTTTCGCCCCCGATGAGCGTCGTCCGTACTTTCACAGGAGAGAGCCAGTTCACGTTCACGTGGGCGATAATCCGCTTCGGGAAGTACACCGTGATGAAGGCAACGTCTTCGACGCCATTCAGGTGCTTCTCCCCAGTGGCCACGACGGCTTCGGGTTTTTCGCCAATCACGTAATCCATGATCGAAAGGTCGTGAGGAGCGAGATCCCAGATCACATTCACATCGTGCTGGAACAATCCTAGGTTCACGCGCAGTGCATCGTAATAATAAAGGTCGCCAAGCTCCTTCTTATCCACCAGCTCTTTGATTTTGCGCACTGCGCCAGTGAACAGAAACGTGTGATCCACCATGATCCTGAGATTTTTCCGCTCTGCAAGTTCCACAAGCTCTTCACCTTGCGCCACGCTGTAGGTGAATGGTTTCTCCACGAAAACATGCTTGCCATTCTCGAGCGCTTTTTTTGCCAGCTCAAAATGCGTCCAGACCGGCGTCACCACGGCGACGACGTCTATGTCGGGCGATGTCAGGATCTGATTTTCGTCGGTGGTAAAGTTGACCGCTGGAAACGTCTTTTTCAGCCGTAGCTCGCACGCCGGATTGCGATCCGCCACCAGAACTACTTCGCAATTGTCCTGGGAATGGAAGTTCCGAACGATGTTCGGACCCCAGTAACCGTAACCAATCACACCGATACGCATTTTGGGACTCCTTGGGACTTCCTTCTACCTAGGCGGCGCCGGTGGCAATGGCGCTTTGTGGAGCGTTCACAGAGGAATTGCTTGCGAGGTCATTTCATTCAGCCGACGTTACAGTGGCTGTTTCGCTGAATTGGCCGAAGAAGTGCGGGGCCGGGGTGCATCCGTCTAATGAGCGCCCTCGCCCTGAATCACGGCTCCGGGAGTCTGAGCCAGAATCTTCAGGTCCAGCCATACGGACCAGGCGCGCGCATACTTCAGATCCAGGCGCACCATTTCGTCAAAGCGCGTCCGGCTGCGTCCTTCAACCTGCCACAATCCCGTGATGCCGGGTTTGATTTCCAGAACTCGCCGCCGGTGCCACACTTCGTACTTCTTGAATTCGTAGGCGAGCGGTGGGCGCGGGCCAACGAGCGACATGTCTCCTCGCATCACATTCCAGAACTGCGGCAACTCATCGAGGCTGGTCTTGCGGATAAAGCGACCGATCGAAGTCACACGTGGATCTTGCTGAATCTTGAACACAGGGTTCGCGGCGGTTCCCGATTTCCCATCCACCTGGCCGGCGATGAATTGCTCAACGTATTGCTGGTGAATCTTTGCGTCGCAATCCGTCCGCATCGAGCGGAACTTCAATACGGTAAAAGTCTTTCCATGCTGGCCAAGGCGCTCCTGCTTGAACAGCACCGGACCTTTGGAAGAAAGTTTGATCGCCAGGGCCACGGCCGCGAAAATCGGCGAAAGGAAAACCAGCGCCGCGGCGCTGCCGGCCAAATCAATGGCGCGCTTAATCGCCAGCGGGACCCTTCTCGCATCTTCGCGCTTCTGAATTTCCGGATAAAGCTTGATGTTCGCCGAGTGGTCGTTCGCTCCGCTCCCGTATTCTTCGGGGAAGAAGTGGAAGGAGACCGAGATCGACGCGCTCTTCTCAATTCCCAGCGTGGATTCGAAAATGCTCCGGAGCTTGTCCAGGAATCTCTTCTGGACCAATTCGTTGGATGCCTTTCCGAGTTCTGTCCCGACCACTCCCATGAGGCTGTTCTCCAGATACCAGCCGATGATGTCCGTTTCCCGGGTGGCTTCGGACAGTGACTTTGCCAGCATCTGCACCGTGCGTTCTTTGCCGGAAATGCCGTTCATAACCTTTTGCACATCCACCAGGATCAGCACAAATCGGTTTTGGGCGCGCTCCGCACGGCGGCGCTCCAGGTACAGCATGGAGACAAAAGCGTCCTCATTCAGCAACATCCGTGGCGGGGTATTGCCCATGTTTGGCACCGACAAATGTGCGCGAACTTGCAGCTTGGGCCGTTCTTTCTCTCGTCTCGCTACCGCTTCCAGTGGACTCATTTTTCTTGCTCCGATTCCCATCCGAATGAACTTAAATTCCCATCGGCACGCGGACCGGGCGAAGTATCCGCTGCGTCATGCTCTCTCGCGTCTCTTCCTTGACTACGGAAAGCCACGATGTTTCCACTTCCATTGCAACCGATCTCTGCAAGAGCGTCACCGAAAGCACCACACGATGATTTCCCTTCACGTTGATCAGAATTCCTTCCAGCCCGGACAGGGTTCCGTAGTTCACGCGGACACGCTGGCCGACTTCCAAGTAGGGCCAAGGCTGCTTGGCCATTCCGGATGACACCGCGAGTTGCAGGGACTGGATTTCCTCGTCCGAGACCGAAATTGCCGTCCGGCCGTACCCAACGATCTGCAGGACACCCGGGGTGGTGATTACCGGGCGGCGATTCTGGAAATCAAAGCGGCAGAAGAGATAGCCAGGGAAGAGTGGCTGCTCCACCTCTTTTACCCGGTCCGACCACTTTCGAATGCTCTTGTAGGTCGGCAACAGGCATTCATACCCCTGCCCTTGGATTTGCGAGGCGACGTACCCCTCCTTGCGAGAACGCACTTGGAGGGCGTACCAAGAAGTCTTGGAGGTTGAACCGCTTGGCGCACTTCCCATTAAGGGGGTCAAAGTTTCGTCCATATTCCTATCCAACTTCGTCTCCTCGGTAGGCTATCGCCGTTACGGTCCCATCAGACCGTCACTCCCATAAAGGCAATTACCCTGCCAGTTGCCAGTTGGATGGAGCCCCGTACTCCCGCTCCGTCAAATTTCTAACTGATTGATTCAACAATGGTTATATGCATAGATGTTCTGGACTCCGATTCTCCCAATTCAATACACGTCGGCAATGAGAAAAGCTATGCCCTATTGTTGCAATCCGGTTCCCCAATGTGACTTTAGTGGGCTGAAATGGAGTGTTAATATACTGAAAACAATGCTTTTAACCTAAACACGACCTCAATTACCCCCATTCGACTGGGGGACCATCCGCTGTTTCCGACGGTTCACATGGCCAAACCCTACCCGTCCCCGCTATGCCGTCCTGGAGTCCTGTAACCCTCGCAAGGGCCTTATAGGGGCCGCTAACCCAGGGTCTCCGCCCGGGATTGGCATTGCCTGCCTTTGCCCCGGGATTGGCTGAGCGCCAAGGCAAGAAGAGGTATTTCCTTGGCAGTCGCGCGGTCCGGGCGGGGATATCGCAAACCAGGCTGCGGAATTTCACCGATTGATCTATGGGGCATCAAGTCAGATTGGCTTACGTGTGTTCTGGTGAAAATCTGAAATACTAAGAGTGATGTTTTGGGATGATGCTCGGAATTACACCGGTGATAAGGAAAACCTGGGATCGCAACGGTACGCATGATAGACATTTCAACATTGGGTCTACCGGGAAGGACTCTTTCTTGACCGCCGCTACCCCCCGCCTTCTAAATCGCTGGCTGATCTTTGGAGTATGGGTTTCGCTTTCCCTCTTGCTCTTTGCAAAGCCGGTTTTTGAAATTTTTCACCTTGCCAATCAGGATGAGACCTCCTCCCACATCGTGTTGATACCCTTCATTACCGCGTGGCTGTTGTACGGGGAGCGGAAAAAATTGCAGTCCGAACGCGTTTTCGCCATCTGGCCGGCAACCTGCTTTCTTGTGCCTTCGCTTCTGATGGCCCTTTTTTCACTAAACTGCGAGGCCTGCGCCCCAAAAACTCGCTTGAGCGGCTACGCCCTTTCCCTCGTCCTTCTGGTGATTGCCGGGTTTGTATTCGCTTTGGGCTCAGCCGCCGCCAAATCCTCCTGGTTCGCTCTCGCGTTTTTGTTTTTCTCGATCCCCATTCCGGATCTTTTTCTTCGCAGGATCATTTACGGGCTGCAGGCCGGTTCCGCGGCGATTGCGGAATTGTTCTTTAATCTGAGCGGTGCTCCTGTATTACGGGACGGGTTTGTATTTCGTTTGCCGAAAATGTCGATTGAAGTGGCCCAGGAATGCAGCGGAATCCGTTCAAGTCTGGCGCTTTTGATTCTAGCTCTGCTCGTGGCGCACTTCTCGTTCAGGCCCTTCTGGAAAAAGACGGCGTTTGTCGGAGCGGGGCTTTGCATGATGCTCGTGAAAAATGGGATCCGCATCGCCGTGCTTACTTTACTGGCTAACTACGTCGACCCCGCCTTTCTGACTGGAAGACTGCACCATCAGGGGGGAATCGTTTTCTTCCTTATCGGTTTGGCGTTGCTGTTTCCAGTTTACTGGGCGTTGCGAAGAGGCGAACCATCTGCCTCTCAGACGGCTGTCCTGCAGGAATAGCGAAATATTCTTGAACAAACTGCTGGCGGGAACCCTCTGTCGCTGAATCAGCTCTTGCCTTTCGGCTCGCTATCTTGCTGAGATCCATACCCGTAGTAATAACCGCCATACGAATCGCCTTTATCCACGCGGTTAAGCACCACACCAAGCAAATTCTTGTCGTGAAATTCCGAAGAAGCTTTTGTAGCCAACTCAAAATCAGTCGACCCGGCCCTCACTACAAAAAGCACGCCATCGCACATATCGGCGAGAATGCTGGCATCGTGCACGGCCAAGGCCGGCGGGGAATCCAGAATAATCCAATCGAAAATTAGCGACATGCGGTCGAGCAACTGCTTCATCCGATCGCTGTGCAGCAACTCGCTTGGATTCGAAACCTCACTTCCGCCTGGGATAAGGCACAGGTTCCGGCCCTTCTCCACCTGTGTAACCTGGTACTCGTCCACGTCTCCACGCAGGTAATCTGACAATCCCGGTTTCTCTGAGGCGCCCACGTGAAGGTGCAAGCGTGAAGCCCTCAAGTCGGAGTCAATGAGCAGAACCCGACGGTTTTCCTGCCGGATGAAGGATTGCGCCAAATTGGCGGCCACGAAAGTCTTGCCTTCCGCGGGAGTGCTGCTTGTGATAAGAATTCGCTTCAGGGGCTGTGCCGAAGCAATCTGGTAAAGTCGCGAGCGCAAGGTCCGGAATTTTTCCGCGCCGGCGGAATTGTTGTCATGGGCGGAATAAACACTCGCGGCCAAATCGATCTTCCAGGTGGCCTGGGTGCAGCGTTTTGCAAATTCTTCAAAACGCAGCAACCCCGGATCAGGCTTCTCACCCGCGCGAATCTTGGTGTGGGCGTCTCCATTAACAGGCAGTTTTCCGGCTATCTCTTCCTGGTTCGATAGATCCACAAGGTCAGAGGCCGCCCGGTTCACAGTCTGCGCGCTTCGCTCTTCGGCGGCTTTTTTTAAAGCTTCGTGGATCCGGCTCATCTTCCGCTCATTTCAGTCATTCTCAGTGACCTTCACGCCTTTGAAGCCAGGGCCTCGTCAAATTTCTTAAGATGGTTCTGTTTCAATCCGTGTCCGTGAACCCGGACATCAAAGCTGGGGACGGTGGTCAGAACCGGGAGCTTCAGGCAAAGTTCCACGTCGCGTTCTGAATACATTCCTTTGTCGCTGACCGCCAGCAGGTAAAGAATCCCGAGAGACAACACAAGCCCCGCGCCAAGACTTCCGCTTACAAAGACGATTTTCTTTGGAAATGACGGCGTTGAAGGAAGGCTCGGCGCATCCAGTACTCTGAAATTCTCCCCTTGCTGCTGGTGTTCGAGATCTGTGGCCATTGCCGAATTCTCCCGCTTTTTCAGCAATTCGTTGTAAATGTCCGAAGCCGTCTGGTAGCTCCGGGTCAGCTCTTTCAATTGCTGTTCAACGACAGGGCTTGCCTGCAAGCGGCCCTGGAGCGCCCGAATCTGATCCTGAGTTTGGTTTTGACGCTTGGTCAAGTCTGCGATCGTGAATTCGTCCTGTTTTATTTTGGTTCGCAATTGCTGAATCGCAGGGGGCTCGCGAAGGGCGGCCTGCGCTCCCGAAACTGGAGCCTTGGGGGCAGGCGCCTCGGCCATTTTTCGATTCAGCTCATTAATCTGTGCCTTTACCTTAATCACGTCAGGGTGTTCTGGAGTGTATTTTGCCTGCAATGCCGAAAGCTGCTGCTGCAGCGCGGTCATCTCCTGATCCTGCGTTTCCGGGTTTTGTTGCCCCACTTGCGCGGCCTTCCAATTGGCTTCCTGGTTGGTCAGCAATGTTTCGTTGAGCGACTTGTCCTGGTGGGCGCGAGTCAGGGCCTGTGTCGTGGCATCCAATTGCGTGTTCATTCCACTCAGGAGAGTAAGGTTCGTCTGTTCTTGCTCAGGCATCGAGACTAAATGCTCGGCCTTGAATTGCGCCAGCCGCTTGTCCTGCTCCTCGAGCTTGGCTTTTGCCTCGTTCAACTGCTCGGTCAGGAATTGTGTCACCTTGTTCGATTGCGCCCCGCGCCTCGTCATGTTCTGCTCCATGAACATGGATGTGATTTCCTGGCAGATCTGCTGGGCCAATTCAGGATTATCGAATGTCACGCTGATATTGAAGCCCGGCGGGTCCCGATCGGCCGACCCGGCTAGCGGCTCGATCAGATCAACGTGCACCGCGCCTTTCAGCTTTTCGACCAGATCTTCCATATGGGTCGTCTGGCGCTCCACAGGGTACAGGTTAAATTTATTGATGATCGTTTCCAACCGTGACCGGCTCAGAATCTGCGCCTTCATGGAGGCCATGCGCTGATTCAGGTCATCCGTAATGACTGGCTTGATTAGGTCTTTAGGAACAGTCGGTTGTTCGACAAGGACTAGCGTGGACGAGGTGTATTTCTTGGGCAGGACAAGGGAGGCCGCCAATCCCATGGCGCCAAGCGTCACCGTTATGAAAGCCGGAATCCACCAATAGCGGCGAAAAATTCGTTTCGCATCCGCGACCGTCATTTCTCCGTTGCGTACCATTTCCCACGACCTCGCTTTGGGGCGCCCTAAAATGCAGCCCAGAGCCGGCTCAACAATAGCCACCCCAGACAGAAGGAAGATGCACGAGGATAACCACGCAGAAATAGCCCCAACTTCCCCGTCATTTTCCCACAGGTGAACAACTAATTCAATATCAATACGTTACGGTTCCACCGATAACGGACTTCCCTGATTGTTTACCCGGCATTCGGCCGTGGCCCTCTAAAGTGGAAAAAAAATATCCCTATTATCCCCTTGATTCCCCTCTCCGACTCGCGGCATTCCTCGCTCAAATCCTCACATTGCTGATACACTTCAACCAAACCAATACCATGTGCCTTATCTGGTAGATTCTCTTGATTTTGACACTGATCCAGAATGCTGCTTGTTACCTGTGGGAGAGGGGTGCAAAATTGCTTTTCCAAGCGATTATGAAATCCAGTGCTTTCCACCGCGATTTTCCCCGCCGCCAGATGTGGCTCTCCCGGCGAACCTTAACTGCGTTGCTCTCGCTCCTCTTGTTGGTATTCTCTGCCGGCTGCAACCGCGACCCCAAGAAATTCCTGGCCAAAGGTAACGCGAGCTATGACCAGGGAAAATATCCGGAAGCTTTGATTTATTACGGTCGCGCCCTTCAACTCGACCCACGCTATGCGGAAGCTCATTTCAAGCTCGCGCAAACGCAACTCAAAATGAAGAGTTGGTCGGCGGCGTTCGCCGAACTTCGGCGAACTATTGAGCTCCAGCCAGACAACTGGGAAGCACAAAAGGAACTAGGCCGGTTGGAGCTTGCCGGTGGACAAAAACAGGAAGCGAAAGACCGCGCTCAGTTGATCCTCAAAGCCAATCCCAGCAATGTCGACGCCCAACTCCTCCTGTCCGACGCCGACTCTTCTCTCGGCAACTCCACAGAAGCTCTTCAAGAGGCCAACGAGGCAGTAAAAATGGCGCCGGAGCGGGCTGCAACCTATCTGAATCTCGCCCAGTTGCAGATGCGTTCTGGAAATCTCCAAGACGGTGAGGCGAACCTCCTCAAAGCCCAGAGCCTGGATCCGAAAGCCGTCGTTTCCTACATGATGTTGGGTGGTTTATACCATCAACTGAAGCGGGATGCGGAGGCGGAAAAACAGTTTCAGGCGGCAATCACTGTTGCTCCCCAGGATCTTTCTCCGCGCAGCGCCCTTGCCGGACTTTACTATTTTGAGGGGCAAACGGCGCAAGCGGAACAGGTCTTGACCGATACTAAGAATCAGTTGAACACCAATCCCGCCGCTTACCGCATGCTGGGGGATAGTTATCTTTCCCGCGGTCAACTTGATAAGGCAAACACTGAATTTGAGGCGCTCTCCGCAAAGTATCCCGATGATCTTTCTGTTCAAAGAACTTGCATCCAACTCCTGATTCTCACCAATCGCCTGGACGAAGCTACGCCGCGTGTTGAAGCCATTTTGAAAAAGACTCCCCAGGACTCCGAGACTCTCGTCCTTAAAGGTCAGATCCAATTACGCCAGAACAAACCGGATGACGCTCTAACGACGCTGCAGGCCGCCCTGAAGAGCGCTCCCGACAATGCTCTTGGCCACTATCAATTGGGACTTGCTTTCGTCGAGAAAGGCAACACCCAACAGGCAGAGAGTGAGTGGCGAGAGGCCGTGCGCCTTCGCCCAAACCTCACCGAAGCCTGGTTGGCTCTGACGAAAAACACCGCTCTTAAGGGGGACTGGAAGAATGTCGAGGATTTGAGTAATCAGTTGAAGAAGCACGCGCCGAACTCCCCAGATGGTTATCTCTATCATGCGACCGCGCGGATAAATCAAGGCGACACAGTGGGTGCCGAGGCGGATTTGATGAACTTGCAGCGGTTGGCTCCGCAAAGCCCGCTGTACTTCGTGAAAATGGGACAGTTGCGACTGGCACAGCGGCGCACTCCGGATGCGGAGGCGATGTTTCGACAGGCGCTCAATCGCGATCCCAATTCGTTCGAAGCGATCCGTGGCATGGTTCAGGTCGACGAGGCAAAGAACAAGCCTGCTGACGCGTTGGCCTTCGTTCAGGAACAAATTAAGCGAAACCCCAGTAGCCCTGGACTTTTCATGTTACTCGCCGAACTCCAGGTCCAGTCGAAGCAACTGCAGCAAGCGGAAGCTTCCGCGAATCAGGTCCTCGCACTGGACAAAAATAATATCCCCGCCATAGTTCTGCTTGCGCAATTGCAGAGGGCTGACGGCTCACCCGACAAAGCCATCGCCCTTTACCAGCGGGCCGTCGAACTCTCGCCCCGCGACGTTCGTTTGCAAATCGCCCTCGGCGCCCTCTATGAGCGGCAAGGCAATTGGCAGCAGGCCGAATCTACTTATCAGAAGGTTTTGGCCATTGATGCGGAGAATCCTCTCGCTTCCAACAATCTCGCCTACCTGCTCCTCGAACACGGCGGAAGCCCAAACGTGGCACTGACGCTTGCCCAAACTGCCCGCCGTGGCCTTCCCAATCTTCCCAACTCTGCCGATACCCTGGGTTGGGCCTACTACAACAACGGCGGCTACACGGTCGCCGCGCCGTTGTTCGAAGACGCGGTGAAGGCACTTCCGAATAATCAGGCATATCGCTATCACCTAGGTCTCACCTACCAGAAGCTCAATGATCCAACTCGCGCCAAGGCCGAACTCGAAAAGGTCATAAGTTTGAATCCCTCGTCTCCGCTTGCTGACCAGGCGCGCCATGCTATTTCGCAGCTCACGGGCGGCTAATTGAGTTGGCGCGCTCGGGAATAAAATCGCACCCGTCTCCTCCCGCCATCCACCCTTCGGGATCGGCTCGATCTTGACCGTGGCTGAATTTCACTTGTATTTTGGCCAACCGGGATTCAAGCGAGCCTCGGTTTCTCCGCCTCGAGAAAATATCCTGCGGGCTTCATTCAGTTTGTTCCATTACTCTGTTTTTCATATAAGCTCAGGATTGCCCTGGGGCCTTTCAGTTTCGGGGCTGCTTGTGGAATTTTCAAACTTTTCAAACGCAAAGACTTTGAAATGAGAGAACTAGCGCGAGGAGAGGATTGTCCATGAAAGGTGTTGTGCTTGCCGGCGGCAAAGGTTCGCGGCTTTATCCACTCACCCGCGTTACCAACAAGCATTTGCTTCCCGTTTATGACCGGCCGATGATCTTTTATCCCATTCAAACGCTGGTTGATGCCGGCATCCGTGAAATCATCGTAGTCACCGGCGGCCAAAACTCGGGCGACTTCCTCCGCCTGCTTTCGAGCGGCAAGGAGTTTGGCCTGCACCGCATTCATTACACTTACCAGGAGGGAGAAGGGGGGATCGCCGATGCTCTAAAGTTGGCCGAACCATTCGTGGAGAATGAAAAGATCTGTGTCGTCCTGGGCGACAACATCATTGAAAATAATATAATCGCAGCAAAGGACTCCTTTGAAAAACAAAAGCGCGGAGCGCACATCATCCTGAAGGATGTGCGCGACCCGGAGCGCTTCGGTTGTCCCGAACTTTCTGGTGGCAAAATACTCAGGATTGAAGAGAAGCCAAAGAAGCCAAAGTCAAATTATGCCGTGACCGGAATCTATTTCTATGATGCGACGGTTTTCGACAAAATCAGCAAAACTTCGCCAAGTTGGCGCAACGAACTGGAAATCACCGACGTCAATAACCTTTACCTCAAGGAAAAGACCCTGACGCACAGCATCCTGGACGGTTGGTGGACGGACGCGGGAACCTTTGAATCCCTTCTGCGCGCCACGAATCTTGCGGCCGAAACGGGAACCAACAAAGTGCCCGGGCGGGGGAAACCTCCGCGGCCATCCGAAGATTCACATTGAGTCGCCCCGAACCTTCGGATGGCGATTTCACTTTCAATTTCGAGAAAGGAAGGCAGTGCGTGAAGGTTCTCGTTACAGGCGGAGCGGGTTTTATCGGCTCCAATTTCGTGCGCTTCCTTCTGAGCGCCCCCCGCGACGTTGAAATCGTCAATTTCGACAAGTTGACCTACGCAGGCAACCCGGAGAGCCTGGCGGATGTTGCGCAAGACCCTCGCTATCACTTCATATACGGCGACATCGCCGACCGAAACGCCGTCGGTGAACTGTTTCGACGCGGGTTTGACGCCGTGGTTCACTTTGCCGCGGAGACGCATGTTGATCGCAGCATTGAGAACGCTTCTCCTTTTCTCCACACCAACATTGTTGGCACTCAATGCCTTTTGGAGGCAGTTCGCGAATTTCGAAACATTCGCTTCATCCACATCAGCACCGACGAAGTGTATGGCAGCGCCCCCGCTGGAGTGAAATTCAAGGAAGAAGCGCCGCTCGATCCGCAAAGCCCGTATGCGGCCAGTAAGGCTTCCGCGGAACATTTCGTCACCGCCTACGCCAACACCTTCGGCATTTCCTCCGTCATCCTGCGTTGCACCAACAATTTTGGACCTTTTCAATTTCCCGAAA
>Ga0210406_10002931_pt1 | contig 19037 bp, 13 predicted proteins | sample IncBWC30MmetaG_FD_155454 | JGI IMG/M metagenome (GOLD analysis project Ga0210406, IMG submission 155454) | Forest soil microbial communities from Barre Woods Harvard Forest LTER site, Petersham, Massachusetts, United States - Inc-BW-C-30-M | ecosystem: Environmental > Terrestrial > Soil >... | reverse complement strand
AAAGAAGAAATAAGCAGCAACCTTCCGGTAAAACCCAGTTTCATCCTGCACAGCCTCGGGCGGGGGCCCCTCCCCGAAGTCGTAGTAACGAGACAAGCCCGTGTCGCCCGCTAGGTGGGGATCGCGGTTCCACATCTCGTAATCTCGTTCGACGTCAGCGTAGGCCTTCACCAGCCACGCGGGATCCGCGCGCCCTGATTTCTGCAGCGCGTCGTAAACCTCGACAAACATCGAACTCAGAAACGGTGGCTGCGAACGCGTCAGATAGTAGGTTCGGTTGGCATTCAGCATCGCCCCGTAGTGCTCAATCTCAAAAAAGAAGTTGTCTACCATGCCTCGCGCCAGTTCAACACGTCCTGCGCGCAAGAGTCCGCGCACAATAAAGTAGCTGTCCCAACCATACATTTCGTTGAAGCGGCCTCCCGGAACAACATACTTATGCTCCAGGTAGAGAAGGCCGTGAGGTTGGATCTTGCTCGTGTCGACTTCGCCGAGACGAGAAATAACGGCCGGTAAATGCTCGACCCGCACGCCGCATTCACTGGAGATTTTCTCCACGGCCGCAGGCTCAGCCATGCCCGCCGGCAGGTACAGCACAGGCGCCACTTTCATCTTGGGATCGACCACGCTCTGGCAGTCTGTCATCGAACGCGTAAGCGTATCCCAACCTGTCGAAATGTAATCGAGGATTGGCCTGAGTCCTTGCGGCTCGTGTGGAGTCGATTGCCCGACAACGTCTGTCTGTCCGAGGACCCCAAACGCGAGCGCAGCCAGCAACACGCAGCGCGTTGCGGACGGCGCAGAGCGCTGAAAGCCGTTCGAGACGCGCATCGGGCTTGAAGAAGAAGGAGTGTCCCCCATCACCTGCAATTTTAGTTTATTCTGTCTAGCTTGGCGTTCAGCACTTGGGGGCCCCTTGATCAGATCGAATGCACTCGTTCGTTTGTTTATCTGCGTTTCGGTTTTCCTCTCCATCGGTTCGAGCATCGCACAGCAAGTTCCCGAGAACATCTATCAGGATCTCCACTGGCGCATGATTGGCCCTTTTCGCGGAGGCCGCACTCGCGCCGCCACCGGCGTTCCCAGCCAGCCGAATGTTTTCTACATGGGGCAGGTTAACGGCGGCGTCTGGAAGTCGGACGATTACGGCCGTACTTGGATACCCATCTTCGACCACGAATCCACCCAGTCGATTGGCGCCATCGCCGTAGCCGCTTCGAATCCCAATATCGTTTATGTCGCCAGCGGCGAAGGCTTGCATCGCCCCGACCTCTCGGTGGGTAACGGAATCTACAAATCCACGGACGCGGGAAAAACTTGGACTCATCTGGGGTTGCGCGATGGCCTGCAGATCCCCGCACTCGCCATCGACCCTCGCGATCCCAATCGAGTCTTCGCTGCCGTGCTCGGTCATCCCTACGGCCCCAATGAAGAGCGCGGCCTCTTCCGTTCCACCGATGGCGGCCAGACCTGGCAAAAAGCTATCTACAAAGACGAAAACACCGGTGCCTCCGCCGTAGAGATCGACCCCTCGAACCCCGACGTGATTTATGCTTCCATGTGGGAAGCACGCGAGGGCCCGTGGGAGGACAACAACGAAGTCAACGGAACCGGTGGCGGATTGTTCAAATCCACCGACGGCGGAAACACCTGGCATCCTTTAACCAACGGCTTGCCGAAAGACCTCGCGCAAATTTACGTCGCCATCGCTCCCAGCGATCCCCATCGCATCTACGCTACAGTCGCCGTCGCATCCGGCCCACTTGCTTTCTACCGTTCCGACGACGCGGGAGAAAACTGGTCGAAGGCAACCGATGACCCGCGCCCTTCAGGCCGCATTGGTGGCGGCGACCTCGCCATCCCCAGAGTCGATTCCAAGAATCCAGAAGTCGTCTATAGCGCCAGCACCGTAACCATGCGATCCACCGACGGCGGCAAGACCTGGGCCGGATTCCGCGGCGCGCCCGGCGGCGACGACTACCAAAATCTCTGGATCAATCCCAACGACCCTAACATCATTCTTCTCGTCAGCGACCAGGGAGCCCTCGTTACCGTCGATGGCGGAGATTCCTGGAGTTCCTGGTACAACCAGCCCACCGCGCAGCTTTATCACGTCGCGGTCACTCCCACTTTCCCCTATCGCGTTTGCGGAGGCCAGCAGGAGAGCGGTTCCGTCTGCATCTCCAGCCGCGGCAATGATGGCGCCATCACCTTCCGCGAATGGCGTCCGGTCGGGGTCATCGAATACGGCTACGTCGCGCCCGATCCACTCGACCCTGACGTCATCTACGGCGGCGGTAGAAGCGAGGTCTCGAAGTTTCATTGGTCCACCGGCCAGGTGCAGAACGTCACGCCGATCCCGCTGCGCAGCGCAAAATATCGCACCGATCGCACCGAGCCCACAATGTTCTCGCCCCTCGACCCGCATACCCTTTATTTCGCCAGCAACGTGCTCTTCAAAACCACCGACGGCGGGAATTCCTGGCAAACCATCAGCTCCGACCTCACTCGCGAAAATCCCGGAGTTCCGGTCAGCGTGGGCAGCCTTATCCCCAAGGGCGCCGACAAGCAGCGCGGAGTAATTTACGCGCTCGCTCCTTCGTTCAAGAACATCAACACGCTCTGGGCCGGCACTGACGACGGCCTGATCTGGCAGACGCGCGACGGCGGCAAGAAGTGGAACGACATCGCTCCCAAGGAGCTCACGCCCTGGAGCAAGGTCACCCAAATCAGCGCCTCGCACTTCGATGATGACTCGGCCTACGCCTCCGTGAGCCGCTTCCGCATCAACGACCAGCAGCCCTATATTTACCGCACTCACGATGGCGGCAAAACCTGGACGCTGATCACCACCGGCTTACCTGGCGTCGGTCCCGTCGACACGGTTCGCGAAGATCCCGTGCGTAAAGGCCTGCTCTTTGCCGGCACGGAGAATTCAGTCTGGGTTTCGTTCGATGACGGCGATCACTGGCAATCCTTGCAACTGAATCTGCCGCACACTTCCATGCGCGATCTCTGGATTCACGAAAACGACCTCATCGTAGCCACTCACGGCCGCTCTTTCTGGATTCTCGATGACATCGCCCCGCTGCGCGAAGCAGCCGCGTCGCTCGCCACCGCGGATGCCCATCTCTTCACGCCAGCACCCGTCTACCGCGTTCAGCGCGACACCTACACCGACACGCCGCTTCCTCCCGACGAGCCCGCCGCCGCCAATCCTCCCGATGGCGCAATCATCGACTACTATCTGTTACATTCCGCTTCCGCTCCCGTCACTCTCGAAATCCTCGACGCCCGCGGCCAACTCGTTCGCAAATTCTCCAGCGCCGACAAGCCCGACGCCACAGAAGCCGACCTGAAGAAGCAACTCATCCCTCTCTACTGGCTGCGTCCGTTCCACTCCCTGTCACCCGAGCCCGGCATGCACCGCTGGGTTTGGGATCTCCACTATCCCGCGCCCGATTCCATACGCCACGACTATCCTATCTCCGCCATCCCCGGAGACACACCTCGTTACCCGCTTGGGCCCACAGCTTTGCCCGGCTCCTACACGGCGCGGCTCACCGCAAACGGCAAAAGCTATACTGCGACTTTCACCTTGAAGATGGACCCTCGCGTCCACATCTCATCAGCCAGTCTCGAAACAAAATTCCAGCTTGAAGTGCGCCTGGCATCGCTATTGAGCCAGACTTCCAAGGCGGTGATGCAGGCGGGATCGATTCGCGAGCCCTTGCAAAAACTGACCCAGCAGGCCACCGGCCCAGCCCGCGATTCTCTTCAGGCTTTCCAAACCAAACTCACGGCAGTTCTGGGCGCGACCGCCGGTTTCGCGCCACCGCCCCCCGATGAAATCACTCTCACGCGAGTGAACGGCCAGGTCGCCGTTTTGTATGGCCAGGTGTGGCAGGTCGACGCTGAACCAACCGCAGCCCAGACGGCAGCAATCGCGGCCGCCGATCACGATTCACTGGAGATACTGAAGCGTTGGGATGCACTCAAGACTTCGGATCTCCCTGCCCTCAATCGCGCACTCCGCGCCGCAAGCCTGCCCGAAGTCCAAATCGAAGCGGACTCGCACAAAGAAGAGGGAGTCATGGACGAAGAATAGACGGCGCACTTCATTGCCTCACAGGTGGAGAGTTTGATCTGTAGCCGAAAGTTAGTGTTTTGTCTTCCCGCCCCGCTTGCGTGTGCAAGATCTTGCAAACTCTCTGCACCCGCACAAAAAAATTTCCAAATCTGCCTAACAAAGTGGACCGGAATCCTCCGGCGCGCGGTATAATCCGGCGGCCTTGGAATTCCATCCCGAAGCTCAGGGCCCAGCAACTTCTCCCTGCAGTGTTGCACTGCGGAAACACCGCACCAGAATTCACGTTCGATAAATCAAGTCACGAGAGGAAACAAATGAAGGCCTTCCGTACACTCGCAATCGCGCTACTGACCCTACTGGCGTGGTCGAGCATCGCCAGCTCCCAGGAACCCGCTGCAAAATGGACGAAGCTCACGAATCAACCAACCTTCAACACCGACACGCCGCTGTTGCTCACTGACGGCACCGTGATGATGCACCAGTACAACAGCAACAACTGGTGGCGTCTCACTCCTGATATCACGGGAAGCTATGTGAACGGCACCTGGTCAGCTCTGGCCTCTATGTCCTCGGGGTACAAGCCGCTCTACTTCGCCTCTGTCGTACTGGCGGACGGCCGGGTCCTCGTCGAGGGCGGAGAGTACAACAACCTCATCCAGAACGAAACCAACCTCGGGGCGATTTACGATCCCGTCGCCAATTCCTGGACTGCTGTCAATCCGCCCAGCGGCTGGTCGACGATCGGCGACTCCCCATCGATTGTCCAGGCGGATGGAACGGTCATGATGGGCCAGGGAGGACAACCCTCTACGCGGCAGGCAATTTTTGATTCCAGCACCTTGACTTGGACCAACATCTCGGGCAGTGCGAAGGCCGACGGTTTCTCTGAAGAGGGCTTCGCACTTTTGCCGAATGAAACCATTCTGACTGTGGACTGCGAGAATGGAACCAATTCCGAGACCTACAATACATCGACTCAGAAGTGGACCACCGCCGGCAGCACCATCGTCGCGCTGCCCAACAGCGGAGGCCTTGGTATCGTCCCCGAGATGGGCCCGCTCATGCAGCGTCCTGACGGCACTGTCGTGGCCTTTGGGGCAACGATTCACACCTCGATTTACAACACCGCGTCCGCCACCTGGGCCACAGGTCCTAACTTCCCCAACTCAGACGACATGGCTGACGGCCCGGCTTCGTTGCTTCCCGATGGCAACGTGCTCGTCTATACCAGCCCCGGCGTTTTCAGTGGCACCGGAAGTTTCTACGAATTCAACGGGACTGCGTTCACGGCAGCTCCGGCCACTGCCAAGTCTGCCACCAAGCAGTCCTGGCAAGCGCGCCAGTTGCTCCTGCCCTCAGGCCAGATTATGTGGGACCTAGCCGATGGCGCGACTAAGGACGTCGAACTCTACTCGTCCCCAGGTACCATCAACCCCGCGTGGAGGCCCGTCATCACCTCGGTCCCCGCGGCCCTGACTCGCGGCAATTCGTACGTGATTTCTGGCACCCAGTTCAACGGTCTCTCCGCTGCCAATGCTTACGGCGACGATGCCCAGAGCGCTACCAACTTCCCGCTGGTTCGAATCCGCAACCTGGCCACCAACCACATTTTTTATGCCCGCACTCACAACCACAGCACCATGGCAATCGCCACCGGTGCCACGAACGTTTCCACCACGTTCGACGTCCCTGCCGGCGCCGAGACTGGTGCAAGCGCAATCTTTGTCGTCGCCAACGGAATTCCTTCACAGGGAAAGAAGGTTACCATCCAGTAAAAGCATTCACGCTGCCCGTGTGATGGCGTGACTGCATTCCGAAACTAACCGGCGCCGTGATTCTTTCCAGCGAATCACGGCGCCTTTCTTCTTGCCTTGCTCCGCGATTTTCCGCGCGGTCTCACTTCATCCTCTACAAACTCTCCACCGCAACCTGCAGTTCCCTGGCGATCTGTCCCGGATCGCTGCCCGCCGCAAAGTTCATCGGCTGGCCAATCCGCACACAAATCCTCCCCGGACGAGCAAACTTCCTGCCCGCTTGCTTGACCTCAAACAATCCCACAATCCGCATGGGCAGTACCGGAATGCCAAGATTATTCGCCAGCAGCCCAATGCCCGCGCGAAACAGATTCATCTTGCCATCCACCGTATGTCGTCCCTCGGGAAAGACCAGCACGCTGTATCCCCCATCCACGGCCTCGCCCGCGTAAGCGAAACTTTGCCGGAATCCAGCCTCGCGCGGCAGCGGAAACAGATTCAGCAGCGAAACCCCCAGCACCCACTTCAGGCGATCGTAAATTCTGCCAGGAAACCCTCGACCCGCCGCCGGTGTGTGCAACGCCTCCAAATCTTCTCCCCGAGTCGCCGTCGCAATGGAGTTCCGCAGTCTTCCCGGCAAAGCTGTCTGTATGAAAGCAAAATCAAGGTCTGATACATGATTGCAGACCACCAGCATCGGCCCGCTCCAGCCTTGCAAATTTTGCCGCCCTTCAATCCGCGGCCAACCCAGCAAAATCATCGCCGGCCTCATCAACAAATAATGTGCCAACCATCGCACCCATGTCACCGGCCACCGCAACACCCATCGCGGATAGTGATACTCCACTCGCGCCCGCGACTCCCCACTCAACATCCGTTCCACATCGCCCACGGTCCGCGCCGCGCTGAATCGCGTCTCGCTCAAATCCACCTGATACCGGTCCTCCAGTGCGCTGATCAATTCCACCCGGTCCAGCGAACTCAGCCCAAGCTCTACATCGAGAGCGCTTTCACCCATCATCCCAGCCACGCTTCGGCCCGTGATGCGCCCAATCAATTCCACGACCGGACTCTCCTCCGCAACATCTCCCTCCCCGGTCCCCAGAACTTCCCTCGCCGCGAATTCCGCAATCACCTTCCGCCGCGGCTTCTGTGTGTTCGTTCGCGGAAAATCTTGCTCTGGCCACTCCACCCACATCCGCATGCGCTGGAATTCCGCCAGCAACTGGTTCGCGCGTTCCACCACCCCTGCGATTCTGGCATCCTCTCGCAAAATCACCACCGCGCAGGGCTCCGCATTCCCTCCCCGCTCAATCCCCACCACCACGCAATCTTTCACCTCCGGCTGCCGCCGCAACGCCGCTTCCAAATCTTCCGGATAAATGTTCAGCCCGCCTGGAGTCACAATCACTTCCTTCTTCCGCCCCTTGAAATAAAGGTTCCCAGCCTCATCCAGCGCGCCCACGTCTCCGGTACGGTACCAACCGTCTTTATCCGTAACCTCGCCCCCTCCATCCCAATACCCCGCCGCCACTCCGCCCCCGCGAATCAAGATCTCTCCATCCTCAGCCAGCTTTACTTCCCGCCCCGGCAGCACTTTCCCAATCGACCCTTTCCCCAACTTAAACGGATGATTGACGCTGATCAGCGAAGTAGTCTCCGTCAGCCCATATCCCTGGATCGCGGCATAGCCCAGCCGCCCCCAGAATTCTTCCGTTTCCGCATCCAGCGCCGCTCCGCCGCAAATGAACGCTAAAAACTTCCATCCAAACTGCCGCCGGATCGAGCGAAAAATCCACCACCGCCGCAGAAAGTGTTTCCCCTCCGACAAGCGGAACCGTCGCCGAAAATCCTCGATCTTCCCGCCATCTTCCAGATCGCGCTCAATCTTCTGCTTCAAAGACTGCAAAACTCGCGGCACGCTCACCAAAACGGAAACCCGCTCCCGCCGGATCGTGCTAACAATCTCCGAAGGCTTCAACTCCTCCTGAAAAATCACCGTCCCGCCCAGCAGCGGAGGCAGAAACATCCCCAGAAATTGCCCGAACACATGGCTAAGCGGCAGCAAATTCAAAAACCGCACCGGATGCACCCACCGCTCATACTTCAAATACGCGCGAATCTCTCGCTCCAGCGGAGCAACGTTAGCCAAAACATTTCCATGCGTGATGACCACGCCCTTAGGCTCAGCAGTAGTCCCAGAAGTAAAAACGATCTGCAGAATGTCATCGCGCCCGCCGGCCGCAAGCGAGGCGGCAGGGGTGCCCCACTTCTCGCGTCCTTTGCGAGAAGTGGGGATTTTGATCTCCTCAAAGGCGACTATAGGAGTCTCAGCGATACCCTCCGCGGCATGCTTCCGCGAACAGACCCAAAGCCGAGCCTCAACCTGCCCCGCAACCCGCGCCGCAAAATCCGCAGAAGCCCCATCATCCATCGGAACCACAACCACGCCACTCAAAGCACATCCAAAAAACGCCGCAACCCACTCCGCGCAATTCTCTCCCCACAGCATCACACGCTCGCCCTTGCCAATCCCCCGAGCCTCCAAATCACCAGCGAACCGCAGCGCCATCTCCAAAACCTGCCCGTAAGTGAACCACTCCATCCGGTATCCACACCGCTGCCCATAAGCGCGATCATCGCGGTGCGCCCGAAAGTTCGTCAGAAAAAACTCTGCTAACGATTCAGCCATGGAGTGAAGAGTGGAGGCGCCAGAGAAACTGGCCGAAGCCTTTGCCTCTAGGCAAGTTTAGTAGCAGAAGGGAACAATCGCACATCGGCTGGGCGGATTCTTGGAAGCTACGCTAGTCGGCTGTAAGATGGCCCTGCGGGAACTAATCTGGCGTTTGCAGCGTCCATGTTGTTAGAGAGTTGACATGAGAATTCGAGTTGGAGTCGTTTTGGCGATGCTCCTGTCTCTTTTGTGCGGATGCGAGAGAAAGCGAGCGAACTGCACCACGCCCATGGAAATTCGCCTCGACAATCTGACCGGAGTGAAGCAACGTCGCCTGAAAGAGGCTGAAATGCGAGAGTTCATTTGGAAACACTGGCGCGAAAGGAGTTGCGCAACGCTGCTTCTAGAGTCAGTATCAAAAGAAGGCAAAGAGACGGACTCCAGCTTCGAAATTAAGCTACTGCCGGCCGGCGCGTTAGCAATGGTCGTAACCATCAAACGCGCGAGTTACAGCAATCAAGGGCAGGTGTCCTGGCACGAGGACGCCAAGTACGACATCTACACAATAGAACGAGTTCAGCCAAACAACCCCTACTTGCTGAGTCTGAATTCAAAAGTCGAAATCCTGCCTGAGAACACAAGCCTGTTTGGCTCCGATTATTGTCTGCGATTCAAAGGCTGGGGCAACGAAGTTGTATCCTTCTTTTGAGATTCGCCTGCGGTGACCAGCAGTCCCCCATAGCCCTGGATTGCCAAACCGCGCATGAGATCGCTGACCTCCAAGATTCACTCCCGCCCCACCCCCAACGCATCCGCCACCCGATTAATGTAATTAAACCAGGAAGCAATCAAAGTAATCTGCAATACCCCGCGATCGTCAAACCCCACCGCCCTCAGCCCCTCAATATCGTTCTTCGAACACTTCGTCGCATCCTTCGTCAGCTTGACCACATAATCCACCATCACCCGCTCCTGCGCCGTGATGGGAGCGGTCGTGTAATCCTTCTCCAGCGCCTCCACCAGCTCTTTGTCCAGCGTCACCCTGCGCAGAAACTCTGCGTGCGACTCGATTCAATACACGCACCGGTTCGTCACCGAGACCATCGTGGTGATTATTTCGTGCTGCCGCCGGCTCAGCGGCAGCTCCGGAGACATTAGCGCCCCAAACGTTGCGAACGAGTGATAAAGCGCCTCCGGAATCAGCGTGTGCGACCCCACAATCGTCGACCCGCCCGACTCATCCGGATGCACCGGCTCAAAATACTCCTTGGGATACATCCCCCGCTGCCCCTCGATCGCCTGCCGCAGCTTCTCATCCGCCTCCGCCATCGGCACAGTCCGAATCCAGGTCATAATTGCGATTTCCCCCTTAGAACGAGAGGATACCCTACGGATGCGAGATTCGATGTGGCGGCTGAAGCCGCCGTGACTTCTTTCTTGGCTTAGAGGCACGGCTGGAAGCCGCGCCCTTTCAAAACCAGCGGAGCCCACCCTCTTCATCTATGTGGGCCCCCGCGCCCCCCAACCCCTATTCCCAAGGTAACCCTTTCGTACACTCCCTTTCGGTAACCCTTGGTAACCATGCGATTCGCCCCTCCCAGCCGTACAATTGCCCTTGTCCGACCGGCCATCTCCAAATAGGAGTTTGGTCACGTGGCGTTCTCCCCGGAACAACACTTCCCCGGAGCCGTCATCAGTTTCCGGTTGCAGAAGTAAGGTGCAGAAGTTCTCGTTTAGACCAGAGGCTGGAGTTCGTACTCTTATGGCGTTCGGTTTCGGGTTCAACAAACAGAAGGTTCTCAGCGCTGCGGAGAAGTATGTCCAGCAGGGCAAGATGCAAAATGCCATCGCTGAGTACGAAAAGGTCCTCAAGGCAGATCCCAAGGATCTCACGGTCACCAACACCGTCGGCGACCTCTACTCCCGCCTCGGTGAAGCCGATAAAGCCACCGAATCCTTCAAGATTGTCGGCGATGCCTATGCCACTCAGGGTTTCACGGTCAAGGCCATCGCCATGTATAAGAAGATCAGCAAGCTCAAGCCTTCGCTCGAGAGCGTGCTGAAGCTCGCCGAACTCTACACCCAGCAGGGCCTCTTCAATGATGCCCGCGCTCAGTACCTCCAGGTCGCCGAAGAATTCCTGAAGTCCGGCGAACTCGAAAACGCCGTCCGCATCTTCCAGAAGATTCTGGAAATGGATCCGGAAAACACCGCCATGCGCGTCCGCCTGGCGGAAGTCTACGTCCGCTTGGGCAAGAAAAATGACGCCTGGCAGATTTTCTCCGCCGCCGCCGAAACCCTGCGCGCCAAGGGCAATCTAAGCGGCGCCGAAGAAGTTCTGCAGCGCATGCTCACGCTCGATCCCGGCAACGGCTACGCGCTGCTCATGCAGGGCCGCAATCTGCTCGAGGCCGGCGACGCCGAAGCTGCCACCGAAGCCTTGCAGAAGGTCCCCGATCTCGATTCCAATCCCGATGGCCTCCGCGATCTGCTCAAGGCCTACCTCAAGACTGGCCGTCTCTCCGATGCCGGCACTCTGGCCAGCAAGCTCCTGACCGTCCACAACGACTTGTCCTCCATCTCCACTTTCGCCGATGCCCTCATGCAGGCCGGCCAGTACGAGAACGCTCTCCAGGTTTACGACCAGCATGCCGAGCGCCTGCTGGCTGAAGATTCCGACAAGGTTCTAAAAAACCTGCATTCCGTCATCGGGCATGTGCGCGACAATCCCGCTTCGCTCGAGAAGCTCCTCGATCTCTTCCAGAAGGCGGGAGAGTCCACCCACATCAGCGAAGTCATCGAGTTGCTGGCTCACGCCTCGGTTCAGTCCGGCGACCTGCCCCGCGCTCGCGATCTCTATCAAAAACTCGCCGGCGTGGAGCCTGGCAATCCCCTGCACATGAACAATTATCAGCAGGTGGTCAGCCAGATCGGGGGCGATTCCTCCGCCCCGCACATTTCTGTGGAAGAAGCGGCCGTCATCGTCGACGAACTGGAAGCCACTTCGCCCTCCATCCATCAGCACTATCCTGATGCCGTCGCCCTCGCGGTTCGATCCGCGCTCACCGATGCCGAACTTTTCATTTCCTACAACATGCCCGCCAAGGCTCTGGGCCCCCTCATGGCAGCCCTGCCTCAGGCGCCCACCGATCTCCGCCTGAACCAGCGTCTGGCCGCTCTGCACACCCGCGCCGGGCGTTTCGCCGAAGCTGGCGTCTGCTGCCGCACCTTGCAGAACATCTACCATGAGGCGGGATACCCCGAAGAGGCTACACGCTACTGCGAACTCGCCGATCGCTACGAAGATCGCTCGGCATCCCCCGCTGTCCCTGATCCCATCCTCCAGCACGCCACTGCCCCGGCAGAACCCACTCCGGAGCATATTCCAGTCGCTGCCGTTGCCGCGACTCCTTGGCCCGTAGCTCCGCCCCAGTCCGCGGAAGAAACCGAATTCGCCATCGTCAACGATACCGATGCCGGCCAGGACTCATTCGAAGAGAACACTGACGGCGGCCACCCCGCTTCACCCGTGGCCGAATCCTCGTCCGCTCCGCCAGAAATCGATCTGTCCTCCGAGTGGGACGACTCCATCACCATCGAACTCGAGACGCCGCCTGCCGCCGCAGAAATCGAGATCGACACCGCCGTCGGCGACCATGAGGCACCTTCCGGTAAGCCCGCCCAGCAAGAGCGCATCGCAAAACGGAGCGATCCGGAGAAGACCAACGAAACGGTCGAAGAGGTCCGGTTCTACCTCGAGCACGGCATGCCCGAGCAAGCCTCGGCGGCTTTCGCAAAACTTCAGGCTCTCACCAACGACAAAGCCCTCTTGTTGGCCATTGAATCCGAAATCCAGGCTGCTGCGCAGCAATCTTCCACGGCGGAAGAAACGTCTACCGTCGAAGCTGTCAATGAATTCGCCGTCGACGAAACTTCGCCCGCGGTCGACGAAACTCCCGAACCACATCCGGCCGAAACCCACGCTCCCCCTGCTGCGCTCCACGCCGAGCCTGCCGCGGCCGAGCCTCCCGTTGTCGAGCCTCCCGTTGTCGAACCTCCCGTTAGCAAGCCGGCGCCCGGCGTCCTTCATGAGTTCGTATCTGATCTTGAGTCTTCCCTCGGCGACAGCTTCCTTCCCGGAACGATCTCGCATGAAGCCGAGCCCGCAGTCGAGCATGCTTCGGCCAAAGCATACAAACCGGAGCCGCATGACAAGCCCGAACTGGAGCCGATCGGTAACGCCAAGCCCACTGGCTTCGGTGTGCCCCAAACTGAGCCCATGGGCGAGTTTGTGGCTGACCTCGAAGCTTCCCTGGGCGAGGACTTCCTCAAGGGTGCCCCAGTGGCCGAAACTGAGCCCGCCCCGCAGGCTCAGCCCGCACCACGGATTGAAACCCCAGTCGCCGCAACTCCAGCCCAGCATTGGCCCGTGCCCACACCCGCGCCCGCTGCGCCAGTCAGCACTCCGGTAGCCGCAAGCGCCGCGGCAGCCGCGTCCTCCGGCACGCCCACGCTTTCAGCACACGCGCCGGCCCCGGTCCCGCAGCAGTCTGCGTCCGCGCACCCAGCGCCCAAGCCACCAATTTCTCCCATCATCCCCGGTGCGCCCAGCGCTGCCAAGTCCTCCCCCTTCGGCGAAGACGCTGGCGTCGATCTCGCGGAAATGTTCGGCGAGCTCAAACACGATCTCGAAGTCGGAGCTTCCACCACCGAGGAGGACCCTGAAACCCATTACAACCTCGGCATCGCCTTCCGGGAAATGGGCCTGCTCGATGAAGCCATCGGCGAGTTGCAGAAGACCTGTCAGGCCGTCGATCGCGGACATCCCTTCCCCCAGGTTATGCAAACCTATACCTGGCTGGCCCAATGCTTCCTCGACAAGGGCCTGCCCGAGGCCGCCATTCGCTGGTATGACAAGGCTCTTCACGTCCCCGCTATCGACGAAGAAACGCGCACCGCTCTCCACTATGAGCTCGCCGCCGCCTTTGAGACCGCCGGCGATCGACCCTCCGCCCTCAAGCACTTTATGGAGGTTTACGGCCGCAACATCGATTATCGCGACGTCGCCGAGCGCATCAAGCCCCTGAAGTCGTAGAATACCTCGATGGGCTCTGTCCCCAATTCACTTCTAACTTGTCATCCCGAGCGAAGCGAGGGATCTTGGTTTTTGCCCGCGCCATCCCCGTTGCAGCGGAGCGCCCAGTGACCCTCGATCCCAATCTGCCGGTCGAAAAAGGCCCCGTCGCGGCTGCCCCATCCGCGCCCGCTCAAACGAACACCAGCGCCACGCTCCTCGACCCACCGCCTCCAGCCCCAGTCCTCCTGCCCCACAGTGGTGTGCAACTCTGGCTGCACCGTACCTCCGTCTTCCTTTTTGTGCTGATCAGCGCCGTCGCCGGTGTCCTGCTCGTGATCCTGCCCTGGACCCCCGAGTGGACCGACAATTATCTTCTGCTCGCGTTTCCCTGGCTCCGTACCTTCGTCACCACCGGCTTCTTTCGCGGTCTGTGCAGCGGCTTGGGACTGCTCGACATCTGGATCGGCTTCTGGGAAGCCCTCCACTACCACGAACACCAATAGCGCCTGATTTCAGAACGTGAGTCCTAAATGACCAATAAGCTCAACCCCGCGCCTCTGGCATACAAGAACGAACCCTTCCTCAGCAGTCCCGACGGACGCATTCTCCGCATCCTCGCCGAGTATCAGGAACCGCTGTCCCGCTTCCGCCGCGAGCAGATCCAGGACACCGTCGTCTTCTTCGGCTCCGCCCGCTTCCTGGGAGGCGCCGCCGCCAAGAAGAACTTCACCGCTGTTGAAAAGAACGAAGCCAAAGCCTCCGCCACGCAACAGGAAAAGAACCTGAAGCAAGCAATCGCCGCCGTCGACATGGCCCGTTACTACGAAGACGCCCGCCGCCTGGCTTTCCTTCTAACCAAGTGGGCCACCCAGATTCCCGCCCGCCGCCGCCGCTTCGTCGTAACCACCGGCGGTGGTCCCGGCATCATGGAAGCCGCCAACCTGGGCGCGCACGAAGCCGGAGGCAAGACCATCGGCCTCAACATCAATCTGCCCTTCGAGCAGAATCCCAATCCCTACATCACCCCGGCGCTCAACTTCGAGTTCCACTATTTCTTCATGCGCAAATTCTGGTTCGCCTATCTAGCCAAAGCGCTCGTGATTTTTCCCGGCGGCTTCGGCACCATCGACGAACTTTTCGAAATCCTCACCCTCGCTCAGACCGACAAACTAGCCAAGAAAATTCTCGTAGTAATCTACGGCAGCGAATACTGGCACCGCATCATGAACTTCCAGGCCTTCGTCGACGCCGGCACCGTCTCCCCCGAAGACCTCAACCTGTTCAAATTCGTCGACACCCCCGAAGACGCCTTCGCTTTCCTCCGCGACGGCCTGACCGAATACCACCTTGGCGGCCAGCCCAAAAAAGAAAAAGAACACGAAGTCCTCCCCGAAATAGCCAAAACCCGGCCCTGATAAATGGGAGGATTCCCGATCTACCCCGTGAAACCCCGTGTCCTCTGTGGTTGAAGATTTTTGCTCTAAACTGTTACCCGAAAACCGACGTCGAGATAGCGTGCTCCTCTACTACATCACCGACCGCACCGCCTTCCCCGGTGACGAGCGAACCCGCCGCCAGCGTCTCCTCGACAAAATAGCCGAAGCCGCGAGTCAGCACATCGACTACATCCAGCTCCGCGAAAAAGATCTTCCCATCCGCGACCTGGAATCACTAGCCCGCGAAGCCGTGCAAATTATCGGTCAGGAAAGAAAACTGGCCACTGACCACTGCCCACTGACCACTGCCCTCCTAATCAACTCTCGCGCTGACGTAGCCCAAGCCACCGGAGCCCACGGCATCCACCTCCCAGCCAACGACATCTCCCCTCAAGAAGTGAGAACAGCCTGGCAGGAAACATGTGGTCGCGGGCGACTCGCCCGCGAAATCTCACCGCCAGATCCGCTGATCTCAGTCTCCTGCCACTCCGCACAAGAAGCCGCCGAAGCGGCAAAAAACCAAGCCACCCTGGCCCTCTTCGCCCCAGTCTTCGAAAAAAAAGACGCATCACCCGCAGGCCTCGAAGCTCTACGCCAAGCCTGCCAGTCGAAAATCCCGGTCCTGGCCTTAGGCGGAGTTACTCTGCAAAATGCTCACTCCTGCCTCGAAGCCGGTGCAGCCGGCATAGCCGCGATCCGCCTATTCCAGGAAAACGACATAGCCACAGTCTTCCGTCAGTTGCGCAGTGAATTGGGATCGTTGTCCGCCTAGGGACAGCCGCCTCGGCTGCCGCGAGTGGAGCCACATGCCTTCCGTTAATGTACCCACCCAACCGTAACCCGAGACCTTCCCACAACGCTAAAGGCCACGCCGCCAAAGCAGCGTGGCCCTTTCCAATGCAAACCTACTGTGCCGGAGTTGCCGCAGCGGTTGTTGGAGCCGCCGCCACCGGCGCACTAGCCGTCACTTCCGCCGGAGCCGCAATCTTCACCGTAGCCAGAATCTTCTCCAGCCGCTTGAAGACCTCTCCACGATCCACATGCGTCGCGCCCCCCTGGTTCTCGATGTTCGTAGTGCTAACCTTCAGCCCGAACTCATAGCAAGCCCCATTCTCAAACACGTGATAGTACTTCGAAGCTTCCTCGCGAGTCCCTTGCGTGGCAAGGGTTTCCGCGGACTGCAATTCCATGTCGCCGATCATCAGCTTCGCAGGTGGCACAGCTGCCGGAGCTGTCGTCTCCGCCGGAGTCCCAGTCTCGGCCGGCGAAGCCGCCTTGGTCTCCAGAAATTCTCCGCACTGTTCCGCCGTAAGCGCTTTGTTCACGCTGACGTCAAAGAACGCCGGCCCCAAATCGCTCTTCGGATAAGCTGTCTCGGGCACCGCCACCGCCGCCACCGCAACTCCACCGGGTTGCACAAAGTCCATCGGCACCGGCGCGGACGAAACAAGTTTGTCCGCAGCATCCCCGGTCTTCAGCGAATACCTGCGCGGATATTGGAACGACACGCCGGAAGTCTTGTCCGCGTAACTCACGGTCACCGGCGCCGTGCGAACAACTTTCTTGCGTACCGGCTTGGCCGCTGCCTGCAACGCAGGCGCAGCCGGAGTGCTCGCCGGAGTACTCACCGCGGGCGGCATCGGCTGCGTCACCGCGGACTGGCTGTTTGAGTGATTAGGTTGCGGTTTATCGCTCGAGCATCCGACCGCAATCGAACACACGATCAAAATCGCGGCGAACACCAGCGTGCTCGCGGTTATATCGAAATTGGTTTTGCCCCAGGTAACAGACTCCAGAGTTGCCGGGTTACCGGGAAATGTCGTACTGCGAACTGCTTTGCTTCGAACTGCCGTGCTGTGAAACAAATTGATACGGTTCATGGTTGGTCACCTCCTGCTGCTGAGCAGCACCAGTGACATTGCATGAAGAAGACCAACAGGCGAGACGTTGATTTTACGCGAGTTAGAGCAGTGCCAGACGCGTGCAATCGTGGCCCAGCGGACACGATGTGGCGCTCAGGACACGGCTTGAGCAAGCAGAAGTGGCGCAGCCGCGTAGCGGCGACAGAATGCAGCCCACAGCCTGCCCTGAGCTTGTTGAAGGGGCGGAAGCCGTGGGTGGCGAAGTGAAGCGAAACAAGCCCCGAAGGGGCGAAAGAAATCACGCTAGACCGCTGAACATCCCGCTATCCTTGTGACGTGCCAACCGATTCAACGACGCTCTATCGCCCCGTAGGCCAAACAGAATTGGAACTCGTCCGCGCCAGCGGATTTCTCAAGTTCCCGCCACGCCTGCCCGAGCAGCCGTTTTTCTACCCAGTGCTTAACGAGGACTACGCAACGCAGATCGCCCGTGACTGGAACACGAAGGACGAGCGTTCCGGTTACGCCGGATACGTCCTCCGGTTCAATGTGCAAACCGATTTCCTAAGCCGATATGAGATCCACGTCGTTGGGAATTCCATCCACCGCGAGTATTGGATCCCCGAGGCTGATCTCGCGGCTTTGAACGCGAATATTGTTGGAAATATCGAAGTGATCTCTGAATTTCGCGGCAAGAAGTGAATGTTTGGCGGCCCGGAATCCGTGGAGGCTCCGGAAGCGCTCGCAACCCTAGGCCGCCGCCACCCGCCGAATCAGATCCTCTTGCTCAGCCCGACTCTCCGCCCCAATCGTAAAAGCGTCCAGCACACCGAGCCCAAGCGCATATCGCAGAGCCTCAGACTGCCGCCCGCGCAGATCGCCCTGACCAAGAATCTTCATCCCCACCACGGCCTTTCCCGCCGCCTTCATTTCTTTCAAAACGCCAACCACGGTCGCCGGATCCGCATCCATGTGCGACCCAATCGGATTGATGCGCGCCAGATCAATTTCCACCCAAGGCGATTTCGCCGCCGCCCGCAGCGCCTCGATGCTGTGGCACGAACACCCGTGCGCGCGGATGATCCCCTTCTGCTTGGCTTCAGAAAGCACGTCCATCACGCCATGAAAACGCTGCGTCCAATCACCCTCGGTAACGCAATGCATCAGGCAAACATCAAGATAGTCCACCCCAAGCTCGCGTCGAAAGCGGTCAAGATCGGCGCGGGCCCCAGCGGCATCGCGCGCCCAGGTCTTCGTCAGCACGGTGACTTTATCGCGCTGCACATGCTTCAGCGCCTCAGCGACATGAGCATGGCTCCCGTAAGAATCGGCAGCATCAAAAAACCGCAGCCCGTGATCATACCCATTGAGCAGCAGCTCAGACAGTCCCTTAACCCCAAGCGCGGTTTGGTTCGAATGATGATCGTAGCCGACCGTGCCTGTGCCCATGGCGAGCCGGCTGGTCTTGATCCCGGTGCTGCCGAGCGTCACGGTGTCCGAAGCCGAAAACTTCCCCAAGGGAGTCTGTGTTGCGAGAGCGGCCAGCCAGTCTTTCGACGACCACCACGCGGCTCCGAGACCGGAAGCCGAGCGAATGAGGAATTCGCGGCGATGCATAAAGTCTCCTGCGAGACAAGATTAATCCCATGATACTCCGGACGCTCTCAGCGCAGAGACGCAAAATCTCCACCGATTTTTGTTATGTGTTGATGTTTTCTCTGTGCCTCGGTGTCTCTGTGGTGAAAGCTTTTCTCTACGTTACTCGAACTGCCTCCGAAAAGCCGCCAACTGCTCCCGCATCTCCGCAACTTCTTTTCTAAGCTCCGCCACCTCACCTTCCAGTTGGGCAACACGGTCTTCCCCGGACGAACCGCTCGCGCGCGCCGGCGCCACTTCCGCTGCAGGCGCATCTCCGGAAAAAAGCTGCATGTACCGCGACTCCTTCGTGCCCGGCTGGCGTGGCAAAACAGCCACCAGCGGACGCTCGCGCTGGCTCAACTTTTCAATCGTCGCGAGCACGTCTTCCAGTTCTTCAAACCGGTACATGCGCTCCGCTCGCCCGCGCAGTTCCCCCGGCGTCTGCGCCCCACGCAGCAGCAGCACGCACAGGACCGCAATCTCCCGCCGATCGAAATTGAAAACTT
>Ga0210406_10002930_pt1 | contig 19052 bp, 14 predicted proteins | sample IncBWC30MmetaG_FD_155454 | JGI IMG/M metagenome (GOLD analysis project Ga0210406, IMG submission 155454) | Forest soil microbial communities from Barre Woods Harvard Forest LTER site, Petersham, Massachusetts, United States - Inc-BW-C-30-M | ecosystem: Environmental > Terrestrial > Soil >... | reverse complement strand
GCGTCCGACGCCGATGCCGTAGCGCAGTGCGCGGCCGTTACCCTCGATCAGATAGAGATGCCGCTCCGCGGTCGAGATGATGATGGTGCCTGCCGGTTCGGTGGTGCGGTAGTAAACCATCTGCTTCTGGAATTCCGGGGCCAGCTGCACGGAATCGTCCGGAATAAGTCCGGGCTGGTCGCCGCGATCGGGCTGCTGCGCTAAACTTGGCGAGACCGAAAGCATCACGCCGATCGCTGCGATCGTGATCCAGATCAGGTGCCGAAATTTGGTCATGCAAACCTCCTGTAGCCCCAGCCGGCTATGTATCATCGTTTGCCAAATCACTAAAACCATCAAATCGCACCCTTGGCGCGATGGCAAGCAACCCGGACGAACCGGGCGATACGTCGCTGGAATGGCTCGACTTTTACCGGCCATCGATTGTCAGGAAAGTGTCTCAAAAGCCTTAACCTTCGCGACGCATCAGAGCGAACGCCGAACGCTCCCCCCGGCCCAACCGGGAGGAGCGGGCAAAATCCAACGGGTTGGAAGATCGGTTTAGCCGCGTCGCGGCTCAACTCGAGGCGTTGAGCAGGCGGGCGATGATACGGTCCATCTGCTCATACTGGCCTTCGCCGTCGTGCTGAAACACGATTTTTCCACTCTGGTCGACGATGTACTGCGCCGGCCAATATCGGTTGCCGTAGGCATTCCAGGTCCGCGAGTCGTTATCCTGAGCAACAGGGTAGGTGATGCCATGCCGCTTCAGCGCCGCCTGTACATTGGAAGCGGACCGCTCAAACGGAAATTCTGGCGTGTGAATGCCGACGACGACCAGGCCGCGGTCCTTGTACTTTGCATAGAGTTCGGTGACGTGCGGCAGTGTGTTGACGCAGTTGACGCAGCCATAGGTCCAGAAATCCACCAGCACGACCTTGCCGCGCAGACTAGCGATGTTCAGCGGCGCGGAGTTGAACCAGTTGCTGACGGCGAAATCGGGCGCGGTGTTTTGCGCGGCGGCAACGATGAAGGCGGCCGTGCCATCGCGTGCAACCTCGGCGCTGATGCCGGGACTGGCGGCGCCAATCAGGCAGACCGTGATGACCGAAGCGGTAGCAGCAAGCGATCGTATCGTCATGGGAATCTCCATTGAGGGACTGGATCAGAGGCCGATCTGGCCGTTCGGGTAAAATCCTGTCAGCCACGCCACGATCAGCGTGTCGTATTGGAAGTAGGAGGCGATCGCGAACGCGATCACGACGATTCCGAATCCCTGCTGCAGTCGCGGCGAGATCCGTGCGATGGTGCGAACTTGCGTGGTGACGACCTGGCCACCATAGGCGATGGCCAGCATCGGAATCGCGGCGCCGATGGCGTAGACGATCAGCAGCGTGCTGGCCCAGGCGATGTCTTTGGATGTCGCGACGATCGTCAGGATCGATCCAAGCACCGGCCCGGCGCATGGCGTCCACACCAGGCCCAAAGTCGTGCCGAGTACAAAGCCACCCAGCGTGCCCTGACGCGATGGCGTGCCGATGGAGTTATGGGTGACGAGTCCGCTGAAGCGGATCGACAGCCATTCGAACGGCGTCGGCCAGATCATCAGGAGACCGAAACCGATCAATAGAACCGCTGCGGTGGTTCGCAGCACATTGGGATCGAAGTCGAAAATGCGGGTGATGGCGCCGAGCGCTAATGCGGTGGCGGAGAACGACAGCACGAAGCCCAGCGCGATCATCGCCGGCCGCACCTTGCCGGTGTGCCCCACCGATGCGCCCAGCAAGATAGGCAGCATCGGCAGTGTGCAGGGAGCGATCGTGACGATACCGGCGAGTAAAGCGAGAACGAGGTTGAGCATTTGAAAGGGCCCATCGAGCAATCCCGCTGCAGCCTTGCCGCAAGCGCGAGTTGTTCTGGTCCTTCGGGGTGTGGAGGCTGGGCGTTACTCCGTTTGCCTCACGACTACGTGAGAGCTTGGGGGCACGGGTAGAGCCCGTCGGCGGGCGGCTCGAAAGAATGACATCCCCAAATACAGAGCGACCCGGAGGGGGGCATCCCGTCCGGGCCGTTGGAGGTTTTTGGGAGAAGCAAATTCGATGGGTACAGGTGTAACCGAGGTATCTTTCCGGGTGATGTCGTGAACTGTTTCATTTGTTTCACGACATCACTGATTGATTTCATGCCGCCAGGGTGTCGACGCCAGCGCATTTCAGCAGTTCGGCGAGCTGCTTGCGGGCATAGAACATCCGGGTCTTGACCGTGCTCTGGGGGATTCCGATGATCGCACCGGCCTCTTCGACCGACTTCTCGTGGTAGTAGACCAGGTTGATGATCTCGCGGTGCGCCGGCGACAGCTTGGCGACGCAGGCGCGCAGGATGGCGCTGGTGTTGTTGCGGTCAAGGGAAGCTTCCGGCGTATCGGCTTGATCGGCGATATCGAGCACATCGTCCTGGTCGATGTCTTCGTGCCGGCGCTGGCGCAGCGCAGTCAGCGCCTTGAAGCGGGCGATCGACAATAGCCATGTGGAGACCAGCGAGCGGCCCTCGAACTGGGCGGCAGTACGCCACACGTCGAGGAACACCTGGCTGACCAGATCTTCGGCCATCGTGGTTTCGCGCACGATCCGCAGGATGAAACGATACACCCGCACATTGTGCCGGCAGTAGAGGATGTGCATCGCGGTACGGCCGCCTTCGGCAATGCCTTCGAGCAGCATTTCGTCGGAGGTTGCCTGGGCGGCGATGATGCCCTGGCGGGCTGCGGCGTTGATGGCGATAACGTTCGGCATGACAGGCTCCCAGTAATCGCCGCTTGGCGGCGCCTCGTTGGGAAATTGATATTCAGCGAACGTTTCGGGATGTCTGCGCCAAAAGCGGAAAATGGTTTCGTGGGGAGGAGAATTGTTTCGCCGCCTTACGTCCGACGAAACAATTCGGACAAAAAAGTTAGCAATTTCAATGATCGTAAGATTACGCGAGCAGGCAAACCCACTAAACCTCAGCTAGGAACGTATTTCGTTCTGCCGCGTATTGGCCTCTGGCCGCCGCTAGGCCTTATCGCCCGAGGGCGAAAACAGGTATCCGCCGCCCCGGATGGTGCGGATAACGGCCGGTTTGGTCGGATCCAGCTCGATTTTGCGGCGGATTCGCATGATCCGAAGGTCGACGGCGCGATCGAACGCCTCGCTGTCGCGCGCATTGGCGAGTTCCAGCAGCCGTTCCCGCGACAGCACCCGTTTGGGATTGGCCGCGAAGACCTTGAGCAGGCCGAACTCCGAGGCGGTTAGCGGATGCTCATTGCCCTCGTCGTCGCGCAGCGCCTGCGCCTCCAGATCAAGCCATTTGGTGCCGAATCGAACCAGCTGCTCCTTCGTTCCCTTGGCGCCGGCGGCCTCGGGGGCTGCCGCCACAGCCTTCACCGGCGCGCTCCGCCGCAGTACCGAGCGGACACGGGCCATCAATTCACGCAATTCGCAGGGCTTGGCGATGTAATCGTCGGCGCCGAGCTCCAGCCCGACCACGCGGTCGATCGGGCTTGCGGTCGCCGTCAGCATGATAACGGGGACATTGATGCGGCTCTTGAGGTCGCGGATGATCGAAAGCCCGTCTTCCTCCGGCATGTTCAGATCGAGCACCACCAGATCGGGCACGTTGACCTCGATCGCGGCACGCAAGCTCTTGCCGCCATCGCACAGCGTCACGGCAAAGCCGTGCATCTTGAGATAATCGCCGACCATTTCGCGGGCTGGCGCTTCGTCGTCAACAATGAAGATGTGCTGACTTTGGGTCATCATGACACCTCGGTCGCGGGCAATACGACAGTGAAGGTCGATCCCTGGCCGGGGCCGGCGCTGTCGGCAGTCACCTGGCCGCCATGCATGTCGATGATGCGCTTGACGATCGACAGGCCGAGGCCGGTCGAGCTTTCGCCGGCGGTGGGTTTGGCGGACAGCCGCTGGAAGCGGCCGAACAATCGTCCGAGATCCTCGGGCGACAGGCCGGCGCCCTGGTCGGCGATGCGGATGACGGTGTTGTTCTTGTCATGGCTCACCACCATGGTGATCTGGCCGCCGATCGGCGAGTATTTGATGGCGTTGCTGATGAGATTGTCGATCGCTTCCCGCATCCGGTCGGCATCGCACATCGTGACGAAATTCGGCGGCGCCGACACCGTGATGGTCTGCTGCTTGTTGTTGGCGGAAGGCTGATTGGCGTCGGCGACCTCGTTGACGAGGGCGGCGACATCGACCGCTTCGCGGCGGATCGTGATGTCGAAGGCATCCGCCATCGCGTCCGAGATCAGATGATCGACCATCAAGGTCAGCCGCTTGGTGGCGTCGCGAATATGCTCGACCTGCGCGGTGACGCTTTCCCTGGAAGAACCGGCACTGATCAGTTCGGTCAGCATTTCGGTGCGGCCGAGGATGACGCCGAGCGGATTCTTCAGATCATGCGCGACCGTGCCGAGAATCTCGTTCTTGAAGCCATTGGCGCGCTGCAGCCGCAACCACTGCGCCGACAGCCTGCGATTGGCCTGCATCAGCGCGCGGGTGCGCTGGGCGACGCGGTCCTCGAGCTGGGTGTTGGCTTCGTGCAGCTGCTGATAGAGAATGACGTTGTCGAAGGCGATCGAAAGCCGGCTGCCGAAAATCTCGACCAGCGAGCGGTCGGTTTCGGACAGCTCCCGCTCCGCCTGCAGCAGCACGACGACCTCGCGCCCGCTGCCGGTGCGGACATAGAGAACGGTGCGGTGGTCGACGAATTCATGCTTGCGCCGCCTGAAGGCGGCTTCCACCATCGAGCGCAGATCGGCATCGAGCGATCGGGATCCGGCGATGCCGATGAAGCGGCTGTAGCAGCCGGAGCCGGCCAGTACCGAAAAATCGTCGCCGATCATGCCGCCATCGCGCAGCACCAGAATGCCGGCGCAGTCGACATTCAACAGCGAGGCGATCTGGGTCAGCACGCCCTCGGCGAGGCGCTGCATCGATTTGAAGTCGTACAGCGTCGAGGCGGCATCGATGATGATTTCCAGCCCGCGCCGGGTCTGCACCATGCGCTCGAGCTGCTGGTAGCTGCGCAGTGCGGCGGTCAGCGAGGTGAACAGCTTGTCCGCGGTCAGCTCGGTCTTGGCCTTGTAGTCGTTGATATCGTACTGGACGATGACCCGGCGCTCCGGCGCCTGGCCGGGCTGTCCGGTGCGCAGGATGATGCGGACGGTTTCGTTCCTGATTTCGTTGCGGATGTACTCGACGAGATCGAGGCCCGCCGCGTCGGTCTCCATGATGACGTCGAGCAGCACGGCGGCGATGTCGGGGTGCTCGCGCATCAGGACGCGGCCTTCGGCCGCCGAATAGGCCGACAGGATTTCCAGCGTCTGGCCGTTAAGGCTGTAGTCGCTCAGCGCAAACCGGGTGCCTTCATGCACGGCCTGATCGTCGTCGATGACCGCGACCTTCCATTTGCGCGCGGTCGATACCTCCGGAACGGTTCCGGAATCGTCGATCAGGTGGAGGACATCGTCCTGTTCGGCCATTGTGAGATTCCGTCACTTGTTACGTCTGCGGTTTGGTCCGCGGTCGTGTCTGCAGGTCCCTGGCCGCCTTTGGCGGCCTTCGGCATGATAATGCGAAATGTAGTGCCTTGTCCCAGCCTTGAGTCCAGCATCATGCGGCCGCCGAGCTGCTGGGTAACCAGATTATAAACGATATGCAGGCCGAGCCCGGTGCCACCTTCGTTGCGACGGGTGGTAAAGAACGGGTCGAATGCCTGCCGCTGCACATCGGGCGTCATTCCGGCCCCGTCGTCGGCGAAGATGATCTCGACGTCGTCCTGGCCGCGCGGCCTTGCCGAGATCGAAATGGTGCCGGAACGTCCGTCGGCAAACGCATGATTGACGGCGTTAAGGAAGAGATTGGTCAGAATCTGCCCATATGACCCCGGATAGCCGTCGATCATGAGGCCTTCGGGCACGTCGACCGACAGCGAGATCGCAGCCTTCTTCAGGACCGGCCGCAGGCTGGCGATGATCTGGTCGGTCGATTCGCCGAGGCTGAACTGGCGGCGCTCGGCATGTGATCGGTCCACGGCGACCTGTTTGAACGACTGAATCAATTCGCCGGCGCGATGCAGGTTCGCAACCAATTGCTGGGCGGCGTCGCGCGAACTCCGGACGAAGTCCTCGAGCTGCGACCGCCGCAACTGGCCGTCGGATTTCAGCTCGCCCTCGAACATTTCGGCACGGCGGGCGAAACTGGACGCCACCGTCAGGCTGATGCCGATCGGATTGTTCACCTCATGGGCGACGCCTGCGACCAGGCCGCCAAGCGCCGCCAGCCGTTCGGCGTCGATCAGGTTCTGCTGGGCGGCGCGCAGTTCGAGCAGGGCGCCTTCAGCCTTTTCCTTCGAGGTGCGCAACTCGTCTTCGGTCTCGCGCTTGGCGATGGCGTTCTCGCGGAAGACTTCCACCGCGCGGGCCATCGCCCCGACTTCGTCCCGGGCCGACGTTCCCTGGACTTCGCGGTCGAGATATCCGGAGGTGATCGCCTGCATCGCCGACATGATCTGATACAGCGGCAACCGGATGCTCAGCGCGATCAGCACGCCCACAGTGAGGATGATGCCGAGAAAAATCACCGCAATGGACAGCACTCTGCGGGAGATGTCGGACAGCGTCCGATCGAAAGTCTCCTGTGCCTTCTGTTCGCGCTGGCGCATCTTGATCGACAATTCGTCGATGGCGCCGATGGTTTCGGCCTGGCTGGCGTCGATGCTGTTGCGCAACAGCTCGGTCCGACTCGCAAGTTGCTCCGAGAGCTTCGCGAGGCCTTCCCGCAAGGCCTCGGTCCGGCTCGTCAGCTTCTGCAGGGCCATGCGCTGCAGGTCGTTGTCGGCGAGGCTGGACATCGCAGGCAGGGTTTTCTCGATCATATCGAGATTGCGCCGGGCTTCCGCGGCTGACGCCGACGCCAACGAGAAATAATACGAGTTTGCGGCGACCAGCATGGCCGTAAAGGCTTCGCGGGATTTGCCAAGTTCCGGCCAGATCGGGGCGTCGCGATGCCCGGTGGCGCCCTCGATGATCGAATAAAGTCCGGCCATGTCACGGGCCGGGGCCAGCACCTGTTCCTCATAGGTTTTCGAGATGGTGGCCTGCACGGTGCGCAGTTCGCCGAAGCCGTTGAGGAAACGTTCGGTGACGCGTTCGAGCTCGTCGACCGATCCGGACAGGATCGGGTCGGTCGACGCCCGCGTGGTCAGCGTGCCCAGCACCGCCTCGCGCAACAACAGGATTTCGGCGAAAAACTCCGGGCTGGGCTGGTTGATGTAGCGATGGATCAGGTTCTGCAGGCGGCTGGTCTCGCTCTCCAGCAAGGCCAGGATCTTGTCGGACTCGCGCACCTGACGGACGTCGTCCCAGGCCGAGCCGAGCACCTGGGCGCCGTTCCAGATCATGGCGGCCAGCACCACGACGACCGCCGAGTTCAGTGCCGCAATCGAGAGGATGCGCCAGCGAATCGGGATCGCGCGCAGCAGTCCGACCATAAGTACGCGCGCCCGGGCGACGAACCGCGCCGGGCGTCCTGCAGCGTCGTATGGCCGCGATGCTCGCAAGGTCAACTCACTCCACGGCTGGCGGTGGAGCTCAATGAAAACGGCACCAACGCCGATGACTGGCCGGTCAGTTTCGCTTGAATGCGATCGGGCCTGATGGCGGCATGCGCGGCGCGAATTTCGCGCGCGACCGCGCCCGTTAAGGCGGCCGTCAGAAATAGCACGACAACGATTGGAGCAATCCGCCAAAGGCCGGCGCGGCTGTACACAGGCAACTTAAACCTCTTGGGAAGGAGTCGACGGGCGGGAAAAAAGGTTCAATCAATCTAACAGAGGCCGGCGCGAAATAGCCATCCTGCCGGAACCGCCAAAAACCGGCAATTGTGCGCTGCGGGGCGACTTTTTGCCGGATTGCAACCGCGGCGACGGGGCTCTATGAGGGCGCGCCGCCCAACATGATTTTGCAAGGATGATTTTTCCGGCGCGGCGGACAGATTGGTTTTATCGTGAATTCGGCTCTGAGATTTTTGCAGCTCGCTGCCGTGATGGCGGCGGTCACCTTCGCATATCCGGCCCAGGCGCTCACCGACATCGCCTGGTGGCATGCGATGTCGGGCGAGCTCGGTCGGCAATTGGACAAGTTGGCGGCAGATTTCAACGCTTCGCAATCCGAATACCGGATCGTGCCGAGCTACAAGGGCAGTTACTCCGAGACCGTGAATGCGGCGATCTTTGCCTTTCGCTCGCACAGCCAGCCCGCCATCGTTCAGGTTAACGAAATCGCGACCGGAACCATGATGGCGGCGAAAGGCGCGATCTACCCGGTCTTCGAACTGATGCGCGATCAATCGGAGACGTTTTCGCCCGCCGCCTACCTTCCCGCCGTGACCGGCTACTACACCGACCTCGCCGGCAATATGCTGTCATTTCCGTTCAACAGCTCGACTCCGATCCTGTATTACAACAAGGATCTGTTCAGGAAGGCCGGCCTCGACCCCGAGGTCGCGCCCAGGACCTGGCCCGAACTCGGCGCGGCGGCGATAAAATTGCGGTCGGCCGGCGCCGTTTGCGGTTTTACGACGTCATGGCCGTCGTGGATCAATGTCGAGAATTTCTCTGCCTTCCACGATTTACCGATGTCGACCAAGGCCAACGGGTTCGATGGCCTCGATTCGCAGCTCAATTTCAACAATCCGGTGATGGTGCGGCACATCGCGCAGCTCGCGAAGTGGCAAGTCGACAAGATCTTCGACTATAGCGGCCGGGCGACGACGTCGGAGCCGCGGTTTCAGAACGGCGAATGCGCCATCTTCATCGGTTCCTCGGCAACACGCGCCGACATCAAGGCCAATTCGAAGTTCGAGGTGGGCTACGGCATGTTACCGTATTGGCCCGATGTGGCAGGCGCGCCGCAAAACTCGACTATCGGCGGCGCGACCTTGTGGGTGCTGCGCGACCGGCCTACCGCCGAATACCGGGGCGTCGCCAAATTCTTTGCCTTCCTGTCCAAGCCCGAGGTTCAAGCGGCCTGGCATCAAAACACCGGTTATCTGCCGGTGACCCGGGCGGCGTTCGACCTGAGCCGCGCGCAAGGCTTCTACGAACGTAACCCCGGTGCGGCGATCTCGATCGAGCAGATCACGCTGAAAGCGCCGACCGAGAACTCAAAGGGCGTTCGGCTCGGATCGTTTGTCCTGATCCGCGACGTCATTGACGAAGAACTGGAGCAGGCTTTCAGCGGCAAGAAATCGGCGCAGGCGGCGCTGGATTCTGCCGTCGAGCGTGGCAATCGCTTGCTCCGCCAGTTCGAACGCGCCAATCAATAAAGCTGTCACCGGGATGTGAAGCCAGGCTATAGCTGGCGCTTGCTTTGAGAGAGCCGATCGATGTATTCGCTTCCGATGCTGCCGGACCTTCAGACATTCCGGACCTGGCGCGCCGAGCCGTCGAACTGGCTGCCGGCGGCGCTCGACATTGCCCGTAGCCATGGGCTTGAAAGCACGGCGCCCCGGATATTCTCCACCGGAACCAATCTTGTCGTCGCGCTCGATGGGCGAGTTGTCCTGAAAATCTTCTCCCCGTTGCTTCGCGATCAGTTCGTCTCGGAACGCGGTTCGCTGAGGCTGCTTCGCGGCCGACTTCATGTTCCGATCCCTGAAATCGTTTGCGAAGGCGAACGCGACCAATGGCCGTATCTTGCGATGACGCAGCTGCAAGGCGTTCTCGGCAAGGAAGCGTGGCCCACTTTGCCAGAGCTTCAGAAAGAGCGCGTGCTGCGCCAGATCGGCGAGACGATTGCCGAAGTACAACGTGTCCCGATCGGGGAATTGTCCGCGATCGAGCCGCGTTGGGATCGGTTCATGCGCCGGCAGATCGAAGGCTGCCGCGCGCGGCATACCCGCCTCGGCTTGCCGCAAAAATTCCTCGATCGGCTCGACGATTTCCTGGCCGAAACGACACCGCTCATTCCGATGGATGCACCGCCGGTGATCCTGACCGGCGAATACATTCCGGAGAATTTTCTGCTCCGCCAGCAAGGCTCGGGCTGGCAATTGTCGGGGCTGATCGATTTCGGCGACGTCCTGACAGGCTGGGGCGAATACGACCTGCTCGGCCCGAGCGCCTTCATGACGGCGGGAATGCCGCGCCGCGTGCGCAGCCTGTTCGAGGGTTACGGCTATTCGAGCGCCGACATCAATCCGGCGCTGAAGCGCCGGCTGCTGGCGCTGATGCTGCTGCATCGCGCCAGCGATCTCGTCAGGCATATCGCGATCGAGGGCTGGCAGGACAGGGCCGGCAATTTGTTCGAGCTGGCTGAATTGCTTTGGCCGGTGTGAACGATACGAAAAGGCGTTGAAGCGTGAGCGCTGATGCGTTCACGGGAAAATATGCAAGCAAAGCATCAGGCTGTCACAAAACGGAAACCCTAACGTCAGATAGAACGGTCTCAACTCGAGCAATTCGATGACGATGGTTCGTTCGTACGCCTCGCTTTCATCCTGGCGCTACGGTGCTGCCGCGAACACGAACTCCGCGGCGTTGAGCAATGCGAAGCAGGTTGAATTTCAGTTCGAAGTCACTCCGTTCGCTTCGACGTCTCGTTTAGGAAATTGAGGGTCCGCGGGTGATCGGTCGAGTGCTTTTATCGGTTGTCGCCGGTCTTGCGGCAGCCTTGGTGCTTCAGCACGCTTTTGCCTTTCCGATCGGGGGCGAACAAACGACCCTTCCGGTCGGAACAGAGCTAAATGAGGATGCGCTCGACCATCCGCGAGAGGTGTTTCATTCCGAAGCAATCGGGGGCCGCAAGTCATATCTGGTCAGTCTCGGAGACATGGCCTTCAACGCGCCGGATATCCTGGGCGGTCCTGCGCGGCAGGCCGGCATCAGCTGTGGCACCTGCCACGTCAATGGCGCTTCGAATCCCAGGCTTTTCGTTCCGGGAATGTCGATTCGGCCGGGCAATTTCGATACGACGGGTCCGTTGTTCAATCCGAAAGCCAACAATCGTGTCCTCGATCCGGTACGGATTCCGAGCCTGCGTGGTGCGCGTTATCTCGCGCCCTATGGACATGACGGACGGACAGACTCGTTGCGCGATTTCGTTCGCAATGTGATCGTTGGCGAGTTCGCCGGTCCGGAACCCGCTCCAGCGATACTCGATGGACTGGTCGCCTATATTCAGGACATTGATTTTCTGCCCAACCCGAGCCTTGGTCCGGGCGGAAAATTGAATGCGGACGCCAGCGACGCCGAACGGCGCGGCGAAGTCCTCTTCAACCGGCCTTTTCCACAGGATGCGAGTCTAAGCTGCGCGGGCTGTCACGTTCCGTCCGGGGCGTTCCTCGACCATACGCAGCATGACGTCGGATCGGGCGGGCTTTACCGGACGCCCACCCTGCTCAACGCAGATTTCAACGCGCCTTACTTCCACGACGGGCGTTTTGGCACCTACGACCAGGTTGTGGATTTTTTTGATCGCAAATTCGGCCTGGGGCTTTCGTCCCAGGATAGCGCCGACCTTGTTGCGTATTTGAAGGCCATCGGGGATGGCGTGCAGGCGTATGAGCACGATGGTGCTACCGCCCAATTGCGGGAAATTTCCGACTTCGCCGGTGTCCTGGCGAGGGCGATTCCGGCCCATGACAATGACGTCATTGCCCTTGCGGTCGATACCATTGGCGGCGAGTTGCGCGATCTAACCGAGCGGTTTCCTGACCGAAGGAACACGGTCGTGTCGGGCGGCGACAAGGAGCGCAACCTTGCACGCATGGCGCTCAAGGAGGTCGTGCTGATATTACGCAGCATCAGCGTCGACGCGTCGGACGGGAAATACAACGAGGCGGCGCGCGACTATGGCAACTACAATCGCTTTATGAACGCCGGCGTCCCGGCCATCGTCGGGAACGCCGAAAAATGGTCGTTGTTCAACCCGGCCGTTCATGACGCCCACTATGCTGTTCTGCGGCAGTTGCTTGAACTGAAGAAGCCGACTGTCCAATAAAGCCTTCAGCCGATTCGCCGAAGGCGAGTTGCGCGCTTTCACGCCGGCACACTCCGTCTGACATCACCGCGCTTCGATTTTTTTGTGCGTCTCGATTGAACTGCACCGCAAGGTTGCAGCCGTTTTCTGATCGTCGCAAATGCGACACAAAATTGAATGCGCGCTGTTACCGAGCGCGACTAATGGTCACGGCTTCTTATCGTTTCAGGAAGAGGCAGCATGTTTTCGCATACTTCGTTTCGTCAAAAAAATCGGTTCAAGATGATCGCGAGCGTTTCCGTCACGGCGCTGACGGGCTTGGGAGCGGCGGTGCTGCTGCCGCACTATGCCGGCAACGGCGCATTCGCAGCGACGATGACGCAACCGTCGGTCAACAACTCCCACCCGCAAGAAGTCCCGACCGAAACGCCGATCAAGCACATCATCTATATCGTCGGCGAAAACCGCAGCTTCGACAATGTCTACGGCACCTATCAGCCGAAACACGGACAGAAAATCTGGAATCTGCTGTCGCAGGGCATCGTCAACGCGGACGGCACCCCGGGCAAGAATGCCGCGAAGGGCCGGCAATACCAGGCGACTTCGACCAACGGCAGGTTCTTTCTGAGCCCGCAGACCAAGACGGCCTATACGTTTCTGCCGGTGCCGACCATCTCCTCGGCCCAGCCGGCAGGCGTCGGCCTCGAATTCGGCATCGTGGATGCGTCCGGCAAGCCGACCGCGGCATTTCCGCAGGGCGATCCCGATCTACCGCTCAACGAGCAGATTACGCTGACCACTGGCGGCACGGGATCCATTCCGAAGAACAGCGCCGATACCCGCATCCCCGGCGTTACTCGTCTGCCGGCAGGGCCCTTCCAGCAGACCGGGCCTTCGCTGCCCTACGACGCTTACGAGGGTGACACGATCCACCAGACGTTTCAGATGTGGCAGCAGAACGATTGCAGCATGAAGAATGCCACCCGGGAGAACCCGACTGGCTGCCTGCACGATCTCTATCCGTTCGTGGCGACGACCAACGGCACCTTGCCGACCCAGACGCCGACCGACGGCGGCCAGGACATGGCGTTCTTCAACATGAACACCGGCGACGCGCCGATCTTCAAGGCGCTGGCCGATCAGTACACGCTTTCCGATAATTTCCACCAGTCAATCATGGGTGGATCGGTCACCGGCGCGATCGGAATCGCGTATGGCGATAACGCCTTCTACAGCGACGGTAACGGGAATCCGCTGGTCCCGCCGGGCAGCATCATGAATCCCGATCCTGTTGCCGGCACGGTCAATACCTATCAGTCCAACGGAACCTGGGTTAACTGCAGTGATCCCAATCAGCCCGGCGTTGCCGAACTTCATTTTTATCTCTCGTCGCTGCACTATTACGCTGGCGCAAACTGCGCGCCGAACGCCTACTACGCCACGCGCGACGCCGATGTTCCCTATACCGCTGCCGGCGCGCTGGCCGCGGTCAGGGCGACGACGATGGCGCCGCTGACGCAGCGGCATATCGGCGATGAATTGAGCGACAAGAACATTCCGTGGGCGTGGTACAGCGGGGGCTACGACTCCGCGGTGGCCGTCGCCAACGGCGCCACGGATATCTTCGACGAGGTGCTAAGAGCCGGCTACTGCGATATTTGCAATCCGTTTCAATACTCGAAGTCGGTGATGGCGACTGCCAATACGCGGACGGCGCATCTCAAGGACGTTACCGACAATCTGTTCGATGACATTGCTAGCGGCAATTTGCCTGCGGTCGCCTTCGTCAAGCCGGACGGTGCGCTGCAGGGGCATCCCGGCAGCGGCAAGGTCAGTCTGCTGGAGGACTTTGTTCAAAACATCGTCGATCGCACCAAAGCCAATCCCAAGCTGTACGCCGAGACCGCGATCATCGTCTCCTTTGACGAAAGTGGCGGCTTGTATGACAGCGGCTTTATTCAGCCGCTCGACTTCTTCGGTGACGGACCGCGGATGCCGATGCTCGTGATCTCGCCCTTCTCGACCGGCGGCCATGTCGTCCATTCCTATAACGATCAGGCATCGGTGCTGAAGTTCATCGAACGGAACTGGCATCTCGGCCGGATTTCACCTCGCAGCCGCGACAACCTGGCGAATCCGATCATGGACCCGGCGAATCCGTGGGTACCGGTGAACATGCCGGCGATCGGCGATCTCTTCGACATGTTTGACTTCGGCCGCGGACGAGATCCGTTCGACCTCGGCGATATCAAGGATATCGGCCGCGATATCGTTCGCGATGTTCGTCGGGATTTGAAGGGCGACGGGCTCTAATCGAACGCTTCGGAAGCAAGAAAGAACCAGCGCCGGTCGGGCTTCAGCCCCGACCGGCGCTGATTTCGTTTGTGCCCTGCCGCGTCTTTCCAGCGCCGTACGCTCAAGGCAGCGGTTCGCCAAAGACGGTCGATCTAACAAAGGGGCAACCGCGACCATGGTTGCTGCACGTTTGGTGAGCAACGAAGTGGCTTTGTATGCAATGGGCTTTTCAGCCAATTGAACCTTCGGCTGTCGAATATTCAATATGTCAATAAAATCAACAAATTGATCCAGATGTAAGTTCCGGTTAAGGTTTGGCACGAACCTTGCGATATCTATCCCAGGGCGGGTCTCCGGTGCGTTTGGAGCCTCACATGAAGCGTCGCGATTATCCGCGAATTGGGCGATCAGCAGGATGCCCACACGAGGGAAATTGCTGACGGCGATTCCGGCCCCGCCGCTGCCGGCCACTGAAGGCAATGAACGCTAAACGTAGCGAGTACTGAGCGTAGCGAATGGAGAGCATGGGAAGGTATGGCTGCTGATCCGCTGGACGATTATATCGACGCTGTCGCGAAAGCGCTGGCGCTGCCGATCGATGACGCATGGAAGCCTGCGGTGCGGGCGAATTTGGAGGTGTCGCTGAGGCTGGCGCGGCTGGTCGACGAGTTCGCGTTGCCGGACGAAACCGAGTCGGCCAGTGTCTATTCAGCCTGATCCCATGACCGAAGCGAACTCCGGCGAATTGAATTCCGACCGGTTATCGGCCGCCGAAATCGCGCAGGCCGTGGCGAGCCGAAAGATCTCGGCGCTCAGCGTGACCGAGGCGGCGCTGGCGCGCATCGCCAGGCACGATTCTGTTTTGAATTGCTTTACCGATGTTACGGCCGATCGGGCGCGCGCCAAGGCGCGGGCGATCGACGCCGCCATCGCGGGCGGACAAAAGCCCGGTCCGCTGGCCGGCGCTCCCTTTGCGGTGAAGAACCTGTTCGACGTGCAGGGGCTCGCGACGCGTGCCGGATCAAAGATCAACCGCGACCTCCAGCCGTCGCCGCGCGATGCCACGTTGATCGAGCGGATGGAAGCCGCCGGCGCCGTGCTGGTCGGCGCTCTCAATATGGGCGAATACGCCTACGACTTCACCGGCGAGAATGTGCATGACGGTCCATCGCGCAACCCGCATGACGTGACGCGGATGACCGGCGGCTCCTCGGGCGGTTCCGGCGGCGCGGTCGGTGGCAACCTGGTGCCGCTGGCGCTCGGATCGGACACCAACGGCTCGATCCGGGTGCCGTCGTCGTTCTGCGGCATCTTCGGGCTGAAGCCGACCTATGGCCGGTTGTCGCGGGCGCGCTCGTTTCCGTTCGTCGCCAGCTTCGATCATCTCGGTCCGTTCGCGCGCAATACGAGCGATCTCGCGCTGGCCTATGACGCGATGCAGGGACCTGATCCCGATGATGCCGCCTGCACCACCCGTCCGGCCGAGCCGGTCACGCCGCTGCTGACACAGGATATCGGCGGTCTGCGCATTGCGATCGCCGGCGGCTATTTTCAAAAGAATGTTTTCCCCGAGGCGGTCGAGGCCGTCGGCCGCGTCGCCAAGGCGCTGGATGCGACAAGCACGGTCGAAATTCCGGAAGCGGCGCGCGCTCGCGCCGCGGCCTATGTGATCTCCACGACCGAGGGCGCCTCGCTGCATCTTGATCGCCTGCGCCAGCGTCCCCGCGATTTCGATCCGGCGGTGCGTGACCGCCTGCTCGCGGGCGCGATGGTTCCGGCGCCGCTGGTCGATCGTGCCCAGAAATTCCGCCGTTGGTATCGTGCCCGGGTGCTGGAACTGTTCAGGACGGTCGACGTGATTCTCGCGCCGGCGACGCCGTGTGTCGCGCCGAAGCTCGGACAGGTGAATTTCGTGCTCGACGGAGTCGAACTGCCGGTGCGTGCCAATATCGGCATCCACACCCAGCCGATCTCCTTTATCGGATTGCCGGTGGTCGCGGTACCCGTTCCGCTTGAGCCGATGCCGATCGGTGTGCAGATCATTGCCGCGCCGTGGCGCGAGGATATCGCGTTGCGCGTGGCCCATGCGCTGGAGCGCATGGGTGTCGTGTCGGCGCCACAGCCAAGAGGTTTATGAGATGGATATCGATCTGCCGGAAGTGCTCGCGGAAGTATCCGCCCAATTCGCCCGATACCAGAAGGCGCTGGTCTCCAACGATGTCGCGGTTCTCGACGAGCTGTTCCGCGACGATCCGCGCACGCTGCGCTATGGCATCGGTGAAAATCTTTATGGTTACAGCGAGATCATGGCGTTTCGGGCGGCGCGCCCGTCAGTCGGGCTGATGCGCAAGACGGCGCGGACGGTGATCACGAGCTATGGCCGCGATATGGCCGTGGCCTCGACCCTGTTTTATCGCGAAACCACGCCGGGCAAGGTTGGACGCCAGATGCAGACCTGGGTGCGGTTTGCCGAAGGGTGGAGAATTGTCGCCGCCCATGTCAGCGTCATCGACGAGCCCAAATCCTGAAACCAGTCTTGAATGAGCATCGGTCAGAAGACATGAGTTTGGACGATCTTCCGAGCAGCGACCGCCCGCGGCCGGTAGAGTCAGCGGTTCAGCGCGTCGATCGCACGGTGTCTAATCCCTACAAGATCACCCGCGCCGAGGAATTAAGATTGCAGCTTGCGGATGAAATCGTCCGCGGCGCGCTGGCGCCGGGATCGCCGCTTGATGAGACCGATATCGCGCGCCGCTTCAGCGTGTCGCGCACGCCGGTGCGGGAGGCCCTGCGCCAGCTTGCGGCCAGCGGCTTGGTCGATGCCCGTGCCCATCGCGGCGCGGTGGTGGCGCGGCCCTCGATCGAGCGGATGACCGAGATGTTCGAGGCGATGGCCGAGCTGGAAGCGATGTGCGCCGGGCTCGCCGCCGAGCGGATGGCGCCAGCGGAGCGCCACAGGCTGGAGGCGATCCACGAGGAATTGCGGGTCTTGAGCCACGCCGGCAATCCCGAGCGGTTTCACGAGGTCAACGAACGTTTTCACAACGCGATCTATGCCGGATCCCAGAACGGCTATATCGCCGAGATCACGCTGGCGACGCGGGTGCGGGTGCAGCCGTTCCGCCGTGCCCAATTCCGCAATCTCGGACGGCTGGCGAAATCGCATGCCGAGCACGACCGCGTCGTGGTCGCGATCATGCGCGGCGATCACGTCGGCGCCGCCGCCGCGATGCGCGCGCATATCGAGCTGGTGCGCGGGGAATACGAGATTTACGCGGTGTCGGTGTAGTTAAAGCGGCGACCGCGTTCCCCGGATGCTGCGCAGCACGAAGTGATGCGCTGCTGATCCGGGGTCCACCGTGGCGGGACACGTGGGTCCCGGCTCTGCGGAGCAGCGCTTCCGGACGATGCTTCGCATCGCCTAGGCTGCACCGCGTCCGGGACACGATGGTGATCCCTTAAACCACCGCCTTCTCCGCCATGAACGCGCGCCAGCCGCCGAATGCGGAGATATCGCGGGCGCCTGATATGTCGGCGGGCTCGACGATAAAGCCTTTAATCCCGCGGCCATCGGCCAGACGCACGGTGCCGATCGAGAGCGGTGGCGGGATTGCGGCGACGAATTTTCCGAACGCAGCCGCCGACAGCGCCCACACCTCCAGCGCGATTGACGAACCCGTTCCGGTGTCCACGCGCAGCATGCCGGGTTTCGCCGGCGTGGTGTCGAGCGCGTAGAGTTTGTAATCCGGCGCTGTTGTCGTGGCCTCCAGCAGTCGCCCGCCGAGTTCCTTCAGTTCGCCATTGAGCGCCATGCCGGACAGATGGGCGCCTACCACCGCGATCGCGATTTCGCCATCGCCCGCGCTGGGCGCTACTGTTGCCAGCGCAGGCTGCGGCAAGCCCTTCGCGCCCAGCGTCAGCTTGGTGTCGGCATGGAAGAGGCGGCCGATGCTCGCAAGCAACGCGTCCTTGCCCGCGGGCGCCAACAGCGTGATGCCGAACGGAATGCCGTCGGGCCGCATCGCCGCCGGCAGAGCAAGGCCGCAGAGGTCGAGCAGATTAACGAAATTGGTGTAGGTGCCGAGCCGGGAGTTGAGTTCGATCGGATTGGCCAGCACCTGGGCGGTCGAATAGGCAGTCGGCGCGGTCGGCAGCACGATGGCATCGAGATTGGCGAAGGCGCGTTCGGCGATCCGCCGCAGCGCCTGCAACCGATAAAGTGCGGCAAACGTATCCGCCGCGGTCAGCCGCGCGCCGGCGGCTGTGATCTCGCGCGTGACGGGATGGATCGAGTCCGGCGATGACGCCAGCAGATCGCGGATCACCAGATAGCGCTCGGCGACCCATGGTCCCTCATAGAGCAGCCGCGCGGTCTCATAAAACGGCTCGAGGTCGAACTCGACCAGCGTGGCGCCAAGTGCTGCCCATCGCTTGAGTGCCTCGCCATAAGCGGCCTCTGAGGCCTTGTCGCCGAAAAAGATCAGCTGGCCGTTGCGCGGAACGCCGAGCCTGAGATTGGCGGGAAACGCGGTCATCGCCGCCAGCGGCCGATTGCGCGAAAACGGATCGGCGCCATCGGCGCCGGCCGCCACTTCAAGCGCGGTCATGGCGTCGCCGACGGTCAGCGAAAAAATCGAAATGCAATCCAGCGTCCGGCACGCCGGCACGAGACCCGCGGTCGAGATCAGTCCAAGGCTCGGCTTCAGCCCGACGATATTGTTGAGCATGGCCGGGACGCGGC
>Ga0210406_10002927_pt1 | contig 19056 bp, 15 predicted proteins | sample IncBWC30MmetaG_FD_155454 | JGI IMG/M metagenome (GOLD analysis project Ga0210406, IMG submission 155454) | Forest soil microbial communities from Barre Woods Harvard Forest LTER site, Petersham, Massachusetts, United States - Inc-BW-C-30-M | ecosystem: Environmental > Terrestrial > Soil >... | reverse complement strand
CCTCGAAGCCGGGATCGTAAGGCGTGAGCAGGTAGCCACCCTCCGAAGCTTCGATTAGGAACAACGGTTCACCGTCCCGGGTGTGCAGACGATTGATGACCTCTTTGGGCAGAACAACTCCGAGCGAGTTCCCGAATTTGCGGACCTTGAGTTCGACCACAGCAGACCTCCGGCGTGTTATTACTATTGTAATAACTACGAGACCATTTTGGCAACTAGGGTTGCAATTGAGGGTTTACATTGCGGCAAAACTGGCGGCTATCGAATTTTTCAGGGCGATAACGTTGCACCGAGTCGTTCGGCACGAACGCGCAAGATGAGCCCGATCGGGTTTCTGTGTCGGAATGCGGTAGGACTTGCCTGTAAAATCAGGCTCGTGACGGATCGCAAGGAGATGAATTGAAGAGCCTGCGCACAGTCGCCGCTCTCCGAAATCTACGGTCCCAGGCGCTCTGGCGACTATTGGCTGCAGACAAGTCGCCGCTAATACTGGCGATCTTGCAGACGCTGTTGCTCGACAATGAGAAAACTCTCTCAAGCTCCGTTCTAAAAGAACGGCTCATCCGGGAGATCGAGCAATTGCGGGCCAGCGGAGAGGAACTGCCCCGCACGGCTCAAGAGTATATAGCCGACTGGCTGGCCCAGGGGTGGATAACTAGACGCTTTCCCGTTGGCGCGAATGAGGAAGAGTACGAACTCACCACTGATGCGGCCAACGCCATCCGCTTCATCACCACCGTACTCAGACCGCGATTGGCAGCGACAGAGAGTCGCTTGGCAGTGGTCATGCAGCAGTTGACACGATTAGCGGAGGAAACTGACTCAAACCCTAAGACCCGTTTGGCGGCACTGATGGCCGAACGGCAGCGAATCGACCGCGAGATTCAGTCAGTGCAACGCGCCGGAGTGAAGGCCTTGCCAGACGACCGAGCATTGGAGCGGATACGGGAAATCATTGCTCTTGCTGAGGAGTTGACGGGCGACTTCCACCGGGTTCGGGACGAATTTGACAAGCTGAATCGTCACCTCCGTGAAAGCTTAATGGAAAACGAAGGAAACCGAGGTGATGTGCTCGCTGCCCTCTTTGCCGGTGTCGACCTGATTGGAGAGAGCGATGCCGGAAAGACCTTCGCGGCTTTCTGGCGTCTGCTGATCGACCCTGAGCAATCGGCCGCACTGGAAACCTCCTTAAGCGAGATTGTCGGCCGTCCCTTCGCCCGATCTCTCGAGGGGCGAGAGCGGCGTTTCTTGTTGCGTTTGACCGGGTTTCTTTTAAATGAGGGTAGCAGTGTTCACGATGTTTTACAGAATTTTGCGCGTAGTCTGAAGGCCTTCGTGCAAAGCCGTGAGTATCTTGAGCAGCGGCGGTTGCATTCACTCCTGAAAGAGGCGCAGAGGGCTGCCCTGGAAGCGAAGGAACACGTGCGGCCCAATCATACTCTCGAATATTCGCTAATGCTCACGAGCAGTCAAGTTCGATCAGCGTCGCAGTTGGTCATGTACGACCCGTCGCAGCGAATCACCAATCCCGACATGCAGGAAGGGACCTCGTCAGAGATAGGATTGGACATCGTGAGTGAGCTAGTTCGTCAATCGGAAATCGACTTCCGCACACTGAAGCAACACATTCGCGCGCTGCTTGCAAACCAAACACAAGCATCCATTCGACAGTTGCTCGAGACCTTTCCGGCGGAACAGGGCCTGGGAAGCGTGGTCGGTTACGTGGCACTCGGTGCCAAGCATGGCGAGATGACAGGAGATACGGAAATGGTATGTTGGGAGGGAGATGATGAGGTCATTCGTCGCGCTCGTGTCCCTACAATCTATTTTCTGAGGGAACGCTATATTGAACTCACCGATTAAAACCACGACTGTAGATGTAGCCAACCTTGCCACCAGCGGCGAAGGTCATGAGGCCCTGTTTACAAATGACCAGGGAAACCTTCCACTGGAAGCACGAAGAGTCCTTGTGCAGGTGCTCCTCGGCCCCGCCATCGATGCGCGCCGACAAACCAAGTTGTGGCCTATCTTGTTGCGATATGAGTCGATTATTCGGTCTCGCCTTCATGAGCTGTTCCTAGAATTGGTAATTGATCGGGACCAGGAGGTTGCGTTCACGCGCCAGATACTATCGGACGAACTTGATGTTCCTGTCTTGCTCCGCAGGGCCCCATTGACCTTTCTGGATTCAGTACTGGTGCTCTTCCTACGGCAACGCCTGACACAATCCGATGCTCAAGGAGAACGTGCGGTGCTGGCCATTGACGAAATGGTCGAGCATTTAACTATCTTTGAGTGTCAGGGCAATGTCGATCGTGCCAAGTTTGAGCGACAAGTTGAGAATGCAATTGAGAAGGCGAAAAGACATAGCCTCCTTCAGAAAATCCGCGGCAGCGAGGACCGCTACGAAGTATCACCCACGCTAAAGCTTCTATTTCCTGCCGAAGAGGTCCAAGCGCTAACTGGTATCTACGCGAACCTGGCGGGTACTGCGTCCCAAGCGAACTCCAATGAGGAAGAGCTACTTGGCGGCACGGATGATGAGGAAGACTCGTGATCGAGGCGAATTCCAATGGGGGTTTCCTCGCTGAGCCGGAAGGCGCGTCAGACCAATTTCGTCTGGTCCGAATCCAGACATACAATTGGGGCACCTTCTCGGGCATCTCCGACTTCCCCATCTCAGAGGCGGGATTTCTTTTCGTCGGGCCATCTGGATCAGGAAAGTCCACCATTCTTGATGCACATGCAGCACTTTTGACCCCACCTCGGTGGGTGGATTTCAACGTTGCCGCCCGCGAGGCAGACCGCCATGGAAAAGATCGCAGTGTGGTGACCTACGTGCGAGGAGCCTGGGCGCAACAGACGGGAGACAGCGGAGAATATGTATCGCAATACCTGAGACCGGATACAACCTGGTCAGCGATCGCAGAGACATATCGCAACCGGCAGGGGAAATACGTCGTCCTTGGACAGCTGTTGTGGATTCGTGGTAAATCGACGGCAACCACTGATGTGAAAAAGGCCTATTTGATTCTGGAGCGCAGATTTGACATTCGCGAGTTCGATTTCTTTCCGAAGAGCGATTTCGAAGTTCGGAAGATTCGTCCCTCTCTGCCTGATGCATTCGTGCGGGATGAATTCAGTACTTATCAGGAACGGTTCCGGCGGCTGCTCGGTATTGACAACGAGATGGCTCTGCGGTTGTTGCATAAGACCCAGTCAGCAAAAAACCTTGGAGACCTCAATATCTTCCTCCGAGACTTCATGCTCGATGTTCCACAAACATTCGAGATCGCCGAGAGGCTAGTGGCAGAGTTCGGCGAACTGAACGCGGCCCATCAGGCCGTAGTCGCCGCCCGGCAGCAGATCGAGACGCTTGCACCCGCACGCACTGAGTTCAATGAGTTAAAGCAGAAGAAGAACACATTGTTGGAGCTTGACTGCGTCTTAAACGGAGTCGACCCTTATCGTGAACAGCACCGCGAGGTCCTGTTGAAAGCGCGATTGAGTGAACTTGAAGTCGAACTCGAAGGCGCCTGCGAAGAGGTGCAGCGCCTAGCAGCTATCGTGGACCAGGAGTTTGCAAAGCTCGGGGAGCTTCAAGATCGTCTCCACGGCATGGGTGGCGGTCTCATCGAGCAATTGCAAAAGCAACTTGAAGATGCTGAACGCGACAAAGGCGATCGGCTCCTAAAGCGCGACCGGGCAGCCGATGCCTGCAAGGGAATGGAGTGGCTTCTACCGGATAGCCCGCAGGCGTTTGCGCAACTCACGGATGACGCCCGGCAAAGAATTCTTCAAGCAGAGGAATTCAGCGAAGACCTGGAAGGCCGAAAGGATGAGCTCAAAAATCAACAACGAGAAAAGACCGAAGCCTTTCAGAAGGCCAGAAAAGAAATCGAGGCGATGGAACGGCAGCCATCCAACATCCCTTCCCGGATGCTTGATCTCCGGCAGGCGCTCGCTACGGCTATTGGGATAGCCGCAGAAAAATTGCCTTTCGCAGGCGAGTTGCTCGAAGTCCGGGAAGACGAGCGCAAATGGCAGGGCGCAATCGAGCGCGTTCTCCATGGCTTCGCACTATCCCTGCTCGTGGATGAGAGGCATTACTCATCCGTCTCGGCTTACCTGAACGACAAGTACATCGGCGAGCGTCTGGTCTATCTGCGAGTGCTTGCACAGCCACCATCGGGGCAGAAGAACCTCTCGCCAAATTCGCTGTTTCGCAAAGTAAGTGTGGCGCCGGGCAACTATGCTGGGTGGATTCGTGAGGAGCTGCGGTCGCGATTTGATTACGAATGCGCGGAAACTGTGCCTGCATTCCGCAATGCGTCCCGAGCGATCACTGTGCAGGGACAGGCGAAACATGGTTCCACCCGGCACGAAAAAGATGATCGCTTTCGAGTTGACGATCGTGCCCGCTGGGTTCTGGGATTCGACAATAAGAGCAAGCTTGAGCTGTACAAGCAACAGGCATTTGCATTGGCAACAGAGATAGAGTTGCTGCGCACGAAACTCGAGGCGGCCAAGAGGGAGGAGAGCAGGCAACGCGACCAAATGCTGTACAGCCAAACTCTGGCAAATCTTACCTGGTCCGATATCGATGTTGCTTCTATTCTGGGGAAAATAAGCAGCCTCGATGAGCGGATCAGGGCTGAGAAGGCATCTAGGCCGGATCTGGCCCGGCTGGACAAAGATATTGAAGCCCAGAATACTTGGTATAAAGCCGGCGTTAAGAAAAAAAACGATGCTGCAGGAGTGGTTTCCATAAAGACCAAAGAAATCGAAAGCAATAAAAAACGTCTCGCAGACCTTTCGGGCGACCTTCTTTCTGTCGTACTCTCCGATTTGCAAACGAGCAAGCTCGGCGAAAGATCCTCTCTAGTTGGTAGGCCCATCACGTTGGAATCTCTCGACCAGGTAACCGCGCAGGTCGAAAGAGCTTTAAATGAAGACAAGAACAAGCTTGGGATAGAGGCGGAAAATTTTAAGAACTCCATTGAGAGGCGTTTCGCGGATTTTAACAGGAACTGGCCGGCAGAAGGCGGCGGCCTCGATGCGAGGCTGGAAAGTGCAGAAGACTTCTTTGCTAAGCTTTGCCGGCTGGAAACGGATGGACTTCCTCGATTTGAAGAACGCTTTCTCACACTCTTGCGCGAGCAGAGCGACCAAAATCTCACGCTGCTCTCGGCCCGACTCGACCAGGAGCGCAAGGCAATTCTCGATCGGCTGGAGTTGGTCAATGAGAGCCTACTGACCGCTGAGTTCAACCAGGGAACCCACCTTGTGATCGAGCCTCTGGATAGAACGCTTGAGGACGTGAGACTGTTCAAGGCGAGCCTAAAGGAAGCTCTCAGCCATTCCTTCAGCAATCAACCCGCCATGGCGGAGCAGCGGTTTGGAGTATTGAGTGCTTTGGTCAAAAAGATTGCCAGCCAGGAAACATCTGATAAGAACTGGCAGTCATTGGTTCTCGATGTTCGTCAGCATGTAGAGTTCGTAGCCAGAGAACTCGACTCTTATAACGTTGAAGTTGAGATTTACCGTAGCGGCGCAGGAAAGTCAGGAGGTCAACGGCAAAAATTGGCGGCTACTTGCTTGGCAGCTGCCCTACGTTATCAGCTTGGCGGCCAGGATAGGGCGCTACCAAGCTTTTCCACCGTGGTTCTCGATGAGGCATTCGACAAAGCCGATGCGGAATTCACAACGATGGCCATGAATATCTTCAAGACCTTTGGTTTCCAGATGATTGTAGCGACACCTCTGAAGTCGGTGATGACCCTGGAACCCTTCATCGGTGGGGCGTGTTTTGTGCATATCCGAGACCGCAAGAACTCGGTGTCCATGATGATCGAGTACGATACCGAGCAGCAGCGATTGAAATTACCGGTCCACGTCCATGAGTCGCAAAAGACTACGATTTCCTGAAGACATCCGAGAATCCCTGACGCGTCGGTTCAATAACCAACAGCGGAATTGGCTGAATCAGAATGGCGGGTGGCCTCTTGTGATGGGGCTAGGCTCACCAACTGAAAACGACGTTGAGGAAGATGTTGGAAGTATTCGAGCCTGGGCAAATGCCTGGTCTGATTGGCGTGGTATAGGTGAAGTTGCTTGGAAGGACCGCCAGTGGTCCCGGCTCGGCCGCCAGCGTATTCCCGTGAGTTTCAGGCTGGCATCGTCCGAGCAAGTAGCCACAGTAGTTGGCCAGCAGGTGAGATGGGCTCTTGCCCGCGAGCGCCATGGACGATTGATTACTCAGTGGCCGATACTAGCCGGGAGTTCCGTGCTTCCGCGGCACTTTGATGTCCTCGCTGACTACAGCGGCCCCGATTTCGAAAGGCTCTGGTCGTTGATGTTATGGCTCGAACGCAACCCCAGATCGTCCATGTACCTTCGGCAGCTGCCAGTCGAAGGGTTAGACACCAAATGGATAGAGCGACGTAAAGGCCTCGTAACTGAACTGGTCTGCGCAATCCGAGGTGAATTCCAGGAGCGCGACTTCTTTGCAGCGTGTGGCCTTCGGGGTCCTCGACACCGACTTAGGGTGAGGCTCCTATGCCCCAGTTTACGCAAGTCCGTTGGAGGACTGGAAGATCTCGAAGCCCCTCTTGAAGAGATTGTTGCCCTGCCGCTGGCTCCTGCCGCCGCCATTATTGTGGAGAACCTCGAGACCGGTCTAGCCTTGCCAGACCTGCCCGGTGTCGTGGCTTTGATGAAGCTCGGCCTTGCAGTAGGCGTTCTCGATGTTGTTCCATGGCTGCAAGGAATCGCTGCCGTGTACTGGGGCGACATCGACACCCACGGATATGCCATTTTGGCCCATGCGCGTCGCGCTCTACCAGGTTTAGCATCAATCTTGATGGATAAAGAGACACTTTTCAACTATCGGAAACTGTGGGTCGAGGAACCTATGCAGAATGAGAACGCTGAGTTATCACTTTTGAAGGACCATGAACGTTTGGTATACGAGGGACTTCGCAGCCACGTTTGGGGAAGAAACATCCGTTTAGAGCAGGAACGAATTCCTTGGCCTTGCGCTCTCGAGATCGTTAAAGGTGCAATTTCCGCAAGTCTTCCGTGAGATCCTCAGTTTATCCGCCCCCCTTCTCAGACCAGGCGCTTCCGAATCCGTTCGCACTGCGACTGCTCTCTTTCAGCGCAGCAGCCCTTGGCGCGAGACTTCAAAGCAGGTCCCCGGTTTCGAGATACACAGACCATCCCCAAGTTTTCGTTCCGGTTAGCAGCCACAATGAACCCCTGGGTGACAACCAAAGGATCAAGAGTTGTGATGCTTAACGTATCCTGCTGAAGGCGAACGTCTTAGCCACCTATGACTGGGCGTGGGCAGCGCGTTGTGTGTACCGAGCGCGCGACTCCAACCGGTGAATCTATCAGCCTGTTCAAGATGCATCGGGGGCGGCCTCGTTTCGGGGATCGCGGTGGCTGCGGAGGATTAGACTCTCACTATGATGTTCACCAAGCGTCTTCGCGAAGAGTCCGTCGCGGAGAGATCACGTGCAGCGTCCGAATCTGGAAGCGTCCGCACGTAACCGTGGGCGTCCGATACCGTATATGGGGGAGGGCGAGATCGAGGTGGACTCCATCGAACCGATCGGACTTCCGGATATTTCGCCAGAGCTGGCGCGCGAATGGGGATTTTGGGTGTCCTGGACTTGCTCAGAGTAGCGAAGCACGGCAAAGGCGAGAATATCTATTTAGTACGCTTTCACTATGTGCCGACTCCGCATAAGGTTCGGCGATCAGGGCCCAGAAGTAAATAAGGCGCCATTAAGTGGTTCGCGTGGGCCGACCGCAAGCACGAAAAGCGTGATGCACCCGACATTTTGAAGATACTTGCGGACTATGCCGATGCGGGGAATGAAGACCGCCTGTTTGAGGACGAGCTTCCCTTACTTGAGGCCGCCGGATTTGACGTCCCGATCGCTGGCGCACACCTCCTAGGCAAAGACGCCCGTCGCATCGCAAGTCAGGAGACTGTGGCGAGTATTGCGTTTTCCGGCCGCAGTCTTCGGACTGCCAAGATCACCTTCCCACGCATTCTTCATGTTCCCTCCTTTAAGCGCTGTGTTGCAGGGGCAAACAATTACCGCTTCTAGGCTGCATTGTGCGGCATCGGCGAACTGTCCAAGATTCCACAAAGTCAGATTCCCGCTGGGTACGGTCACGTTTTAGTGCGCAGCGCAGGGACTTCGTGAGGAAGAGAAAGATCGAAGAATGCATAACAATGCATAGAGGCGGGGCGTGGGACACCCCGACGCCCCTCCGATCAAACTACGCTGCCTGCATTACCTTCTTCAACCGTTCTTCCATATCTTTCGGCGAGACATCTTCGACGTGAGTGGCAATTCCCCACAGATGTCCGAATGGATCTTGAATGAAGCCAGAGCGGTCGCCGTAAAACTGGTCCTGAACCGGTTTCAGGATTTTAGCGCCTTCGGCCACGGCACGTTCGACCACGCGGTCGACATCGGGAAGGTACACGTAGAGACTTACCGGACTGGCGCCGATGGTGGCCGCGCTGGTGTATCCTTGTCCCATGCTGGGATTTTCGTCGGCCAGCATGATATGGGAGTTGCCGATCTTCAACTCGGCGTGACCAACCTCGCCGTCCGGTCCATTCATGCGAACGGCTTCCGTCGCTCCGAAAACTTTTTTGTAGTACTCAATGGCTTGGGCAGCGCCCTTGATGACCAGGTATGGTGTAACGGAGTTGTAATCCTTGGGAATATACGAGATTTTGGTCATGATTTTCTCCTCAGAATGTCGGCTAGGTGGAGGGTGACGGCGCGCATGCGGACCCCGTCGAGGCGGTCCAGCACTTCCTTTATGAAAGCACAGTTGGTCGGCAGTTCTCAAGACCTTCAGTCACAATTTATTTTCTGTGATACGAATGGCTGCTACGGCGCCGCAACACTCCACCAAATTCTTTGACGCGCACCTCCAACACCGACGCCAATGCTACGAGACTGCAATTCTGCCATACCTTTGGCAATGCCCTTACCGTCAGCGTAGCCATCCTTCCAACCGTATGGCGGAAGACCCGTTTTTGAAGTGATCACTGAGGATAGAATCGCTAATCATGGAAGTCGAGGATACCGCGTTTGATCGCGGTGGTAGCAGCTTCCGCCCGGTCCGACACAATAAGCTTTTCCATAATGCTGTTTTTACGTAATTTCGTACCGTATTTCCGCTAATGTCGCGCATTCGGGGCCCTTGCCCCGTATAAAATATAAAGAGATGAGCCTCTCAGATTTTGCCAACCGATGGAGTTCGTCACTCACGCGCCACATTCCGCCCGGCCAATTCGGGCGCTACCTGCTGGTGGGCGCCGGGAATACGTTGTTCGGATATGGTTCGTTCGCGTTTTTCACAGCAGTTCTCAGCCCGATGATTCCGTATAGCTATATCGCCGCCTCGGTGATTTCGAGTCTACTGAATATCTCGGTTTCATTCCTGGGCTACAAATGGTTCGTATTCAAAACTAAGGGCAACTACCTGCGGGAATGGATCCGTTGCGTCGGCGTATACAGCGGCGGCATTCTGTTCGGAGTACTCGCGGTGCCGGTGCTGGTCGTGGTTATCCGGCGGAACACGAGGTTTTTCAGCCAGGCGCCCTACATTGCCGGCGCTCTCCAGCCCAGCGGCTTTTTTTTTATCTGCGGCCACCGTCGGCGTTTCCATTGCTCGACCGCTTGGTTGTCGCACTCGATCGCGCGCCGTTCGGGTTTCTGATGACTCCACTTCAGACGATGCCTCAACCGCCCAATGTGATTGGAGTGGTAGTCGATCCCGAACTCCTCGTCGATGAGCAGGGCGATGCGCGTCGTGGTCCACAGGTTCGTGTGGTAGCCGCGAGCCATCGGCCCTCTCAGCAGCAACTTGATCAGGCGCTGCAGCCGTTTCGGCCGCAACTTAGGCGGTCGCCCCGTGGAGAAGCGAACGCGCAATGCCTGCTCTCCGCCGCGCATGGTACCAGCGCATGACCGAACTGGCCCCGCAGCCAATGCGCCGCGCCGCTTCATTGAGTGAACAATCGGAATCCACTAAGGCCAACGCTCGCCGGCGCCGGTCTTCCAGCAGATCGCCACTCCCCTTTGGTCTTGGCATAGGTGTTCAGGCGGAGAAGCAGAGCACCTACGTTATTGGATTCTTTCTAGAGGAAATCTATTACATTCTTTGTACGTGGAATAAATAAAAAGCCCACAGACCAACTAAGCTGTGGGCACGGTAGGATCCATCTATTCGCTAGGTCGAGAAAAACACCCGCGAGTTCGCTGTGCAAGCTGCCCGAATTGTAGACATTCCCTGGACAATCGGGGCTGGTTTAGCAGAGATCGGTTTCACTTTCGAAAGTTTCACGAGCAGTTCTTCTACCGTGCGCTGCTCATGCGGCTGGGGCAGGCTGGTCTGTGTCATGATGCAATTCTCTCACATCGTGGGGAGAAGAAGCGGTCCGTTGCACCACTTACGCTGAAACAGTTTTCCCGTGAGTACGCCATCGAACAATGACTACCCGCGCGTTCAGATCCCTTGACAAACATAATGATCGAAGACTAGAAAACCTACAAGTCCTTCGACTCTCGGACGCACGCGGAGATCATTTCGATGCAACAGTCCCGCAGAGACTTCTTCAAGGCAGCAACGGTCGGAGCATTCGGCGCCACCATCTTCGGATTCGACCTCAAACCCGCCTACGCGCAACTCAAAGAGTTGAAGATTGCACGCGCCGCTGAAACGCGCTCGACGTGTCCCTATTGCGCGGTAGGTTGCGGCGTCCTTATCTACACGATTGGCGACGGGGCCAAGAACGTCACGCCCCAGGTGGTCCACGTCGAAGGCGATCCTGATCATCCTACCAACCGCGGCACTCTGTGCCCAAAGGGCTCTTCTCTTGAGCAGGATATGCTCAATCCGCGACGGCTCACGAAGCCCCAAGTGCGGCGTCCCGGCGGCGCCGACTGGCAGGACATTTCATGGGACGACGCTTTGAACGAGATTGCGCAATGGACAAAGAAAACGCGCGACAGTTCCTTCGTCGAGAAAGATGCGAATGGACGAACGGTAAATCGGTGCGAAGGCATCTCGTTCATCGGCGGCTGCACGGACACCAATGAGTTTAATTATCTGGCCGTCAAGGCCATGAGGGGGTTGGGCTTGGTTTATTTAGAAAACCAAGCCCGTGTTTGACACGGCCCCACGGTCTCAAGTTTGGGACCAACATTCGGACGCGGGGCCATGACCAATGGCTGGATCGACATCAAGAACACGGACATGATGTTGATCATGGGCGGTAATCCCGCGGAAAACCATCCTTGCGGTTTCAAGTGGGCAATGGAGGCGAAGCGTAACCGTAACGCCAAGCTGATTTCCGTCGATCCTCGATTCACGCGCACATCCGCGACCGCCGACCTCTTCGTACAAATTCGCGCCGGCACCGACATTGCCTTCCTCGGCGGACTGATCCGCTATGCCATCGAGAACAACCGGATCGCCAAGGAATATCTCGTCAACTACACGAACGCAGCCTTCATCGTTAAGGAGGGGTTCAAACTTCCCGACGATGGTTTGTATTCGGGATTCAACGCCGCGACGAGCGCCTATGATAAAACTACCTGGAATTATCAGGAGGGCGGAGATTTCAGCGGCAAGACCGACGCTGCGACTTCCGTGCCCGCCGACAAGACTAATCCGGAAACAGCCGCACACCCCGCGACTCCAGCGCCGCCGCCGGTGTTGCCACCGAACGTTGCCTACGACCTGACTCTGCAGCATCCGCGCTGCGTTTTTCAATTGATGAAGCAGCAGTATTCGCGTTACACGCCCGAAGTTGTCGAGCGGATTACCGGCATTCCTAAAGACCAGTACCTGAAGGCCGTCGATCTATTTACCTCAGTCCGTAAAGACGGCAACATGCAGAAGGTCGCAACCATCATCTACGCGGTGGGCTGGACGCAGCATACTTTCGGAACGCAGATCATCCGCACCGCCGCCATGATTCAACTCCTGCTGGGCAACGTCGGAAGAGCGGGCGGCGGTGTGAACGCTCTTCGCGGCCATTCGAACATTCAGGGCGCGACGGATATGGCCGGTCTTTACGATTCGTTGCCTGGCTATCTGAAAGGACCTGTTCCCGATGATAAAGATTTGGCTACGTATCTGAAGCGCACCACGCCCACGGCCTCTAAACCCTTACCGTGGGATTCGATGAACTACTACGCGAACACGCCGAAATTCATGGTGTCGTTGCTGAAATCACTGTACGGAGACGCTGCCACGAAGGGAAACGGATTTGCCTTCGATTATTTGCCCAAACCCGGACAGGATTGTTCGTGGACACACATTTGGGATGACATGTACAACGATAGGATCAAGGGCATGTTGGCCTTCGGAATGAATGGAGTAATGATTGGCCCGGACACGAACAAGAACATTAATGCGCTGAAGAAGGCAGACTGGCTGGTGGTGGGGGAGATTTACGAGGATGAAACCAGCGAGTTCTGGCGAGCGCCGGGCATAACAGCGGACGAACAGCAAAAAATCAACACTACCGTTTATAGGTTGCCTTGCGCAGGCTTTGCCGAAAAAGATGGCAGCATGACCAACTCGGCACGCTGGGTCACTTGGAAATACGCCGCCGTTCCACCTCCTGGTCAAGCTCGACTGGATCAGGACATCATCGCACAGATCTTCCTGCGGGTTCGCGACCTTTATAAAAAGGATGGCGGAAAATTTCCCGACCCCATTCTGAATCTGAGTTGGGCATACGCGGATGGGGCTCATCCTCCACTTTCGCAAGTGGCAATGGAAATCAACGGTAAAGCTCTCGCCGACCTGAAGGACGAAGCGACGGGGCAGGTGATCAAAGCCGGTCAGCAGTTGCCCGGATTCGCGTGGTTGAAGGACGACGGCACCACGATGTGTGGCAATTGGATTTACTCCGGTTCTTGGACCGAAGCCGGATCGCAGATCCAACGGCGAGGCACGGAAGATCCGTCGGGAATGGGAGTTTTCCCCAACTGGGCGTGGGCGTGGCCGGCCAACCGGCGCGTGCTTTATAACCGCGCTTCTTGCAATCCCGAGGGGAAGCCATGGGATCCGGATCGCAAGCAGGTCTGGTGGAACGAAGCGGCGGGAAAGTGGGTGGGCAATGACGTGCCAGACTTCAAGCCCGACTCCCATCCGAAGGATCACATGGGGCCGTTCATTATGAATCCGGAAGGCATCGGGCGTTTGTTCGCTCCGATCGGTGTGCTCGCGGATGGGCCGTTCCCCGAGCACTACGAACCGATCGAAAGCCCGACCAAGAATCTGCTGCATCCGGATCAGTCGAATAATCCGCTCGTAAAGAAGTTCAAGACGCCGTACGACAAATTTGGATCGCCGGAGGACTACAGCATCGTCTGCACCACCTACCGGTTGACCGAACAGTATCACTACTGGACGAAAAATAATCCGATGAACGTCCAGCTTGTTCCGGAACCGTTCGTGGAAATTCCGGTGGAACTGGCGGACGAAAAACGAATTCGTGGAACGGACAAGATCAAGGTGATCAGTGCGCGCGGAACCTACATCGCGAAAGCCTTTGTTACTCGCCGGCTGAAGCCGATGCTGATCGATGGCAAGAAGGTCTATCAGATCGGTTTGCCGATTCACCAGGGCTTCCGCGGTATCGATGAGGATGAAGGAAGAAATGCCCGGACGCCCGCGAATTTGCTGACGCCCGCGGTTACTGATCCGAATGCCCACACCCCTGAATCAAAAGGCTTCTTAGTGAAAGTTGAGAAAGCGTAGGGAGCGACGATGAGCCAGGCGGCAACCGAGCTAGTCCGAATCTCCGGTCATGCCGGCGTCGTCCCGGGCGCCGGGTTGAACCGGGAATTCCAAGTCTGCAAACTGGTGGATACGACAACCTGTATTGGCTGCAAAGCGTGCGAAGTAGCCTGCCTGGAATGGAACGGTTACACGTTCAGCGAAACTACCTTTGACAATAGCTACCAGACGATGCCGGAGACGGCATGGAATTACTGGAACCTGATCAAGTTCAATGAGCATGAGCGCGCCGATGGCAGCATGATGCTGCTAATGCGCAAAGACCAGTGCATGCACTGTGCTGATCCGGGTTGCCTCGCGGCCTGCCCAGCGGATGCCGCCATCGTCCAGTATGCCAACGGCATCGTCGACTTCCAGGAGGCAAATTGCATCGGTTGCGGGTATTGCATGACTGGTTGCCCGTTCAACATTCCGAAATTCGATCCGCCCTCACGCAAAGTCTTTAAGTGCACGCTGTGCAACGATCGCGTGTCGGTGGGACTCGAGCCAGCCTGCATCAAGGCCTGCCCAACCGGCTGCCTGCATTTCGGGACCAAGTCGGAAATGAAAGAATTGGCGGAGACTCGTGCGGCGCAACTTCGCGAAAATTCCGGCTTCCAGGATGCGGGAGTTTACGATCCGGCGGGGGTGGGCGGAACCCATGTGATCTACGTTCTGCACGATGCGAAGAATCCCGAATTGTACGGAGGTTTACCCCGCGATCCGCGGATCCCCTGGTCGGTGCGCCTGTGGAAAGGGCCGTTGAAGTGGCTGGGTAATCTGGCGATCGCTGGCGGCATTGTCGGGATGGCGTTGCATTATATGCGATTTGGAGCGAAGAAAGCGGAAGCGATTCCGCCGGATGCTTCGGTGAAGGATGAGCGGCGCGATGATGGGAGGAGAGTATGACGACCGACGCGGTCTCCCGCTCAGGTTCCGCCAAGCAAGACGAGGTGATGATCGTCCGGTACACGTTTGGCGAGCGCGTGAATCACTGGATCGGCGCGTTCTCATACTCCTACCTATTGATGACGGGGCTCGCGTTCTGGTCGCCCTATCTGTACTGGCTGGCCGCGGTTGTGGGAGGCGGTCCCACGGCGAGACTCTGGCATCCGTGGTTGGGATTGATTTTTTCGGCATCACTGTTCTGGACGTTCAAAGAGTGGCACCGCGACCTGAAAATCGACGACGCCGATCGCGCCTGGGGTAAGGCAATCCCAGACTATATCCGGAACGAGGACGACAAACTCCCACCGGTCGGCCGATTCAACTATGGACAAAAACTCTTCTTCTGGGGAATATTCTACAGCGTAATTCTTTTGCTGCTCTCCGGGGTCGCCTTGTGGTACACAGAAACTCTTCCCTGGAGCTTCCGGTTCGTGCGCTACGCCGCGATTCTGGTTCATGCGAGCGTGGCTCTCATCACGATTGGACTGTTTCTGATTCACGTGTACATGAGCGCGGTTCTCGAAGAGGGTAGCTTTGGATCCATGGTTAACGGTTACGTCACGCGCGCATGGGCGTGGACGTTCCACCGCACGTGGTACTACGACGTTACCGGCAAACCCCGAACACAGCGATGACCGATTCGAAGTGGGATCGCCGTATCCATCGCGCCAACGAACTCGTCTCGTCTTATCCATTCTCCGCGGAAGGACTCCGTTACTACACGCGTATCGCAATTTTTCAGAAAAGCTTTTACCGTGAACTCCAGGAGGCTCTCGCGGATGCGCCAAAGATTTCCTCTGATCGCCCTCTGCGCGGCGAGTTGGATCTTTTTCTCCTCCTCCCGAAGTTTCCTGAATTCCTGTCGGTGATCCAGCAGATTGCGCCAGAGCCGCTTTCACAGGCTTCCTCCGCTCTGGCGCAGAAGGGGCCAGCCGCATGGCAACACGCGATCGAAGAATTCTGGCACGGCGAGCCAGAATTGGCTGGAGGCGTGGACGACGCTGCGCAAGCCCAGTCTTCCGATCGAGTACTCGCGTGGATGTTTCTTCAACCGTATGCTGAATATCTTGCCGATCACCGCGAAATCGCCGTTGCCGACGGAACTCCATCGACTTGCCCGCTTTGCGGCGGCAAGCCTGCTGTCGGCGTATTGCGGAGCGAAGGCGACGGTGCGAAAAAGTCGCTGATTTGCATGCTCTGCGCTCATGAGTGGGCTTTTCGAAGAATTTATTGTCCGGCGTGCGGAGAAGAACGAGAACCGCAGATGGCATATTATTCAGCGCCCCAGATCGCGCACGTCCGTGTGGACGTCTGTGACACATGTCATACCTATCTGAAGAGCATCGACTTGACGAAAACGGGGCTGGCAGTTGCCGTTGTGGATGAGCTGGCAACAATACCTTTGGACCTATGGGCACGCGAACATGGGTACGAGAAACTACAAATCAACCTGTTAGGAATCTGACCAGACGTTCTGGAAGAACTTCAGCGGCAAGAGTTAGTGTCAACTGTCTCACACCTCGAGAGTTTAGGATTTCCAGATCCATTCAGGCCTAGAAGCGACTGGAGAGCTAGGATTCTGTGTTGATCCCGTCAACTCGTGATTTGACATTCTCTTCGCTGCACGGCGTGCTGGCCAGCATCCCGCAACTCCTCCGACGGCAGCCATAGCCGAGCGAGTTCGTCGGCCTTCTCCTGACTCAGAACACTCATGGAAAGGACTTCGAAATTCGCCCGACGACCATTGTTGACACTGACAGTCAGAGAATCAGGTTCCGAGCCTGGATGGACCTCAAGCCCTTCGATGCGGTGCGATACTGAACCTGCCGACGATGGCGAACAGCCAATGCCTAGAGTGCGCTGAATTCGCGCCATCGTTTTCTGTAATTTTTTCAGTGATTTACGGCATGCTCAGCCACAGTCTGCGCAACGCAGCATGAGTCTCTGACAGCAAATTGGCCGAGGGCTTCCGAACGCCAGACCTGATGAGGTGGTCGCGCACTTCGGTTGGCAGAACGGCTCCGACTTCGACGCGTGTGCTAACGCCTGGTTTCGTCAGTCGAAGGCCGCGAGAATTCATAGGGCGTGTAAAATGATGCGCATCCGAGGAATGAAACACACCCGCGTCAAGCTGATCTTCTTGCTCCCATTGTTGATGGGGAACCCTGCGCTGTCGCAAGTCACAACCTCTCAGTACGACAACACCCGCACTGCCGCCACACTCTCCGAAAAAGCCCTGACGCCGCAGAACGTCACTCCCGAGCACTTCGGCAAACTCGGCGCTTTCAAAGTGGACGGCGCGGTTTTCGCACAGCCGCTCTACATACCCAACGTCGAAATTCCCGGACAGGGCGCGCACAACGTACTCTACGTCGCCACCGAGCACGACAGCGTCTACGCCTTCGACGCCGATCATCCCGGCAGCCTTCCCTTATGGCAAGTCAGCTTTCTCGACAAAGCGCGCGGCACGATTCCTCTGTCAGAAGAGATGGTGCAATGCCCATTTATTCGGCCGGAAGTCGGCATCACCTCTACACCAGTCATTGACATCGAGACCGGAACGCTCTACGTGTTGGCCCGCACTGCAATCCGCCACGCGGTCGGTGACAACGAATATTTTCAGCATCTTCATGCGCTGGCAATTACCACGGGTGTCGAAAAATTCGGCGGCCCCAAACTGATCACGGCATCGGTGCCAGGCCGCGGCGCAGGCAGATCCGGCCGCCAGGTCGATTTCGATCCTCTCCACGAAAATCCGCGCGCCGCGCTCACCCTCGCCAACAACAACGTCTATCTGACCTGGGCTTCCTCCTGTGATGTCGATCCCTACCACGGCTGGGTCCTAGCTTACGACCCGCAAACGCTCGCCCAAAAAGCCGTGCTCAACGTCAATCCCGGCGGCAGCGAAGCCGGAATCTGGCTCAGTGACACCGGCCCCGCCGTCGATTCCGAAGGCAATCTTTACGTGCCCACTGGCAACGGCACCTTCGACGCCACCAGCGGGGGACGCGACTACGGCGATTCCGTTCTCAAGCTCGATGGCTCATCCCTCGCCGTCCGCGACTACTTTACTCCATTCGATCAAGCCGACATCCTCGCAGGTGATTCCGACGTCGGATCCAGCGGTCCCACGCTGCTTCCCGATCAACCCGGCCCGCATCGTCATCTTCTGCTCCAACCCACCAAGCACTCCATGCTCTACGTGATTGATCGCGACCAAATGGGAAAATTTCACACCGACAGCGATGCCATCCCCCAACGGATTCACCTGTCCGGCGAGGGCTTCGGCGCGATGGCCTACTGGAACAGCCACGTCTATTTCGCCACCAACAACGACGCCCTCCGCGACTACTCCCTCGCTAAGGAGCAACTCACACCGCACTCTTCGTCAGCCAACAAGTTCGAGATGGGTGCCACTCCTTCCATCTCAGCCAACGGCAACAAAGACGCCGTTGTGTGGGCCATCTCCACCAAAGTCTGGAACGGCGCAGACGACAAGCCCGCCGTGCTCTATGCCTACGACGCCATCAAACTCGGCCCACCACTCTACACCTCCGAGCAGAACGCCGCCCGCGATCGCGCCGGCATGGCCGCCCGCTTCGTCATCCCCGTCGTCATCAGCGGACGCGTCTACTTCGGCACCCGCAGCCAAGTCGAAGTCTACGGCCTCCTGAAGTAGCCACGCTTCAGCGCCGCACCGCTTCGGAACCCACGCTGATGAAAACCTATGACGTCTACATGACCCCAGATGGTCGGGTTGACGAGGATCAAGCCATGACGAACGCGCTTGAAGGCGCAAGGTCGATCCTGCGGCAGTCTGACAAAACCAAGAATGGACTGAGTTAGCCAATCCGTCCGCTTAGTTTTTTAGTTTTAGTCAATTTCGACTAGTTTCTTGAGGGAACAATCAGGGAACGATAGCCGTTCCCGACTGTTTCTTTCTGCGCTTTTGGCACCCACGGGTTCCCGCTAAGTTCTTGAAAACCCGTAAGTGGACAGGTTCGAATCCTCTCTCCCCGACCAAATAAGCTGCAATCAATCAATTGCGGTGTTTGTGAGATAGCGACACAAGTCTTGTTCGACGGTTCCAGGTCCTTTTTTTACCGGCCAGCAGCTGTTCAATCATTCGAGATGCAACTTTGGGGGCTACAGTTTAAGGGAAGATTTCTAATGAGTCCGCGAGGGGACATGATCACATGATCAAAGAGTTTTCAACACGGACGTCACGGGGACCTCCACAACCGCAGCTTCCCGCGTTACACTTGCACTGCCCCA
>Ga0210406_10002926_pt1 | contig 19057 bp, 16 predicted proteins | sample IncBWC30MmetaG_FD_155454 | JGI IMG/M metagenome (GOLD analysis project Ga0210406, IMG submission 155454) | Forest soil microbial communities from Barre Woods Harvard Forest LTER site, Petersham, Massachusetts, United States - Inc-BW-C-30-M | ecosystem: Environmental > Terrestrial > Soil >... | reverse complement strand
TTTAAGGTCTGTATAAATCGGGACGTCCAAGTTGAATTCTTCAGCTCGTAGCCTGGCATTCTTCTCTTCGATATCGACCAAGGCCTGCACTTGGATGCCTAATTCAGCGGCGGATCGGAGCCATTCCCGGCTCATCGCCCCGCAACCAACGTGGATAGCACGCATGAATCAGTTCTAAGTTCTAAGTTTTAGGTTCTAAGTTATAGGTTTTAGGTTGGGTTGCGGCTTCGAAGTGAGGCCGCTAGACGTTCGTAACTTAGAACGTCGAACTTAAAACCTAAAACCCCGAACGATCAGTGGGAACCGGCGATGAGCAGACTCCCCCAAAAACAGCATCACCACCGGTTCCCAAGGACTAACGATGACTACAATTACTTCTTCGCTGCAAGTGTCTTAATCTTCGCAGCGGCGCTTGCCAGGGCGGCATCAACGGTTGCTTGGCCGGTAATCGCTTGTTGGATCGCAGTTCGCGCAGCAAGAGAAACTTCGGTATAAAACGCTCCTCCCTCTTCCGGTCGAGCCCGGGCTGTGTCCATTTGAAGAACAAACGGCTGCAGCTCGGGGTTTGCCTGACCCTGTTTCACTGCAACACTTCGTACCGACGAAATGTAGTTGAATGTGTTACATAATTTTTCCAACCGGGCAGAATCCTGTACAAATTCGATGAACTTGAGCGAAGCCTCTTCCACCTTCGGATCTCCCTTCAGAACACACCAGCATTCTCCACCAAGCGGTACGACTGGTTTCATTCCTTCTTTTGGTACTGGCATTGGAGCAACGCCGAAGTCGATGCCGCTTTTATGTACCTGGCCCAGCATCCAAGGACCCATCACCATCATTGCCGCCTGGCCCCCGATAAACTGGTCGCCCTCCTCAGGCTGGCTCCAATTCACGCAATCTTTCGAAACAGACCCGCTCTTCAGAAGATCAACCCAGAGCTGCAGCGCCTCCTTGGCTGGCGCAGCGGTCAAGTCGAGCAAACTACCTCCGTTGCTCCAGAGGAAGGGTTCAAACTGCCAGGTTGATTGTTCATCATTCGGTGCGGAAAGCGCCAGGCCGTAGACCGGGGGCTTCGTCAGTTTCGCTGCGACTTCCTTCAGTTCATCCCAAGTTTTCGGTGGATCAGTGACGCCGGCATCAGTCAACATCTTCTTATTATAGAAAAGCGCCAGACTGTTACTGCCGATGGGCACTCCGTAAACTTTAGTACCTTCGGTCACCGAAGCTTTCGGCCCTGGATAGGTATCTTGCCAGGTTGGGAACTTTGCCACTGAGGCGCTGATGTCTTTCAGGACGCCGGACTTAGCAACGTGCCTTACGTCCGGGTTATCAATGCAGGAAATAGCCGGCGGTTTATGAACGGCGGCCATCTGCATCGTGCGGCTGAGCAGCTCATTAAACGGGATATACGTGAACTTGATCTTGATATCCGGGTTAGCACCTTCAAAATCTTTCTGGATATCTTCTAGACCTTGAATCTGGCCCGGGACGGTGAAGTAATGGACGATTTCGACGGTGGTCTCTGACCGTGCCGTAGTGAGGCAAACGGCAGCGACAGAACTGCAGACGAAAAATTTCCAGCAGCGCGGAAATTTTCTTAGGAGGTGGTTTGGGGGCATTGTGTGGGGTTTTCTCATTGGGTGTTTGAGGGGAAGGTCGTTTCGCATCTATCTGTTCCGTCAGCGGTTCATTTGCGCTGTAAAAGCAGCTGAAACAGGTTCAAGCTGAGAATGAGGAGGACAATCACCGTGGCAATGGCGGCTGCCTGGCCGAAGTTCAGGAGCGAAAAACCGACTTGGTACGCATAGGTCGAAAGTAGGTGGCTGGTGTTGGCGGGACCGCCACCCGTCATGATCCAGACCAAGTCAAAAACTTTGACCGTATAGATGGTGCCCAGCATCAGGACGGCTACGGTTACCGGTTTCAAAATCGGCAGCGTGATATAGCTGACTCGACGCCAATAGCCCGCGCCATCAATGCGAGCCGCTTCATAAATCTCCTGAGGAATGCCGCAGATGCCTGAGTAGAGGAGAATAAAGTTGAACGGAAATCCGATCCAGATGTTAGCCACGATCGTGCCAGCCAGCGCGAACCCCGGTAACGCTAGCCAGGGCAACCCTGGAATTCCGAACCAATGCGCAAGCTGGTTCACCGGGCCAACCTCATTGAACAAACCTTTGAAGGTGTATGCTGCTGTTAGAACAGGAGCAATCCAAGGAACGAGGAGCAATGCGATCAGTACATTTTTGAGCGGGAACCGGTTCTGGAAAAACAGGGCGAGTAGGAACCCGATCGTGAACTGGAACAGGATACTGCAGAAGGTGAAGATAATGGTGTTGACCAAGGCCTGCCAGAATGTGCCGGTCGAGAGAGTCTGCTGATAATTTGCAAACCCATTAAACGGCATATCGCCGCTGACGAAGGTATCGACGGTGGCGTCACGAAAGCTCAAGGTCAGGCTATAGAGCATCGGATAAGCCAGTAGCAGCAACGTAAAGACCACAATCGGAAGAATGAACGAGTACGGGGCAAGGGCTCTCCACCAAGCGGCTTTGCGATGCGGAAGCGGCCGAGGCTCGACGGGTGGGACCAGTGAGACTCGCGTGCGGGTCGCCTCTAGTTGTTTCATAGGTTCCTTCTCCTAGTGCAAGGCGCCCCGGGTGAACCCGGACACGATATACCGGCTGGCAGCAACTACGAATATTACTGCCGGCAACGCAGTAAGCAGGCTGCCCGCCAATAAAAAACTCCAATCGATCCCTAAAGCGCCTCTTGCCTTATACAGCTCAAGCGTGAGTGGCTGTAACCCCGATTCAGTGATCAAGCTCAACGCAAAAATCAGGTCCCCCCAGGGCATCAAGAAGCTAAAAATTGCTACTGTTATCATGCCGGTGATCGTAACGGGCAAAACGATGGAGAAAAATGCCCGCCACTGGCCCGCCCCGTCTACGAGGGCGGCTTCGACCAGCTGATAGGGAAACTCGCGCAAATACGCCCCCAGCATGACCAGAGCGAACGGCACCGTGAAAGTCATATCACCAAGAATCAATCCGGGTAACGTGTTCACGATGTTCATCCGGGAAAAGACAACAAACAGAGGAATAACAAAAACAATGGCCGGCAACATCTGGCTGGTCAGCATAAAAGAAAGAATGGCGCCCCGGCCGCGAACTTTTAGCCAGACAATAGCGTAGGCGGCAGGAGCAGTGACCAGCAGGGTCAAAGCAGAGGTGCAAACGCTGACTATGGCGCTAGTAGCAAGATGCGGCCAAAGTCTGACGACCGCATTTGTCCAGTTCTCATAGACGAGCTCTCGAGGCCACAAAGAAAAATGGGGGCTGAACAACTCGCGCTGCGTCATTAGACTCCCGGATAGAACCCAGTAAAGCGGTGAAAGCAAAATCACCGTAACGATGACTCCCACGACAGTATACAACCAGGGGGAACGAAATGTCGGGGGACGCATGAGCTCAGTTTACGCCAGTGAAAACTGGAGTCACAACCTTATTGTAGCGTAGAAAAACCGGACAATTCCGACTGGCGCCAGGGTCCGCTCTTTCAGGGAGAATGCCATTGACCGCGCCGGTGATAATCCCTAGAACGTGGTCACCCCCTATGAACTTCCCTAAAGGTGCGCCCTGGCTGGCCATCGGGACGGTGCTCTTCAGCGGTTGCAACGAGAAGAAAGATGCTACTGCGACACTGCCACCGTCACCCGTAATCATCGCAGCGGTCGAACCACGAAATGTCCCGATTATCGATGAATGGATTGGCAGGCTCGACGGTTCAGCCAACGTCGATGTTCGCGCGCGGGTACAAGGTTACGTACAGGAGATCGCTTATAACGAAGGAACCGTCATAAACGAAGGAGACGTGCTCCTGCGCCTTGATCCACGGCCGTATGAAGCCGAGCTAGCGCAAGCTCAGGCTAAACTTGGTGAGGCGCAAGCAAACCAGGACAAAACCGATCAGGAAGAGCAACGACAGACCGACCTTTTCAATAAAAAGGTTGCCAGCGACCGAGATTATCGCAACGCGGTCCAAGCAAATTTGGCAGCGAAAGCCACTGTAGACGCAGCCCATGCAGCGGTGGATCAGGCCCAGCTGAATCTCGAGTTCGCTACCATCAAGTCGCCGATTAGAGGAATCGTCGGCCGCAGGATTTTCACGGTTGGTAATTTTGTACCCGCAGGGGGTGGAGGAACCGAGGTCACGAAGATATCAACAGTAGACCCAATCGAGCTTCGGTTCGGTTTTAGTGAGAAAGAGTATCTGGAGTGGGCAGAAGACATTTCTGCTCTGTTAGCTAAACCGCTTGAGCAACGCGACGAGGATTTCGAGCTGATCCGCGCCGATGGCAAGGTGCATCCGTACAAAGGACGTCTCTTCGCCGCCGATCGAGCGGTGGACCCAAATACTGGGACCATCTGGATCACCGCCATCTTTCCGAATCCGGGCAATATTTTACGACCTGGCCAATTTGCCCGGGTACGCCTGACAGTGGAGGAGCGAACCGGTGCACTGGCAGTGGCCCAGCGCGCAGTTGTAGAAATGCAGGGAAAGAACTTTGTTTGGGTCGTCGATGATGCCAACAAAGCTTCAATGCGCAGCGTCACCGTTGGGCCGAGGATAGGAAGTGATTGGATCATTGATAACGGCCTTAAAGCAGGGGACCGCGTCGTGGTAGAAGGCCTGCAAATGTTGACCGAGGGGGGATCGGTACAACCGACGACCGCATTGGCAAACGCGAATCCCGCACCTGCTAACGAGTAAGCAGATGGCTCAATTCTTCATTCGCCGCCCGATCGTCGCCATGGTGATTTCGATCGTTATCGCGATCGTTGGCGTGTTCACCCTAACCCGATTACCCATCGCAGAATATCCATCCATCAGTCCGACCCTCATCACGGTCGGCTCGAGCTATCGCGGCGCCGCTGCCGAAGCCGTAATGGATTCGGTCGCCATACCGATCGAGTCGCAGGTCAACGGTGTGGACAAGATGCTCTACATGCAGTCGCTCAGCGGCAATGACGGCAAGATGGGCCTGAGCGTGACGTTCGACGTCGGTACCAACGTCGATATCATGCAGGTCAACACCCAAAACCGGGTATCGCAGGCCCAGGCGCAGCTTCCGGACGCGGTTAAGCGGGAAGGAGTGACCGTTAACCGGTCAAGCCCGGACATATTGTTGGTAATTGGCCTCTACTCTCCCAAGGGCACCTACGACGCCATCTTTCTGGGCAACTATGCAAATATCAATCTGGTCGACGCCATAAAACGGGTTCCCGGTGTGGGCGACGTCACCAATTATACCGCCCAGGATTACGCCATGCGCATCTGGGTCAAGCCCGACAAAATGGCCGCGCTCGGGATTACGCCGGAAGAAATCGCCGCGGCCGTGCGCGAACAAAATGCTCAGGCGCCGGCCGGCACTGTTGGTTCGGAACCTGCGCCGCCCGGACAGGAAACCCAATACAATGTCCGGACGGTCGGGTTGTTGAGGGAGGCGGATGAGTTTGCCAATATCGTAGTGCGATCTAACCCGGATGGTTTACAGGTAAAGATCAAAGACTTGGCTCGAGTTGAGCTCGGAGCGCAGACCTACGATTTGCGGGCCCGGCTTAATCAATCACCGGCTGCGGCGCTAGGCATCTCCCTAGCTCCTGGAGCTAACGCGCTGAAGACCGCAGAGCAAGTAATCCGGATCCTGAAAGAGAGCGAAAAGCGATTCCCGCCGGACATGGAGTACGAGATCACGCTGGATTCGACCGCACCTATTGTCGCGTCGATGCACAAGATTCAGCTCACCTTGATCGAGGCGATCTTGCTGGTTCTGGTGGTGGTCTTTATTTTTCTGCAGAGCTTGCGCGCAACCATCATCCCGATGCTTGCCGTTCCGGTATCGCTGCTAGGTACCTTCATCGCTTTTCCGATGCTGGGTTTCAGCGTCAATACCCTCACTCTATTCGGCATGGTGTTGGCGATCGGTATCGTCGTAGACGACGCCATTGTGGTCGTAGAAGCGGTGCAACATCATATCGAGCATGGGCTCAGCCCGCGCGATGCGACGGTCCAAGCAATGAAGGAGGTATCCGGTCCGGTCATTGCCATTGCGTTGATCCTATGCGCCGTCTTTGTGCCGGTAGCATTTATGAGCGGAGTAACCGGGCGCCTCTATCAGCAGTTTGCGATTACCATTGCAGTCTCTGTCATTTTTTCGGCGATAAACGCGTTAACCCTAAGCCCAGCGCTCAGTGCGATGCTGTTGCGGAAACCGGAACCGGGCCGGGGACCGCTCGGTTGGTTTTTCGGTTGGTTCAATCGCTCGTTTGATCGGGTCACCACCGGCTACGGCAAAATCGTCGACTTTTTTGTGCGCAAGGCAGCTCGCTCAATGTTGTTGCTCGTGGTGATCGTCGGCGGAATCTGGCTATTATCGAAACAGTTGCCGGGAGGCTTTATTCCAGACGAGGACAAAGGTTATATCTTTGTCGCGATGCAGCTACCTGAAGGCGCTTCGTTGCAGCGTTCGGATGCGGTACTGAAAAAAGTCGAGCAGATCGTCTCAGCTACTAAGGGTGTGCGATCGAGTTTGGCCATCTCCGGCTTCAATATCCTGAACTCACAGACTGCGCCGAACGCGGGTCTAATCTTCATTGGACTCGACGATTGGAAAAAAAGGGAAGCACCCGAACTTCACGCGGAAGCCTTGGCGCGGAAACTCAATGCCCAATTTTTCAAGATTCCCGAGGCGCGCATCTTCGCGTTTGGACCGCCTCCATTGCCCGGCTACGGAAACTCCTCCGGGTTCACTCTTCAATTGCAGGATCGTTCAGGTGGTTCGTTCGGCCAACTCGGCGCCCAGGTAAAAGCATTTATGGCCGAAGCATCGAAACGCCCGGAAATCGGCCGGCTGACGACGACGCTGGATGCGACGACGCCGCAGATTAAAGTAGAGCTAGACCGAGAAAAAACGCGAGCGACTGGGGTCAACGTAGACAGCGTATATCAGACGATGCAGGCCTATCTCAGCGGATTGTATGTAAACGATTTCGTACGCTTCGGCCGCGTGTTCAAAGTCCTGCTCCAAGCCGAACCGGAATACACGAATATACCAAGCAAGATAGGAGAATTCTTTGTGCGCAACCAGAGAGGGGAAATGGTCCCACTCAGTACCCTGGTAAACATCCAGCAAATATCGGGGCCGAATTTTGTCTCTCGTTACAATCTTTATCAGGCCGCGGAAATCACCGGGGTACCGGCACCAGGATATAGCTCTGCCCAAGCGCTCAACGCGATTGAGGAGGTGGCCAAGCGGCTGCCGCTTAATTACAGCTACGAATGGTCGGGGCTAACTTACCAGGAAAAGAAATCGGAAGGTGAAGCCGGTATCATTTTTGGTATGGCCATCATCTTCGTGTTTCTGTTGCTGGCGGCCCAGTATGAAAGCTGGGCGTTACCGTTTGCGGTTCTGTTGTGTACGCCGTTAGTCGTACTTGGAACTTTCATTGGGGTGCTGGTCCGCGGCTATGACAATAACGTTTATGTCCAGATCGGCCTGGTAATGCTAATCGGTCTAGCGGCAAAGAACGCGATTCTGATTGTCGAGTTCGCTAAACTACGGCGAGAACAAGGGAAACCGACGATCGAAGCTGCTCTGGAAGCGTCCAGACTCCGTTTACGCCCGATCCTGATGACGTCGCTGGCGTTTATTGTTGGTTGTGTTCCTTTGATGTTGTCGAGCGGCTCGGGCGCCGCTGCGCGAGGCGTCATGGGTACCGCGGTAGTCTTCGGTATGACTTGCGCAACGGTGCTCGGGATCTTTCTGGTCCCCGTCTGTTATGTATTCGTACAGCGAATTACTGACCACGAATGGACCCGAACTAACACTGCTAAGGTCTCGCCCGAAGCCACGAACAAACCAAAAGGGTGACATCGCAAAAAGCGAAGTCTAATAGAAACGCTGCCACGAAAAGTAATCAGTAATTCAGTAATCAGTACTGAGAGTTCGCGGCTGACCCGGGGGACTTCCGAACTAATTACTGACCGACTGATTACTTTCATGAACGAAGCCGACGACGACTCCTGAAAATCTTCGGTAATACTCTGTCCCGCGGTACAATTGGCGATAGCCTTCACGCTCCCCAGATCCCACGCAACGGTCCCTCCGCTCCAAACACGGGGTCATTATCAGGGATAGGTAGCGACGCAATATTCCGATCCGCTTGGGGACGTTCGCCCGGCTTACCCGTCAATAAATCCCAGTCCCGGCCGTCAGGGTAAGCGCCGACCACACCGAAATCGTCGCTAGAGCCAAGGTTTTTATGCCCAACGCCGGCGGGAATGACAATCACGTCGCCGGCGCGCACGTTAAAATCTTTCCCTTGTTCTCCGCCAAGCCGCACCGTCACTGAACCACGATACACGCCCAATACTTCGTGGCTGGTGCTGTGATAGTGATGAAACGGGTAGATGCCGTTTCGCCAGGAGTTAGTCCAATTATTGGCCGCGAACAGTTGCACGACGCGCGTCGCTGGGTCTTCCCCACCGGTCGGCAGAACTCCCCGATACAAAAGCAGGTACAGCCGATTGTTCGGAATTACGCCGTCGTCTTTGAAGAGAGCGGTCTCAGGTTGTTTCATATTCCTTGCCTGCGCCAAAACTCGCCGAATCGCCGAGATGGATCCAAGAGCAAGCAGAGCCGTCATCTTGAATGATCTGGCTAAGAATTGGCGACGATAAGTTCCAGGTTGCTCATCCATGATACAACCAACATAACGGAATCGCAGTCCACGGCTAGCCTGGGCGCATCGCACGAATGGATCACGCGCGGGTACCCGAAAGGGTGAACCGGCGACACAAATTTGGTGGGGCGAGGCTCCCGAACGACCTGACAATACTAACGAAGCTACTGACGTTGGTGAACTCCAAGGCCACGTTAGAGCGATTCGCGTGCCGAGCCGTGGGTCTGCCGTGTCGCTCGTCTCCAGGTTCGGCACGAGAAATGGTCGCATGGATCGGCGGCCGAAGCGTTTCCTTGTTCACACGATAGACCGCGACTCGGCGAGCGTGTTGGTGTAGCTAGATATTGAGAACTGAGCAGGCCAGCACCTTCGTCAAAATGGCAGAGCTGTTCGGGAGCCTCGCCCCACCAAATTTGCGGGCATTCGCCGCGTCGCCGTGTCGCCCCTTCGCCGTTTGGCGATTTCGCGATTTCGCCTTCCCCGTTGCATTTGTTATCTACTCTCGCGCGTCGGATCCCGCTTTCGTTTTCTCAGATCCGGAAGAGTGAGTAAGATAAAGCGCCAGACCGATCAGGGCGATGCTGGCAGCCACGTAGAGGACATCCAAGGGACTCTGAGTTCTGACTTGGAATCCGTCTTTGAAGGTTTCTACAATCAAAATGATGAGAATCACTTTACCGAGCCGTGATTTCAAATCCTCGAGCGATTCGACGCGAAGAATACGTGCCGACATCCTGGATGCCTTTGCTTCCTGAATCTGGGCAAGGAACAGCTCATACAAACCGAAACCAAAGATCAGCATGAACGCACCCAGCAGGTAGCCATCGATCATCGTGATCAACCGAATTATGCTCTCGCTCATAATCGTTTCCCTTTGTTCAACCGCCATGGTTGGGTCGATACAGTGAAACATATTAACAAGAACCCCGAACGTCTGGAGGCCGATCACCAGGAATAATGCAACGCCGGCCAGCACAGCGGTGATCACCGCCAGTAAGACGACTAAACGGCTACTCCACAGAGCGCTTTCAAACCATCTTCTCATGAATTGATTTCCGGACTGTTCTTCGATCAGTATTACCCGTCTGTGGCTCCAAACTGCCGGTTTTAGTTTTGGAAGCAATCGGTTTCGAAAACTTTCGGTCAAAACCCGGGACACCGGCCGAAAAACAACGGCGAGAGCGCGCTTTCCAGCTCCTAAATTCTAGCTCCTCTAGACGAGCAGACGCTCGTCGATTACGCTCCGCCACCCGAAATGAGCTCAATCGAACAGTTGCTAGAAAACAATCGTGCTTGGTCGCAGAGCCTGACTTCAGGCAGGCCCGATTATTTTCGCCAATTGGCGCAGCAGCAGTCCCCAAACTTCCTTTGGATCGGATGTGCTGACAGCAGAGTACCAGCGAACGAGGTCGTAGGCTTGATGCCCGGAGAATTGTTTGTCCATCGAAACGTCGCCAATTTGGTCTATCCGTCGGATCTGAATTGCATTTCTGTCGTTCAATACGCGGTGGAGGTTCTCAAGGTCGAAAATATTATTGTTTGCGGACATTACGGTTGCGGCGGAGTGAAGGCCGCCATGTCCGGCGCACACCATGGCCTGATCGATAATTGGCTCGCGAAAATCAAGGATCTATACCTACGGAACCATGAACGACTCGATTCAATCGCCGACTCAGAAGTGAAAGCGGACGCGCTTTGCGAATTGAGTGTTGTGGACCAGGTAGAAGCGCTAAGCCGCACTGCCACCGTCCAAGATGCGTGGTACCGCGGTCAGAACCTAGAGATCCACGGATGGATTTACGGTCTGAAAGATGGCCTGATCAACGATCTCGGAGTCCGGGTATCTCGAGTTGATCAGGTCCCGCCCCAGTTCCGGTTCGAGCGGGGGGTTTAGCGGTTAACCGCTTGCGGTTATCGGTCGCTGACGGCGACCTATAGGTCCTATCGGTCCCATAAGTCCTATTCGGGTTTGCTCGCACGCGCCCATACCCTCATCATCGCTCAACCGCCACCCCACCCCGTTCACCAACACACAAACCCACCATCGACCACCAAATCGACGCCAGTACAAAAAGAAGCAGCGGCGCTCAGCAGAAAAACCGCGGGTCCAACCAATTCATCAACGGTTGCCATGCGCCCCAGCGGCGTATCTGCTTCGAATTGTTTGCGCTGTTCAGCGACCTCGGGGCGGGCATTCATCGGAGTTAATGTGTAGCCCGGGCTAATCGAATTAACTCGGACGCCGCGATCACACCATTCCATGGCCAAGCTTTTGGTAAGATGGATTACTCCGGCTTTTGAGGTGTTATAATGAATCTGCTGAATGCCCCGGTTAACGATGATGCCGGACATCGACGCGATATTGACGATCGACCCTTGCCGGCGCGGCAACATCACCTTCGCTTCAGCCTGGCAAGACAAAAAAATGCCGGTGAGATTGATATCCAACATCTTTTGCCATTGCGAAAGGGGCATCTCTTCGGCGGGAGCGGCATTCGCGATACCGGCACAATTCACAGCTAAAGAAAGGGCCCCCAGATTTTTCTCGGCGGATTCGATCGCCTTGGTTAGGTCCTCTAGGCGAGTCACGTCTCCCCGAAGCGCTTCGGCCTTTCTGCCAGCCGCCTCAATGCGTTCAACCGTGGTAATCAAGCCGCTACTTGTTTCCAGATCAAAACAGGCAACTGTGGCTCCCGCCTCAGCCAAACCGACTGCGATGCGTTGGCCGATCCCGCTTCCCGCCCCCGTAACGATCGCCGCTTTTTCTTCTAAACTGAATAAGTTCATTTTTAACCGCGAATAGAAAACTAAATAGCTAACCGCGAATGGACACGAATGGACACGAAGTCAATGCGAGCGGGAACTGTTCTAGAACTCAGATAGCAATTATGCGTTTCATCTGCGGCTAAATGAGTCTCTATAGCTCCAATTTCGCGTTCATTCGTGTTCATTCGCGGTTAAGATGTTGCCAGGTCCATTATGGCGACCTGGTTTGTATCTCCGGTATTTAAGATGCCTTTTTGGCGGCCGCGACTGAGCACCAGAATTCGGTGGGACAGCCCAAGGACTTCCTCTAAGTCCGAACTCACTACAATCACGCCCATTCCACCGCGGGCCAGACCAGCAATGGTTTCATAGATAGCGGACCTGGCTCCCATATCGATACCGCGAGTTGGCTCGTCCAAAATGAAGATCTTGGGTACCCGCGAAATCCAGCGAGCAATAATTACTTTTTGCTGGTTACCTCCCGACAGATGCCGCGCAAGTTGCTGAGGCGTTCCCTTAACCCCAAGCCGTTGAATAGCGTCTTTCGCAAAAGCTCCGATTCCTTGAGGAGATAACCAACCCTTACTCCCAATCCGATCGTAATTACCTAACGACAAATTGCTGGCAACGCTGTGATCCAATACCAAACCCTGCGCCTTCCGATCCTCAGGAACCAGAACCATTCCCGCTCGGATCGCATCGCCGGGCTGACGAATCTGGATCTGCTCGCCCTCGATCCAAATCTCGCCCTCCGCTAAAGGGTCAACGCCGACAATGGCTCGAACCAATTCACTTCGGCCGGCCCCAACAATCCCGGCGATCCCAACGATTTCACCGCTATGCACCGCGAAGCTAACTTCACGAAACCGGCCATCAGCGGCAGTTAGTCGTTCACATCGGAACACTTCTTTGGTGCCCGGCGCCACTTTCGCGGGAAAAATACGGTCGACGCTTCGGCCGACCATATTTTCAAGCACGGTATTCACCGGGATATCGGCGGAGGCATGTCTGGCCACTAGCTTACCATCGCGTAACACAACAATCCGGTCCGCGATTCGAGCAATCTCATCCAACCGATGGCTGATATAAATGAAGGATACGCCCTGCTTCTTAAGGCGATCGATCTGCGAAAAAAGCCGGTCAGTCTCTGGACCTCCTAACGCCGCGGTCGGTTCATCCAAGATCAGAAGCTTGGCATCGAGTGTCAGTGCTTTGGCAATTTCGACCTGTTGCTGAGCCGCAACGGACAATCGATGAACCGGTGTGGCCGGCGAGATATCCAACCCCAGGCGGTGAAGCTGTTCGGCCGCCCTTCTGCGCATGTTCTCTCGATCAACGAACCCATTCCGTTTCGGCAACCGGCCTACAAACACGTTTTCCGCGACCGAAAGCGCCGGCAGCAATCGCATCTCTTGATGGATCAAACCGACGCCCGTCGCCATCGCATCCCGAGGGGAAGCCGGCGCGTAAGGTGAGCCTTCCCACCACATCGCGCCGGTATCGGGCAAAAGCAGCCCAGCGATAATCGATGAAAGAGTCGATTTTCCCGCGCCGTTCTCACCCACGATCGCCAGCACCTCGCCTTCATAAACCTCCAGATCAATGCCGGACAGGACTTGGATGCCAGCGAAGCTTTTGCCAACTCCGCGTACCGAGAGCCGTGCCCCCTGGTCGGGCGAGGCTCCCGGAGGAAACGCCGTGATCGTCGTCATCGCCGACAACGCCGAGAACGGCCCTCGTGGAGCGCGCCTCGCTTGCGAGGCCGACCGGTCGGGACCGGTATCAGAGCGAGACTCCCGAAACAAACGCCGACTTTCAGTTTCGCAGGAGAATTGGTGCTCATTTGCGATGACTTATGGATGCTTAGTAATGAACGGTTCGACATTCTCTTTCGTCGTCAGAACCGCGTCCTGCAGCTGATCTGCGGGTAGTTTCTTTCCGGCAATTAGATCGAGGGCGGATTGCAACGCCAGACGGCCCATACCTTGGGTCTGCTGCGTCATGGTGGCAGTTAAAGTCCCGTCGCGCACCGCCTTAAGGCCCGCGACATCGCCATCGAACCCAACCACAACTACCTTGTGATCCAGGTTGCCGACTTTGACCGCCTGAGCGGCTCCTAGCGCTAATGCGTCCGCACGACCGAAGAACACGGTGATATCAGGATGGCGCTGTAACATATCCTGGGCGATGGCAAAGCCTTCGTCCTGCATCCAGGCCTTGCTCGGCTGTTTGGCGACCACCTGGAGCCCTGGGAATTTCGCGAGCGCCTCGTTGAAACCTTTATCCCGGTCCAATTCCGGAGTTGTTCCAAGCTGACCTTGCAAGATTCCTACCCTGCCTTTTCCATCGGTGATCTTACCGACATACTCACCCAAGGTACGTGCCGCCGAAACGCTATCGGTCGCAATAAAAGTGTCCCCAGGATTATCAGGCGGAGTTCGATCCACACATACGACCGGGATCCCTGCCGCTTTCGCGGTTTTAACCGGGACACCGGCGGCAGTCGCTCCGGCTGGAATGTAGATCAATGCTTTGATCCCGCGGGTGATCAGATCCTGCACCTGGCTAACCTGAGTCGCCGAATCGCCTTTGGCATCAACGGTGATGACGGTGACGCCTTTAGCCTTAGCCTCGGCTTCGACCGATTGCTTGATCTGATTAAAGAAGTCTGCTTGCAGGTTGGCGACCGCTAAGCCGATGGTCACATCTTTCTGCTGAGCAACAACTGGAGACGTACTACTAAACGCGAAGGCAGCAGCGGCTATGACCGCGGTCAGTGAGGTGCTGCGGAGGAACATGGATCTTATCATTCTATTGTGGGGATAGGTTGGCTGTGGTGTGGTTTTGACTGCGCCTGACCCTTGCGGCAACGCCGCAGGAGTCGGGAAGTGGGGAGTGTTGAAATAGTGGAATAAAGGAGTGGTGGGTAGTGGAAGTTGACGCATTCGTTCCCGGCGCTCACGGCGTTCCCGAAGCGCTACCAGCGTTCCGCTCACGCCTCCTTTCTCCGTAAGGTGTCCGCCATTACCGCAACGGCGATAACCGCTCCAATAATGACCTGTTGGATAAAGGGAGATACCCCAATCAAATTAAGACCGTTGTGAAGCACGCCGATGATCATTACGCCCACGATGGTGCCGCCGATTCCCCCAATTCCCCCGCTCAGGCTCGCTCCGCCTATAACAACGGCGGCAATCGTATCGAGTTCGTAACCGAGACCCGCGCTTGGTTCCGAAGAATCGAGACGGCTGGCTTGAGCGATGCCGGCGATCCCGGCCAACGTCCCCGCCGCTATATAGACCCAGATGGTCAGCGACTGGACTTTGATTCCCGCTAGTCGGGCGACTTCAGCGCTCCCCCCAATTGCGTAAAGGCTGCGCCCTGCGCTGCGGTAGCGCAAAAAGATCCAGGTAATCGCCACCAGGATCAGAAAGAGAGCCACGGTGATGGACAGAAATCCAAAGTGCCGGACCGTGGACAGGCTGGTAAACCAGTCAGGAAACCCGACGACTTGACGGCCGTCCGTCACGATATTCGCCAAGCCCCGGCTGATCGACATCATCGCCAGTGTAGCAATAAACGCAGGCAGTCTTGCCTTAGTAACAAGCAAGCCGTTAATCAGGCCGCAAACCGCGCCACAAAGAAGGGCTATCAGGATCGCTAACGGTAAAGGAACATTAAAACTATCCTTCAACCAACCCATCACCATCATCGCGAAGGCGAGGATGGATCCAACAGAGAGGTCGATACCTCCAATCACGATGACCAGGGTCATGCCGACCGCCAGGATCCCAAGAACGGTGACCTGGTCGAGGATATTCAAAGCGTTGCGTACAGAGAAAAAGACGTTGGTGGTAAAGGTGAAGATAACGCACAGAAGGATCAGGCCAAGGAGTGGCCCTTGGACTCCAATGACCCAGTTAGCCCAGGACGCACCTTTCGAGGTGGCGACGGGTGCAGATGAATCAACGGTGGCGTTCTTCGTGTCGCTCATTGCTTGGGATCAAGTCTGGGGGAAAGGAAAAAAGAGTTAAGGAAAGCTTTAGGGAGAAACAGTGAAATTGGGGGAAACGGAATTTTTACGCAGTAATGAATTTTTATTCATCGACAACAAAATATTCTTATCTACCTTCTCTCGTGTCAACCCCTATCTGATTTTCTCTATATGATTCCTTTTCAGCGTTTTGTTCAGAAAACCGTCCTCATCACTGGCGCCAGTCGCGGTATCGGTGCAGGTCTCGCTCGCCGCTTTGCCCAAGAAGGCGCCAACCTCGTGCTTTCCGCTAATGAAGCGAAGGTCCAGGAAGTGGCCGCCGAACTTGAAAAATCCGGCGCCAATGCCATCGCCGTGATCTGCGATGTCACTTCTAAAAGCGAGGTCGAGAACCTTTTCGCGACCGCGGTCAAACGCTTCGGCGCCGTTGATGTCTCGATTCAAAACGCCGGTGTCATTACCATCGCCAAAGTCGAGGATCTCACCGAAGCCGAGTGGGATAAAGTGATGGATGTAAACACTAAAGGGGTTTTTCTCTGCTGCCAGGAAGCCGCTCGCCACATGGTGGCGAGAAAAAGCGGCCGGATAATCAATACCGCCTCAGGACAAGCCAGGCAGGGATTTATCTACACGCCTCATTACGCAGCCAGCAAATTTGGCGTCGTGGGCATAACCCAGAGTCTGGCAAAAGAACTCGCCCCGAGTGGAGTAACCGTGAACGCATTCTGTCCCGGGATCATCGATACCGACATGTGGGCTTACAACGATCAAGCCTGGGGCAAATTGCTAGGCAATTACCAACCCGGCGAATTGATGCAGGAATGGGTAAACAATATCCCCATGAAACGCGTCGGCCGCCCCGAGGATGTTGCTGGCCTCGTCACGTTCTTGGCGTCGGATGACGCCGCTTATATCACGGGCCAGACGATTAATGTCGATGGCGGGTTGTTTATGTCGTGAGTCGGGCGCGGAGACAGTGGACGCGGTGGACGAAGTGGACGCGGTGGACACCATCGGCGCACCTGAATGCGTCCACTAAGTCCACTCCGTCAACTATCCCGTCGTTTCGCCCATTCGCTTAGTCGTTTCTCCCTCTCCCTTTCGTCTTCCCGGGCGTCGCTTTCTGCTTCGGGGTCGCCTTTGGAGGCGGGGGAGCCTTAACAATGGTGGCATCCAGGAGTTTGCCCGAGCTGTCGACTACCGCTGTAAAATCGAATTCTCGATCCGTATCTCCGACATTTACTGCGCCCGCGCAGACAATCTCCAGCCGAGTGTTGGAAATCCATTTCGCTGATTTATAGGTAGGCAGCGTTATTTTGCCCAGCTTCGCCGCCGGAACTCCAAAAGATCTCGCCAGGTAAGGTTTCAAGGCATCGATATCATCATAGAAAAGCCGAACCACTTTGACTCCGGTTCGCAGCTGGAGGACATCCCGGCGTCCGGATTTATCGATCATGAGGGAGTTCAAGTTATCCGGCGAAGGCACCTGCAATATTTCGACGGCAGGCGCCGGGACCAATAGCCCGAGAAGCAAAAGGCAGATCAAGCAAGAAGCTTTCATAAAAATGAGGAATACCGCAGAAGCAAACACCATTCTGCCGGACCGATAGCCGCCTGAAAATAGTAAATATCCACTTCCTGGAGCGCTGCTTCGCTTGCGAGGCCGTGGTGACCAGCGCAATCGTCGCAATCCTGCCCTTCCTCGTGCTGCGCTCTATCGTTCGGCGTCGCTTTGCCGCTTTCTTACCCGCGTCTTTTTAACGTGCGTGGCGGGGTCGGTGAGCTCCTCGGCTTCAATGGCGTCGGGTGATGTTCGGTATTATTATTGACGTGCGTCGATCTGCGCCCCGAGTTTTCCCCGTCTCCTTTGTGCGGATCATAGACGTGCGTCGTCCCAGTGTCTTTGTGATGGCCCTCACCACTGTGGCCTTCGTTGTGACGCCCTTCGTTATTGTGATGCGACGGCGTGGGAGTCGGCTTGCCCCGATGGGTTATCTGGATTTGAGGAGGAGTCGGGGTCGGTCGCGGAGTCGGCGTCGGAGTTGGGGTAGGCCGCGGTGTCGGCGTAGGGATCGGCGTCGGGCGTGGCGTAGGTGTTGGCCTTGGAGTCGGCGTGGGCCGGGGAGTTGGCGTACCACCAGGACGCGGCGGTGTTGGCCAACGCGGGGTCGGTGTAGGGTGCGGTTTTTTCGGAGGAGTCGGCCACGGATGCGGATGATGATGCCAAGGCGGCTGCCACAAATTCGGCGGGCAGAACCAACCCACACCGAACCATGCCGTCCCGATAATAGCACCGGAATCAAAGACCGGCGCATCCGCTCCACCTGGAGGGTCTGCGGTCACTCCCACCGGAATTGCTAAAAACGCGTTTATCCGCCCATCTAAGGTGGTTCCAAAACCCACGATCCACCCTTGACTGTTAATACCATCCGCGACATCCAACGCAGAGAACCCGGCTTTCCTCAGGTTGATCGCCAATGCGTCAAATCGAACATCTTGCCATTTGTGTAGACGAAAGCTCGCTTCTGACTGTCGCTGTCACTCTCACCTACGATCTGACCGCTAGCATTCACCGCTCTGGCAAAGCCGGCTTTCTCAAATCCGTTCAGCGTGCCCAGATCTCGTATGTAACTACCGTTAAAAACAAAAGCATGCGTTGACCCGTTGCTGGTCTCGCTGTCGCAAACGATTTCCCCGTTCTGGTTGATCCCCAAGGCTTCGCTCCCGGTGCCGCCCAGAGTGCCGAGGTCAGTCAAATGACCGGAGGCGAGCAGAAACGCGTGCGTCGAACCATCGTCAAGGTCGTATCGTCCCACGATCTGACCAATGGCATTGACCCCATAAGCGGTCTTCAACGTGTCGGAGTCTTTAGTGGACACACCCAAGTCTTGCACACCATCACCACCAAAAAGTGCCGGCCGGTGAGTATCCCCTTCCGTCTGACTATCGCCTACGATTTGGCCGGACACATTGATCGCAAAAGCCTCACTATTACTTCCACCGGTAAGAGTGCCTAGCGAAGTTATCCCTTGGTTTTGCGCATACAAAAATGCCAGCACATTATTATTACTATCTGCGCTGTAACCAACTATTTGGTTAGCATTGTTAATCGCGGTCGCGGCGGTTGCTTGTCCGCCCAATGAACCAATGTCTTCTATGGTACCGTCGTTATAGTTGTACAAAAACGCATTAGATTCTTCGTCCTGATAACAGAACCCGACCACATCGGCGTGATCGTTTAGTCCTAACGCCGTGCTATTGCAGCCATCCGGCGCTGGAATATGAATGATCTTGTATCGGGTTTGAGCTTGGGCAGATTGCCAAAATGAACCCGAAAAGAGTAGTGACCCCAAGAGCGCGGGCAGAACGACGCCCGGCCCGCGCCGCCGGCACAGAAATGCGAGACTCCAAACGCGTCCAGCTCTAAACGAGGATTTCATACGAATGTGAGTAAGAAGAACCGGTGGTAACGAGCGGCTAGTTACGCTGCACGGTGGGCCACGGCGACTCTAGCGGGGTCAACTTCGCCGATTTGCAATTTTGTCCGTACCCG
>Ga0210406_10002923_pt1 | contig 19063 bp, 16 predicted proteins | sample IncBWC30MmetaG_FD_155454 | JGI IMG/M metagenome (GOLD analysis project Ga0210406, IMG submission 155454) | Forest soil microbial communities from Barre Woods Harvard Forest LTER site, Petersham, Massachusetts, United States - Inc-BW-C-30-M | ecosystem: Environmental > Terrestrial > Soil >... | reverse complement strand
AAGCCGTCCGCGACGTGAAGCTCTTTCTTGAAGGCCGTCAAACCGACCTCGTCAAATCTCTGCGCGAGCGCATGTCCGAAGCCGCCGAAGCACAGGAGTTCGAGCGCGCCGCCCGCTATCGCGACCTCATTTCAACCGTCGAGCAAGTGCAGGAGAAGCAGCGCATCGCTGCCGTAGAAGGCGACGACGCCGACGTCTTCGGATATCACTACGAGAACCAGATGCTGGCCGTAAACCTATTTCACATGCGTGGAGGAAAAGTCCTGGACCGCCGCGAATTTTTCTGGGAAGACCTCCCCGAGTTCGGCACGGACCACGTAGGTGGTGACGCATTCGTCCGCCCCGGCGAGCAGAGCTCGCCTCCAAATTCGTTCCGCCCCAACGAATTCTTCTCCGCTCTACTCAAGCAACTCTACCTAGCCCAGCCCTACGTCCCTAGAAACATCTACGTTCCCGTCGACTTCGAAGACCGCGAAGAACTAGAGGAAGCCTTAAGCGGGCAACTAGCCGGCGAAGGCGGACGAGCCACCCGCGTCCACATCACTGTTCCGCAGCGCGGAGACAAACGCGAGCTCATCGATCTCGCCGGCACCAACGCCAAGCAATCGTACGACCAGCGTTTTCGCATCATGAAGCCAAACGCCCGCGCCATTCAAGAAGCCCTGCAAGAGGCGCTCGCCCTCCCCGAGCTGCCAAAGCGCATCGAGTGTTTCGATATTTCACATATTCAGGGAGCGGAAACGGTCGCATCGATGGTCATGTGGGAAGACGGCAAGATGAAAAAATCGGACTACCGAAAGTTCATCATCAAGACGGTCGCAGGCGTCGACGATTTCGCCTCCATGCGGGAAGTGGTCACGCGCCGCTACAGGCGCTTGTGTGAAGAAGCAAAGGGCGACGAAAAAAAGCCCATGCCCAGCCTGGTGCTGATTGACGGGGGCCTCGGACAGCTCCACGCCGCCGCCCAGGCGCTCGACGCCCTCGAAATCATCAACCAGCCGCTCGCGGCCATCGCCAAGCGCGAGGAAATTATCTACGTATACGGACAGGAAGATGAGCCCGTCGTCCTCGACCATCATTCTCCCGTTTTACATCTGGTACAGATGATCCGCGACGAAGCGCATCGCTTTGCTGTAACTTTCCATCGCAAGCGCCGCCAGATACGCGACCGGGCCACCGAGTTACGAGAAATTCCCGGCGTCGGAGAATCTACCACGCGGCGCCTGCTGGAACATTTCGGAAGCCTGCAAGCCGTGAAGCAAGCTGACGTAGCGGCGCTGTCGGCGGTTGTAACGCGCACACAGGCGCAGGCGATTCTGGAGCACTTCCGGAGTCCGCAATGAAAATATTTGGCAACAAGAAACCCGCTCCCGAACTGGTCACGACCGGCCGCTTTGAACTGGAGCGCGACGGACACGTGGCCACTCTCCAATACACCGTCGCCGGCCATGTCCTCGCGCTTCTTCATACCGAAATTCCCGAGGCACTTCGCGGGAGCGGCGTAGCCTCAACCTTGGCACAGACCGCATTCGATTGGGCCCGAGCCAATCACATGAAGGTCGATGTGGTCTGTCCCTTTGTCGCCGCATTTCTCGAAACCCACCCTGAATATTCGGACCTGGTCCTGCGCTAGCGGGATGGCCGCCCCGACGCGGCGCTAGCTCGGGCGCAAGGACAAGGGTTGGTTGTCGGCGTACAATTCCAACCGTGGCTCGTGATCGCAATCGAGCGGGAGGCCCCCATGCCCGTGTATGACTACGTCTGCAACGACTGTAACGAAACTTTCGAATTAATTCTCACTCTCAAGGAACACGAAGTAGACGCGAAATGCCCCAAGTGCGGCAGCAAGCACGTTGAGCAAGAAGCGACTGCTTTTTATGCCGTGACCGGGAAGAAGAGTTAAGGCGAAAAGCCAGGCCGGGAATAAACAAGCGATATGCCCTTTGGCGGAGTTGGGGAGCTTTCTGCCCCAACGATTCTGTTGGCGCGCGGCCCTACAAGACCATCGGAACGTGCCCCCAAAGTTTTTCGGCGACCGCCGATTAAAATCCCATGCGGGACACTTCCGTGGAATCCCACCCTTGCGCAAAAAACGCACAAGGATGGGGCACCCGCCTTTGATAGAGAGTGGAATTTCTCAAAAACCGCGAAACCTGGCACACGGCCACCGGCCGTCCCGGGAGACCAGCCTCGGTAGTCTTGTTATGGCGTGACCTCGTAAACCACGCCGCCACCATTGCCGCCGCCGGCTGCCGTGCCGTAGAGGTTGCCTGCACTGTCGAACACAACGCCACTGTAGATTTGGCCCCCGTCAGCCCCGCCGGTGAAGGTATACAGCACGGTAAGGCTCCACTTGTTTTTCGCGCCGGGAGTTAGTTTGAAAACGTTACCGGCAACGTCTGGGCCTCCAAAAACAGTTGTGCCGTAGAGGTTTCCTGCAGCATCCATAACCACGCCGGCACCCGGGAGAGCGCCGTCGGGCCCGGAAAAACTATGCGCAACCGAGGTACTCCAGACGTCAAAGTGGTATAGGCTTTCCGTGAGCACGTAAACGGTGCCACGACCACCAACTCCCCCATCGTATGTGGTGCCGTAGATCTTCGACGGTCCGCTTGCATTAAATACGAGCAGCAGCTCACCTAGGGGGTGGCGGCCCGCTGCGCCCGTAGAGTTAAAGACATGCTTCGCCACCAGGTGACGGCCATAGGTCCACTCGTATACGTTGCCCAGTCCGTACTTTCCTCCATTGTAGGTGGTGCCATAGCCATAGCTGTTGATGCCGCCCCATGGATGGTTCCCATTGTTTAGTGCAAAGGCGGCATTAAAATAATTGCCACCTGAGGTCTGGACCCTGAAGACCGTGCCCTGGTTACTGGGACCACCATTGACGGTCGTTCCGAAAAGATAACCACCACTGTAGCGCAAGCTGGATCCAGGTTCACAACCATCCGTGCCGCCAGTAAAGGCATGCAGGACGGTGAATGTCCAACCGCTGTTGGACGGCGATAGCTTGAAGACTATGCCACACTGGGCTGAGGGATCGCCATCGTTGGCGGCGGTGCCGTAGAGATTGCCTGCCTCATCGATAGCCAGGCCACCGAGCGGCAAATCTCCGTCCGGAAATCCGGTGAAGTTGTAAAGAACGGTTTCGGTCCAGCTGCCGCCAGAAGGCGTGAGCTGAAACACCGTGCCCTTGCCATAAAGGCCGCCCGCTTGTGTAACTCCATAGAGATTGCCTGCCGGGTCAAAGATCACGCCCGCGTAGGGTGAGTTTCCGTCGACGCCGCCAGTGAAGGCATACAACACTTTTTGGGTCGCTGCGTGGCCAATGGAGATTGAGAAAAGTAAAAACGTGAGAACTACAATAGTCTTCGGTCGCATGATGCTGTCCCCCTGGGTTGATATCGCAGAGAGAAAATCCCGATTGGGGGGTCGGACAGTCTGCCGCGCCCAAGTATAGACCGAGAACAGGCGAATTTGCACTGAGATAATTGTCAGGTGGGTGTGAGGAACCAGATCGCGATCTGATTTGCCTGTCGCAACTCGCTGTGATGCGCAGCAAAAGTCTTCGGGATAAATAGCGGATATGGGTTCAAAATACTCTTCGGAGGACGGGAGCATGAAATTCTATCGTCTCGCATTTGCGCTCTGCGTAATCAGCGTTGCCCTCCTGACAGCCGGGTGTAACTCTACTCAGAATAATCCAAATGAGAGCACGCCCGAAAAACCGGCCTCCGGCGCACCGCCGCAGACTAAGGAGCCCGTGCTTTACACCGGTCAGGAGGCATTCAATCGAATGATGGGGCTCGCCTTGAAATGGTCGCCGGATGCTCAGCCGGCCCGGCTGGAATCCGTTCTCACCACGGAAACCAATGGCCAAAACGGAAAATCAACCGTCTGGCGCGGGTTCTTTGCCTCGCCCCGCCGCCGGTCCGTCAAGACCATCGTTTGCTCGGGAAGCCGTCGGCCGGATGCGCCGCCCTTCGGAGTTTCAGCCGAGGGCAGTGAAGGCGCCTATAACGCCGACGCCGCCAATCTTGCCTTTTTACCGTTGTTGCTGAAAACCGATACGGATAAGGCGTTCGAGATCACGCGGCAACACGGGGGCGATGCCATGCTCAAGAAGAATGCGCAGCAGCCAGTCACATACCTGTTGCTCAAGGATCGGAAGCAGAACGTGCCCGTCTGGTACGTCATTTACGGCACCAGCGAGACTGACAGGAAGGGCATCGGTGTGATTAACGCGACCACGGGTGCTTTCATAAGCGCCGGCAAGTGAGCCTCTCGGAGGGGGAAAAAGTGCGGCCTTGCCTGAAACCAGCACTAGCGCCCGTCCGTATTTTTCGTCGCCAGGAACGATTTCACCACGATCTGGTTAGGTTGCATGCCAACAGGAATGATGGTCAACAGGGAATATTCCGACGGCTCCAGCTTCTTGGGCTGGCGCTTCTGAATTACGGCCATATCGCCGGAACCGGAATCGAGTACGAGCAGATAGTTCTGATTCTGTGAGAGTGCCAGCGCATCCGGGTGCGTTCCTACGGGAAGATATGCGATGACCTTCCCGAGGTCAATGTCGTAGACCGCGATGTTATTCGATCCGAAGTTGGAGATATACAGGCGGGAGTTATCAAGCGACACCACGCCGCGAGCAGGCTGAGCGCCGATAAGATAGCTGCCCGAAACTTCGTTGCCTGAGGTCTCGACGATGGAGATGCTGCCGGCGTCGAAGTTGAAGGCAACCAGTTCTCCCCCGTCCGGTTTCAGCGCAAGACTCACTGGAGATTTTCCGACGTCGAGGAGCGCCAGCAGCTTGTCGCTCTTCAGATCAATACTGGCAACCTGGCCCGATCCCGAACAGGAAACGAACGCCTTGCTGGAATCGGGCAGGATGGCGATGTCCTCGGGATGGATACAGATGGCGATGGCGGAACGCACGGCGAGGCGCGCGGTGTCGACGATGGAGACGGAGTTGTCGGCACGATTGGCGACGACCACAGTGGATCCGTCAGGCGAGACGCGGGCGAGTCCGGGACTTCCGCCGACGTGAAGCGTAGCCGCCACGGTACGACGGTCGAGATCAAGCACAGAGACATTGGCGGACCCGGAATTGGCAACGTAGGCGCGGTGGCCGTCAGGAGAAACGTCGATGAAGAAGGGGCGTCCGTAGACGCCGATCGTGGCAACAACTTTATTCTGCTCCGCATCGATCACGCTGACGCTCGAGGCGCCGGTGTTGACCACGTACACTTCGTTGCGCTTGGGATTGGCCGCAACTCCGGTAGGATCGGCACCAACCTGTAGCGTTCTTACTGGCCGAAAACTGCGCAGATCGATAACAGTAACCGTGTTGCTCTTGCCGTTGGTGATATAAGCGTATTCGCGGTAGAGCGGTCCGTAGGCGGGAAGAGTGCGCTCGTGGAAGTAGTACCAGCCGGCGGCGAGAATCAGAGGGACGAGGACGGCGAGTAGCAGGAATTTTCTCAAAGACGACTTGGCCTCGCTGCAGGCAAGAGATTATCAGATGTGGCCTCAATTTTTGTTGTAGAGGTGGAACGAGGTCTCGACTGCAATCAAGACGGCGACGGGCTTACCATCCTTGGTTGCCGGGTCGAATCTCCAGCGGGAAACCGCCTCGATGGCTTTCTGGTCGAGAGCTGGGGTAAGGCTCTTCTTTATCTTAAGGTTTGCGGTTCGTCCCTCCTTGGTTACAATCATTGAGAGCACAACTACGCCTTGCACTTTGGCCTTGCGAGAAGCATCGTCATATTCGGGATTGGGCTGGTAAGTGGGGTGCGGGGGTGTCACCATGTGGCTGATGACGCGATAGACTGGCTCACCGTCATATGTTTCTACAGTCGAATTGTCTTGGCCTCGCAGTTGAGTTGGCTGAGCGATGGAGACGAGCCAGACGCAGAGCAAGGATAGGACGAGTGCGATCAGCGATTTGTGTTTCACATTTAGTCTCCGGGCACTACAGCTCCAGCGTGAATGTGGCTCGGTGTGGGAACCGTTCGTCCCAAGACAAAGGCGATCTGTCTCACCTGCACCATGAGCGCATCGAACTGATCGGGAAATAGCGACTGCATGCCATCGGATAACGCGCGGTCCGGATCGTGATGGACTTCGACGATCAAACCGTCGGCTCCGACGGCTACGGCGGCGCGGGACAGTGGCGTCACCTTGTTGCGCTTGCCGGTGCCGTGGCTGGGATCAACCACGATGGGCAAGTGGCTAAGGCGCTGGACCGCAGGCACGATGCTGAGATCGAGCGTGTTGCGAGTGTGATCGGCGAAGGTTCGCACTCCGCGCTCGCATAGGACAATGTTGTAATTGCCCTCGCTCATGATGTACTCGGCGGCCATGAGAAATTCTTCGAGCGTCGCCGAGATGCCGCGCTTCAGGAGGACCGGCTTGCGGGCGCGTCCGGCACGCTTGAGCAGAGAGAAGTTTTGCATATTGCGAGCACCGATCTGGATGACATCGGCGTACTGGTCGACGAGGTCGAGCGATTCGTAATCGACGGCCTCGGTGACGATGAGCAGGCCGAAGCGGTCGCGGATTTCGGCCATGATCTTCAGACCTTCTTCGCCCAAGCCCTGAAAAGAATAAGGAGAGGTGCGAGGTTTGTACGCTCCGCCGCGAAAGAACTGGGCTCCGGCACGAGCGACGCGCTCGGCGGTTTTGAATGCCTGATCGCGAGTCTCGATGCCGCATGGGCCGGCGATGATGGCCAGGTCCAGGCCTCCGATGGTTACGGGCGAACCCTTCAAGTGAGAATCTGAAAACTTGATGACGGTGTTGTCCGGCTTGGTGTCGCGACTGACCAGTTTGTAGGGTTTAGTGACGCGGATGACTTCCTGCACGCCGGGCATTTCGTCCAGCGTCCCGGATTCGACCTCGCCCTGATTGCCGGTGATGCCGATGGCGGTGCGTTGCGCTCCGGGCATCGAGTGGGCGCGGTATCCAAGCGATTCGATTTTCTGGCAAACGGCGCGGACCTGCTCTTCTGTGGCCTGCGCCTGCATGACTACTAGCATAGGGAATACTCCGAGGTATTAAGTTTAGCGGGTGGTGCGGAACAGGGCAAACAGTGGGCGCCAACCCCCATCTCGCTTTATTTGCCACATTGTGAAAAACCCTTCGCGAGAAACTGATCATTCTCACGGCCCGCGCTCTGGTTTAGAATGACCTATCGTATTGCACTCATAGGAGGATGTATGAAGCTCACTCCCGGCAAACTCGCCGGAATGAAGGCTGTATCGAATGAACGCGGCGTAATCGCCGCCGCTGCCATGGACCAGCGCGGCTCGCTGCAGAAGTCTCTCGCCAAAGAGAAGGGCTCGGCTGTCACCGACGAAATGATGGAAGAATTCAAGATTTTGGTGAGCGAGGTGCTGACGCCACATGCCAGCGCCATCCTGCTCGATCCCGAGTGGGGGCTGCCCGCTTCGAAGCGCCGTGCAAAAAACGCCGGCCTTTTGCTGGCCTATGAAAAGACAGGCTATGACAAGACTGGGCCGGGTCGCCTCGGCGACCTGCTCGACCACTGGTCCGCGAAACGGCTGAAAGAGGCGGGCGCCGACTGCGTCAAAATTCTGCTCTACTACACTCCTTACGATCCCAAGGACGTGAACGACAAGAAGCACGCCTGGGTCGAGCGTATCGGCGACGAGTGCCGCGCAAACGACATCCCCTACTTCCTCGAGTTTGTCGGCTACGAAGAAGGTGCGGACGAGAAGGGACTGGAGTACGCCAAGAAAAAACCGCAGATTGTCACTGAGAGCATGCGGGAATTCAGCAAACCGCGCTATGGTGTTGACGTGCTCAAAGTCGAAGTGCCCGTGAACATGAAATTTGTCGAGGGCACGAAATCGTTTGGAGGCGAGAAGGCATACACAAAGAAAGAAGCCATCGACCTGTTCCACAAGGCAGCCAATGTCGCGACGAAGCCGTTCATTTATCTCTCGGCCGGGGTCAGCAACGCGGAATTCAGCGAGACGCTTGAACTGGCTGGAGAATCGGGCGTGAAGTTCAACGGCGTGCTCTGCGGACGCGCCACGTGGAAAGACGGTATCCCCATCTATGCCAAGCAGGGTGCCGCCGCGTTCCGCAAGTGGCTGGAAACCGAGGGCGTGAAGAACATCAACAACGTCAACGGAAAACTGAAAACCGCGACCTCGTGGCACTCGATTTACGAAGTGGAACCCGCGCTGGTCTAGGCATTTCCCTTTCCACTCAGAGGCGGGTCTCCGGACCCGCCCTTTGTTTATTGCCGAATTGCTAAGTGCTGAATGCTAAGTGCTGAATGCCCGCTCCCGCCGAAACCGCTCTGATCACCGGCGCCTCGTTCGGCATCGGGCTGGAACTCGCTCGCATCTTCGCGCGCGAAGGCTACAGCCTGGTTCTCGTCGCCCGCAGCGCGGACAAACTCCGGCAACTCGCCTCCGAACTGGAGAAGGCCCACGGCACTCGTTCGCTGATTCTGGCCGTCGATCTGACTGAACCGGGAGCTCCAGCATATGTACTCGATCAGACGACGCGCGCCGACATTCAAGTGGATGTTCTGGTCAACAACGCGGGATTCGGACAGTATGGTTTGTTCGCCGAAAATGACCTGGAAGAATGTCTGCGCCAGATCCAACTCAATGTGGCGACTCTCACCCACCTTACGCGCCTGTATCTCCCAGCGATGATTGAGAGGGCCAAGGTTGAGACAACGGCTGAGCGCAAGAGCGGCGGCATCCTGGGGGGCATCCTAAATGTGGCGTCCACTGCGGCATTTCAGCCGGGGCCGCTGATGGCCGTTTATTTTGCGACCAAGGCTTACGTTCTGCACTTTTCAGAGGCGCTGGCCAATGAGCTCAACGGGTCGGGTGTCACCGTAACAGCCTTGTGCCCGGGTGCGACGGCGACGGAGTTCCACAAGCGTGCGAATGCAACCGGCATGAATCTGCTGAAGTTCGGCGCAATGGATGCGCGCACCGTTGCCGAAGACGGTTATCGCGCATTCGCGGCTGGAAAGCCTGTAGTAATTTCGGGATTCAAGAATTGGCTGCTGGCGCAGTCGGTGCGATTGTCGCCGCGGCGGATTGTGACGGCGATTGCGAGGAAGACGCAGGAGGAGTAGTCGCTTATCGCGTAAGATATCGATAAATCCCTGACGCTGCGCTACGGGTAAACCAACCTCCCACGATAAATATGATCATGCCAGCCGCACGGTTACCCAGTTTTATAATCGGAGCCAGACGCTTCGGGCCGGGGTACATCCAGCTAGGAGTGGGCCCGCCGATGGCTTCCGTGAGTCTGATCCATCGCGCCGGCAAGAAACACATCAAGAATCCCCAGAGTCCGGCGAACAGCCCGATTAACAGCATTCCCAAGAGAATCAACATACAGTATTTCTGTACCAAGCGGGACGCGGCAAGCCGCGTCTCTACAGAAATGGGTCTAGGGTGTTTTGCGGCCTTCCAATGCTGCCTGCACTCGGCTGTGCTTTCGGCTATAAGTGAAATACACCACCATCCCGATCACCAGCCAGATAATCAGTCGCGCCCAGTTGATCCAGCCGAGTTTGTACATCATGTAACCGTTAAAGAGGATACCCATGACCGGCACAAACGGCACCCATGGCGTTCGGAAGGGTCGAGGTTGTCCAGGGTTGGTGCGCCGCAAGGCCATGACGGCGATGCAAACAATGACGAATGCCAGCAACGTCCCGATGTTAACCATCCGTCCGATATCGTCGATCGGCGTCAGGCTCCCCACAATCGCAGCGAGCAGGCCCACGAGAATCGTGTTCTTCCATGGCGTCCGGAAGCGCGGGTGGACATCGGCGAAGAACTTTTTGGGTAGAAGTCCGTCGTTCGCCATCGAGTACAACACGCGAGTCTGGCCCAGGAGCATGACAAGCATCACGCTGGTCAGACCGGCCAACGCGCCGAGAGTAATGATGTGCGATGCGCTGGTAAGGCCGCGGTCCAGGAAGGCGCGCGCAATCGGCGCTTCGATGTTGACATCTTTCCACGGCACCATTCCGGTTAGAACCGCCGCGACCGAGATATACAGCGCGGTGCAGATCAAAAGCGACGCAATGATACCAATCGGAAGATCACGCTGCGGATTCTTCGCCTCCTGAGCGGTAGTGGAAACGGCATCGAATCCGATGTATGCGAAGAAGATGTAGGCGGCTCCGGCTCCGATTCCAGAGAAACCGTAAGGCGCGAAAGTCGACCAGTCCGCTCCCCAGTTGGCGGCGTTGACGTAGCGGATACCGAGGCCGATAACAAAAAGGACGACTGCAACTTTGATAGTAACGATCGTCGCGTTGAAGCGTGCGCTCTCCTTGATGCCAATCGCGAGTATCGCCGTGATCACCATAGCGATGACGAAAGCCGGCACATTGATCCCGATTTCATATCCGAACAAATGTGGAGCCCCTAACAGGTCATGAGCTCGCTGTAACAAATCCGGCGATTGTGCTCCCATGATCGCCGTCACTTTGTCGAGGAAAGCCTGGGTGCCGGGCACAAGCGTGGAATCCGAGGCCTGGGCCATCTGACGAGCGACGATATTTTCAGCGGTGTGCAGACCAGTCCAGTGGTCGTACGCCAGCCACAGCGGCATTCTGATGTGAAAGATATTGAGAAGTTCGATGAAGTGGTTGGACCAACCAGACGACACAGTGCTCGCACCCATGGCATATTCGAGCGTGAGATCCCAGCCGATGATCCAGGCAAAAATCTCGCCCAGAGTGGCGTAAGCATAGGTGTACGCGCTGCCCGCCAACGGGATCATCGCTGCAAACTCCGCGTAGCACAAAGCTGCGAAGGCGCAACCCAGTCCGGAGAGCACGAAAGAGAGCATCAGGCCCGGTCCGGCATAGTGAGCTCCCAGTCCGGAAAGCACGAAGATTCCGGCGCCGATCACCGCTCCGACGCCCAACGCCGTTAACTGGAATACGCCGAGCGTGCGTTTCAAGCTGTGCGTGCCAGTCTCTCGCGCCTCCTCCATCAGCAACTCGAGCGGCTTTTTCGCAAAGAGGTCAGTCATCAGTAGCGTCTCTCCTGTTAGGTTTAGACAGAATTCGACTGGGATCGCGGCCGCCAAATGTAATACACCGGAATGCCAAGCAACACGATGAACAGTCCCGGCCACGTGAATTGAGGTTTGTAGCGTAACAGCACAATATCAATAAACAAAGCCATCACGATGTAGATCGCGGGCAGAATCGGATATCCGATCGCTTTGTACGGACGCTCGGCGTCGGGATGTGTGCGGCGTAAAACGAAGAGTCCGAAGATGGTGAGCACGTAGAACACCAGTACCGCAAAAATAATGTAGTCCAAAAGCTGGCCGTAGCTGCCAGATATGCAGAGGACGCAAGTCCAGACCATCTGCACCATCAGCGAAACCGCGGGCGTCTTATAAGTGGGATGCAGCCGGGCGACGCTGCGAAAAAACAGACCATCCTTTGCCATGGCGTAATAAACCCTGGCTCCGGAAAGAATCAATCCATTGCAGCAGCCGAAGCCAGAAATCATGATGGCGACCGCCATCAGCGCGCCGCCGGCGGAACCGAACATCTGGGTCATGACCGCGGTGGCGACGCGGTCTTCTTTAGCGAACTGAATGCCGCGCTCCAGTAACGTCGCTCCGGTCGGATTGCCCGCCAGCGGCAGCGCGGTCAGATAAATAAAGTTGCACGCGATATAGAGCGCGATCACCACGCCGGTACCAACCGCCAGCGATAATGGAAGATTCCGGCTCGGATTTTTCACCTCGCCAGCCGTGAAAGTAACGTTGTTCCACGCGTCGGCGGAAAACAACGAACCGACCTGCGCAATCGCCAGTACGGTGAGCGTCGAGACCAGCACGCTTGCTCCGGCACCCCCGCCAACGTCATGCAAAGCGCCGAGGCCGGCGTTGCGCCAGAAGTTCGCGCCGAAATTCGCGGCGATCGCCTGCGCGTTCCGGCCTAGAAAGATTCCGAAGAGCACCAGTCCGAGCAGCGCCGAAACTTTTGCGGCAGTGAAGATGTTCTGGATGATAGCGCCCGTCTTCACGCCGAAAATATTGATGACAGAGAGCGCGACCACTACCAGGATGGCGGTGAGATTCTGTGTGTTGAGTCCAACATCCATACCGCCGAGCATCATCGGGCCGATCTGAAACTTTGGCACTTTCCAGATGTGGACAATCCAATTACTCGACGAAATTGCCGGCCAGAAGATCCCGAGAAATTTGCCGAACGCCACGCCAACGGCAGCGATCGTGCCTGTCTGAATCACGAGGAACAGCGTCCAGCCGTAGAGAAAGCCCCAGAGTGGGCCGAGCGACTCGCGCAGGTAGACATATTGCCCGCCCGCCCGCGGCATCATGGCAGCCAGTTCGCCATAGGTGAGCGCGCCAACGATGGTCAGAAAACCGGTGACGACCCAGGCACCAATGAGGAGCGCGGGCGACTGCACCTCGCGAGAAATCTCGGCTGACACAATAAAAATGCCCGAGCCGATCATGGAGCCCATCACCAGCATGGTCGCGCTGGTCAGGCCGAGACCTTTGACTAGCTCTTGGTCCTGATGGGTGTGCCGCTCCCAATCGCTGTTGTTCGAAGCGACTTTCGAAGCGGGAGCTGTCGGTTGAACGTCCGTGCTCACGAACCTCCTAGTTTCCGTAGCGCCGCCGTCTCGGCGGCTGTCGCGGGGACGTCCCGTCCCCGCAGCGACGACGGGACGCCGTCGCGACAGCCGGCAGGATGCCGGCACAACGCGAATCACAAATTTACCTCAATATCCTCAAAAATTCCTCTGCTGATTTGCCGGGATCCAGTAACAAGTCGGATATCACCGCCACGGCGTCGGCGCCAGCATCGATGACGGAACGGGCGTTGGCACGGGTAATGCCGCCGATCGCCACGAGTGGCTTGCACGTCAATTCCCTTGCCCGGCGAATGCCTTCGAGCCCGACGACAGGATCAGGATTCGCCTTGCTGGATGTCGTGAAGACGGGGCCGATGGCAAGATAGTCGGCGAAAGTTTTATCTGCTTCGGCCAACTGTTCCGGATTGTGCGTCGAAACTCCAAGCCAGCGAGCGGGGCCTATAATACTCCGCGCGGAGTCAGGCGACAGGTCGTCCTGTCCTACATGCAGCCCGTCGAAACCCGCAGCCAGGCAGAGGTCGGCGCGATCGTTCATGATGAGCTTGACGCTTCCCCCCATGCGCGCTCTGAGTTCCCGTGCCTCATCGAGCATCCGCCGGGCGTTGCAGGACTTGTTGCGATATTGGAGCAGCGTGACTCCGGCGGCAGCGATTTCCTCGGCAGCGGCGAAAATTCCGGCAGCGGCGGAGAAACACGCAGCGTCGAGAATCGCGTACAGACGCGGAAGTTGGAACATGGTCTCAACTGTAGAGACGCGGCTCGCCGCGTCTCGGGTGCGGTGGAGAACTGGGCGTCCCCGCCCGGCTGGACGGGCGAGACTTCCGTCCCTCCATTATGATTCAGCCCGCAGTTTCTTTCTTCGCCAGGAACCTTTCGATGAACCCAGTATCGAAATTGCCCGCGCGAAATTCCGGGTCCGCCAATATCCGCCGGTGCAGCGGAATCGTCGTATAGATTCCTTCCACGATAAACATTCCGAGCGCGCGGCTCATGCGCGAGATAGCTTCGCTGCGATCCTTGCCGCGCACCACCAGCTTGGCAATCAACGAATCATAATAAGGAGGAATCGTGCCTTCGGCGTAGGCGGCCGTGTCGATGCGCACGCCCGTCCCTCCCGGAGGATTAAACGTGGTGATCTTGCCCGCCGAGGGCGTGAACTTCTCCGGATGCTCGGCATTGATACGGCACTCGATGGCGTGTCCGCGATGCACGATCGGGCCCTGCAGCACGTCGGCCAGCTTTTCGCCCGCGGCAATCATGATCTGACTCTTAACCAGATCCACGTCCGTGACCATTTCGGTGACGGGATGCTCCACCTGGATGCGCGTGTTCATCTCGATGAAGTAAAGCCGCCGCTGCTGGTCCATGAGAAATTCGATGGTGCCGGCATTGTGGTATCCGACCTTGCTGAGCGTCTTGCTGAGAACCTCTCCGATTTCCTTGCGCAGCTCGGGAGTTACTCGCACGGACGGCGACTCTTCGAGCAGCTTTTGGTGGCGCCGCTGAATCGAGCACTCGCGTTCCCCCAAACTGACAACGTTGCCATGCTCGTCGCCCAGCACCTGGAATTCGATGTGGCGCGGGTTCTCGACATACTTCTCGAGATACAGGTCGCCGTTGCCGAAGGCGGCCGAGGCCTCCGACTGCGCCTGACGGTAAAGCGCGGGCAATTCATCTTGATTGCGCACGATACGCATGCCCCGCCCGCCGCCGCCGGCCGTGGCTTTGAGGATGACCGGAAATTCAACCTTTCGCGCCCATTCGATCGCCTCTTCCTCCGAAGCGATCACGCCGTCCGAGCCGGGAAGAATCGGCACTCCATGCTGTTTCATGGCGGCGCGCGCTTTTTCTTTTTCGCCCATCAGCCGGATGACATCGGGAGTCGGCCCGATGAACTTTATGTGACAGGCCTCGCAGACTTCCGCGAAATTGGCATTTTCCGAAAGCAGGCCGTAACCGGGGTGGATGGCGTCGACATTCGCGATTTCCGCCGCGCTGATCACCGCGGGGATGTTGAGATAACTCTGCGCCAGTTGCGGCGGGCCAATGCAAATCGCCTCATCGGCAAAACGCACATGTAGCGAATTCCGGTCCGCCTCACTGTAGATCGCCACCGAGAGAATGCCGAGTTCCTTGCATGCGCAAATGACACGCAATGCAATCTCGCCGCGATTCGCTACCAGAATCTTCTTGAACATGATGTGAAAGCTCTCAGCTGTCAGCTCTCAGCTCTCAGGAAAATCACGTGACCGCACAGCACTGGATTTCCCAGAAGGCTGAGAGCTGAGAACTAAGAGCTATTTCGTTGGCCGGACGGCGAATAGTTCCTGACCGTACTCGATGGGCTGGCCGTTGGCGACGAGCTTCTTGACCAACTCTCCCGCCATGTCGCATTCGATTTCGTTCATCAGTTTCATCGCTTCAACAATGCACAAAACCTGGCCCACTTCCAGGGGATCGCCGACCTTGACGAAGGGCGGGGAGCCGGGCGACGGCGATTCGTAGAAAGTGCCCACGATCGGCGACTTTACAATATGCAAGCTCTCCTCAGGTTCAGACGCAGCGGCGTTGGCGGCCAGATCTACCTGAGCAGCCACGGGAGCGGGAGCAGGAGCCGAAACCGGAGCCGGCGCGGCGTGAACGGCGAAATAACGCGAGTCTGGCAACGCCGCGTGCGCCGGTTCGGCGGCGCGCTTGATCTTCACCTTGACGTCGCCGCGCTCCAATTCAAACTCGGCGATGTCCTTTTCGATTAAGAACTCGATAAGTTCTTTCAGCTCTTTTTGATTCATGTAAACGGCGGGTTCCGCTTTGTATCAGGGTATCGCTTTAGCGATACCGCAAGTTCTTCGTATCAGACGCCCCTTCAGGGGCCGGGCATCGATATCGGGACTCTCAAATAATAACCAACTCTTTATCTGTGGGCGTCAGCACTTCGCAGCCCGAAGGGGTAACCACCACCACATCTTCGATCCGCACACCCCACTTCCCGGGAACGTACGCGCCAGGCTCAATTGTAATGACCATCCCTGGCTCCAGTTTCTGGGTCTGCCCCTCGGCCAACCTGGGAGCTTCGTGTATCTCCAATCCTAAACCATGCCCAGTCGAGTGCGTGAAGTACCGGCCCAGCTTCCGTTCGCGAAGCACGTGGCGCGCTGCGCCATCCACTTCGGCGGCAGTCGCGCCCGGTCGAACAGCCGCAATGGCGGCCTGCTGCGCTTCCAGAACAGCTTCGTACAGCCGCCGAACTTCTCCCGAGGGCCGTCCGACATGCACAGTTCGCGTTCGATCCGAGCAATAACCGGCGAGTATAACACCAAAATCACAGACCACGAACCCGCGCCGTGGAATGCGCGCGCCGGAGGCCCGTCCATGCACGATTGCCGAGCGCGCTCCGGAAGCAAGTATCGTCGGAAAGGACATGCCTTCGGCCCCGGTACAACGGGCCTCGTACTCCATGGCGGCGGCGACTTCGACCTCTGTCACACCAGGGCGAATTTTCTTGCGGGCAATGTGAAAAAGACTGGCTCCGACTTCAACCGCCCGCCGGATGCGCAGGATCTCGGCAGCGTCCTTCACCATGCGGGCACGCTCGACCAGCGGCGGCGCGGAACGCAGGCGCGCCCTCCCTTTGAACATGCCGGCTAACCGGTCACGCATGCCGGCGGTGATCGACTCCGGCTCGATGCCCACCGTGGTCGAGCGGCTTCGCGCCGCGGCCAACCACTCTGCAGCCGCCAGTAATGGGGACTTGCGAGCGATCATAATCCTCGCAACCTTTACCTCCTCTCTAGCCTGGGTGCGGTAACGGCCATCGGTAAAGAGGACGGCGTCATGATCGGCGACAAGCAGCGCAGCAGCGCTCCCGGTAAAGCCACAGAGATAGCGGATATTGGGAAGATGCGTGATCAGCAGGAAGCCCAGATCATTCACTCCGAGTGCAGATCGAAGACGACTCAGGCGGCCAGCATGATCCATTGGAGAAGTGTAGCAAGGGGCCGGTCTCAGGTCTCAGGGAACCCCAGTCTCCTGTTGAAAGAGGTCAACAAGATTCTGTAGAGCCGGCTTTGATTTTCCTGAGACCTGGAACCTGACACCTGACACCTGGTACTAAAAGCGAAGCCGCCGGGCTCTCGGCAGGTTCTCCGAGAAAAGCCGGCGGCTTTGGCTGTTCTAACTTCGCGCTTATGTCTGAATAATGCGCGGAGTAATGAAGAAAATCAGCTCTTGATCCGACGTTTTGATCGAGCGGTGTTTGAACAAGTTGCCGAGGTACGGGATATCCCCGAGCAGCGGAACCTGGTCGATGCTGAGCGAGTTATTGGTCTGGATCACGCCGCCAATCACGACAGTACCGCCGTCGGTAATCAGCACTTGCGTGGTCGCCTGCTGTGTGATCAGTGTCGGGTTGCCATTCTTTGCGTTGCCGAAGTCGGGCAGCGTGTTCTCCACATCCACATTCAGGAAGATCGTCCCTTCCGATGTAATCTGCGGAGTCACCGTCAGCCGCAGGAAAGCGTCTACGTAGGTAACGGTTGGCGGACCCTGTAACTGGGCCTGGGTCACGATCGGTACTTTCACGCCCTGCTTCACCACCGCCTGAATGTTGTTCTGCGTAACCACACGCGGACGGGAAAGAATTTTCAGCAACCCGCGCGACTCGGCCATGGTGAGGATAAGATCGATCCGCATGTTGTTGGTGGCGTTGATAAACTGCAGACCGCTGGTCGGCCCGGTTGCGCCCAGGTTTGAAAACAACGGAACCTGAGTTCCGGACGCGGGGGTGCCGACGACGGGGTACAACGGATTCACCTGTGGACCGACGAGGATCGGCGAGTTTCCAACGGCCGATACGCCGCCAAGACCGGAGGTGCCGTTGCCCCAGCCGAGGCCAAGCTGCACGCCGATGTCGCGAGCGAAGCTGCGGGTGGCTGCCACCACGCGGGCTTCAATCTCGACTTCCTGCGTCTTGCGGTCCAACTGCTGGATAATGCGGTCAATCTGCGGCAGAACCGCCGGAATGTCGGAAATGATTATCGAGTTGGTGCGCTCATCGGCAACCACATCGCCACGCTGACTCAGGAATTTCTTGACCGGCAGTAGTACGTCCTTGGAATGCGCGTAGCTGAGGAACCGGGTGATGCTGACTTTGTCGACCGCGAGCGCCTCGGCGTCGATTTGGGCGCGGCGGCCCTCGGCTTCCTTCCTCAACGTATCAACGGTCGCGATGCGCAGTACATTGCCGTCCAGTTGGCGCGACAGTTCGTTATTCTTGAGCACGATGTCCAGCGCCTGATCCCACGGCACGTCATCGAGCACGATCGTCAGATTGCCGTGGACCATGGGATCGAGCACGACGTTCAATCCGCTGATCTCGTGAATCAAACGGAAGAAATCTTTCAGATCCACATCCTTAAGATTTACCGAGATCGGCTCGCCCGTGTACTTGGCACCGTTCACGGCCGGCTTTTGTTCCATCTGGACCTTCTGCTCAGCAGCCAGATTCACGGCCGGCTGGATGCCCTGCGCGTTGTCGGGAGCCTGCCCGAGAGCGGCATTGGCATGGATGGCGACCAGTTCCGCCGCCGTCTTGTCGGCAAAGCGACCCGCCGCTTCCTGGGCCTTCGCGGCTGGCTGCGCGGCTTTGTCGTCAGCTTTGCCCCCTGTGACCGAATACTTGGGTTCGACGAAAGCAAAGTCTGCCGGTTTCGCGGGGTTCTCTGCCGGCGCCGGAGCGGACGTAACCGCCGTTGTCGTTGTAGTTGCCGGAGTCACCGGAGCCGAAGCCAGCACCAGTTTCGGCGCTGCAGTCGCGGCGGCCGATTTTACGGCCGGCGCCGGTTGGCGATGGGCCACCACGGCGTCGTGGATATTAAGAAAGAAGCTGCCGTCCGGACCCGCCACCAGGTCATGCTGGCGGCTCGCGGCGCGATCACCGCCGGCGAGGTCGAGATCAACGACCACGCGCGTGCTGGGCGGATTTTGCCCGTCCATCCCGACGCGGACATCTTTCACGCCATCTCGGCCAACACTGATGCGGCTCTGCGCCGTGGCCATCACGGTGTTGGGAAAGTCGACGACGATGCGCGCCGGAGAATCGAGCGTCGTCACTCGGGGCGCCAACGTGCCCTTCGCTCTGAACTCGACCCGCAATCCGTCCTGGCTGTGAGTGACCTCGAGCCTCTGCAATGCAGCGGTCGTTTCTTTGGCCACCTCCTTGCCCGTGATGTCAGCCGCGGCTGCGATCAGCACGAACGCCAGCAGCGTAACAAAGAGACCCAGCAGTTGCTTTCGCATTTCCCTATCCCCCCATGCGAGGCCGTTTCGCCTCCATGTGTTTCCTAGAACGCATTTCTTCGAAATCTATTGTGTCTCCAGGCCTACACTGCCGGAGTCGTAAT
>Ga0210406_10002922_pt1 | contig 19065 bp, 11 predicted proteins | sample IncBWC30MmetaG_FD_155454 | JGI IMG/M metagenome (GOLD analysis project Ga0210406, IMG submission 155454) | Forest soil microbial communities from Barre Woods Harvard Forest LTER site, Petersham, Massachusetts, United States - Inc-BW-C-30-M | ecosystem: Environmental > Terrestrial > Soil >... | reverse complement strand
GGGCTGCTAAACCGGACATATCGTCTGCTACCGACAGGGCGCTGCATTTGTTTGCGGAAGAATAGAACCTGTGCTATGTTTCAGTTTGGTGGAACGAACCCCGCCGCGTGATGGACTTGGAAAAGGAATGAAAGAGCAGATGTTCCCGAGGCCCTTCGCGCAAAGGCTGAGAACAGGAGAAGCTTTTTATTTGAATCGCCTGTAACCCTTTGAAAAGTCCCGATTCGGAAAAATAAACGCTAGCAAACGCTAGTAAATTTACTAGCGTTTAGTCGCATTTACTGGCGTTTACTGGACGTTATTTTCGCCGCCGGGGCCCTGGCTTTCGCGATCGCTTTTCGCCAAGTGGCGGACTCGTGAGCGCCGAATCGAGCCTGTTTGGACTAGTTCATCAGGCTGGCGATCTCTCCGTCGAGATAGGCCTTGATCGCCGGAAAGGCGGCGATCTCGCTCGCGGTGACGCCGGGCGCCGGCGCGCTGGCCGCAGCTGTGGTCGCGATCACCGGACCCTTCAGCGACGCCGCCGCGGTCTGAATCTCGGAGCCCAGATGGGGCAGGGGATCGACGGCGTCGCGGTTCAGGTAGAACTCGAAGTGCAGGTGAGGTCCTGTCGAAAGGCCGGTGTTGCCGGAGAGCGCGATGATGTCGCCTTGCTTGACCTCGACGCCGGGATGGATCGCCTCCGGGATCTCGGAGAGGTGGGAATAGGAGGTCTCGAAGCCGGCGTGCTGGATGCGCACGTGGTGGCCGAAGCCGGAAACGGGCCCGGCGATCTCGATCTTCCCATCCGCGGCAGCGCGGACGAGCGATCCGACCGCTGCGCCGAAGTCGATGCCAGCGTGCAATCGAAGGATGTGAAGGATGGGATGAAAGCGGAGCCCGTACAGCGACGTGATCGGAGCGCCTTTGATCGGCGCGAGAATGCCGCCGACGCTCGTCGCGCCGCTGTTGCCCAAGGAAGGCGGCATGGGCATCGATTCTCCGCCGCCAGCCTCGCTCCCAGCCCTCGGATCAAAGCAACGAAAGGCGCCGTCGCTCCCCTCGAACGAATAGCAATCGATGGCGAGCGCGTTTCCGTGCAGACTGACATAGACAACCTTGCCGCTCGCCTTGCCCTTGTCCCGGAAGTCCGGCTCGAAAAGAACGCGCAACGTCTGGTTGGCCTGCAGCGGCAAGCGCAGGTCGGCGAGGCGGCTGATGAGCTGGATCGTTTCGCGGATGACGGGATCCGGCATCCCGTTCCGGATGCCGGCGCTATAGACGCCGTCGGCGATCGAGAAGCGCGTGCCGATGCTCTGGTTCCTGAGCGAATCGTCGAGCAGCTGCGCCGGGATGATCGGCTCGGCGGCCTGCTCATAACCGCCGTCGTCCTTGGCCGCGATCGTGATGACGTATTCGCCGTTCTCGAAGATTGCGATCTGCTTGATCCGGTACGCGCCGGCGAGGTCGAGCGCGCCCACGGCCACGGCCACGCTTTGGGGCGGCAGCGTCTGGATATGGGCGGGCGAATCCTTGGCGGCGCCTTCGATCATGCGCGCGCTGTCCGCATCGAAGCCGTTGGCGATCAGGAGATTGCCGATCGTGTCGGCCACCAGAGGCTTCAGGATGGTTTCCTTGAGCTGTGGCTGCCCGCGCGATCCGCCCAGATTGATCTCGAGCTCGTTGCTGTTCGCGGTCGTCAGAAACTGGCTCTGAGCGTCAGCCGGAGTTTCGGCGCCGCCGTCATCGTCTGAACCGTAATCCGGCTCGTTTTGGGCGGCGGCGATTTGCGCCGAGTTCATCGCCAATTGTGCGGCGAGCGCCTCGGCCTCTTGCCCGGCCTCCTGAAATTTCCCCATATAGCCACCTGTGGACGAGACAAGGGTCGAATTGACGAAGAATGCCTTTGCTGGCGTTTGCGGGGCCTGCTGCCCCAATCTAGCCGGGACGGAGATGAAGGCGTCTTTCGGCGCCAGAACCGCGCCCCCGCGACGCACGAGCACCGGGTCGCCCGGCAGATCGATGATGGTCGAAAGCCTGACCGGAGGCTCTGGACCCGCGACCGGGCTTGGGACAGCAGGGGCGGGGGCTGGGGGAGCCCGAGGTCTCGGTGGCGTCAAGCGCCACGCGATGAGCCCTGCGCAGACGCAAGCGATCAGGATCGACGCAGCCAGCCCGACGACGCCGCCCCGACGGCTCATGGGAAGCTCAAGTCCTCGCCGCCGACCGGCGTTCTCCGCGCCTCAAATTCAGGTGGTTGGGGCCCCGAGCCCCGATCATTCGCTGAGGTGCGTTTCGACGCGACGATTTTCCGGGCTGTATGGATTGGCGACTCGTGGCTTGGACTTGCCGAAGCCTTTCGCGACCAAATGCGACTTATCGATTCCATCCGAAGCGAGGTAGGAGACCACAGCGTCGGCGCGGCGTTCGGATAGGCCTTGGTTATATTCCTCGGGTCCGACGGCGTCCGTATGGCCGTCAATCTCGAATTTCGAGCCGGCTAGCCGCGGATCTTTGATTGCCTTCGCGAACTGGTCCAAATTTTCCCGCGCCGCCTGCGTCAGCTGGTCCGAGTTGAACTCGAAATTCGCCAAGAGGTCGAACTGAACCGGCGGCGGCGCTTCGGCTGCCTCCTGCTTCTTGCAGTCGGCCGCGGTTCCAACACAGAGGGCGCGAGTCTTGCCGCCCGTCAGCGCGCTTTTCTGCTTGAGGAAGATCTGGACCACATTTTCCGAGGAATAGGCAGGATCGGCGCGAGCGGGAGCAAGACTGGCCAAGACGCAGACGGCAAGAGCCGCCGCCGCGCCGAACTTGGATGTTGATGACGCGCGCATGAGAGTTTCCCTACATTGAGGTCTGCAAATGCGAACCTTGAGAAATTATCATCAAGCGCCTAGCGTGCGTCAAATATTGAATTGACGATCGGACCGGGGACGGGTTCGCAGGAATGAGACCGGGCCGGCGGCTCATGGGGTCGGGCGATTCAATCTTCGATTTGATTTGGAGCGGAATCCCGTGGAGGAGGATCGAACCGTCATTCAACGCTACGCCGCGAGGAGCATGAGGCCCGGGACGCGCCTCAACAATGTGTATGAAATTGAAAGATTGGTCGCCCAAGGAGGCATGGGCGAGGTCTATCGCGGGTTCAACATCCAGACGGGAGACCCGGTCGCGATCAAGATGATCCGCCCGGAATTTGCAAGCGATCCCGAGATCTTGGATCTTTTCCGCCGCGAAGCTTCGATCCTTCACAGTTTCACGAACGATGCGATCGTGCGCTATTTCGTCTTCTCGGTCGATCCGGAGCTTCAGCGCGCGTATCTTGCGATGGAGTTCGTGGAAGGGCCGTCGCTCAAGAAACGGCTGGGTTCAGGACCGCTTCCTCTCGCTGAGGTTCGAATCCTGCAAAAGCGCGTAGCGTCCGCGCTGGAGGCCGCACACGAGCACGGCGTCGTGCATCGGGACATTTCCCCCGACAATCTGATCATGCCGGACGGCGACGTTCGCAGCGCCAAGGTGATCGATTTCGGTATCGCTCGGGCCCGGCGCGCGGGAGAAGGGACAATCCTCGGCGGCGGGTTCGCGGGCAAGTTGAATTACGCGTCCCCGGAACAACTGGGGCTTGCGGGCGCCGACGTCACCGCCAAGTCGGATATCTACAGTTTTGGTCTTGTCCTCGCTGAGGCGCTGCTTGGCCGGCCCATCGACATGGCAGGGTCGCAAGCGGAGATGGTCGACAAGCGGCGCGTCATTCCCGCCGAACTTGCGTGGATCGACCCGACCATTCGACCGCTCCTTCAGGCGATGCTTCAACCCCTGCCCGAGAACCGCCCATCGAGCATGTCCGAGGTCGCCGCCTGGGAGCCGACGGCGCCGACAGCCGCGCGGGCGCTCAAAGCTCCGCCCGTCGCGAGCGAGCGCAGCGGCCGAACGCCGGCTTTGATCGGGGCCTTGATTGCGGTCTTGAGTTTGGGCGGAGCCGCTTATGTCTTTCGCGACGACCTTGGCCGGTGGGCCGGGACATTCTCGGCGCCGGCGCCGTCGGCGGGTCCCGGTGAGGAGGCGACGACCTCTCCGACGACGAAATTACCGCCTCTGACATCGCAACAATTGCCTCCGCTCGCTCCCTCGTCGGGACCGCAGGAGGGGACAAATCCGCCGTCGCCGCCCTCGAAATCGAATCCACCCGAGCAACCCGAGACCGCGCGTATTGAGCCTCCGCCGGCGTCGGAACCCGCCGGTCCGGTTCCACGCCCGGTGACAGCCGAAACCTTGGCTGACGCGTTGCCTCCAAAGGCCGCGCAGGCGAATGTCGATCTTCCGGCTGCCACAGTGGGGTCCGCTTACCGCGCGGAGCTGCCGACCTTCGCTGACCCGGGCGGTAAGGGACTCCGCCTGGCCGCGAGCGGTTTGCCGGACGGCCTGACCTTCAGCGATGCCGGCGGCGGAAAAGGCGCGATCGAAGGCGTCCCCCAGCAACCGACCAGCGCCTCCATCCGTATCGTCGCCACCAACCTCCATGACCGGACAGCGCAAATGACCGCGACGCTTGTCGTCGCGGATCAGCCGGCCCCGCCGCCAAGACCTGTCGCGAAGCTCGAGACCCCCGCCCCGACGCCCTCGCAGAAACCGTCTCTCGTCCCGGTCTCGCCCCAACCCGCAGCGCCGCCGCAATCCGCGGCTCCGCAGGTCTCCGCGCCTCCCCCGTCCCCACCGACTGTTCAGGCCGCAGCGCCGGTTTCGGTCAACGAAAACGCGGCGCCCGCCACGCCGCCCGCCGGCGCCACGCCGCAGACGGTCGCGCGCGAGGAGACACGCCCGCCCCAACCAACCTCTCTTGCGCCGAGCGAGAATCTTCCTCCGCCTGTCGCGCCCGCCGCGGCGGAGGACAAGGCCAAGGCGTTCATCGCGCGCTTCGACGGAGGGGAGTGCTTCCTCATCGAACCGCTCCCCGGCTCGACAAAGCCGCACGAGTACCAGGCGGTCGGCCAAGCGATCGAGCCGTTCCGCCGCTTCGATTCAGGCTATAAGCGCGAGGTCGGCGTCGAGGCAAACCTGAGGGTGGCGCCGATCACCGCCGAACAGTGTCCTGCCCTCGATCTCGTTCGCCTTGCCGCGCCGGCCGGGCGACAGCCACCCCGATTGGCGTTGAAGAACTACGAGGTGGGACCGGGACAGCCGTTGCTAGGGACGATCTCCAATCTCAAAGGGCGTCGCCTCTATCTGGTCCTCGTCGACAACGAGGGCTTGGCGCACAGGCTGGAAGCGAAGGTCGACGCCAGCGGCGATTCCGCCACCTTCAGCGTGCCCTTGACGGCCGACGCGAGTTCCGTTGGGCCGATGCAGATGCTGCTCGCAATCGTCTCCGACACGCCCGTTCCCGCCCTCGACACGCTTCACTCGGCAAACCTGAAACTCATCGGATCGCGGCTGGTTGACGACGCGCGGCGCGCATCCGCCTCTGTCGAAGCGGACTATTTCAAGTTCGTCAACTGAAGTGTGAACTCGACGACAGTCACCAGAGCGCGAAACTCTGAGGCTAAGTGATCGCCGGCTCCAGCTTCGCCGATCGGGCCGTGCCTGCGGCTCCCTGAAAGCGGATGTGGATGCCGATCATTGGATCATATCCCTTCGTGCGCGGCGTATTGACGGTTTGGTCAAGATCTTCTTGACTTCCGGAATGGCGTAGGTCGCTCTCGAAAAGAAGCCAGTGGCGAGGCCGCCATAAATTGGAATTTATTTGTTTTTGGGGCCCCCCCGCCCGATGTCTTAAGTGACATGACGCGACGGCTTGAGGCGGCACGGGTGAGCGTACCGTTCTGCCGAAGCGAAGAGGAGGCAAGAATGAGGGTATCGCCCCTGAGCCGGCTGGCGGTTGCGGCTGCCCTGGCGGGTTCGCTGGCGGCTCCCGTTGCGGTGCGCGCACAAGATCAAGGCATTCCGGTCATGACGCTGCGGGCCGCATTGCGGCTTCCCCCGGACCACCTGCCGACGGTGTTCAGAAGCCCGAACCCCTATCAGCACGAGCCTTACAACATCCATCGGACCGATGGCCTGAGCCGCAATCCCGACGATTGCATGAGGTGGGGCTGCATCGACCGCAGGTAGTGGGGCCGAAGAATAACTTAAGGCGCCGAAGACTTGAGGCGCCGGAATCGGCCTTCCTCCTCGGTGAAGCTAAAGGTCAGAACTTGACGCGCAAGCCGGCCGTCGGGGCGATGTTTTGGGTCGCCAAAAAGCCGTTCGCGAGGCCGCCATAGACGTTCGAGAACGTTACGCCGGCGTAGAGATCGACGCGCTTGAGTGGCCGATAATCGATCATACCGGAAATAGCGTATTGCGTGCCGGCGCAAGCGCTGTTGTTTTCGCGGATAACGTTGAGAACGTTCCCGTTTGACTGGACAAAACTGGTCTTGGCGTAGGCGCAGGGCGTGGTCGAGGAATTGTAGTTGTTCTGGGCTTCGTAATAAAAGGCGCCGCTCACGTCTAGCTGGGGGTTAATCGAATATTTAGCGCCTATGAAGGGGACGTTAACGACTCGCATTTTGTTATAGGCGGTGTAGTTGGTCCATGCCGTCGGAAAGAGTTTCGCGAGCGCTTTGTTGCTCGTAACGATGGTCGCGGGCACGCTATAGCCGCCGAGCGTCTCGAAGCCGTTCAAATAGTCGTCGCTGGGATTGGCCTGCTGCCACCACAGCCAGCCGCCGGAGAGCGTGACCGGTCCCCATTTGTACTTAGCGAGCAGCTCTAAACCGCTGTTGTTGGACAGCGTCGCTTTCAGGTCGTCGGGGCCGTAGAAGTTCGGGATCCCGCTGGTGCAGCCGGTCTGGCCCTTGAGGGGGCCTGTGGTGACCGTGGAGCAGGCGCCGGTGAAGTTGGAGAGGCTGACCGCGTTCTGAGCGTAACTGCCCACGAGATCCACCGACAGGAGGCCGCCAAAGCCTTCAAAGTCGGCGCCGACATCTCCTTGATAGAGGCCGGTCGTGCCGTTGCCCTGAGCATAACCGCCCCATTGCACCAGGCCTCCGCCGTGGAAATTCTGGTAGTTCACTCGGTACTTAACTCCGGTGTTGGCGCGGTTGGTTTCCGTGTCGCCGAAGCCCGCGTAGGAGCCGGAATAGCCAAGCGCAGAAAACGCGTAGGAGCCGCCCATCGGATCGTAGGCGATCACGCCGTCGAGCGTCAGCGATGTCACCCGGCCGACGGTGAGGGTTCCGAAAGTCTTATTGCTGAGGCCGATGTATCCGACCGAGTTGTCGAATTGCCCGGCGCGGCTCGAGTCGCTGTTTGCGGTCTGGAGGACGAGCGGCAGGCCGTTATTCTGCACGAGCGAGCGTGGTCCGTTGACGAGGTTGCCGGAATAGGGGTTGAATCCACTTTCCACCACCCCGACGAGCGACCAGCCCGGGAGCCACGGAATCGACTCCTTCATATTGATCCCGACCACCGATTGGCTGATGCCGTTCGGCGTCCACAGCCACTTGGGTCCGTAGCTCTGCTTGCCGACGAAACTGTAAACGCTGTTGGAGTACGTGCTGCTGGCAGGCGCGCCGTTGGAGCTGTAGCCGAGGCCGACGTCAATCGTCGCATAGACGGTGATGCCCGCGTAGCTCAGGGGACAATCCGCGGCGCTTGAATTCAAATAAGTCCAGAGGCTCGAAAAGCAATTCACCGATGGAGACGGCGGGGCTGATTTCGTCGTCGGCAGATCAGCCGCGTTCGCCGCGGAGGCCAGCGAAATTCCGATGGCGAAAATGCCTATCCGAGCCTTCATAAGTCCCCCGATCGAGCTAGCGCGGTTTAGGTCCAAGTGAGGCTCCGCGCCTGGCGGTCTAATGTCTATAGAAATAATATAATTAAATCAAGCGATCCTTGTGACAAAGGTCCGGAGGTGGTTCGCCGCGTCGTCTGACGCCTTTAGGGCGCTTTGCATTTGGATGGAGCCGGTTTGGCTCCTTCTCGGCAGCGGGCCGCGACGTTGGCCCGGTCGATCCGTTTGGGTTTTCTTGGCTCGTGGCTGTTTCGCTGCGAGGACCCCGATCATGAGGGTTGGATTTCCTTGGATTTCCTTGGATTCTCTCGTCCGAATCGAGACTTATCAATGGGTTGCGCGGCATGAAGCGGGAACAATTTTTTCTCGGCGCTTTCGGTGCCGGCATCGCCGGAACGGTGGCGGGGCGCCCGCGGTTCTTGGCCTGCGGAAGGGCAGGATTGTTCACGGGGCGAGCTTAACTGAATTTCTGATTCTCTGCAATAGATTGTCGTCTGCGCCCTTCCCTTCGGCCGCCTCAATCCAAAAGTAACTCGGTCTAGAGGCGACTTAGCGCCCACTCCATTTCACTTCTCCTCAACGGCGGGAAGCGGTTGGCGCGGCCCAAGAAGCAACGGGCGAGCCTTGAGCTTCAGGACGTTAGAGCAGATTGCAATTCCGTCGAATCGGGGGCTGTAGGCGCGGTCGCTGACCGCGCCTGCCGCGCTCATCGAGCGCGGCTACAAGGACCGGGTCGACCCAAATGCAATCTGCGCTAGACGCTTGATTTTCCAGGCGACGCTGAGGCTTCCCTTCTCCGCCCCCTACGCCTGCCGCGCATGGCCGGGACAAGCCCGATCGGACTTTGCATCCACGAGGTTGTCCGGCCATCGTGTGAGTGCTCCCTGAGCTTGCTCGCGTCGCGAGCTCCGCTTCCAGCTGGCTTGGGTTCGAGTGTTTCAGGACAGAGCGAATCGCCGCGTCGTCTGAGCGAAGCCGCTTTTCCGCGCACCGATCCGGGTGATCCCCGCCGCTCATCCCTTCCGTTGCTTCAGCTCATCCGCAGCAGAGTATAGGATGATAAAGGAATCGACCTACAGGTCATCTCATAAATAAAAAGTCTTTTATAATTCATTTTTTATAAGATACATGCTTCAAATCTCCGCGATCATGTCTTTATTGACTAAGTAACGCCTCAATTTTAGCAGTTAATAGTCAGAAGTGAGCGAATATCCAATCCGCGCCACTTTAAACAATAGGGAGCAGAAACATGACACCTGTACGTTTAGCGCTCATCGCAACCGCGGCTGCCGGATTGATGGCCGCTGCGGCGCCCGCCTCCGCCAGCCAGATCGTTATGGGGCCGGACGGTCACTATTACAGGCTTGTTCCTGTGAGAGGGCCTGCACCCGGCCAGGCAGCTATATCCTCGCAGGCTACGGCGAACGTCGCCCCTGTCGCCCCTGTCTCGAACTGCCGGCTGATCAATTTCGAGGACAATGAATATCAGCCGGAATACACGACTGTTTGTGGCCCGCAATAACAGTCGTCTAAACTGAATTGAAGCGCCGCCCAGACGAAGCTCTCGGCGGCGCTTTTTGCTTGTTCTCGGCCCTCTTCGAAGGAAGCGTAAACACGATGGTCGGGGACCCTCGGGCGGCTTCCGGAGTGTTCAAGCTTCGGAGCACGGGGTCAGGGTAGAGGCGGCGCAAATTGAGTGATCGAGCCCCCGAGGCGCCGGACCGGCCCCGGCCCCGGCGCGTCGTCTTCAACCGGATTTGTCTAGGCTGCAGCGCAGCAGCCAGGGTCTCGCCAAGCGCTGCTCAAATTCGCCGCCGTCGCGACGCCTGTCCGCCCAATAGGTGAGTTCAGGAGCCGCAAAGCGAATCATCGCTCTTCGTCGGCCGCACTCGACGCTACGTCCGCGAGGCCGGCGACACAAAACCAACCCCGGCCGCGCGGCGCAAAAAGCGCCGCGGCCGGGCAAGTCAGGCGTCGGTCAGAACTTGACGCGCAGGCCTGCTGTCGGGGCGATGTTCTGGAACGCCTGGAAGCCGTTGGCGAGCCCGCCATAGACGTTCGAAACCATCAGACCGGCGTAGAGATCGACGCGCTTGACCGGCCGCCAGTCGATCAAGGCGGAAAACGCGTCTTCCGTGCCGGCGCATTTGTTGCTGCTGGCGGTTGAGATGCTGAATTTATTTCCGTTTGGCCGGGTGAAGGTAGTGGTGATGCCGGTGCAGGCCGTGGTGTTGAAGTTGGACTGTTGCAGGTAATAATAGGCGCCGGTCACGTCGAGCTGAGGCGTGATTGCGTATTTGGCCCCGACCCAGAAGTAGGGAGCGATTCTGGGAACATTGAAGTTGGTGAAGTTGGTCCATGCGGTGGGAAACGCTTTGGCGCCTGGGAGCTTCTGGTTGATGGTCGCTGGGACGTTCCAGCCGCCGATCGTCTCAAAGCCGTTCAGGAAGTCGTCGCTCGGGTTCGCCTGCCTAAGCCAAGCGTAGCCGCCATAGACCGTCAGCGCTTGCACCTTGTACTTGGCGGTCGCCATGAAGCCAGTGTTATTCGAAAGCGTCGCCGTCACGTCGGTGTTGTTGTACCCAGTTGGAATGCCGGACGTGCAGGTGGCTTGGCCGGCGAACGGTCCCTTCGTCAGCTGCGTGCATGTTCCGGAGAAGGTGCCGACGTTCACCACGTCCTTGGCCCAGCTGCCGATGAAGTCCATCGAGAGGGTGCCGCCGTACGGGGATCCCTGAAACAGGTTAACGTCACCACCGGCCTGGCCCTGATAAAGGCCGGTGGTGCCGTTGCCCTGGTCGTAACCTCCCCATTGCACCAAGCCGGCGACGCGGAAACTCGCTCCGTAAAAAGAGGGGTAGGGGATATCCAATCGGTACTTGACGGCGGTGTTGGCGCGCGCGGCCTCGGTGTTGCCGAAGCCGGCGAACGAGCCGGAGAATCCGAGCGGTGAGAAGGCGTAGGAGCCGCCCATCGGGTCATAGGAATTGATCGCGTCGAGCGACAGGGTGTTGACGCGCCCAACCGTGAGGGTGCCGTAAGTCTTGTTGCTGACGCCGATGAACGCTTGCGAGTTGTCCCATTGCCCGGTGCGGCTCGAATCATTATTCGCGCTCTTCACAACGAGCGGCAGCCCGTTTTCCTGGACTTGCGAGCGCTGGGCGTCGGCCAGGTAACCATAGTAGGGATTGTATCCGGTCTCCACCGTGCCGATCAGCGACCAGCCGGCCAGCCCGAGCGGCGCCAAGCTCTGGCTCATCTTGATGCCAATGACCGACTGGCTGAGACCATTCGGCGTCCACAGCCATTTGACGCCTTTGTTCTGGTTGGTGATGAAGCTGTCGACGCCGTTGTTCCACGCCGCGTTGTAACCCGCGCCGTTGGTGTTATAACCGAGACCAATGTCGTATGTTCCGTAAACGGTGAACGGCCCCCAGCTCAGGGGGCAATCGGCGGCCGTCGAATCGAGCCATGTCCAGACGCTTGCAAAGCAGTTGACGGGCGCAGGCGCGACCCCCTTCTTGGTCGGCAAATCGGCGGCGCGAGCCGCGCCGACGGAGGCGATCGCAATCGCCAAACCGATTCCGAGCTTTCTCATTAAGAACCCCTCCTCGTGGGACCGATCACGCCATCGGCCCGCGCGTGACAAATTTTCAATCGCTTCCCGCCGCTTCCCGCGCCTAAGCGCGAGTTGCGCCCCCTCCCATGCGATTCGCTTGATTCGAGCCGTTGCCCGAAAGTTGTTCACAAATACCTCGCGAAAGGACTGCGTATTCCCGCTACGCGCTCGGTACTCGTCTCAACCCGAATCTAAATCACGTTATGAAAATTAGCGCTGCGAGGCGTCACAGACAAACAATAAATTCGCCATCTTATCGACTTTTTGTAAGTTGTTGCAGATTGATCACAGCCGATGCTTCTGGGCAGCGAAACAATAGCTTTTCCAGCGCGGCTATAGCCTTGCGCACAAGCAAATCAGGCGGCGGCGTCAAAACGCCCCGCCTGACACAACTTCACGGAATCGTGACTAGCTCACCAATGTTACAACTTGGCGACAAAGGGGCGAGACAAAGCAAAAAAAATTTTAGTCAAGCACAAGCTTCGGCTACGCTCGATGGCGATCACCGTCCTCGGACGGTCATTTGGCCAATTCAAACAGGCCCGCAGCCTATTTCGACGCCTTGAGTCGAATCGATACGCGTTTTTTGCGCCTTCAAGGCTCGAGGCCGCTGGCCAGTCCAACATTATGGCGCCATCTTTACGGGGAGATAGATCTGTCCCCGCCGTGGCGTTTGGGAATCGAGCCGTGATCAATCCGCCTTTCGAGAGTGTGAGTAATCCGCCGATCGACACGCCGGCGGGCTCTCCGGTTCTGGTCGTTGAAGACGAGCGCGACCTTGCCGAGGAGATTCGCCTCGAATTGCAGGCGAGCGGGTATCCGGTGCAGCTTACTGAGACAGTAGATGAAGGGTTGCGTGCGGCGCGCCTTGGAGCGGCGGTGCTGGTCATCGACCGCATGCTCCAAGGCCGTGATGGTCTTTCTATTATTGAGACGCTGCGCGCCGAAGGCAACGCCACGCCCGCCCTGGTGATCAGCGCGCTGTCGTCGGTCGACGACCGGATCAACGGATTGAAGGCCGGCGGCGACGATTATCTGATCAAGCCGTTCGACATTCGCGAACTCACTGCGCGAGTCGAAGCGCTCCTTCGCCGGGGCGGCGACGCGCGGCTCACGCGTCTGCAGGTCGGCCCCCTGGAGATAGATCTCGTTGAACGGAGCGTCCGGTGCGACGGCAAGCCGGTTGATCTGTTGCCGCGGGAATTCACCCTGCTCGAATATTTCATGCGCCGCCCCGGGCAGGTCGTGACCCGGGCGATGCTGCTCGAGGATGTTTGGAATTTCAACTTTATGGCGCAAACGAATGTCGTCGACGTGCAGATCGGCAATCTGCGGCGCAAGCTCGACCCTACGGGCGCGCGACGCTTCATTGTCAATATCCGCGCTGTCGGCTTCAAACTGAATGTGGACGCTTGAGGTCTTTAAAGCGCGGGCGTTTCGCCTCGCGCTGGGCTTCGCCCTGACGATCTCAGTCGCGACGGCCGCAGCCTTCGCGTTCATCTATTTGCAAGTGTCCCGCGCCGACATGCAGCAGGTCGGCGCGATTCTTGTCGACGAGGCGTCGAAGAGCGTCGACGAAAGCGAGGCTGACGTGCGCAGGGCGTTGGAGCTGCGCCTGACGCGGGATATCCGGCGCCTGGATTTTGTTGCGCTGATCGATCCGAAAGGCGAGTTGATTTTCGGCAACGTGCCGTTCCTGCCGCAAATCCCGATCGACGCGGAGGCGCACTTTGTCAATGAAGACGTCTTCCCCGATGCACATGGCGATAAAGACCCAGCCATTTTTGTCGCGCGCCGCCGCTTGGACGGAGGCGTTCTTCTGCTGGGGCGCAGCCTGCAGGAGGTCTACGATCTGCAGGAAACTCTGCTGCACGCGTTGGCGATCGCGCTCCTTCCTACGATTCTATTGATCCTTGCGATCGGCGTTTGGTTTGCACATCGCGCCTCGCAACGATTCAAGCGCGTCCACGACGCGATTGTCAGAATCATGAATGGCGATCTCGATTTGCGCTTGCCGTTCGCCGGCGAGGATGACATCGGCAAGATCGCGCGCGCCGTGAACCTGATGCTCGACGAGATCGCCCGCCTGCTCGACCACCTCAAGAGTGCGGGGGACAATATCGCCCACGATCTGCGCACGCCGCTCGCGGTGGCCCGCGCCAAGCTCGAGCGCGCGCTCGACAACGAGAGCGGGACTGAGCAATTGCGGGAGGCGCTCGAGGCCGCGCTCGTCCAGATCGAGAAGGTGTCAATGACGATCTCGGCAATCTTGCGGATATCGGCGGTGGAACAGGGGGCGCGCGAGAAGCAGTTCAAGGACTTCGATCTAGCCGCGGTTTGCGCGCAACTCCTCGATTTCTATGAGCCGCTCGCCGAATCGAAGGGCGTGACAATGATTGTCGACGCTGCAACGCCCGTTCCGGTTCGCGGTGACCAGGACCTCATGCGCGAAGCCCTCTCGAACCTCATCGACAATGCGATCAAGTTCACGCCCGCCGGCGGCGAGGTTAGGATCGAGGCCGGGATGGCCGAGGGGCGGCCGTTTGCGCTCGTGAGCGACACGGGCCTCGGCGTTCCCCCGCAGGAACGGGGCAAGATTTTTGACCGTTTCTATCGCGGTGAGCGAAGCGCTCAAACGCCGGGACACGGGCTCGGTCTCAGCATCGCCGAGACCATCGCCAAGCTGCATGGCTTCAAACTGACGGTTGAGGACAACAACCCCGGCGCGCGCTTCGAATTACGCGCCACGTCATCCGCACCGGCGGCAAGACTAGCGCGAGAAACAGCGTGATGAGTTCGCATGTCCTCGAAGCGTCGGCTTCCTACATGACGAAATTATATTTTAATGGGATTTAGACTGCCCCCTGCATATTTTAACGCCTGACGCCGTCGCGGCGAGATCTTGTCGCGATGGCGCCGCGTGCGTTGGCGAACGTCGCTGCGCCTTCAGAAGTGACCAATGCTCGCTATCGTCCGCATCGCTCTGAGCAGACCTTACACGTTCGTCGTCATGGCGATGCTGATCGTCATCTTCGGCGTGACGGCCGCGATCAAGACCCCGACCGACATTTTCCCCAATATCGGCATTCCGGTCGTCGCCGTCGTGTGGACTTACAATGGCTTGCCGCCGGACGACATGTCTGGCCGGGTCGTCTACTATTATGAGCGCACGCTGAGCGCGCAGGTCAACGACATCGAGCACATCGAGTCTCAGTCGCTTGCCGGCTATGGTGTGGTCAAAGTGTTCTTCCAGCCCAGCGTCGACATCAACGCCGCACTGGCGCAGATCACCGCGGCGTCGCAAACCGTGCTTAAACAGCTGCCTGCCGGCATTACGCCGCCCTATGTGCTGAGCTTCAACGCTTCGAGCGTGCCGATCCTTCAGCTCGCGCTGTCGAGTGACACTTTGTCGCAAGCGGAAATATTCGACGCCGGGCAGAATTTCATTCGTCCCCAATTGGCGACGGTCGCCGGAGCCGCCGCCCCTTCGCCCTACGGCGGCAAGGTGCTGCAAGTCCAAATCGACTTGAACCAAGATAAATTGCAGGCTTACGGGCTGTCATCGCAGGACGTGGTGGACGCGATCGCGCGGCAGAACGTCATTACGCCTGTGGGAACCGAGAAGGTCGGCGATTTCGAATATGTCGTTTCGCTCAACGACGCTCCAAGCCGAATTGCGGAGCTGAACGACCTGCCCATACGCACGGTCAACGGTGTCCCGGTCTACATCCACGACGTCGCCTACGTTCACGAGGGCAGCCCGCCACAGATCAACATGGTGCGGGTGAACGGTTCCAACGCCGTCTTGATGACCATTCTGAAGTCAGGCTCGGCTTCGACGCTCGATGTCATCGCTGGAGTGAAGGCGCTGCTGCCGAAACTGCGCAAGACCCTGCCATCCAGTCTTCATCTAGAAGCGGTCGGCGACCAATCGCGCTTTGTCACTGCCGCTGTGTCGTCGGTTATTTTCGAAGGCGTCGTCGCCGCCGCTTTGACCGGCCTGATGATCCTGATCTTTCTCGGCAGCTGGCGTTCGACGCTCATCATCATGATCTCGATCCCGCTGGCGATCCTCACCTCGGTCGCGCTCCTGGCGGCCACCGGCGAAACAATCAATGTGATGACGCTCGGCGGTCTTGCGCTTGCGGTCGGCATTCTCGTCGACGACGCGACCGTCACGATCGAGAACATCAACTACCACTTGGAGCAGGGTAAGGACATCGAAACCGCGATCATGGACGGCGCGCGGCAGATCGTCATTCCCGCCACCGTATCGCTTTTGTGTATCTGCATCGTCTTCGTGCCGATGTTCACCCTCGGCGGGGTCGCCGGCTTTCTGTTTCGTCCGATGGCGAAGGCGGTCGTTTTCGCCCTGATCGGCTCCTATGTGCTCTCGCGCACGCTGGTCAACACGATGGCGCGCTTCCTGCTCGCCCACCAGGCGACGCATGGTCACGGAGCGCATCTCCAACCGACGCGCAATCCGCTCACCCTCTTCCAGCGCGGATTCGAACGACGGTTCGAGGCCGTGCGAGCTTTCTATCGGCGGCTGCTCATAACCGCCTTGGCCGGACGACGGCTCTTTGTCGCCGGCTTCATGGTCGCAGTTCTCGGCTCTTTCGGGCTCGCGCCTTACCTCGGTCGCAACTTCTTTCCGCCAATCGAAAGTACGCAGATTGCGCTGCACGTGCGCGCGCCCACCGGGACGAGGATCGAGCAGACCGGCGTCGAAGTCGATAAAGTTGAAGCGGCCATCCGGGCAATCATTCCGCCTGCCTCGCTGCACTCAATTGTCGACAACATCGGTCTGTCGATCAGCGGCATCAACATGGCTTACTCCAATACTGGATCGATCGGCGCGTCCGATGCCGATGTCTTGATCACTCTGAACGACGGCTGGGAGGCTGAGGCGCCCGACTACATCAAGACGATGCGCGAAACGTTGCCGCACCGGTTTCCAGGCACAACCTTCGCCTTCCTACCGGCCGACATCGTGACTCAAATTCTCAACTTCGGCCTCCCCGCTCCAATCGACGTGCAGGTCATTGGCTCGAAGATGGAAGCCAACCGCGCCTATGCGGAGAAGATCCTCCCAAGGATCGCTCGGATTCCCGGGATCGCCGACGCGCGGATCCAGCAAGCCTTCAACGCACCCACTTTCAACGTCGACGTCGATCGAACCCGGGCCGAGATCGTCGGGGTTAGCGAACGTAACGTCGCTGAGAATCTGCAGGACACCTTAGCCGGCAGCATTCAGACCGCGCCAACGTTCTGGCTCAATCCGCGCAATGGCGTCTCCTATCCGATTGTCGCCCAGACGCCGCAATATTGGGTGAGTTCGCTCTCCAACCTCGAGAACATTCCTGCCTCGCAGGGCTCGGATAAACAAATCCTCGGTGGCGTGGCCACGATCAAACGCGGGGTCAGCAACGCCGTCGTGTCACATTACGCCGTGCAGCCTGTCATCGATATTTTCGCGACCAACAATGAGCGCGATCTTGGCGCTGTCGCGGGAGACATCCAGAAGATCCTCGATGAGACTGCCAATGAGGCTCCCCCCGGCTCGACAATCGTCGTGCGCGGTCAAGTACAGACCATGACCTACGCCTATCAGCAGCTGTTCGTCGGCATCGCGCTCGCGATCGTCCTCATTTATCTGTTGATCGTCGTCAACTTCCAATCGTGGCTCGATCCTTTTGTCATCGTCAGCGCTTTGCCGACCGCGTTGGCTGGAATCGTCTGGATGCTGTTTGTTACGCGCACGACTCTATCGGTTCCCGCGTTGACGGGCGCGATCATGTGCATGGGCGTCGCGACCGCCAACAGCATTCTCGTCGTCAGTTTCGCGCGCGACCGGCTTGCGGAAGGCGCTGACGCCGCGACCGCAGCGATCGACGCCGGATTTACTCGCTTCCGCCCGGTGCTTATGACGGCGCTCGCCATGATCATCGGCATGGCGCCAATGGCGCTCAGCGCAGAACTGAACGCGCCACTCGGGCGCGCCGTGATCGGCGGCCTCGTTTGCTCGACAATAGCGACGCTACTATTCGTTCCGGCGGTCTTCCGGCTTGTTCATGAGCGTCGGCCAAGCCATGTCAACGAGCACGCGCCGCACTTTCCCGCTGAGGCTAAACCCGTATGAGCAAGGATCAAGCCGAGGCGCACGTGCAGGCCTTGGCGGCGCCGCACACTCCAACCTCGGCCGCCCAGCCTGACGGCTCAGAGGTTCACGTCCAGCCTGATCGGGACCAACGCAAGCCTGTCAAAGCGGGACGGGCGCTGTTGCTCCTGGCGGTGGTGGCGATTGCGCTTGCCTACAGCGGAATTTCTGGGCGTCATCGGGACGACGAGAAACTCAACCAGTGGACACAGGAGCGGGCGGTTCCGCCGGTCGCTGTCGTCACGCTGCAACGGGGTGGGAAGACCCGCGAACTCGTGCTGCCTGGTAATGTCGACGCCTTCTATACCGCCTCCATACACAGCCAGGTGATGGGCTACGTTCAAGAGTGGCGCAAAGACATCGGCGCTCAAGTCCATCAGGGCGACGTGCTCGCGGTTATCAATACACCAGAACTGGATGAGCGTATCGCCGTGGCCCAGAGCGAGCTCGCCAAGGCCAAGGCGAATCTGGCGCTGGCGAAAGTGACGGCGGCGCGGTGGGATTCCCTGCGCCACACTGCAGCCGTATCTCAGCAAGAGGCTGACGAAAAGGACAGCGACCAGCATGCGCAAGCCGCTCAGGTCGACGCGGCGGCCTCGAACGTCGACCGGCTGAAAGCTCTCAAGGCGTTCGCGAACATCGTGGCGCCGTTCGACGGAGTCGTGACCGCGCGCAATGTCGACGTCGGGTCCTTGGTTAAAGCGGGCGAGAACGACGGCCAGCCGCTCTTCACTGTCGCCGACATCCATCAGATGCGCATTTACGTCCCAGTCCCAGAAACCTATGCAGCCCAACTTCGGGACGGCATGAAGGCGACGCTCGAACTCCCCGAGTACCCTGACCGCACTTTCGAGGCGACAATCGCCACGACCTCGCACGCGATCGATCCGAAGTCGCGCACCCTGCTGGTCGAACTGCTCGCTGACAACCAGGACGGCCTGCTTGCTCCCGGCGCGTTCGCGCGGATACACTTTGTGCTTCCGCCCGACGCGAAAGCGTTCAGGGTTCCTGCGAGCGCGATCATGTTCCGCAACAATGCAGCGCAAGTGGCCATCGCGTTGGACAACCGCATTGTCCTTAAGAACGTGCATATTTTGCGTGACCTCGGCACAGAGGTCGAGATCGCGGCGGGGCTCGGCCAAGATGAGCGCATCGTCATTAATCCTCCTGATTCGATCAGCGACGGGGAGCAGGTCCGGGTCACGCAAGCCGCGGGCGAGAGTCAGAAGAGCGCTGAAGAGATAGCGCAAACGGGGCGGGAACACGGGGAATGAAGTGGAGGCCGTGGTTCGCGGCGCCGATCGCGCTCGCGCTCGGCGGCTGCGATTTCGCGGGGCGACCCGCGTGGGACGGTCCATGGCCCATCTGCGGCGAGCCGCGCTTTGTTGGGAGTCGGCGACTTGAGGGGCTTGTCTGTTCCAGTGTTGCTGGTGGTAGCGACCGCCGTGGCGAGTTGCTCCGTCGGTCCGGATTATCGTACGCCTGTCCTGCATTTGCCGTCAGGCTTTCTCGCTCTCGCCCCGTCCGGCGAAAAGA
>Ga0210406_10002921_pt1 | contig 19068 bp, 19 predicted proteins | sample IncBWC30MmetaG_FD_155454 | JGI IMG/M metagenome (GOLD analysis project Ga0210406, IMG submission 155454) | Forest soil microbial communities from Barre Woods Harvard Forest LTER site, Petersham, Massachusetts, United States - Inc-BW-C-30-M | ecosystem: Environmental > Terrestrial > Soil >... | reverse complement strand
AATTGGAACTTCATGCACCTTACGCCCCAGTTTGGCCGCGAGCTTGTCAATCAATTTTGTAACCGAGAATGTTTTTGCAATTTCCCCGGGAAGATTGCGCATTCCCGCCAGGTGCCATACCAGCAGCGAAAAAATCTGGTGCGGATTCACGAACGCTCCAGAGCGGTCCACGGCGCCGATGCGGTCTCCATCACCGTCGGCTGCGAACCCCGCATCGTATCTGCCTGCAGTGACCGCTTCCTGCAGCGGCGAGATGTGCGGCTCGATCGGCTCGGGATGCGCTCCGGCAAAGCGAGGATCGCGCGTGCCGCGGATTTCGTCGCATACAATCGCATGACGCAGAAAAAGTTCCGGCAGCAGGCCTGCCGCGGCGCCATGCATGGCATCGAACACAAATCGGAATTGCGATTTGCGGATGCGTTCCCAATCTACAAGCTTGTCCAGCGCGTCCAGGTACGGCTTGCGGGGATCGAGCGCGTGAATCAGCTCTGGCCGCGCCGGCAGCGCAGCAATTCTTGCGGATTCCGCAAACTCCAGCTCATTTTCAATTTGTGCAACGATGGACGGTAGCGCACTGCTTCCGTAGCTGGCCTTATATTTGATTCCATTCCAGTGGTAAGGATTGTGGCTCGCGGTCACGACGACTCCGCCCGCCGCTCCGCGCTCGCGCACCAGATAAGAGATTGCAGGAGTCGGGCAGGGCCGGTCGGTAAGCCACACCGGCGTGCCGGTCGATGAAAAGACTTCGGCCACGCGACGCGCCACCGTGTCGGATGCGTAGCGGTGGTCGTAACCGACGATCACGCCTTTTCGCGCATCTTCGCCGCGCACCAGGTAACGTGCAATCGCCTCGGCGACGGTGCGCGCATTTGCAAGTGTAAAATCTTCGGCAATAATGCCGCGCCATCCGTCGGTGCCAAACTTGATCGCCGTCATTTCAGACAAGTATACGCGAGGCCGACAAGGTGGAAACAGCCGGATTGGCCTGCCGCTCAAATACCCGTCAAACTCAAAGCAAGTTCTTCCATTTTCGCTCTTCCAGCCATTGCACGATTTTTCCCACCTCTTGTGCGCGATCGCGCGGGCAAATCAGCAGCGCGTCAGGCGTTTCGACGACAACCAGGTTATCGACGCCTATCGCGGCGACGAACTTTCCTGCGCTGGAAATAAAATTGCCGCTGGACTCGATAAAATGTTCTGAATCACCGCAAATATTTTCACCCGGCAATTTTGCCTGCAGTTGGTAGACTGCTTCCCACGAACCGATGTCGCTCCAGCCAACTTCTGCGGGAATCACGAAGACTTGCGGTTCGGCCGCGGCGCGAGTCGCGCGTTCGAGAATGGCGTAGTCCACCGAAATGTTTTCCAGTCTTGGGTAAATCTTGCGAAGTTGCGGGGCGTATTTGCGCGTCCCGATATACGAAGCCAATTTCTGCAAAGCGGCAAACGTCGCGGGGAGATGTTTCTCCAGCTCTTCGAGAATCGTTGATACTCGCCAAAAGAACATCCCCGCGTTCCACTGATAATTTCTCGATGCCACATATTCTTTCGCGGTTTGCAGCGCGGGCTTTTCCGCGAACCTACGCACGGGATATGCCGTGATTCCATTCACGCCAATCGCCGGCTCCATCCGCTCGATATAGCCGAAACCTGTTTCCGGCCGCGTCGGCGGAATTCCCAGCACTACCATTCGCAAAGGCTTGCGCGCGACCTGCAACGCAGCCGCGACGATTTCCCGGTATTTACGCGGCTCCGCAATGTAGTGGTCCGCAGGCAGCACCGCCATCAACGCGTCCCCTTTTGCGACGTGTTGAATGTGAAATGCGGCCAGCGCGATGGCCGCAGCCGTGTTGCGCCCTACCGGTTCGATCAGCATCCGCCGACGTGATTCTTTCGGCAGTTGTTTGTGCACCGCGGATTGCTGTTCGGCGTTGGTCACCGTCCAGATGCGGGCTGCCGGCAGCAACGGGCGAAGTCTGGCCACCGTTTGTTCGAGCATCGTTCCTTTGCCAACGATATTCAGCAGTTGCTTGGGAGTTTTTGTTCGGCTTCGCGGCCAAAAGCGCGTGCCGCGTCCGCCCGCCAGAATGACAGCATGCACGTGAAGGTTTTCGCTCGGCATCCGGATTACTCGAACAGAATGTCCGCTATCTTGCCTTCCGCAATTCCCAGCATGCGCAAATTGCCGCGCAACGCGTTCAAATCAGGCATGAATGTGCGAATCAGGGTGGTCTCGTCCTCCGGAATCAATTCATAGCTGTTCAAGGAAGCGGGCATGAACCAGCACTCTCCCGTCCCGTATTGAGCCTTGCCGCCATCCCAGCGCATGATGCCAGATCCGGAGAGAAATGCCAGAAGGTTAAAGGCATCCGTTTTTGGCCGCGCCGTAAAGAATTCTCCGATGCGCCATCTTTCCGTCGCAAAATATTTGCAAGCCATCAGCAGCGAAATCTCCATTTTTTGTGACGCCCACTGTAAAGGCCGTACCCGGTCGATTCTGGGTCCGCCAAATTGAATCACGTCCAGCGCTTTTTCGATATGCAATTGCCGCGGCCGGCCTTGCGCGTCAATACGGCCATAATCGTAAACACGGTACGTCAAGTCGCAATACTGTTGCACCTCAAATACAACCATTCCCGGGCCAATCGAATGGGGAACTCGCGCTGGAATAAAGTAGGTTTCCTTGGCTTCGGTTTGGTGCGCCTGAAACAGGTTCTCGAGCGACTTGGAATTGATCACGGCGGAAAATTCTTTTCTGGACACCCCGGATTTCAAGCCCAGCAACAGTTCAGCCCCGGGCTTTGCGGAGACGATATGCCACATCTCGGTTTTCCCGCGTCCGCCGGCAGCCGCTTCATGCAAGCGCGCGTATTCGTCGTCGGGATGTACCTGAATGGAAAGTTTGTCCGCGGGGAAAACAAATTTCAGCAGCAGCGGGAAATCCTGCATTTCCGCGCAGCGCGGCCCGCGCCACTCCTGCGGCATCTCGATCCATGCTTCTCGCAACGTTTTTGTGGCAAAAGGTCCGCTGGTTACCACGCACCGAACGTCGGTGAGCCAGGCTTCCCCGATTGGTTCTGCAAGTTCCGTTTTGTCGGGAAAAATCGGCGCGAGCGAACGTTCACCCCAAATCCTGGGATGAAATGTCGGCCCGATGCGAAATGGGACAGGTCTCACAAATTAAGCGGCAGCCTCTGCTCGCGAAAAGAACTTCTCCAGGCGCCGCAATCCTTCTTCAATCCGTTCGATTGACGTCGCATAGGAAAGCCGCAAGTAGCCCGGCGCTCCGAATGCGTCGCCGCCCACCAGCGCCACTCGCGCTCGTTCGAGCAGCAGCGCCGCCAGTTCAGTGGTGTCCTTGGCAACCGCGTGCGGCCCGTTCAAATGCGCAGAAACGTCAGGGAATGCGTAAAACGCGCCGCCCGGCTGTGCGCATTTGACGCCCGGAATCGCGTTCAGCCCGTCCACGATGCGCTTGCGCCGTTTCGCATATTCCGCCAGCATCAGAGGAACCGTACCCATCGTTCCGGTCATTGCCGCGAGCGCGGCGTGCTGCGCTATCGAAGTCGGATTCGAAGTGGACTGGCTCTGCAATTTAATCAGCGCCTGGATCAACTCTGCCGGCCCCAGCGTATATCCAATCCGCCAGCCGGTCATCGCAAACGTCTTCGAAACCGATCCGATAATGATTACGTTGCTTTTCGCGCCCGCCGCGCTGGCAATCGAATACGGTTTGTGCGGCTCGTAGGTAAAGTGCGAATAGCACTCATCGCCCATCAGCCACACATTATTTTTCCTGCACACCGCCAGAATCTTTTCGTACTCATCCGGCGGAGTTACACCGCCGCTAGGATTGCTCGGCGAATTTAAGATCAGCAAACGCGTCTTCGGCGTGAGCGCCTTTTCAATCGCTTCGGCGCGCACCGCGAATCCGTCCTGCACTTCCGTCTGCACATATACCGGCGTCGCGCCCGTGTACTTGATGATGTCCGGAAAACTCACCCAGTACGGCGCGGGAATCAGCACTTCGTCGCCGGCTTGCACCAGCACGCTGGCCACGTTAAAAATCGAGTGCTTTCCTCCCACGCTCACCACGCATTCTTTCGGTTCGTAGCCGGATTTCAGTTCGCGCTTGTGCCACGCGCAAATTGCTTCGCGTAGCGGCATGATCCCGCCCGTCGGCGTATATTTTGTCTTGTTGTCATGGATGGCCTGAATCGCCGCCTGCTTGATGTGATCCGGTGTTGCGAAGTCCGGTTCCCCCGGCCCAAAGTCGGCGATGTCCACGCCTTTTGCTTTCAGCTGTTCCGCCGCCGTAATCACCGCCGCCGTAGGCGATATCTGAATCCGGTTGATGCGATCTGTGAGCTTCACTTCATCTCCCCTTGGTCGTGATTCTTTGTCCGCGGCGACCTTCAGGTCGCCATCCTGCTCCGTCCCGAAAAACTCAATCAAGAAATCTTCGCACGCAACCGCTCTTCCACGATAGGCGGCACTAATCCGCCCAACGGCGCCCCCAGCTGCGCAATTTCCCGCACCAGCTTCGAACTCAAATAGCTGTAAGTAACTCCCGGCAGCATAAACACGGTTTCCAGCCGAGGCTCCAGTTTTCGGTTCATCAACGCCATCTGCAGTTCATACTCGTAATCGCTGACCGCCCGGATTCCGCGCAGAATCACTCCCGCGCCGCGTCGCCGCGCGTAGTCCACCAATAGTCCGTCGAATACGTCGATTTCCACACCGCTCCATTGTCTGGTCACTTCGCGCAGCATCTCCACGCGTTCCTTCACCGAAAACAGCGGCGTCTTTTCCGCATTTTGCAGTACCGACACGATCAGCTGATCGAACATTTTTTCGCCGCGCTCGATCAGATCGAGGTGGCCGTTCGTGACCGGATCAAACGAACCCGGATAGATAGCAATCGATGTTTTCATCGGCTGAGAAATTCTTCCCTAGTGTAACGCAGCCCAACCCGCCCTTGCGCCAGAATAAAAACCAGGGCAGCCAAATCCCCCCCCGACCGCATTGGCCGCCTCTCGCCGAGCTTGTATTTAACGGGGTCCCTTCACAAGATTCGACTATTGCGGGTCCGTCATTCCGAAGCGAGGGATCCGCCCTCCGCCCTCTGCAACCTCACCCGCCATTTTGCGCTTCGCATTCCGCCGCGAGTATGCCACTATCCCATTTCCGCTGCTACATAGCACATGGCGGAGCTTTACTTCACGGAGGCGTTTCCGATCATGCGTTCCACCCCTCTCGCGTTCGCGCTGCATCTTGTCGAATTCTCCGCAGCCTTGGTATTGGCTAGCTCCCTAAGCGCCCCCCAAACCGCCGCGCAGACGCAACTTCCGTTAAACCTCATGCCGCAACCCGCCAACATAAAAACAACCTCTGGTGCCCTTCGCATCGACGCGAACTTCACGATCGCATTCACAGGACACACCGAACCGCGCCTGGACCGCGCCCGCGAACGTTTCCTCACGCAACTTCATCGGCAAACCGCCATACCCTTCGCCAAGCCCAATGCCAGCGGTACGTCGCAAGCCACGCTGGTTGTCCACGCCGATCACGCCAGCAAAGAAGTACAAGAACTCGGTGAAGACGAGTCCTACACACTCGAAGTCACCCCTTCTGGCGCAAAGCTGAACGCGGCAAATCCGCTCGGCGTGCTCCGTGGTTTAGAAACCCTCCTCCAGCTGGTGGAAATAACGCCGAACGGTTTCGCCGCTCCGGCAGTAACCATTCAAGATCAGCCCCGTTTCGCCTGGCGCGGTCTGATGATTGACGTCAGCCGCCACTTCATCCCGCTCGACGTCCTGAAGCGCAATCTCGACGGCATGGAAGCCGTCAAGATGAACGTCTTCCACTGGCACCTTTCGGAGAATCAGGGCTTCCGCGTGGAAAGCAAAAAGTTTCCCAAATTGCAGGAATTAGGCTCCGACGGCTTCTATTACACGCAGGACGAAATTCGCGACTTCGTTTCCTACGCGCGCGACCGCGGCATCCGCGTGGTCCCCGAATTCGATATGCCCGGCCACAGCACTGCTTGGTTCGTTGGCTATCCCGAACTTGCCAGCGGTTCAGGTCCTTATTCGATCGAACGCAAATGGGGCATCTTCGATCCCGCGATGGATCCAACCAACGAAAATACTTACAAGTTCCTCGACGAGCTCATCGCGGAAATGACCGAGCTTTTCCCCGACAATTATTTCCACATCGGTGGAGACGAGGTGAATGGCAAAGAGTGGGACGCCAATCGGAAAATTCAAGAGTTTAAGGAATCGCACAATCTAAAATCGAACGACGAACTGCAGGCCTACTTCAGCCAGCGGGTGCAGAAAATTGTGACCAAACACGGCAAAGCCGTTGTCGGCTGGGACGAAGTCTTCATTCCCGGCGTCCCCAAAGACATCGTCATCCAGTCGTGGCGCGGTCAACAGTCACTGGCAACAGCGGCGCAACAGGGCTATCACGGCATTCGTTCCAACGGTTACTATATCGATCTCGGTTGGAGCGCCGCGCGCCACTACGCTGTCGATCCCACGAGCGGTCCGGCCGCCAGCCTTACCGACGACCAGAAAAAACTGATCCTCGGCGGCGAATCCTGCATGTGGTCGGAATACGTCGACCCGGAAAATATTGACTCGCGCATTTGGCCGCGCAATGCCGCCATCGCCGAGCGTCTCTGGTCTCCGCAGTCAGTTACCGATCCTGCTTCCATGTACGCGCGCCTCGGCGTCATCAGCGAGCAGCTGGAATGGCTCGGCCTGACCCACCGCACGTATTACCGCAAAATGTTGCAGCGCATTGCCGGGCCTGCAACCCCCGAAGAATTCGCGGCGCTTCGCACCCTCGCTGACATCGTGGAACCTGTGAAGGACTACACCCGCGAACAGACGGCGCCCGTCGAGCCGACCAGCCAGAACCCTCTCAACCGCGTTGTCGACGCCGTACCGCTTGAAAGCGACACAGGCCGCCATTTCTCGGAATTGGTGGACAAGTTCCTCGCCGGCTCGTGCCGCGACACCGCGCTCGCCAGCGAATTGCGCCAGAAGCTCGCGCGCTGGAGCCAGAACGACGCAGCATTCTCTTCACTGGCACAGAAATCCAGTCTTGCCAACGAAGTAACAGCGACCTCTCGCGATTTGTCCGCAGTAGGCACGGCTGGTCTGCGCGTACTGGATGCGATCGCCGCCGGCAAGCCGCTGGCCACCGACCAGCAGTCTCAATTGAGTTCCGTTCTTGCCCAAGCCGCCAAACCAAAAGCGCAACTCATCCTGATCCCAGTGGCTGCGCTAAACAAGCTACTGGCCGCTGCCTCTCAACCGAACGTCTGTGTCCCAAGACCTTAGCGCCAAGAATAATTTTCAAACCAGGGCCGTCATTCCGAGCGAAGCGAGGAATCGCTCGGCGATTGCTCCCTTCACGCTGGCGTTGGCATGGGAAGCGCCGTCCTGCGCCACAATCGCGACACACCGCGCTCGCCTATTTCACCGCCGCCGCATTGTGGCAGCTGCCCTCACCCGAATCGTGAAATCCCTCCTCGCCATTCACCGGAATAAATTCCCAGGTATACTTCTCCGGCGAGAGGGTCACCTTCAGCACGCCAAACGTATCCGCATTCCGCCGCTCGCTGTTCGGCGTAGCCAATCCCAATGGATCATGGCTCCGTCCACCTGTCCCCACAACAATTTCCCGAATTCCGCTCTTCGGATCCAAATGCCCGTCCGGGTCCTGCGGCGCGAATCTTTCGTAAGAGTGTTCATGCCCCACCAGCATCAAGTCCGCACGCGCCACGTACAAATCCCGCCAAAGATCCCGCAATTCCGGATGCACCGCATGGATCTTCAAAATCCCGCTGCTGAAAAGCGCGTGATGTCCGTACGCCACGATGCATGATTTGGCATGCCCTTCGAGGTCCTTCTTCAGCCATTTCTCCTGTTCCGAACCGGCTCCGCATCCGCCTACCCCCGGCGCATTGCAATTTGTGTTTAGCGCCACCACATGCCATTTCCCCAGGTCATAGCTGTAATATCCTTTGCCGTTCGGCCCGGCTCGTTCGCCCCAATATGTGAAATACGCCAACGCTCCTGGCGAGGCGTATTCGTGATTTCCCGGCGTCGGCCGAGTGCGATCTTTGAATTTTCCCCAGGTCGCGTCGTAGCACTTGCTGAATTCTTCCGTCGTTCCGCGATCGTAGGCTAGATCGCCCGCCGCAAACACTGTCCCCGGAATTTGCTCAATCAGCTTCGCCGTCGCCTCAGCTCCCGCCAGTGTCGAGCAGCCAGCGATATCGCCCGCTCCGACCAGTACATAGGTTTTTAGGTCGTTCTTTTCGGCCTTGCTTTCTTCTGTTTTGTGTTTTGTGCCGGCTGTTTGCTTCTGATGCATCTTCGCCGCGGTCGGCGATTCGGACTCAGCCGAAGTCGCCCTTCCAAGAATCAAAACCAACCCGCACGCGATCGCGCCCCTCATCCGCAAAGCGCCACGATCTCGCCAGCGATACGACAGCTCAGTTTTGTCTCTCATCTGCCCTCTTATCGGCCGGGGCAGAGTAGCACATCATACCGAGTGCGGCAGCCGAGCCGCCGCGCTCTCGTCTGAAAGGCGTAAAGCAAGAGCGGTTCACAATCGGCTCATATTCTGGCCTTCTTCGCTTGCATCTTTTTTCCGCAAGTAATTTACAAAGCGCGGAAGATGGCGTGTATCTTATTGAATACAAATGTCTTATATTCCTGCTCGACACCAAGCAGTTGTTGACTTTCGCGCAGAAATCTCATATATTTAATGCCGACTGAATCGGTCGCATATGCCCGTGGGGGGCGTACGCAAGGACTCGACGCGGATAGATGTTTAAGCTTTCCAAAAAAGCAGACTATGGCTTGATCGCGGTCAAGCACTTGGCAATGCACCGCAGCGAAAATCATGCTTGCAGCGCCAATGAAATCGCCGAGGAATATGGCATTTCGACTACACTCATGGCGAAAGTTTTGCAAAAGCTGGCCCGGAACTCGCTCGTCGCCGCCAAGCACGGTTCGACTGGGGGCTATCAGTTGGCAAAAGACCCGGATCACATCAGCGCTTTGGATGTGATCACCGCAATCGATGGCCCGGTGCTGATTACTTCTTGCGTGACGAGTCACGGAAATTGCGATGCGTCATCCAAGTGTTCAGTACGCGAGCCTTTGCGTCGCGTGAACGAAAGTGTAATGAACGTTTTGAGTACCGTCACCATCGCCCAGATGTGTGATGAACCGCACGAGCAGCAGACCCTCGTGGCTCTCAGGGCGTAGAGGTTGCAACAGGAGAAGAGGATTATGGCCGTAAAACTGCCCATTTATTTCGATAATCACGCCACCACTCAGGTTGACCCGCGCGTCGTGCAGGCGATGCTGCCTTATTTCACCGAGAAGTTTGGCAATGCCGCCAGCCGCAACCATCCCTTTGGCTGGGCCGGCGAAGAAGCCGTGGAAAATGCCCGTGCGCAGGTGGCTTCGCTGATTGGAGCGACGCCGAAAGAAATCATCTTCACCAGCGGCGCCACCGAAAGCGACAACCTGATGATCAAGGGTGTCGCTGAAATGTACCGCGAAAAGGGCAACCACATCATCACTCAGGCCATCGAGCACAAAGCTGTCCTCGACACTTGCAAGCGCCTGGAAAAAGACGGATTCGAGGTCACATACCTGCCGGTCGGCAAAGATGGCCGGGTGAATCCGGAAGATGTTCGTAAAGCCATCACGCCCAAGACGATTTTGATCACCATCATGTACGCGAACAACGAAATTGGCATCATCAATCCGATTCAAGAGATCGGCAAGATCGCTAAGGAGCACGGCATCTTTTTTGCCTCTGATGGTGTTCAGGCGGTCGGCAAGATTCCGGTGGACGTGCAGAAAGACAACATCGACCTGCTGGCCATCTCGGCACACAAAATTTACGGACCCAAAGGCGTCGGCGCTCTTTATGTTCGCCGCCGCAATCCTCGGGTTCAGCTGGCAGCCATCATTGATGGCGGCGGCCACGAACGCGGCATGCGTTCCGGCACCCTCAACGTGCCCGGCATCGTGGGTCTGGGCGCGGCCTGTGAAATTGCCCAGAAGGAAATGGCCGAAGAATCCGTTCGCCTGCGTAAGCTGCGCGACCGCCTCAAGGCCGGTCTCGAAGCCAAGCTGGACGAAGTCTTTATCAACGGTTCATTGGAGCACCGACTGCCAAACAACCTGAACATGAGCTTTGCCTATGTCGAAGGCGAATCGCTCTTGATGGGCATCAACGACATCGCGGTTTCCAGCGGTTCGGCTTGTACCTCCGCCACCCTTGAACCGAGCTATGTGCTTAAGGCTCTGGGAGTTGGCGAAGATCTGGCGCATACCTCGATCCGTTTCGGACTCGGTCGCTTCAATACGGAAGAAGAAGTGGACTACGTGACCGACAAGATGGTGACGGTCGTCACCAAGCTGCGCGAGCTTTCTCCCCTCTATGAAATGGCCAAAGAGGGCATTGATATTTCCAAGATGAACTGGCAGACCGCCTAGCCCAGTCACGCATCTAACTACGTGAAGACTGACTAAACTAGACGAAAGGGTAGGACAAGAAGCAATGGCAACCACCGTGAGTGAAGGAACAATTCGGGTACACCGCTCGATTGGCGGCACCGGGGCGGCATTCCGCGTCGCATTCGTGCCTTATGGCGAAGGTGATGACGCCAAGCCTGCGGGCGAGCGTTCGTTCCAGCAGCTTCAGGAAGTACGTGTGTTCCTGAAAGTGCTGGGCATTGGAGCGGACTACATCAAGGACGTGCTGCGCCAGTTGACCGCCGGGCGTTCGGCCTGGGTGCCCAACGTGTCGATTTCGGAAAAAGTTCTGCGTACTGCTGGCTTTGTCAGTATCGGCAATCTCGCGCGGAGCAATTAATCTTGTTGTGACGGCTGCTTTGTGGCCTGACAGCCACCGAGCGCCAGAGGAGAATGATTCATGGCTTATAGCGAAAAGGTTGTAGACCACTACAACAATCCCCGCAACGTCGGAAGTCTTCCCAAGGAGGACCCCAACGTCGGGACCGGCCTGGTAGGCGCCCCGGAATGCGGCGACGTGATGAAGCTGCAGATGCGCATCAATCCGGAGACGCAGGTCATCGAGGAAGCCCGCTTCAAGACGTTCGGTTGCGGCTCCGCGATCGCCAGCTCTTCGTTGGCCACCGAGTGGGTGAAGGGCAAGACTGTCGAAGAAGCGCTTTCCATCAAGAACACGGATATCGTCCGCGAGCTCGCGCTTCCCCCGGTCAAGATTCACTGTTCCGTGCTGGCCGAAGACGCCATCAAGGCCGCCATCGGCAACTGGAAGAACAAAAAGGGCATCCCGGTGGCCGCATCCGAAAAGTCCTCGCACTAGTGACCAGGGCGTTCGCCAGCAAGGTCCATAGGGCACGATATTCAGTGCCCGTTGTCTCTGTTGACTGGGGTGTCCCACCCAGCGATTTGCCGGGCGGGTCTTGGGTTTGCGGTAGGATTTAGAATACAACTTATGTCTACAGAAATCGCAGCACCAGCAACACCGACCATCAACGTTTCCGAGCGCGCAGCGAAAAAGATTCTCGCGCTCTTGGCGAAAGACGGCGTGTCTCCAGAACAAGGCGGCCTTCGCGTGGGTGTGCAAGGCGGCGGATGTTCCGGCCTGTCCTACGCTATGCGCCTGGACACCCAGGCTCGCGATCGCGACAAAATCTTTGCGGCCTTCGGCGCCCGCATCTTCGTCGATCCGAAGAGCCTGTTGTTCCTGAACGGTACCACTCTCGAGTACGAAGAAACGCTGATGCGCCAGGGCTTCGTGTTCGTAAATCCCAATGCCGCCAGAAGTTGCGGCTGCGGCAGCTCGTTCACGGCGTAAGGAGCACAGGATTCCTCTGTGCGGCTTGGTTGTTTGTTGTGCCGGGCTTCGGCCCCGGTTTCTAGAGTGTGTTCGGCTGGCGAGTCCGCCAGCCTTTTCGCTTTTAGCGAACCATAAGGGGATACTGACTGCCACGAAATGACTACCCCTTCGCACGCCGTGAGCGCCACGACCGACTACTTCGCCATCTTCAGTCTCCCGCGCAAGCTGTCACTAGATTTGGACTTGCTCGAACAGAAATTCCTGCAACTCAGCTGGAAACTGCATCCGGACAATTTTGTGAACGCCAGCGAACAGGAACGCGAACTCTCTCTCAAAAAAAGCAGCCAACTGAACGACGCCTACCGCGCGCTGCGCGATCCGCTGGCTCGCGTGGAATATCTTTTGGAAATCGAGGGCGAACGCAAAGAGGGCGAAAAAAGACAACAAGCACCGCCGGAACTGCTCCAAGAAGTTTTTGAGCTGAATGAATCACTCGACGAATTACGCGAAGCGAAAGAGTCCGGCTCGATTTGGATCGAATTGAAAGGCAAACTCGAATCCGCGGAGGATAATTTTCAGGAAAAACTGCAAGAAGTAGACGCGCAGCTTCAATCAGTGGCGAAACAGTGGGACGCCGCAGTGGACGCAAACGCCGACGCCACCACCCGTAAAAAAATATTCGCCCGCATGAACGATTTGCTGAATCGCCGCTCATACATCAGAAATCTCGTCGCAAACGTTGAGAAGGAACTGCAGCAATAACTACCGGAGTAATTTCGCTGATCGCCGGCCACTGAGGAAGCAGCACGAAAACACTTTCAGGGGTTTTGCACCAATGGGAAGAATCGTCGGAATCGATCTTGGCACCACCAACAGTCTTGTCGCGTATCTCGATCCGCGGACGAAACAGCCGAAATGTATTGCCGGCCCGCTCGGTTCGACTCTGTGTCCTTCGGTGGTAAGCCTCGATCCGGATGGAAACATTATTGTTGGCGAGCCGGCCCGCCGGCGTTTGCTCACCCAGCCGGAACGCACGATTTATTCCGTGAAACGTCTGATGGGCCGCGGCGTGAAGGACATTCAGGACGAATTGAAACTTTTTCCATTTCGCCTCGATCCGTCAAGCAGCAACGTGATTCGTGTGCGTCTGGGCGAAAAAGTGTTTACGCCGCCGGAAATTTCCGCCTTTATTTTGCGCGAACTGAAAAACTGGGCGGAAGCCTTCTTCGCTGAAACCGTCGCTCGCGCGGTCATCACCGTACCAGCCTATTTCAACGACGCGCAGCGCCAGGCTACCAAGGACGCGGGGAAAATCGCCGGACTTGAAGTTCTGCGCCTGGTGAACGAGCCAACCGCTGCGGCTCTTGCGTACGGCCTGCACGAAAAGCAACGCGGCAAAGTTGCGGTGTACGATCTGGGCGGCGGTACCTTCGACATTTCCGTTCTTAAATTAATTTCTACTGAAGAAGGCGACATCTATCAGGTGCTCTCCACCAACGGCGACACACACCTGGGCGGAGACGACATTGATAATTTGTTGCAGGCCGTCGTTCACGAAAAAATTCTACAGACCGCTGAAATCGACTTTTCTCCGCATGGCGAAATCGCGCAGGAACTGCGGAAAGCGCTGATCGCGGTCAAGCACGAGCTTTCGGAAAAGGAATCGGCGACGCTGAAATTCCCGCTGCCCGATGGGAAAGCATTCACGCAGGAATTTAGGCGCGGCGCTCTTGAAACGCTGATCCGGCCGGTGGTGGATCGCACCATGGGCCCGGTCAAGCTGGCGCTTGCCGATGCCAAGCTGAAGCCCGAGGAAATCGATGAAGTGGTTCTGGTGGGCGGAGCAACGCGGACTCCGCTGATCCGCCGTACAGTTCAAGAGTTTTTCGGACGCGCGCCACACATCGAACTGAATCCCGACGAGGTAGTGGCGCTTGGCGCCGCGGTGCAGGCCAACATTCTCGAACACGGCGTCAGCAACATGCTGTTGCTGGACGTCACGCCACTTTCCCTGGGAATCGAAACCTACGGCGGCGCGGTCGCAAAAATTATTTCACGCAACTCTCCCATTCCCGCGAGTGCGCAGGAGATGTATACCACGGGCGTAGACAATCAGACCGGCATTGATATTCATGTTTTGCAGGGCGAACGCGAACTGGCGAAAGATTGCCGCTCGCTTGCGCGGTTCACGCTGAAAGTTCCGCCAGCGCCTGCCGGTTTGCCGCGCATCGAGGTGAAATTCCTGATCGACGCCAACGGCATTCTGCAAGTTGCTGCAAAGGATGTGCGCACGGGCGGGCAGCATTCGATCGAGGTGCAGCCGAGCTATGGCATCAGCGATTCGGAAATCGAACGTATGCTGGAAGAATCCATCGAATACGCGGAGCAGGATTTTGCCGAACGCCAGTCCATTGAAGCGCGGACCGAAGCCGAAACAATTCTGGCCGCAACCGCGAAAGCGCTGGCTAATCCGCAATCCGCTTCGCTCAGTTCCGAAGAACGCGGCGAAATCGACGCTGCCGTCGCGGCAGTTCGCGAATCCATTTCCGGCAGCGATTACCGCCTGATGCGTAAAAAAATCGACGAATTGAACGAAGCGACGCAACATCTCGCTGAAGTCATGATGAACAGCGCGGTAAATTCCGTGCTGCAAGGCAAGAAGCTCGAGGATTTCTAGTCTCAGGTTTCATGAATTAGCGGTTTTGGCATTCTGATTCACACAGAAAAGTTTGAAATAGTTCAAGGCAACGCGGCGGCGTAAGATAGGTAAAGGGAGTAATTCATGGGTGGAAGTAATCCGTATATCGAAGAAGTAAAATACAAGCCGGCGACCAAGAAATTCAAGGTCACCTTTCTGCCCAGCGGCAAAACGCTGGAAGTGGATCCGCAGAACATTCCTTACGGGCACAATGGCTTGCCGGGAAGCATTCTGGATTTTTCCGAAGCGCTGAAGGCGGGACTGGACCACGCTTGCGGCGGCGTTTGCGCATGCTCGACCTGCCACGTCATCGTGAAAGAAGGTTTGGAATCCTGCAACGAAGCGACCGATGCCGAGCTTGACGAACTCGATGAAGCGCCGGGCATTACGCCGAAGTCGCGCCTGGGCTGCCAGACGGTGCCCGACGGTACCACTGACATCGTTGTCGAAATTCCCGGGTGGAACAAAAATTACGCCAAGGAATTAGATCATTAAGAAAAAGATCTGTGGTAAAAGTTTCTGAGGAGCCATCATGCCGGCAAGATTCGATTGGGATAATACCGAAGATATCGCCATTGCGCTGACCGACAAGTTTCCGAACGTCGATCCGTACACGGTCCGTTTCACCGACATGCACAAATGGATCACCGAACTCCCTGGGTTTTCCGGCGATGCCGCTAAATCCAACGAAGGAAAACTGGAAGCGATTCAAACCGCGTGGCATGAGGAATGGGCGGATCGTACGAAATCCTAGCGCGTCATTTTTCCTTCGAATTTGAGCAATGAATTTCTGCGCAAAGTGACGCATTGTGAATTTTTGAGTCGCTGTATCGGCGCCTGTCAGAATGACGACGTGAACCCTTTACTGGGGATAAGTTCTGCGCAGATAGTCGGCGGTAGAGTCGTCCAGGCTGGAGTAGTTGGTTCGCAATGCCTGCAGCAGCGCATTTTCGTCCGACGTTTCGGTGCGTTCGGCATCGAGCAGTCGATCCAGGCCATCGCTGCCGGAATCGGCTTCGATCGCTTCCACCACCGCCAGGGCCCAAGCGTACGCGTAGCGCGCTTGTCCGCTGGACAACACCATCCACGGTCCATCGAGATAGCGTAACGGTCTTCCTTTTCCATCCTGATAGAACGCCACCAGCTGCGCTGCGTCCGCGCCGGTACGGCGGCCTTCCATCCATTGCGCGACGCCTTCCTGCAGCCACGTCGGGCAGCGTCCACTGGTTTTTTGAAACACAAAGCTGTGCGTCAATTCATGTTTCAAAATTCGCGCCAGCAGATCGGAAACGGTTTCCAGTCCTTGCACCGGAACGCGAATTCGCCCATCGTTCAAACCACCCGCCCAACCCGGCACTCTGGTAACATCGAAAAACGACTCTTGGGTATAGAGAATCACGCCGATTTGTTCCGGCGGCGTGTAGTGCAATTCGGATTTCAGAACCTGAAATTGATCTTCGAGCGTGTGAATCACTTCAGAGGCCAGCTGGCGGCTGGCGCCTCCGTGATAGCGCAAGACGAAGTGGCTCGATTCGCCTTCGCGGAAATCGTCTTCCGCGTTTTTGTCGCGTTTGGCTTTTTCCAGCAGCGCGGCGATACTTTGACTTGGACGAATTTTTTGCGCAGTCTGCAAGTCCTCGATGGCCGCGTCGAGCTGGTTCATGCGGTAGTGGGCGTAGCCGGACCACGCCGCGAGATTGGCCGACTGCGGAGAAACTTTTCTGGCTTTCTCGATCAATTCCAGCGCGGTGCTGTATTCGCTCTTCATCATCTGCGCGTAGATGCGTCCATCGAGGCTGGCCAGCAGCAGATCGCGCTGACGGCCAGAGAAAGGTTCCATGGCTTCGAAATGCTCGAGCGCCTTGTCCGGTTCGTGTTGCTCAAGTTCGAACTCGCCTGCGGCGAGGTGAGCCAATGCTGCGCGGGTCACGGCAGTTGGTCCGCCACGCGAAGCTTCTGCCTCCAGCGTCGCGATCAAACCGGAATCGATCACGCCTTCCTTGACGACTTCATTTTTCATTGCCGCGTAGCCGTTGGCGGTCGGCGTCGCTGGACGCTCGAGCGGAATCTCCCCGGCGGGGCCATGCGCTGATTCAGAAATCGCGCTGCTGCTATGCCTTCCGGCAAGCGGCGGAGCCGCACCCGCCACGCGCTCCAGGCTTCTGCAATCGACAAAGCCGATGCGGTTTGCCTGGAAGGATGGGCGGACGCCGCACCAGCTTTTTCCGCCCTGGTCCATGCGCAAATCGACATAAACGGTGATGCCTTTTTTGAGTGTGGAAACCTGATCGCTGGAGGTGTCCATTTCCAGAAATACGGTGACCGTGTCCGCCTTCACTGTCGCGTCGGTCGCCGCGGTGGGCATTTGCGAGTGCTGGCCAGGTGTGCGGGAGGGGAAGCAGAGCAGGGTCAGTACCAACAGGAAAAATACGGCTCGTTTTATGATTAACGCCTGCGGCAAATATGACTCCGCTACTGAAATGGATTAGCAGAAAGTACGACGGCGGCGGGTTTCCGTCAAGCCACCGCGCGGCGGCGCTCCGCGTAAACCGCACGGCGATTCAAATCGCGACAGAATGGCGGATTTTCCGCGTTTCCCTTATGATTGTGAAAGTCGTTTTCGCTCCATGCCGCTATGGTGCAACGGTTAGCACGTAGCCCTTTCAAGGCCCTCCCGGCTATTCCAAACACACGACTACTAAATAAATCAATGATTTACCAATGGGTTGCAACGCCACCAAACGCTGTGCAAAGGACCGTTTGGGTGCAATCTGAGTGCAATTTCGGGGTTCTTGGTAAAATTGGCTCCATGAAGAGAGCCCGCGCCCATCATTAACCTTGCGATCTTCTATTTGAATGGCTTCACAGCTGCGAACGATCCGGCCCAGGCGACCTGCTCAATGGAGGGGCCAGATTCGTTTAACACGCCGACGATTCGGCTTGGCCGAACTTGTATGCTTCGATCACTGCGCCGACGCCCACGTGATCGATACTACTATCCGAAACTTCTTCGATGCGCACCACTCTAGCTCGCCCGCTGATAAATGCGTGGGTGGCTTCTTCCCAGGGAGGCATGATCGAAAATCCGATTTTCATCCCTACAATCAGCCCCTGACCGATCCTGAAGTAAAAGCCGTGAGTCGAAATATCGCATGTCCTTCCAAAGATTGGTTCGGAGTCGTTGGACTCGTCGAGCCTGATTTCGATCTGAAGGGCTAATTTGTAACGACGACTTGCCCGAAGTTCTTTCAATTTACTACGCCCTATTTTCCCCTTTCCGCTGCGAGTCGCGCGGGCGCGTCGATCCGACATGCTCGCTTCGGGCGTTTATTCCGACTCCGAGAGTCTTCAGTTCACAGTAAAGACGGATTCTGGCTCCGGCTTCGGGCTGCCCAATAGTCTATGGCAGGAAATCCGACCGAAGGTGCGCCGATCACGCCCCGCATAATAATCTCCGACCAGGCAGCCGTCGTTAGAGAATCTCAACATCGCAGTGCCGTAGTGCATGTGCATCGTTCTGATCGCGTCTGCTAGCGGCTGATTCTGATACTGGTAGATTAACGCGACGCCTTCCGGATCCTCGACTTGAATCATCGCCGCAGAACTGCGTGACATTGATGTGGCAGTCGTGAGGAATACCGTGATTTGCGTCCAACTCTGGAAGATATTGATCATTAGGTCGTGGCGTTTCACGTGGCCGTCAAAAGAGGAGATGAGATAACCACGCCAGCGTCCTGCGAGATTCGGGATTCTAACTAGCCCCAATTTGGACACGAGGCTGTTCCGCCAGAGGTACCTGTCGAAAAGGGTGTAGAGGACGCCGTAGAAGGCCAAGCTGGAGGGTGCATCCAGCCACCACGGCACGGAGAGGCGAATCGCCATGAGAGCTTTGGACGACAGCCACGCCAGAAAAATCGCGAGGCACGCCAACAAGAGAGGAACAACTCTCCGTTCGTCAGAGTCTGTACTGTAACCGTGCATCCTTCACCTGCTCGACTCCTCGGAGTCGAACAGCCCTTGAGCGGGCCTGCTGGGGTGCGACCCTCCACGCCACGTTGCTGCTGGGAGGCACTAGGGAGAAGAACTAACTTGTCAGTGTCGTGGCTTCCTGAGAACGAAATCCGTTGGTACGCTAGGAGCAAGCAACTGCTGGACGATGGCACCTCTTACAACTCTTAGAATGCTAATTCTCAAAGAAAGGTTGGACGGCGAACCTCGCATCGTCGCGTGCTTACCTATCGTTTCCGCCAAGCTGCGCGGACTGTAAAGCGTGATTGGCGTGCCGTCGCTGAAGCTACACCCTCTTGCTTGCTCGCTTGCCACAATGCTCGCGAGGCCGGACTGGTACGAAGAACTTAAGCGGAGGGCAGCGTAAAAAGTTCGCGGACGAATTTTTTGATCCCGTGTACATTGGCAAAGTCGCAGAGAAGAATTAGGTCATGCCTTTGGATACAATGCTTTCGAAACTCCGCGTAGCAGGTGACGGACCGAAGTGCCCA
>Ga0210406_10002920_pt1 | contig 19076 bp, 21 predicted proteins | sample IncBWC30MmetaG_FD_155454 | JGI IMG/M metagenome (GOLD analysis project Ga0210406, IMG submission 155454) | Forest soil microbial communities from Barre Woods Harvard Forest LTER site, Petersham, Massachusetts, United States - Inc-BW-C-30-M | ecosystem: Environmental > Terrestrial > Soil >... | reverse complement strand
TGGCGGCGAGCCCAAGCGCCAGCCCATAGAGCGCTGTACGCAGGCCGTCGCCCAGCATCAGGCGCAGAACCTCCTCGCGTTGCGCACCGAGCGCCATGCGAACGCCGATCTCTGCGGTGCGCCGCGCCGTCAGGTAAGAAAGGACTCCGTACCACCCTACCGGTATGACAATCACTGGGGGATCGTCATACCGCCTACTCGTAATCGGACTTATTCGAACGATACGAGGGATTGATCGAGAGCACGGACCGAAAGCATGACACGGTTCGGAACGCCGACTTTCTGCAACAGTTTGGCAACGTGGGCCTTAACGGTACGTTCTACAATCCCCAAGGGAAAAGCGATCTCCTTATTCGACTTGCCTCGAACCAACATTTCCAACACTTGCTTTTCGCGTATGGTGAAGTGTTTGCGGCCCATTTGTTTTTGCCGGTCTTTGCTGGAACGGTCTATGAACAGCGCCAGCACCTGGCGCGAGGCCCAAATCAGGCCCTGACCCACGGTGCGAACGGCATTTACAAACTCTGCTGCCGCTGCTGCTTCATCAACGTATCCCTTTGCACCGTGCGCAAGCGCGTCAACAATGGCATCGTTGTCCTTTCCCGACGCGACAACAATAACGCGCAGGTCAGGTCGAATAACATTTAGATGTTGCATAACCTCAGTAGAATTCTGGCAGTGGCCTTTTCCTAGCAGTACCACGTCGACACTGGAGGCAGCGTCGATTTCAGACAGCGGCAAAGACGCTAATTGAAGATCCTCATAGGAATCGAGTAGTGCCTGGAATCGTGCGAATCGCAACGGATCGCTGTCCACCACACCAACAAAAATGCGCCGCTTGGAGAAATCACTTTTCTTCATGGAACGCTTTCGCCTGCTGGAAGGAGGTCGCAAATCAATCCCACGCGCCCCGAGCGGGAGCGCATAGATCGTACCTGAGCCTGGAACAGGAATTCTCGCGCTAATGTTGTTGCAATGTTGGAGAATGCCGCCCGCGCAATCCAGGGAGCACTATGCGGAGTGGTCCGTGAAAGCTTCCACTGGATTGACAGCACGCTTGTGGCCATATAGCAGAGTGAAGAGTTTCCTTTGATTGTGCTGCTCCGCGTGCTGTCCGACGCCATCACCAGAGTAAGTGACGTCTCCCTGAGTATTTCAATCGTGAACTTTTTTCTCTCCAAGGATTCTTTTGACACGGAACTTTTGACCCCAAATATGAAAAGGGCCCGAACAGCGGGTGGCGCCTGCCCTAGAGTTATGCAAATTGGAATTCGAAGAAGCTCGCCTCCAAACCAGAGCGCACCCGGCGGTCTTGAGCTATCAGCCACGGGTGAGGGCGGCTGCATCCTTCCCGCCGTTGGTTTTCCCGCGTCTCGATTGATTGGCGCCTCGCTTCTTTGCCATCTTTTCAGCAAGGAATCGCTCAGCTTAGGTTCTATAAGATCCGCAGCAAGCCTGGTCCCGCCGCCTCATCAGTCAGAACGACCATGCCAATGAGCCCAGACTGAGCAATCTTGACCAGACTTACCCTGATGCACAAGCCGTATCATCTGAATAACGGAACGGAGTTGTAGTCGCCGAATATCCCGAGGAGTAGAAGGGAAACCCACCGTCGTATCGGCCGCATTCAGCGGCCTTTCTGTTCGAACCGAATTCCCCTGATGGCGGAAGATAGGAAGTGAAGTCGTGAAACGTATTCTGAAAATTGGCGCGATTGCTGCTGCGCTTCTCTTTGTGATCCTGATCGCACTACCGTTTCTAATCAATGTGAACAGTTTCCGTCCGAAGATCGAGTCCGAGATGACGACTGCGCTGGGACGACAAGTGACGGTGGGCAATCTGAGCCTATCCATTCTTTCCGGCAGCGTCGTGGCTCACGACATAGCCGTCGCGGACGATCCGTCTTTCAGCAAGGCTCCTTTCATTACGGCGAAGTCGCTCAAGGTTGGCGTCGAACTGATCCCGCTGGTCTTCTCGAAGCAGTTGAACATGACGGAAATCAAGCTGGAGCAGCCCCAGATCACGCTGCTAAAAGCAAGTAGCGGGAAATGGAATTTCTCGAGTATCGGCGGGGCTTCCGACCAGAAGTCGCCGGACGACGCGAAATCCGGCGGAAGCTTCGCGGTGGCGAAACTGAATGTGAGCAACGGCAAGTTGATTGTCGGAAAAGCGAATTCTTCAGCCAAACCGCAGGTCTACAACGAAGTGGCCCTCAACGTAAAGAATTTCTCCTTTACTTCCCAGTTCCAGTTCAAACTCACGGCTCAATTGCCGGGTGGAGGGAACGTAAATATCTTGGGGAAGGCTGGACCTATCAGTGCTGGGGATGCCGCCAAGACCCCGTTTGAAACCGCGGTGAAGGTAAATAACATGGATATTGCAGCCTCAGGATTTATCGATCCCGCGAGCGGCCTTGGAGGGATGGCTAGTCTGGACGGAACACTCAACTCAGATGGCAGTCATGCGAAGGCGGTCGGTACATTGACCGGCACGAAACTTAAGCTTTCGGCGAAAGGTACGGCGGCTCCAAGAACGGTGATCTTCAAACACACGGTTGAGGTCGACCTCGCCAAGCAGATCGGAACCCTGACGCAAGGAGATGTTGCGGTCGGAAAAGCGGTGGCGCATCTGACCGGAAGTTTCCAGACGAAAGGCGACACGCAGTTCGTCAGCATGAAGCTGGATGCGTCCGAGATGCCGGTAGATGAATTGGCCCCGATGCTGCCTTCGCTGGGCGTGGTGCTCCCCTCGGGCTCGCAACTCCAAGGCGGCACCCTGTCGGCGACATTGGGCGTCGCCGGAGCGCTGGACAAGTTAGTGATCACGGGACCGGTACGGCTGGCCAACACTAAGCTGGCCGGATTCGATCTGGGATCGCAATTGGGGGCACTGTCGGCGTTCGCCGGCAAATCCGCTTCCAATCGGGACACGTCGATCCAGAATGCGAGCCTCAGCGCGCATGTGGCACCCGAGGGCACGGAGGCGGACAACATTAACCTGACAGTTCCGGCGATCGGCATCGTTACCGGAGCGGGGACGGTGAGCCCGGCGGGAGCGCTGAACTTCAAGATGCTGGCCGATCTCAAAGGTGGTGCTATGGGAGGACTAACGCAAGTAGCCTCGCTAGGCAGCGGCAAGAGCGGCATTCCTTTTGCCGTCGAGGGAACCACTTCGAGTCCGCACGTCATTCCAGACATGACACGAGTCGCAAGCGGCGTCGCTAAGGGCGCGTTGGGGGAAGTGACGAGCGCGAAGAAGGTTCTGAACGGAAGCCCGCAGAATACAATCGGCGGCCTCCTCGGAAAGAAGCAGAAGTAGAAGTAAAGATCTGACGTGCGCGATTATAGATAGGTACGCTCTCACGAGCACGCTCTTTCCGGTGCTCGTCCTCGCGCGAATCAGGCCGTGATTGATCTTTTGCGGATTTCTATGATTTGGCCATCCCGAACCGCCGTGTAGGATAGGGCAGCAACGGTAGAATCTGTGCACAGTGGACGGTGCATCCTAGTTTAGTTAGAGCTAGGGCCTGGGAGCCGACCGGCGAACTTCGCCAATCCCCATGCCGATCCGCAAGGACATGTTCGATGGCCGCTCGAACCTGGGCGCCCGAGTCCGCTGTGTGCTGCCTCTGCCCTGAAACTGCCATGGGGCAAGAAACGACCACGAAGCAAAGAGCGCTGCCAACCTTTGCCTTTCGTTTTTTTTCGCTTTTGTCTGAGGAAAAGATCCCGCAGGACATACAGCGAGCACTGATGAGTTCTAGTGCGGGGGCGTAGCAGTCGGCGGATCGCTCTCGAGAGTTCAAGGATCACAGGCGACAAGCGGATGCCTGGATCGGCTGCGACCGAGGAATGGGTACAAACCCTTGCCGAGAGACACTGCCACGGCGGAAATACATAGGTCGGCTCAATAGCGTACAAAATCGTTCATGGGATTCATTGAGCTACAAAAAAGAAGGCACCCGTCGCTGCGCTTCGTCAAGCTGCCTCGTCACGGATGGGCTTTCGCATTACAACTGTGCTTGAGACTGCCTCTCATTCCACAGCGTGCCGATCGGGAATTCGTTGAAACCATTCGGAATCAGTCGTTGATTCGCAAACCGGTGGTTGCCGGTTCCCGTGCCTACCAGATAACTCACACCTCGGTGACGAATGAGCGCGCGAACAATCTATGCGCTCTTTGCCAGGAGGACAGTTTCAGCGTCCGTGTAAGCGCCGATTTGCTTTAACATTTCCAACTGATCCCAGTTATCCCATCCTTCAACGATTTGTCCCTTCTCAATGCGGGCGATACTGATCCCGGTACTCCGAACTGGTTTGCCCGTGGCAGGGATACCCAGACTATCGCCAAGGTGTTTCATCGTTGCTGACCAGCGCACGACAACTTTATCTCCGACACCAAATATGTCTTCGATTTCTACTTTGATATCCGGAAATGCGCCTCGGATGTGTTCCACAAAGCGGGCGAATTCCGTGGGCCCATGAATTTCGTCTTGGCCTCCGGATTGTCCCCTTGCCACGACATCGGGGGAGAGCAACTCGTAGATGGTTTGACTTTTATTCTCATTCCACACTTCTTGAAACCAGCGCCGCATCAGCTCGACGTTCCCTTCGACGGGCATAGAATGTGCCTCCTTCGTAGACTCTGAGTACGTTGCGGGCAACACGTTATTCCAACCTCATCGAGCCTGCAAGCGCAGATTTCTGATTTTTAGAATCAACAGTTTACAGCTCGAACGTCGCAATGTTCAGTCCGCGCGAGCAGTCAAAACCTCAAGCCGACGGCGCTGCTGAGAAATCGAGCCAGAGGAGACATTTTGCGACAGGCCTCGGCGAAGGTCCTCATAAACCTCGGACGACAAATCTGTTTGTCGGTGAATTCTACACTCGTACCGAGATCGCGAAGCTTGAGATCCTCCACAAATTCGTGATCGCAAGGAAAGCCTCGGGGCGGACGGGAGAGCTTGCCGGCATCGTCCCAGTTAAGAAGTTTGCGGACAGTCCGCCATTCCTGGGGACGTGACACGATCGCGCTACGAACTTTCAATAATGTGGGTGGCTCCGGATGCCACAGGCCGGACGCAGCAAAGCAAGCACCGGGCTCGAGGTGCAAGTAAAAGCCCGGAGAGTGAACATCTTTCCCTCCATGAGAAAAACGCATCGCGATGTGCGTTTTGTAGGGACGTTTGTCCGCAGAGAAGCGGATGTCGCGGTAGATGCGAAATAGGGATCCGCGCGTGGGCCGGGGATCGGCTAGAAGATGTGGCGTGATTTCGTATAAGGGAGAGGCGAAGTCGGTGATGAAACGCAACGCAGGCTGCTGAACGCAGGTTTCATATTCGCTCCTGTGCGCCTGAAACCATTCACGATCGTTGTTGCGCTTGAGCCGGACAAGAAAACGGAAAAGATCTGGAGTAAAGTAAGCTGGCATGAGAATCAAAGGTACGGGTCGAACGCGCGAAAAGTAAAGTCCGATGCTAAGTGCGAGATTTGCGGTGTTCGCACGTGGCAGTGTTCAGGCAGGAATCGGCAAGTCGGAGGCGCTCGACCAGTTTGCCGCCGAGGATGTGCGATTCAATGATCTCCTCGACATCTGCTTCCGTAACGTGTCCGTACCAGACTGCGTCCGGGTAGACCACGACGTTCGGACCATGCTCGCACTGATCGAGGCAGCCCGATTGATTGGCGCGGACTTTTCCTTTCAGGCCGCGTTCCGCCAGCTTCTGCTTGAATAGTTTCTGGAGCGTTGCCTGCCCGCGGGGATCGCAGCATCCGCGTGGATGGCCCGCAGGGCGCTGGTTTCCGCAGACGAAAATGTGTTTCTCAAACCTTGGCATCAGGCTATCGCTGGGGTACGAATTTCATCGGGCAGGCCGATCTCCGCGTCCCAAATTCCATCGAAGTCGACGAAATACCCTTGCACCTCGATGCCAGGAATCGCCGCCCGCAGGTTGGTGGCGGCGCGTTGCAATTCTCGTTCGTGATGGATGGCTTCGGCCGCCGCGTCTCCGCCAAATCCTGCAGTAAGCCCGCCGTAGGCGCCGCAATCGGAATGCAGCGTCAGGATCACGCGCCGCGTGCCGTGCAATCGCATGGACTTTCTGATCTGCTCCAGGACGAACTCGCGGTCAGTCTCATGTTCCGGAGAGGCCATGCATTTGGCGCCTCCGGCGATCTTGATCGGATCGGAAGAATTGAGGCCAATGCGCTTCAGGAACTTGCGAAATCCCAGTTCAAAGCGATTGTCGAAGCACCACAGGATGGCGGCGTCGCAATGATATTTTTCACGCGGAGCGTCGAAGTGGAATACTTTTTTCATGCAGGCCGCGACGAATGAAACAGTGATCTGCTGTCATCTTACCTGAGAAAGCCCGGGCTCGAGTCCCGGACTATGCCAGTGTGCGGTTTGAACGCCAGATTCGTATCACGGCATGCTTTCCGGCATGCGGTAAAAACACACAACGCACGCCGGCTTTAGCCGCTGCACTGCCCCGGGCAGTCGCCCGCCCCGCGTCCCGCCCCATTTGTCGGCATTGCGGAAGCGATCCCCAGATACGAATCGTTCCTTCGAACTGCAACGACTAGTGCGCCCCTGTGCGCCCTTGTGCGCCCTTGGGTGCGTTGCTATTCGCCATGGGGACACGATAAGATAATTCGTACACGTCTTCTCGGCTTTTATCCCAGCAATTTGTGGCAGATGTCCTTGCGGGCAAAGAGTGTGCGACCCCGGGCGCAGCGCGGATATCTGCCTGCTTGAAATTTTCCTTACGGAGTTGGAAGTGAAAAAAGGTAAGACTGCGGTGATCGTGGGCGCCCAGTGGGGCGACGAGGGCAAAGGGAAGATCGTCGACGTTTTGTCGGAGAACTTCACGGTTGTGGCGCGCTACGCTGGCGGACACAATGCCGGACACACCGTCATCATCAGCGGTAAGAAGTTCGTCCTTCAGTTGGTTCCCTGCGGCGTGCTGCGGGCCGGCTGCCGCAGCGTGATTGGCAATGGGGTGGTCCTCGATCCGATCGCCTTTCTCAAAGAGGCTGGCGCCCTGCGCGAGGCCGGAGTGCAGATCGACGGGCATCTTTTTGTTTCCAACCGCGCCCATGTGATTCTGCCCTACCATCGCATGATCGAATTGGCGGCGGAGAACGCGCCGGGACGCGTCAAGATCGGCACGACGTCCCGCGGCATCGGTCCGGCGTACGAAGACAAGATGGGCCGCCGTGGCTTGCGCGTAGCCGATCTGCTGGATCTACAACTGCTCAAGAAACACATCGAGAATGCGGTGCGCGAGAAGAATATGATTGCCCACGCACTGTTTAATACCGAACCACTCGACGCCGACAAGATGTACACGGAATATGCGCATGCGGCCGAGAAGATTGAGCCTTTCGTCTGTGACACTGCCGTTCTGCTGAACCAGGCTCTGAACGCTGGTGAGTCGATTCTGTTTGAAGGCGCGCAGGGCACAATGCTCGATATTGATCACGGGACTTATCCGTTTGTGACATCGTCAAGCGCGACGTCTGGTGGTGCGGTCATTGGCACGGGCGTTGCGCCCAATGCCATCAATTCTGTTATTGGAATTACCAAGGCTTACTGCACCCGCGTCGGCGAGGGACCGTTTCCCAGTGAAGACAAAGGCGACGACGGGGATAAACTGCGGAAGCGCGGTAACGAATACGGTGCGGTCACCGGCCGTCCCCGGCGCACGGGATGGCTCGATCTGCCTCTGTTGCGTTACTCGGGCATGATCAATGGCACGTCATGGCTCGTGGTGACCAAGCTTGACGTGCTCGATGAACTGGACGAAATTCCAGTCTGCATTGCTTACAAAATCGACGGGAAAAATACCTCCGACGCGCCGGCGCAAGCCTGCGGCTACGACAAGATCGAGTGCGTTTATAAAAAGCTGCCGGGGTGGCGGACTTCGACGGAGGGCATCACCGACTACGACAAGTTGCCCCAGGCTGCGCGCGAGTACTTGGCTTTCGTGGAGAAGGAAGCCGGAGCAAAGGTTGGCATGATCTCCACCGGTCCGGACCGGAACCATACGATCTTTATCGATGACTTCGTTTCCGAGTTGAAGATGGCTGCAAAAAAAGCCTAGAATTGCCTGCCCCGGATCAGCTAGCGGGGAAGGAGCGAACGATGGTGGTATTGGCAGTGACGTGGATGGCGAAAGTGGGGCATGAAGCCGAAGTCGCCGCGCTTTTTGAGAAGTTGACCGAACAGTCCCGCAAAGAGCCGGGTTGTGCCATGTACCAGGTGCATCGGCACAAAACCGAACCCCGCCGTTTCTTCATCTACGAGCAGTACAAGGACGATGCTGCACTCGAGGCCCACCGCGCCGCCGCGCACTTCCTGCAACACGCGAAGAAAGAGTTGCCAAGGGTTGCAGACCGGGTAGAAGGCCATCTGTTCGAGCCGCTGGGATAGGTGGCGTGGCGCGAGGGCCCTCGCCCGCGTTTCGCCGGCTTTCACTTCACCTTGTCGATCATCAGTTCGCCGCCCGACGCGTAACTCTCCTTCGAGACCTCGTTGAAGGCCACGATGATCGCTTCCCGCCGCGCCCCAGCTTCTTCGACCAGAGCGTCCGTGATCCGCTTGGCGATCTTGCGCTTCTGATCTGCGGTACGGCCGTGCAGCAACGTGATTTGAACAACGGGCATAAAGAAAGTCTCAGTCGTCAGCGTTCTCAGCAGGTCATTCTCAACCACGTTAAGACTGAGAACTATTTCGCTAATTCGTATCCCGCAAAAAAGAAGCTCAGCTCAAACCGCGCCGTATCTTCCGCGTCCGAACCATGAATCGCGTTGTGCTCGATGTTGGTCGCCCACTTTTTGCGGATCGTCCCTTCCTCGGCCTGTGCCGGATTGGTGGCGCCCATCAGTTTGCGCAAATCGGCGATGGCATTTTCCTTTTCCAGCGCCAGCACCACGATCGGTCCGCTCGACATAAAGTCGGTCAGCGGGTTGAAGAATGGACGAGCGGCATGCACCGCATAAAATTGCTCGGCCTGATGCTTTGAGATTTCCAGCATTTTCATGGCAAGAATGCGGAAGCCATTTTTCTCGAACTGCTCAATGATGTCGCCGACCGCGTTCTTGCGGACCGCGTCGGGCTTAACGATGGTGAATGTGCGTTGCAGAGTTTTCATAGGTTCGGTCGGTAGTCCTTGGTCTTTATCGTCGCAAGTCAAAACAAAACTTGGCATCACAATTTAAGAGTTGTGATTCCACGAAAATCTGTCATTCCGAGCACAACGAGGAATCTGCTTTGTGTTTCCTCTCGAGCTAAACGTTCACTCCCAGCGCCGCCGCCAGCGTCTCGCCGATCGCGGCCGGGGATTTCGCCACTCGAATCCCGCAAGCCTCCAGCACTTTCATCTTTTCGGCCGCCGTGCCCTTGCCACCGGAAATGATCGCTCCCGCGTGCCCCATGCGGCGTCCTGGAGGCGCGGTCTGCCCGGCTATGAATCCGACCACCGGCTTCTTCATGTGGGTCTTCACGAACTCCGCCGCGGTCTCCTCAGCATTGCCGCCGATCTCGCCAATCATGATCACCGCTTCGGTCTCAGGATCACGATTGAACAGGTCCAGAGCGTCCACGAAGGTCGTCCCAATAATCGGATCGCCGCCAATTCCGATGGCCGTCGATTGTCCAATACCGCGCTGGGTCAACTGATGCACCGCTTCGTAGGTCAACGTGCCGGAGCGCGACACGATGCCAATCGATCCTTCTTTATGGATCGAAGCTGGCATGATGCCGATCTTGCATTTGCCCGGCGAGATGATCCCCGGGCAGTTCGGCCCGATCAGGCGCGACCGGCGGTTCTGCAGAAATTCCCACGCCTTCACCATGTCGAGAGTGGGGATCCCCTCGGTGATGCAGACAATCAGGTCGAGTTCGGCGTCGGCCGCCTCCATGATGGCGTCGGCGGCGAATGGCGGCGGCACAAAAATAACCGTTGCGTTCGCGCCCGTCTTGTCGGCAGCCTCGCGTACCGTGTTGAAGATGGGCCAGCCCTCGTGTGTAGTTCCACCTTTACCGGGCGTCACGCCACCAACGATTTGCGTTCCGTACGCCGCGCTGGCTTTCGCGTGAAATGTACCTTCACGACCCGTCAGTCCCTGCACGATGACCCGCGTCTTCTTGTTTACTAAAATTGCCATAAAAATAATCCTCGCTTCTACACTTCGATCTTCAGCGCCATTCCGTTACGCCGGCAGTGCCTCTGGCCGCAGCGACAACCTTGTCGGCCGCGTCCTTCATGGTGTCGGTGACGACGAAGTTATATCCCGAGTTCGTCAGGATTTTCTTCCCTTCGTCGACGTTAGTGCCCTCCAACCGCAACACGATCGGCAACTTGATGTTGGTCTTGCGCGCCGCTTCGACCACGCCGGTGGCCAGCGTGTCGACGCGCAGGATTCCACCGAAAATGTTGATCAGCACCGCTTTCACGTTCTTGTCGCTCAGCAGGATCTCGAAAGCGTGCGCGACCTGCTCGGAAGTGGCGCCTCCGCCGACGTCGAGAAAGTTCGCCGGCATTCCGCCCGCGTGCTTGATGATGTCCATGGTCGCCATCGCCAGTCCCGCGCCGTTGACCATGCAACCCACGTTGCCATCGAGTTTGATGTAGTTGAGGCTGTATTTCGACGCCTCCACTTCCAGCGGATCTTCTTCGGTAATGTCCCGCAGTTCCCGCAAGTCGGCGTGACGGAACAGCGCGTTATCGTCGAAGGTAATCTTGGCGTCGAGCGCGAACAGGCGTCCGTCTGTCGTTGTAATAAAAGGATTGATCTCGAGCAAGGAGGCATCCGTGTCGAGAAAGGCTTTGTAGAGACTCGACAGGAACTGCACAGCGGGATTGATCTGCTTCGCGCTGAGCCCGAGTTGGAAAGCAATCTTCCTTGCCTGGAACGCCTCCAGGCCCATGCCGGGATCGATGTGCTGCTTCAGAATCGCGTCCGGATTTTCCGCCGCGACCTGCTCGATTTCCATTCCGCCCGCGGCTGAGGCCATAAAGACCGGCTTGCCCTCTGCGCGGTCGACCAGAATGCCGAGGTAGAGTTCCTTCTCGATGGGCAGCGTCTCTTCGATCAGCAGGCGGCGCACGATCCGGCCTTCGGGTCCGGTCTGGTGCGTCACCAACTTCATGCCGAGCATTTTGGAAGCGAGGTCGCCGGCTTCGTTCACCGATTTGGCGATCTTTACGCCGCCACCCTTGCCGCGCCCTCCGGCGTGGATTTGCGCCTTGACCACAACTCCACTGGCGCCCGAACTGAACAAATCTTTGGCAACGGCTTCGGCCTCATCTTGCGATGCGGCCATCGCCCCACGCGGCACGCTTACGCCGTACTTCTTAAGGATTGCTTTTGCCTGATACTCATGGATTTTCATAATGACGGCTCGTCGATAAAGGAACGGAAGGACCCTGCTTGCGCCGTCGCACTGCGGGCAGCAAACTTTTAATTCTATCGAGGGCGCGGGATTAGGGCAAACATGGCCACCGTTTTCCGTCCCCCATGTGCAAAAGGGAAGGCGCTCGGGTGTCGACAATCGTGCGCCCTTTCCGCTGCTGAAACATCCAAAAAAGACTGCGGATGAACAGAGCCTTTCTTGGGAGGATCGGTGAAGATAACTTCGCTGAACGTCGGAATGCCGCGGCTTGCACTCTACAAAGGGGCAACGATCGAGACCGGCATCTTCAAAGAGCCGGTGAATGGACCGGTTCAACTGCGTGCGCTGAACCTGGACGGCGACCGTCAGGCCGATCTCAGCGTCCATGGCGGCCCTTACAAGGCGGTCTACGCTTACCCTTCTGAGCATTATGTGTTTTGGCGCGATCAACTGCTGGGCAACGACCTTCCCTGGGGCATGTTTGGCGAGAACTTCACGACGCAAGGTTTGTCCGAGAACGAGCTTCACATTGGCGATCGCCTTCAAGTCGGTACCGCGACCGTGATGGTACGCCAGCCCCGCATACCTTGTTATAAGCTGGCGGCAAAATTTCAACGGGACGACATTCTGCAGCGCTTCCTCGAGAGCGGCCGCAGCGGCTTCTATTTTTCCGTCGAGCAGGAAGGGACCGTGGCTGCCGGAGACGCGTTCAAGCTCCTGAGCCGCCATCCATCGGCGGTGACGATTGAGGAGATGAACCGCCTGATCGTTCCAGAAAAGTACAATCGCGCTCTCCTGGAAAAGGCGCTTGCCACTACCGCGCTGCCGCAAGACTGGCATCACTATCTTTCACGACGACTGCCGGGGACTATTGCCAGGGTGAGTTGAGTTGATCGCTGCGCATTCGCGCAGTCTTGGTGCCGCGCGCGTTCTTGCTACAATGCCGCCTGACGAATGATCCTCGACGCTCTTCATCGCATCGCAAACCACTCGCAATCGCTCCCTCGAGCCGAGGCTCGAGAAGTGATGGCCGAAGTGCTGGCGGCCAAATGCACCGACGCGCAGATTGCGGCGCTGCTCATCGCGCTGCGTATGAAGGGTGAAACGGTGGAGGAGATTGTGGGGTTCGCGGAAGCGATTCGCGCAGCAGCAGCGCCGCTGCCGATCGAACTTGCAACCGCGACGCGGGCACTCGATGTCAGCGGCACGGGTCGCGATGCTCTGGACGAAGAGTCTTTCGTCGCCGCATCGCTGATCGATACCAGCGGCACAGGCGGGGACGCCAGCGGTACGTTCAATATTTCCACGGCGACGGCGTTAGTGACAGCGGGAGCCGGCGTGCGCGTGGCGAAGCACGGCAATCGCAGCATCAGCTCCAAATGCGGATCGGCTGATGTGGTCGAGGCTTTAGGTATCAACATCCAGCTTTCGCCCGAGCGCGCCGCCCAATGCCTGCGTGAAGTTGGCATTTGCTTTCTATACGCGCCGAATCTGCATCCGGCGATGAAGCAGGTGCAGATTGTGCGGCGCGAGCTGCGCATGCGCACCATGTTCAATCTCCTCGGCCCGCTGACGAATCCGGCGCGCGCTTCGGGGCAGGTTGTCGGCGTGTATTCGCTCGATCTGGTGGAGAAGTTGGCGGAAGCGTTGAGCATGCTGGGCCTGCATCGGGCACTCGTCGTACATGGGCTGGATGGATTGGATGAGATAACCATCACCGGTACAACTCGCGTGGCCGAGTCCCGCGAGGGCTCAGTACGTTCCTACGAAGTAGAACCCGAGGAATTCGGCATGACTCGCGCCACCCTACAGGAGATTGCCGGCGGTGATGCGCCTGAGAATGCTGCAATCATTCGTGCTGTGTTGGATGGGGAGAAGTCACCCCGCCGCGACGTTGTACTGCTCAATGCCGCGGCGGCCCTGGTAGCGGCGGGCAAAGCAGATCGGATAGCAGAGTCGATCCCGATCGCGGCCCAGTCCATCGACTCTGGGGCAGCAGCGGGCAAGCTGGCAGCGCTCGCGCACTTTACCTCAAGCCACTAACCTGTTGTACTCAGCGCTGTTCATCTTTCTATTCCTTATTACCCTGCGGTTACTGTGGTCCGAGCGCGAGGCAGGACCTACGCAATCGCAGCCTGCTGCGATGCGCATTATTTCGCCACATCACCTGCCGCGATCTTGAATGTATTGTTTGTCCTATCGCTTTCGGGTACGCTGCCGTCATTGACCACGATCTCTTGCGGCGCCGACGGAGTCTCCACGCGAATGACGGCCTTGTTCTTGGCGCGAACTTCCAGCCGCTTCATCATCTCTCCGCCGGCAAATTTGACCATGATGGGAACCTCGGCTCCGGCGGTTCCCAGATTGTCCAGCGTGATCGTGAGCATGTAGGAGCCGGTCATCGTTTTGCGCGAGAACGCCGACTCCACTTTGAAGTCCGGCAAGCCGCGGTCGCGGTACACCCAATCGTCGAAGAACCAGCCCAGATCGCGTTCAGTCTGTGAGGCGATCAGACGCGGCATGTACGAGGGTTCTTTGTCCTGCTCGGGACGGTAGGCGGCGATCGCCTTCTTGAGCGCGGACTCGCCGATCAGGTCGCGCAGCATCCACCAGATATACATCGCCTTGCTGCGATAGAGTTCCTCGCTGGTCGTGTTCACCAGCGAGCGGTTGACCTCATCTTCGGATCTTGGCATGGGGGTTGGTTCTTTCCCTTCGCCGAGCGCAAATCGGTGCAGTCCCATGTAATCAATTGCGGTCGGGCGTCCCCTCTCGCGTTCCAGATAGAGCGCCTGTGCGAAATGGGCGAGACCTTCTTCGATCCATGGACGGAATGAGGAGAACGCGGCGTGCGTCAATTGATGCGCAGCGGCCAGCCCAGCCGACTGGGAATCTGTACTCACCAGAGGCGTCAAAAGCAAGGAGCCGCTTTCGTAGGGCATCCCGTTGGGAATGGCGAGGTCGCAGGTGTGAGCTTTTTCCTGCGGCGCTCCGAACCATTCGCTGATCAATGGGACAAGTTTCTCTTCGGCATCGGCGTATCTCTCAGCCGCCGCTGCATGAGTTACCAGGTTGTAAACCGCGATCGCCGGGCGATCGACGAAGCCGTACCTAGCGATGACAAAAAGCGGTGATACCGAGCCCATCGGCTCGTACGTGCAATCTGCGCTGGCTAGTGAAGGCCTTCCTGCCTGTTCATACATCACCTGACACGATGCCTGATTGGCAATTACAACTGGCGGTTGCTGCCCATCGTCGCTGGAGACAGTGATATGCAGGTGCATTCTGGACGCGGCCTCGCGCGTCTTCCACCTGCTCAGAATCTCAAACAGGCTGTCACCTTCGGAGAGATTCGCTGCTTCCGTGGCAATCGGATACCAAGCCACGTAGCCAACTCCTCGCACCGCCGCGAAACCTGGGCCAATCTGGTCCCAATCTGTGCGCTCCGCCACATCTCCGGGTGTGCCAATGCGAGTCAGTCTGGTCGCATCGAGTAGGATCACTCCTTCGTATGCGACTTCCAATTCGATGGTCCCTTTCGGCGCTACCGGCTGCGGTAATGTGACGATTGCTTCAGACAGACCTCCGGTGTGATCGATGTCGGATGTGAAGGGCTGCCTGGCGATCTGCAGAGTCTTGTCGCCTGCCTTAATCGCACGCCAGTCAAGGGAAGACGCAATCTGCAGTACTGCGATCGTCTGCGGTGTGGGCGTGTTATTCCGCAGCGTAATCTTGCCTCGGACTCCGAGCCGATGTTGTTCCGGCTCGACCTGAACGCTTAGATCGTAATTGGTGAAGCTGAAGGCTTCGCGGTCGAGGGCAAGCGTCGTCACCTCCGAGGCGCAAAGAACGAGCAATAGGCTGAGGAACGAAAAGCAGAACTTCATTTTGAAGCCGATTTTGTGCCCCCCGATTTTGTATGGGAGGATTCTGCGCGCGCGCGCCGTTGACGCACGATTTCGAACAGGACCACAGCCGCAGCCACGGAAACATTCAGCGACGGAACCTTGCCCAGCATCGGAATCGAAACCAAAAAGTCGCACTTGCGCTTTACCAGATCGTGCAGGCCCTTGCCTTCTCCGCCCAGTACAAGCGCACAGTCCATGTTGAAGTCGAGAGCGTCGTAGGTTTGCGGGGCGCGTTCGTCGAGTCCCACCGTCCATACGTTGTGTTCTTTCAGTTCTTCCACGGTGCGAGCGATGTTGGTGACTTTGGCGATGGGCATGTGCTCGCTGGCACCGGCGGAAACCTTTGTGACTGTGCCTGTGACACTCGCGGAACGGCGTTCGGGAATCACGATGCCATTGGCTCCGGCGGCATCGGCTGTGCGCAGGATCGCTCCCAGATTGTGAGGATCCTCTACGCCATCGAGCACGACGATCAGCGAATATTCTGCACGCTTGGCGGCGATGACATCGCCGAGTTCGTTGTATTGCTTGGCCGACGTGACCGCGACCACGCCTTGATGCGAAGCGTTGCCGGCCATGCGGTCGAGTTCAGTGCGCTCCAGGAAACGTACCGGCACGGTCAAACGCCGGCAGTCTTCAATCAGACGTTGCAGGCGAATGTCGTGGCGCTCCCTGGCCATTCCGACCCACTCGAACGCTCGCCCGCGCGCTTTCAGCGCCTCGGTCACGGAATTGATTCCATAGATGTAGTGCATGAGTAATCCAGTGTACCGCGTCAGCTACTAGCTTCTAGCTGAGCGTCGCGCGGCAGGAGGTTCGTGGAAGGGCACGGCTTCAGCTGTGCCGTTAAGCGCAGCAACAGAATTGGGCTTTAGCCCCTGAGGGCTCGCACCAGGTCGTCCGGTTCCGGGCGTTCCGTGTAATCCTCATTCGCGGATGCATAGCGAATCGTTCCTTCCCGATCGACGATGTAGGTCGCTGGAATGGGCAACTCCCAGCTGTCATCGCCGTTCGTGAAGGGCAGATTGACGAAGGCTTTCCGGTAGACCGCTTCCTGAGCATCAGGCACGCGGTAAGTCAGGCCGAACTTTCTGGCGACCTGGTTGTCGGCATCGGAAAGCAGCGGAAAGCCCAGCTTGTGCTGGTCGTGCATGAAGAACGCCTGCTTCACCGTCTGCGGAGAGACGGCGACGAGCGTCGCTCCTGCCTGCTCGATCTGCGGCAAGACGAGATTCATCGCTTCCATCTGCCCGACGCAGAACGGGCACCAGCGTCCGCGGATGAAGCACAGTACGAGCGTTCCCTTGGCGAGGAGGTCGGAGGATCGGACTATTCTGCCGTCGTGGTCTGGAAGATCGAACCTGGGCGCTTTCGCGCCAACAGGGAGGATGGTTGCAGCGAAGTGTTTTTCCTTAAGCTGGGCAACAGCGCGCGCGTGAATGGCTTGCGTCTCAGGCGGGACATACTTGGCGATCAGTTCCTTGCGCTCGGCAAAGATCTGGCGCAACGGGCGCGTATCGAGGGCGGGGCTCGACTCTTCGAGGGATCTCCACTTCATTGGAAGACCCGTTCAAACCTGATCGAGCAACTGTTTGGAGCGGGAGTAGGCGACCTTCCAATACGCGAAACAGCCGAGGCTGCCACAGGCAGAGCAGCGGTCACCAACCCAAAGTCAGCGAATCTCACCATCCTCATGTAAGGAGAAGCCGACACCAATGTCAGTGGTTGTAGAACCGCACTCGATGTATTTCCATTGTTCAGGCGAAGCGTTAGCCCGATATTCATCGCTGTCCGAGATAAACTTTTCTTTCCCACACCATGCGCACCTCGCTCTGCGCAGCCTTCGTCATCATCTGCAAGAAGCTCAAAAGTATCGCTGCCGCAGTCGCAGCTTGCATGGCGGAATCCTGAGGCTACCCAGCCGTCGCCGGAGTCGGCGTCAAGATACTGCTTAATTAATATCTTCAGAACTTTCTCCGATTCACCATTTCCCCGACTTGTCGAGGCTCATGTTTGGAACTGGAAGGACCAGTGGTGCTCACATTCCCGGCAATTTCATTCCCGCTAGTCTGCGCGCGAAGCTTGGCTTGCCCATCTGCTTGAACATTTTTTTCATCTGCGCATACTGACGGAGAAGGTTGTTCACTTCCTGCACGGTCGTGCCTGAGCCGCGGGCGATGCGTTTGCGGCGGCTGCCGTTGATCACTTCATGGTGATGGCGCTCGTGCGTTGTCATCGAATTAATGATCGCCTCGACGCGGTTGATCTGCCCTTCGTCCACCTGATCAGCGGCCTTCTGCAGGCCGGAGAAAGGACCGATCGAGGGCAGCATGCCCATCAGGCTCTTCATCGATCCCATCCTTTTTACCTGACGCAACTGGTCGCGAAAATCTTCGAGCGAGAAGCCGTCGCCCGTGAGGGCGCGCGTGGCCATTTCCTGCGCCTTCTTCTTGTCGATCTGTTGCTCGGCGCGTTCGATCAGCGACAAGATGTCGCCCATGCCGAGGATGCGGGAGACGATGCGGTCGGGATGGAACGGCTCAAGCGCATCGTATTTTTCACCGACGCCGATGAACTTGATGGGCTGTCCTGTGACTTGGCGGATGGAGAGAGCTGCGCCGCCGCGGGCGTCACCATCCATCTTGGTGAGAATCACGCCGGTGAGCGAAAGCTTCTTGTGAAACTCCTCGGCCGAGCGGACCGCGTCTTGTCCAGTCATGGCGTCGGCAACGAACAGAATCTCTGACGGATTGAGCAGCTTCTTCAGCGACTGCATCTCGTCCATGAGCTGATCGTCAATGTGCAAGCGTCCTGCGGTATCGACGATGAGCACGTCGCAGCCGGAGACAATGGCTTCGCGCCGCGCTTCCTTCACCAGGCGCTCGACCGTTGCGGTGTTGGCCTCCCCGGCTTCCCCTTCGTAGATATGACTGTTGACCGCTTGCGCGACAATTTTCAACTGCTCTCGCGCAGCGGGACGGTAGACGTCGACGGAAACCAGCAGCGGGCGATGGCCTCCGGTCTTGAACCAGTTCGCCAGCTTGCCGGAAGTGGTGGTTTTGCCGGAACCTTGCAATCCGGCCATGAGGACAACTGTTGGCGGTTGCGAGGCAAACTTGACGCGCGCGGTGTCTTTGCCGAGAAGTTCGACCAGTTCGTCGCGCACGATCTTGATGACTTGCTCGCCAGGCGAAAGTGCCGTCAAGACTTCCTGGCCGACAGCCTTAGCTCGAATCTGATCGATGAGCTGCTTGACAACCTTGAAGTTAACGTCTGCCTCGAGCAGGGCAAGGCGGATTTCTCGTAGCGCCTCGTCAATATTCTCCTCGGTGAGTTTGGCTTGGCCGCGGAGGCTCTTGAAGGCGCGTTGTAGTTTTTCCTGTAAGTTCTCGAACATGGCTTTGGATCATTTTAGCAGTGGAAGGCAGAGGCGGGCTTCGGGCTCCGGGCCTCGCTGGGAGTTCATTCTGCGCGTTTGCGACCTCGGGATTGGGGCGGGCGGGCGGATTCTGGCTTCCTGGTTTCACGGAATTACTTTTCCGGGTTCGCAGCAATCCCTCGTAGGCGTTTTCGTACGAACAAGCTTACTGTTTCGTTATCCCACCCCTCCCCTCCGATCGATTGGAATCATGGGGTTAGCGGAAATTCGTCCCAAAATATTGGGGTTTAATCGTTTTAGGGCCAGAATCTTACGAGTGTAGGAGTCAGCTCGCCTGGCTGGCCTTGGCTCACGCTGTTGGGCTGCCGAGATGACGCGCTCGCTGGGATGTT
>Ga0210406_10002919_pt1 | contig 19079 bp, 17 predicted proteins | sample IncBWC30MmetaG_FD_155454 | JGI IMG/M metagenome (GOLD analysis project Ga0210406, IMG submission 155454) | Forest soil microbial communities from Barre Woods Harvard Forest LTER site, Petersham, Massachusetts, United States - Inc-BW-C-30-M | ecosystem: Environmental > Terrestrial > Soil >... | reverse complement strand
TGATCCATCCGATCACCATCATCTCGACGCTACCCTCGGCCGGCATCGGCGCGCTGCTGTTGCTGATGGCGGTTCACGTCGACCTGAGCGTGATCGCGATCGTCGGCCTCATATTGTTGATCGGCATCGTCAAGAAGAACGGCATCATGCTGGTCGATTTCGCCCAGCAGGTCGAGCATAGCCACGGCCTGACCGCCGAGGAATCCATCTACCAGGCCTGCATCCTGCGCTTCCGGCCGATCCTGATGACCACGATGGCGGCGCTGCTCGGCGGCGTGCCGATGATGGTGGGCACGGGGGTAGGCTCGGAGATTCGCCAACCGCTCGGTTACGCCATCGTCGGCGGCCTCGCGCTGTCGCAGATTCTTACGCTCTATACGACGCCGGTTGTCTATATCTATCTCGACCGGCTGCAGAGCTGGCTGTTCAAGGACAAGAAGCAGCCGGCCTCCCGCCAGGCCGAGCCGGCGCCCGCCGAATGAACATTCCTTGGCCTGCTCCATGGCCTCGACGATCGCGCGAGCCGCATCTCATCGAGGCGAACCACTAAACTCAAATTTAGTGGTTCTCTATTTGGCCGCTGCCTAGTTCCCTTATTGAAGATCCAAAACTGATCCGGACCTCATGAACTCCCCTGCAGCAATCCACATCGTCAGCCCGGCTGAATTCGATCCGGGAACGGCGCAGACGCCGGGCTCCGAGCGTCGCGCCGCCATCGCGCCGGCGCTCGGCATCGCATCGGCGATCTGGGGTGGCCTGTTCGAGGTGGCACCGGGATCGCGGACGGGAATTCATCATCATGGAGAGCAGGAGACGATCGCCTACGTCCTCTCCGGCATCTGCGAAATACGCTGGGGGACAAAAGGAGAATTCGTCGCGCATGCCAAGACCGGCGATTTCATTCACGTCCCAGCTTTCCTGCCGCACATGGAAATCAACCCATCGAAACTGAAGCCGTTTCGATGGGTTGTCGTGCGGAGCACCGCAACACCCATCGTAATCAACCTTCCGGACGACACCTGGCCGTAAGCCGGTTGTCGTCCTGCGGGCAGCAGGACAACACCAGGCCGTAAGCCTGATGCCTTCCTGCAAATAGTCTTCACAGACCGCAAACATGGAGCAATCATGGACGAGCAAGAATCGATTGCTGACCCCAGCACAATTGAGATCACCCGCCGCGCGTTGATCGAGACCGGGACTACCGCGCTGCTGTTGACCACGCTTCCGCGTGCAGCTCTTGCCACCGGTCCGGTCGACGACAATGAGCCGCCCTCACCTCCTGTGAAGGTCGAACTTCGGATCAATGGCCACCCCCATTCGCTGACGCTGGATCCCCGCACGACATTACTCGATGCCTTGCGGGAACATCTCGCGCTGACCGGCTCGAAGAAGGGTTGCGATCACGGCCAATGCGGCGCCTGCACGGTGTTGATCGAGGGGCGCCGCATCAACTCCTGCCTGACGCTTGCGGTGATGCACGACGGCCAATCCGTCACCACGATCGAGGGGCTCGCCGAGGGCGAGAATTTGCATCCGCTGCAAACGGCTTTTGTCGACCATGACGGCTTTCAGTGCGGCTACTGCACCTCAGGCCAGATATGTTCCGCCATCGGAATGCTGGCCGAAAGCCGGCTGGGCATGCCGAGCTACGTGACCGAGAACCTGACGCAACCGGCCGCCGAACTCACCGATGCTGAGATTCGCGAGAGGATGAGCGGCAACATCTGTCGCTGCGCGGCCTACCCCAACATCGTGGCCGCCATCAAGCAAGCCGCGGGAATGCCGACATGAAAGCCTTTACCTACCGACGCGCCGACTCGACCGTGCAAGCGGCGGCCGCCGCCGTCAAGCGCGGTGCGAAAATCATTGCCGGCGGCACCAATTTGCTCGACCTGATGAAATTGCAGGTCGAGACGCCATCTAGTCTGGTCGATATCAACCGCCTGCCGCTCGACAAGATCGAAGAGACCCCCGATGGGGGCTTGCGTATCGGCGCGCTGGTTCGAAACAGCGATCTCGCCGCCGACTCGCGCGTGCGGCAGCGTTACGGCGTGCTCAGCCGTGCGTTGCTGGCGGGCGCCAGTCCGCAGTTGCGCAACAAGGCCACGACCGGCGGCAATCTACTGCAGCGAACCCGCTGCTACTATTTCTATGACATCACAAAGCCCTGCAACAAGCGCAACCCGGGCTCTGGCTGTGCGGCGCTTGCCGGCTTCAACCGCATTCACGCGATCCTCGGCACGAGCGAGCACTGCATTGCGACGCACCCATCGGATATGGCGGTGGCGATGCGGGCGCTCGATGCCAAGGTGGAGACGATCAATGACGGAGGCGACACCAAAATCATTCCAATCGCGGAGTTTCATCGTCTGCCGGGCAGAACTCCCGAGATCGAGACGTCGCTTCGGCCAGGCGAAATCATCACGGCGGTGACGCTGCCTCCACCGCCCCCGGGCGTACAGCTCTACCGCAAGGTTCGCGATCGCGCCTCCTACGCGTTCGCGCTGGTTTCGGTGGCCGCGATCGTCGATAGCGCGCACGGCCGGATCCGTTCGGCCCGGCTAGCATTCGGCGGGTTGGCCCTTAAGCCCTGGCGATCGCCGCAGGCGGAGCAAACATTGGTCAACGCCGCTGCGGACACAACCACCTTCAATGAAGCCGCAAGTGCGGTTCTCGAAGGCGCGCGCGGATTCGGCGACAACGATTTCAAGATACCACTGACGCGGCGCACGCTGCATAGCGTGCTCGCAGAGATGACCCGGACCTAAGGGAACCGAACGCATGGAAATGAACTCACCCGTCGGCCCTAACGCACTCGATGCACAGGGCATTGTCGGCAAGCCACTCGACCGCGTGGACGGCCGCTTGAAGGTTACTGGCGGCGCGCGTTACGCCTATGAGATGCAGCAGGACGACGTGCTGTATGGCTTTTTGGTCGAAGCCTCGATCGGAAAAGGAACAATCAGATCGATCGATACGCGTGCAGCGGAGAAGGCGCCGGGCGTCGTGCTGGTTCTCTCCCATCGCAACGCGCCGGCGCAGGGCACCGGCAATCACCGTGAGGCGCAGCCGGTGCTCACCGGGGTGCAAGTGACGCACTACGGCCAGCCCGTCGCCTTCGTGGTCGCCGAAAGTTTTGAGCAGGCCAGAGCGGCTGCCTATCTCGTCGACGTAAAATACGATCGCGCCGCCGGAAAATACGCGCTCCGCACCAACCTCGGTCAGGCGCGCGTTCCGCGACCCAGCGATGGTCAGCCAGCCGACAGTGCGTTGGGCGATTTCGCGGGCGCATTCGCCAGCGCTCCGGTGCAGCTCGACGTGACCTATACCACCCCGTTGCAAAGTCACGCGATGATGGAACCGCACGCCACGCTTGCGATGTGGGACGGTGACAAATTGATCCTGCACACCGCCAACCAGATGCTCAACCAGGGTCAGCAGGTCATCGCGACAACCCTGAAAATCCCCGTTGAGAACATACGCCTGATCAGCCCGTTCATCGGTGGCGGATTCGGCGGCAAGCTCTGGGTCAACGCCGATGCCATCCTGGCGGCGATCGCCGCGCGGCAGCTCAAACGGCCGGTGAAAACCGCGCTGACGCGCCAGCAGATCTTTCACGTCACGACGCACCGCTCCGACACCATCCAGCGGCTGCGCCTGGGCACCGATCGCGACGGTCGTATCCTCGCGATTGGCCACGACGTGTTCTCCGGCAATTTACCGAGCGAGCAAACCTATGAGGGCGCCGCCCTCCAGACCCGAACGCTCTATGCCGGACCCAACCGGCTGACGCGACATCGCCTGGCGCCGCTGGATATTCCGGTCGCATCCTCGATGCGCGCGCCCGGCGAGGCTGTCGGATTGATGGCGCTCGAGTGCGCGATGGACGAACTTGCCGAAAAGCTCAACCTCGACCCGATTGAACTGCGTTTACGCAATGAGCCCAGCGAGGACCCGGAAAAGCATATTCCCTATTCGAGCCGTCATTTGATCGCCTGCATGCAGGAAGGTGCGCGCCGATTTGGGTGGGACAAGCGTAATCCGAAGCCGGGCCAGGTCCGCGACGGACGCTGGCTGGTGGGACTAGGCATGGCCGCGGCGACGCGCGGCAACCCGCTTCAACTCTCCAAGGCCAACGTCCGATTGGATCCTGACGGCACCGCCACGGTGCGAATGGCGATGACCGATATCGGAACCGGGACGTATACCATCCTGGCGCAGATCGCCGCCGAGATGCTCGGCCTGCCGATGGAACGCGTCCGGGTCGAACTCGGCGATACCAACTTTCCGCAGGCGGCGGGCTCGGGTGGGTCGTGGGGCGCGGGCAGCTCGGGTTCGGCTCTGTTCGAGGCATGCAATGCGCTGCGTGAAAAGCTGGCTCGGACCGCCGGGATGGATCCGGCAACGGCGCGCTTCGCCGACGGCAGCATCGCATCCGGAGAACAGTCGAGAAAGCTGATCGACCTTGTCGGCCAAGGGATGGACGCCGACGGCGAAATCCAGCCGGGCCGCAACAACAACGATTTCTCGCAACAATCCTACGGCGCGCATTTCGCCGAAGTCGGCGTCGATCAAGATACCGGTGAGGTACGGCTGCGGCGCATGCTCGGCGTATTCACCGCCGGCCGCGTCCTTAATGCAAAGACGGCGCGGTCGCAGGCGATCGGCGGAATGGTGTTCGGCGTGGGCGCGGCGCTGTACGAAGGGATGACGCTCGATCGCCGCTTCGGCTATTTCGTCAATCGGGACCTTGCCGAATACCTCGTACCGGTGCACGCCGATATTCCGGCCATCGACGCCATTTTTCTTGCCGAGCTGGATGACAGATCCAACCCGCTGAAGAGCAAAGGGATCGGCGAACTCGGCATCTGCGGCGCCGGCGCCTCGATCGCCAATGCCGTCTACAACGCGTGCGGCGTCCGGATTCGGGACTACCCAATCACGCTCGACAAGCTGCTTTCCGCGCTCCCAGTGCGCGCATGATCGCGCTGACGGACGCTTGGAATTCGTGCCACCAGGCTCTCAACCGCGGCGTGGTTGAAATCCGTGTACCGAACGGGATTTCTGCGTCGAAATTGTAAACACCAACCGCACGTCGCGGAATTGATGCACCGCGATATCCCGTCCGATCCGCAAGACATTCTGAATGTTATTTTAATGGCTCATGGCAATCGTGAACCTACCTCTCATGTATCTCAGTCGAATTTGAACAGGAGAGGAATCATGTTTTCGAGACGAGATATGCTGGCGGTGTCCGCTGCGGGCGCTGTCATGACGGCGAGCGCAGCGCGCGCTGCCTCGTTCGGTAATCCGGATGAGCCGCCGCAAGGCGCCATCAACGCCAAAAATCCGGCGAGCGTCACTGATCCGGGGCCGCAGGATCCGGCGATCAGGGATCAGCTGCAGTCGGCATTTTCTCCGCCGCCAACTGATGTTGGCGGCATGCCGCAGATCTGGTCTTCCTTCAACACCGTGCAACGCCGCATCCAGAACGGCGGCTGGGCGCGCCAAGTGACCCAGGCGGACTTCGCAATTTCCACAACCATCTCCGGCGTCAATATGCGACTGACGGCCGGCGGCATCCGCGAGTTGCATTGGCATCAGGCGGCCGAGTGGGCGTACATGACTTACGGTCACTGCCGGGTTACCGTGATCGATCCGACAGGCCGCCCCTATGTTGCCGACGTCAAGGAGGGCGATATCTGGTATTTTCCAGCCGGTTACCCGCATTCCCTGCAGGGTCTGGGACCGGACGGTTGCGAATTTGTTATCTGTTTCGATGACGGCGCGGCGAGCGAGTTCAACACTCTGTTGGTGACTGATTGGTTTGCTCACACGCCTCCTTCAGTCCTTGCCGCAAACTTTGGCGTTTCGGCCGAGACGTTTGCAAAGACACCTCTGAACGACCTCTGGATCTTTCAAGGCAAAGTGCCGGGAGACCTGCCTGCTGTTCAGAAGGCGATGACTGGAAACGCGGAGACTCCGCCCCAACCATTCACCTTCTCGCTCGCAACATCGCCTAACCTGAACGGGACGAAGAGCGGCACATTGCACCTTGCCGATAGCAACACGTTCAAAGTCTCCACTACCATTGCCGCGGTGGTCCAGACGGTTCCTCCCGGCGCGATGCGGAGCATGCATTGGCATCCCAATGCCGACGAGTGGCAATACTACATCAAAGGCAAGGCCCGCATGGGCGTGTTCAACACCGGCCCGCATGTGGTCACGATGGATTTCAACCCCGGCGATATCGGTTACGTCCCGAAAAACTACGGTCATTATGTGCAGAACATCGGCGACACCGACATGCAATTCTTCGCCGTGTTCCGGACATCGAATTTTCAGGAGATCTCATTGTCAGACTGGCTTAAACATTCTCCTGCGGAAATGGTGGCCGAGCATCTAAACGTCGACCCGACGATGGTCCCGCGCTGGCCGGGGGCGAATGCGCGCATCATGCCTGAATGAGCGCATTAGAGCGCCCTTCAACGCTATCGCTCAGAGCGAGATGCGTCGGTGGGCGCTCTGTGTCTCAAGAATTTACATGATCTCGACATCGACTGGAGACGTGTAGGAATAGCGAGCGCCTACGCCGCATCTCTCCGGTCGCGCCGTAGCCCCTCATTCGAACAAAGTTGCTGGCGGTATCAGAGGTGCTGCCAGCTCATATTCAACGAGGACCAGGCAAATATGGGTGTGCTCGACAACGTCACGATCGGCATGACGGCAGAGAAGATCGTGACGGTGACGTCTGAGATGACGGTCGGTCATTTCGTGGCGCACATGCCGCAGGTCTATGCCACGCCGACGATGATCCTGCATATGGAAATGGCATCGGGCGCCGCCATTGCCTCGCATCTGCCACAGGGCTTTGTGAGCGTCGGCATGGACGTGAAAGTCCGGCACCTCGCGGCAACCCCGGTCGGCCGCACGGTCCGCGCCATCGCTCGCGTCATCAAGATCGATCCCAAGAGCGTGGTATTCGAGGTCGAGGCCTGGGACGGCGGCCGCAAGATCGGCGACGGCACCCATCGCCGCGGCATCGTCAACGTGCTGGAGTTCGAGAAGCGGTTTGGAGTGGAGCAGCTCGCTCCTATTCTGGTTTGATCAATCCCAACTCGCACCCGGAACCTGGTTCACACACTTAGCGCACTCGCCGTCTTCGGGGCCATGCGCTGCTGTTCGCCGTAAGATTTAGTGGTGTCCGTAGCCGGCTGTTGCGCCGACCTTGCCCCTGAACACGCTGTAGCTGATGACCGTGTAAATCAGCATCAGCGGGAAGACGACGACACCGCACCCCCAGAACATGAAAGCAAGACTGGAATGCGGCGAGGCGGCTTCGTCGATGGTGATGACGAAGGGGATCATGTAGGGCCAGAACGACAGCGCCAGCGTACCGAACGCCGACACGAAGATCAGTGCGACCATATAAAACGGCCAATGATCGTTGTGACGCAGGATGCTGAGCGCAAGCACCGTTGCCGCGACCGCGCCAATCGCCGGGAAGACGAACAAATACGGCCGATCGATCCAACGATGCAGGATTGGGAGGTGTTCAGCCAGCGCGTAAGCGAAGACCAGCACGAGGAAGGCCAATACGCCGACCGCGAGAACGGGAATCTGCCGATGCGCCACTTCACGAACCTCGGCCTCGCATTTCTTCGCCAGCCAGCAGGCGCCGAGCAGCGCATAGCCAAGGCACAGGCCGATGCCGCAGAGCACCGCAAACGGCGTGAGCCAGCCGACCGCACCGCCGGAATATTCGCCGTTCGTGAAGGGCAGTCCTTCCACCAGGGCGCCGACCGTCATCCCTTGTATAAAAGTTGCGATCAGGGACCCGCCGGCAAAGCTCAAATCCCAGATCCAGCGCAGCCGTTGCGTCTTGTAGCGAAACTCGAATGCCACACCGCGCAGGATCAGGCCCAGCAGCATGACGATGAGAGGGAGATAGAATGCGGACAGCAAATTCGCATAGACCAGCGGGAAAGCTCCCCACAGAATAACGGCGGTGATGACCAGCCAGGTCTCGTTGCCGTCCCAGATCGGCGCAACCGCGCTCAACATCGTGCCACGCCTGGCCTCTCCGCTCGCCAGTCCAAACAGCAAGCCGACGCCGAGATCGACCCCGTCAAGCAGCACGTAGAGCAAAATGCTGATCGCCAACAGTGAGACCCAGAACATGACCATGGTTATTCTCCGGCGACGAAATGATGCGGTTCTGTAATCGGCTCGTCATCGGCCAGTGACATCGGCCGGTTCGGAACCGCGAGATGCGGAATTTCGAACGGCTTCCGCGGACCGATGCGGATCAGCCGGTAGATGTAAAAGGTGCCAAACAGGAAGATGAAGGCGTAGACCGCGCAGAAGATCACGAGCGAGATCGTCGCCTGCTGCGTGGTCAGGAACGGCGTCATGGCATCCGCGGTCCGCAACACGCCAAAGACCACCCAAGGCTGACGGCCGACTTCAGCGGTGAACCAGCCGGTAATGATGGCAATGAAAGGCAGCGGAAAGCTGAAGAACGTCAACCAAAGCAGCGGGCGATTATATGCCAGGCGGTGCTTGTAACTCAGATAGCTGCCGAGCCAGGCGAGCGCTAGCATCAACATACCGCATCCGACCATGATCCGGAACGTGAAGAACGGGATGGCCACCGGCGGCCAATTCTCCGGAGGGATACTGTTGAGCCCTGTTTCCGCAGCGGTGAAACTGTCGGAATCGATCAGGCTGCCGAACGGCGGTGGCAGCGTGATCGCGAACAGGTTGCGCCGGTTCTCCACATCCGGCCAGGCGAACAGCACTTCCGAACCTGGTTTTTCGTCGTTCCAACGTCCCTCAATGGCGGCCATCTTGGACGGTTGGTAGGTGTTGACGTAGCCGCCGACCAGATGTCCGAACAGAAGCTGGATCGGCATCAGCACGGCCGCGAGACCAAGGCCCATGCGCAGCATGATCCGCGCCTCGGCGTGATATACCTTCCGCAGCACATACCACGCCCCGGTCGCGGCAACGCAGAAGGCGCCGGTCAGGTAGGCGGCGAGCAGCATGTGTGGGAATCGCGACCACACCACCGAGTTGAAGATGATCTTGGTCCAATCGTTCGGAACGAAGACGCCATTTTCCATCACATAGCCAAATGGCACCTGCATCCAGCTGTTGTTGACCATGATCCAGAACGCCGAAATCGACGTGCCCAGCGCGACCATGGCGGTAGAAAACAAATAGAACCATGGCGGCACGCGGCTGCGGCCAAAGATGAGGACGCCGAAGAAACTGGCCTCGAGCATGAAGGCCCAAAAGGTCTCGAACATCAGGAGCGGGCCCTGGATCGGCCCGGACATTTTGGACAGCACGCTCCAGTTGGTGCCGAACTGGAACGCCATCACGATCCCGGACACCACACCCAATCCGAATGCCACACCGAATATCTTCAGCCAGAACTCGAAGATCCCGCGATAGACCGGGCGGCCGGTCGCAAGAGACAAGGCTTCAAGGACAGTGAGCCAGGCAGCAAGTCCGATCGAGAAGGATGGAAAGATGATGTGGAAGGTGATGGTAAAGGCGAATTGAATTCGCGACAGGAGAAGCGCTGTGATGTCCATTGCAATTCTCGGTCCTAGAGCGAGGGCAACTTGTGCTGCGTCACGCCGCGACGCTGCGTGCCGGCGGCGCCATGAATTCCGGGCCAACCGGATCGGTGATGGTGTCGCGCAGGATCCGATCGATCTCGGCCTTGGCAGCCGCATCGAGCGACCAGCCGGTTACCCCGTCGACCGGCTGCAACTGATCGGGGCGTCGGGCACCCCACAATGCGGTGGTGATGCCCTGGTCGAGCATCCAGCGCACCGCCAGGTGAATGACGCGCTTGCTGTAGCGTTGGGCGAGCCGATCGAGTTTTTGTACGGCAGCCAGATATTGCGCGAAGCGCGGCTTGAGGAATTTCGGGTCGGTGCGCCTCAGATCGTCGCCATCGAAAACGGTATTTGCCTGCATTCGTCCCGAGAGCAGGCCCCGGCACAGCGCGCCATACCCCAGCGTCGCAATCTTGTTTCTTCGGCAATAGGGCAGAAGGTCGGTCTCGATATCGCGTTCGAACAGATTGTATGGCGGCTGCAGCACATGCAGCGGCGCGACGCGGCGAAACCGCTCCATCTGGAGAACCGAGAAGTTGCTCACGCCGATGGCGCGGATCTTTCCCTGCTCCAACAGCGTGAGCATCGCTTCCGCGGTTTCCTCGATCACCACCAAAGGATCGGGCCAATGGACCTGGTAGATGTCGATGTAATCGGTCCGAAGCCTTCGCAAGGAATCCTCAACCTCGCGCAGGATGCGGGCGCGGCTGGCATTGCGGGACACTCTTCCGCCGTCCCATTGCAGCCCGGCCTTGGTGGCAATAAGCACGTCCGCGCGCAGCCCGCCTTCGGCGATCGCCTTGCCGACGATCTCTTCGGAGCGGCCAAATCCATAAACCGGAGCGGTATCGACAATATTGATGTCATGCTCGAATGCGGCCCGGATGGTGGCGATGGATTCGGCCTCGTCGGTGCCGCCCCACATCCATCCGCCGATGGCCCAAGTGCCGATCGCGACCGGCGATACCTTGAGCGACGTGCCGGGAATTTCGGTGAGCTCCATTTTCACCTTCAGAGCTTCTGCTTGATCGGTCATGTTCCTATCCTTCTATGAATGCGCTAGCGTGTGCGTGCTGATCCCATCTCAATTGGTCGTCACGGAAGGCAGGGCATAGAGTCCGGCTTCCTCCGCGGCGATCAACCCCAGCGCCGTCCAGTCGAGCTCGCCGTAACCGCGCGCTATCCCCGTGATCAACCGGTCCCGGACCACGCTTACTGACGGCATCGGGACGCCTGCTTTCTCGGCCTCTGCAAGCGCCAGGCGCACGTCCTTGAGCACGAGGGGCAAGACAAATCCCGCCGCGTAGTCCTGCCTGGCGATCTTGTCGCCGTAAATCTTGTGGGCGCGGCCGCCGAACATTGTGCTCGTCATAGTTTCGATGAACGGCTGCGGATCGAGCCCGCGCTTGCGGACCACGGCAACGACTTCTCCGAGCATCTCCAGTGCCGTCGCGCTCATCATATTACCGAGCAGTTTGATGAGGTTTGCGTCTGCAGGGTCAGCACCGATCACAAACGTCCTTTGCCCGAGAGCGTCGAGGATCGGTCGGCAACGCTCGACATCGGCGGGGACTCCGGCGGCGACGATGAACAGTTGGCGTGCCTGGGCGGCAGCCGGATTGCCAAACACCGGTGCTGCGACATAGCCTTGTCCGTGCCGCGCGTGCTCGCTTGCCAGGAGCGAGGCGGCCGCGGTGCTGATCGTGCTCATCGACAGATGGACCGCGCCGGGCATCAGACCCGCCGCCAGACCGTCGAGATTATTGTCGCTACGACCGAACACGACTTCGCGCGCGGCGTCGTCGTCCGGCAGCATGCTGATGACGACCTCGCAGTCGAGCAGATCGCCGATATCCGTTGTTGGCCTCAGTCCCAGTTCCTCAAGCCTGCTGTTCTGATCCGGGCGTCGGACATAGGCGATCACCCGCCGCCCGGCGGCAGCGAGGTTTGCGGCCATAGCTGTTCCCATGTGACCGAGGCCGACAAAGCCGATTTCGCCCAGGACCGGAGGCCGGCCGGCAGATCGAGGGCCGCCCCGGCGCTCGTGAAGCGGATTCTCGGATGCACTTCCGAAGGCGACAGCAGAGCTGGATTCGTGCTTGGACATGGCGGCTCCTGGCCGAGCGCAGGCGCACTTTTTGATGCGCCTTGCGACGGACACATCCCGCTATCTGGTGATGAGCGGATTTTGCGCTTGTCTCAGCTTGCCGCGCTCTTGAGCTTTCTTGCTCGGATTCCTCAAGGACCTTCGCGCAACTTCAGCGCGGCTTGGCGCACGCCCGACCGGAGACCCGTGCCGGCCGGCCTCGAATAAAATCGAATTTAGTTATCTGAACGCCAATTTAATGGTGCCAAGAATTGCTCAGCTTACTCTGACCTTTAGCCGCGGTTGTCGTAACGGTGGGCCCTGGTGGGCAGGCAAGGTCTCTTCGAGAGCGGGCAACAATCACGGCTTTGATGACGACGTGATCCTATCATCATTGCCATGCGCCGGGCGCGAAAATGCCGGCCGAGGACCAAAGCCAATGCCGGTATCAGGAGCAACAATGAGTGATATCGGCATCAGCCTTCCCGCCTTTCCTTCCTCCCCTCGGCCGATCGTCCAAATTTCGCCGTCCGATATCGCGCATCGCCGACTGGCAAATTGGGGCGTCATCCAGGCAGACGCGGTAGCGGTTACCCGGCGCGAGACCTTCGAATACGGCTTTCAGGCTCGACGCCATTTGCTGATCGCTTACGAGCGTGCAGAGCGGGACGACGGCGAGACACTCATCGAAGGCTTGCCGAAATCAACCCTGCGCGAGTTCAATTGCAAGCTCAGCTTCGTGCCTGCCGGACATCGGTTCTACGGGTGGCAGACGCCGCGGGTGCTGACGCGCGTCACCTATTTCTATATCGATTTGCACGATCGGGTGTTTGATCTTGGACCCGACATCACTTGCCCCACGATCAGCCCCCGCCTGTTCTTCTTCGATCAGGCCATTTGGGACACGGCGCTCAAACTAAAGGCCGAGGTCGGGAATTCCGACCCAGGCAGCCGCCAGTACGCAGAGGCCTTGAGCCTTGTGCTGATGCACGAACTCCTTCGATTGGAGCGAACGGCATCTGCAGCAGCAAGGCCGGTTCGTGGCGGCTTGCCGGCATGGCAACAGAAGCGCGTGACCGAGTTCATCGAGGAGCATCTTGCGGAAGAAGTTTCGCTGGCCGCTCTCGCAGAGCTTGTTGATCTCAGCCTCTTTCATTTCGCGCGCGCCTTCACGCAATCGTTCGGCATGCCACCGCATCGCTACCATATGGCGCGTCGGATGGATCTCGCCAGGAGCTTGTTACAGATGCCGGCGCTCTCGGTGACGCAGATCGGCATCCAGATCGGCTTTCGCGAAACGAGTTCATTTACGAGGGCGTTTCGCAAGTTCACGGGACTTACGCCGACAGAATATCGACGTCACCGAGAGAATTAGCCTCGCGAAGCTCGCAGGAGGAGAAAATGTGCAACCATCTTCAATATCGTCGGAACGACTCGGCGAAGCGTTGCGCCATCTGTGACGGAAGATTTGGCCTCATCCGGTATTACTCCTGGCGAACGGCCCTCTGTTCGAAGATGTGCGTCGATCGCTTCAAGTCCCGTGAGGAGAGCGACCGCAGATGGTTGCTGCGGCTTCACGCCGTCCGACAAACAGTTGCGGTCGGAATCAGAGGATTTCGAAGCGAGGAAGCCGCGCAATGAACCTGCTATGCAGACTTCTCCTGTGGAGCCTTCTTATCGCCTATTGGCGAAGCGAGCCACGAAAGCCGGGTTAGGAGGTGCCACGTGAGATTCATCCTGGTGAATGGCAGGACGCCGTGCCGGCAATCTGTCTGTGCGCTGTGCTGTAGGCCGATCGGGACGAGCTATCTGCGAGAAGTCGCGACTCGGCTCCCCTATTGCGATCCTGATTGCTACGCCGACCACTGCGAAGGTGCCGTGCCGGCTCTCGAAAATCATGCGACAGCAACATACCCAGTCCTCGCCATAACGGGGGACTGAGCAATCTTGTCTTCCCCTGGTAGCATGGGATCGGATGTGCCTCGCGTTGCGGCATAGGGCGCCGGTCGACAGAAATGTCGCACCTGGAACCTTCCGGGAGCCCTCAGATCGAGCTTGATCGCCGACGCAATTGATCGGAAGATTCAATAAGCATAGGGTGGAAGGTGGCGCGGTAGAACGACAGGGGGACGCGATGACCCGCATTGCTTGGCGTCCGGCAATATCCGGTATGCTCCTGCTTGCCGCCTACGCGACCGGTGCGTCGGCCGACGACATCATGGCAACGAAGGCCGCGCCCGCCGTGACGACAAAGGCTCTTTCGCCGCCAGCGACGTGTAGCAGCCTTGAGGACTTTGTCGTCACGGCCTGCCCATTGACCTGGAATGGCATCACGGTCTACGGCACGATCGACGGTGGTGTGACGTGGCTGAGCCATGGGGCGCCCTTTAATGGCACCTCCGCCGTCGGGGCAGATTATATCATCCAGAAGTTCAGCAATCGCGCGCAGTGGAGTCTCGCGCCGAACGGTTTGTCCAATTCAAACATCGGGATCAAGGGCAAGGAGCCGCTCGCCGAGGGATGGACTTTTATCTTCGATCTGCAGGCCGGGTTCGATCCCTATTCCCTGCACCTCTCCAACGGACCGCACTCTGACTTTCAGAACGCCGGCATACCGCTCACCAGCCAGGACTCGGGTGCCGACTCGAGCCGTGGCGGGCAATTTTACAATTCCGTGGGCTATTTAGGCGTCAGCTCACCCTATGGCACCTTGACCGTTTTCCGGCAAAACACGCTGACTTTGGACGCCGTTTTTGCCTACGATCCGATGAGCGCTTCCTACGCTTTCTCGCAGATAGGCTGGCAGGGAATTACCTGCGGCGTGGGCGATACCGAGGACTGCCGATTTAGCACGTCGGTGAAGTACCGTGTCGACATTGGCCAGTTCAGGGTTGCGGCGTTCTGGCAATTCGGTGGCTATGATTTGAACAACGCCGCGACCGGTGCCTACCAGCTCCAGATCGGCGGGGACATCACCAATTTGGCTGGAGGCACGCTTTCGCTCGACGCAATTGGCAGCTACGTCCAGAACGCGGTGTCGGTAGGGCTTGCCGGCAACACGCTGCCGGCGGTGCTGCCGCAGATTTTCACCGCTACGCTCTCCGACGACTCGAGCGTGATGCTGGTCGGCAAATACAGCAACGGACCGCTTAAACTGTTCGCCGGATACGAATTCATTCAATTTGCGCGCCCCAGCAATCCGTTTGCGCCCTTTACCGGTTTTACCACTATCGGGGGAGACTTCGTTTGCGCCGGCTGCGCCGCGATCAACAATACTAATATCAACAACACGGCTTTCAACGCCGGCGACAGGTTACTCCATTCATTCTGGACTGGAGTGAAATACGCCATAACTGACAATTTGGATCTGATTGGCGCTTACTACCATTATACGCAGCCCACCTTTGGTGCATTCGTCAACTGCGCCAACCCCTCGGCGTTCTCAAACTGCCATGGGACCCAGGACGCCGTTTCTTTCGTCGCCGATTGGCAGTTTGCGAAGAAGTTCGATGCCTACGCCGGGATTATGTTCTCGCAGGTCAACGGCGGCCTGGCGAATGGCTTCCTCAATCGGAGTACGATCGATCCCACGGTTGGGCTTCGATTCCGCTTCTGAGAGATTCCTGCGCGAGAAAAAAAGAGGGTGCCGCCGGCGGTGCCCTCTTTGCTTTGCGGGAATTAAACGGGGAGCCTTTCGGATGAACCACAATCCACCCCTTGTCCGCGCCGGTGAGAGTCAGCAGCGTCGCCACCCAAATTGTCATTCGGTAGCAGAGGAGTGGCCCGGTCCAGCACTGTTATATTCGACACGGTGTAAAAGGCCGGAACCAGCAAGGGCACGCCGAGCGCAAGGGCGAGCGTTACCGCAATGACAATCGAGTCCTGTTTCGTGAACGTCAACATGCTCAACTCTATTTGAAATCTGTGTGACCCGGCGCGCCGCGCGAAGCCTGGCGGCGCGCCCGTGTAACATCAACGTCAATCGTTATATTTCGGTCCGCCATGATAACGGTACGCATTGGTCGCGTCCGTGTCTGTAGCCGCGACACGATCGAAAGCATTGGAGGCGTAGATCGCTTGCTGGTCTGAGGGCACGGACGTTTCCGCAAACGCCTGTCCCGAGATCGTCGTCAGCATCACCATGGATGCGGCTAAAGCGAGTTTCGTCGTCATGGTTCTGTTTCCTTGTGTCGTGGTTGTGGACTGCATCGCAGCATGGAGAGTGCCGATGCGGGTGATGCTCATGTGGACTTGTAATCCGCCGATGCCATTAAATTCTGCTTCAGAAGGCGCGTCGGTGCGGATGTCTGATCGCTCAAACGTGGGACGCAGCATTGTTAGCCGAGAGGCGAGTAAAAGGTTGTTGTATGAAAAAGGATTTATTGGCCTCGAAATAGCGCACTGCCTATCTGCCTGAAGCGAACAGGCAGGAGATGATGGCCGTGAAGATTGTCGCCGGAAGAAGGGGCGTATTGCGAACGTTCGCTTTGACCATTGCCACAGGCGCGATCGGTCTTGCATCGGCGGGGACCAAGCCCGCGGCAGCGGCCGTCGAGTCCGCGTTGACGCCTCCTGGTGCCACCTATCTTGACGCGTTGAAGAAGCGTCTCGCGCAGGCGCCGCGCCGTCGTGATTTCAAGACCGTACCGATGATCCTGAACCATCCAGAGCAATGGGATCATGAAGCGTTGAACGAGGTGCTTGCCTACAGCGCTCCGCAAAAGCAGGTCTGGGACAATACCGAGATCGGAGGCCCCTGGCTGAACCTGATGCGCAACGCCGTCAATTCACAGATCTGGTCGTTCAACCATCCGGATTTCCTCGCGGTTTCGGTAACCCATGGTACGGCGCAACTCGCGCTGTTTGATCAGGCCATGTGGGACAAGTATCAGCTCACGAAACTGGCTGGCGAGGATTTCGATACCAACACGCTGATCATCGAGCACAAGGCTGCGGCTGCTGATCCCACGAACTACGAGGACCCGGCGGGGGCGTTTTCGGGCGAGGACAATTCAATACCGCCGCTGATGCGGCGCGGCGTTGTTTTCATGTGCTGCCACAATGCGATTTGGGAACAAGCAGCGGCCCTCATCAAGCTCGACATCAATCCCGACAGGCTCGCTCAAGCCGCGCTTGCGGCGGAACTGACCAACCATCTGGTGGATGGCGCTGTTCTGATCCCCGGCGCCGCCGGCACGCTGCCCGAGTTGCAGCAGGCCGGCTTTCACTACGCAACGTAATACCGAGATTATCGCCACGGCAAAGGAAAGTATTCATGTCCACCCTCACCTTTGACGGCGCGGCAACTGCCGCGAGACCGGCCATCGAGCGCAGCAAGGCAGACGCACTGCGCATTGCGGCGCTCGCTCTACTTTCTATCCGCTTCATTCAAGGATTCATCTATTGGGGCGGCGGCTCACGCCGCTTCATTTATGCGCCCGCCAAGCTCGATCCGAGCGCGGCGAGCTGGATGGCCAACAAATTCCAGTCGGCGATGCCGGGCGCGCTGCTCGGAACCGACCATATCATCGCCTTTCTGCTGCATCATTTCTATCTCCTTTATACGTCGCTGATCCTGTTCAGCGCGGCTGAGCTGATCACCGGACTGTTCCTGATGTCGGGCTTTCTCACGCGAGCAGCTGCGCTGGTCTCGATAGGCCTTTCCGTCGTGCTGATGCTGATGTTCGGATGGCAGGGCGCCACCTGCATCGATGAATGGACCATGGCAGCCTGCAATTTGGCGATCGGCGCCACCCTGATGCTTGGCGGCAGCGCGGCATTCTCGCTCGACAACGCGCTCATCGCGCGTATACCGGCGCTCGCCGAACGGGGGTGGTTCCGCTGGATGTCCGGCGCGTTGCCGCTTCCAGTGCAGAGCAGCACTTTCCAGAAATTTGCGCTCGCGGTACTTGCGGCGACCGTTGTCTTCAATGTCGCCACCTACAACCACTACCGCGGCTCGGTGGTCACGCCGTTTCATGGCGGCCCCGTTAGCCCCAGCAAGCATCATCTCAGTCTGACCGACGGTGTCGTGCTGCCGAACGGAGCCGTGCGTTTTCATGCCTACCTCGATGGCGGCACGCCGGCGGCACCCTCCAACGTGATGACCATAAGGCTCAAATCCATTGACGGCACCGTGCTCGAGCAATGGGACGGTAGCGCGTTGAGCCGCCTGCCGGCTTCCGCAATCGCCAATGAGTTCACCTACAACCGTTTTGCGCCGGGACCGTTCGGCTTGCGGGCGCAGATGGGCGCGATGGCGACGATTACATTGCCCGCGACCAGCGCTGCGGAGATCGGCGGGGTCCACGGCGCCGCCACGTTGGAGCTACGCACCGTCAACGGCAATACATTCAACGTCGCCGTTAGACCGGGGTGACGTCGAAAGAGCGGCGCATATTGCGCGCGCTCTCTAAAAAAGGGGCCGCTTAGGCCAAAATCAGGAGAAGTCACATGGCCATGCTAGAATGGAACAACTATCGCCAGCAGCTGACCGTCCGGATCGGCGAAATTGCCAGACTCAGCCCCGACACGATTAAGGGCTATCAGGCGCTGACCGCCGCGGGCCAAAAGACTAATTTGCTCGGGCCGAAGACCCGTGAGCTGATTTCGCTTGCGGTCGCCGTCACCCTCCGGTGCGACGGCTGTATCACCGTACATACCGCAGCAGCGGCGCGTCACGGCGCCTCGCGGGAAGAGATCGCTGAAGCGCTCGGCGTTGCGACGGCCGTCAATGCCGGTGCCGCCCTGGTCTATTCCGCCCGTGTGCTGGATGCCTACGAGCAGACGCCCGTTGCGTGATGATACACCGCTGACCATTGATCGTCACCGAGAGCTGATGCTGCAAAAATCCGATATCGCCGGACAGGCCGTGATCGCTGCGGAACGCATCGTTCCGCTGGACCGCGCACGCACCTTCATCACGTTGTTGGTGGTGCTGCACCACTCCGTCATCAACTACACCTATTTCGGCAATGGCGACCGGATGCGCTGGCTCGGATTCGATCTGGTCGTGCTGTTCAATGACAGTTTCTTCATGGCCTGCATGTTTTTCATTTCTGGATTGTTCGTTCGTGACAGCCTGGTGCGCTGGGGGCCCGCAAACTTCCTGGCCAACCGTGCCTGGCGACTGGGCGTACCGTTCTTGATCTCGATCTTCGTCGTGGTGCCAATCGCCTATTACGCGAGCTTTCTGCGCTATCATCTGCCAGGAACGACTGATTTCAACTTCTTCGATTTCTGGTGGCACATGTTGACGATCGGTCCCTGGCCGTCGGGGTCGGCGTGGTTCTTGTGGGTGTTGCTGGCGCTCGGCGCGATCGCCGCGCTGCTGTGGACGGCAGCGAGCCACAAGATCGAAG
>Ga0210406_10002918_pt1 | contig 19081 bp, 18 predicted proteins | sample IncBWC30MmetaG_FD_155454 | JGI IMG/M metagenome (GOLD analysis project Ga0210406, IMG submission 155454) | Forest soil microbial communities from Barre Woods Harvard Forest LTER site, Petersham, Massachusetts, United States - Inc-BW-C-30-M | ecosystem: Environmental > Terrestrial > Soil >... | reverse complement strand
GCGGCCTGAAGTTCCGGGTCGAGCGAGGCGCGACCGGGTGCGGCCGATGAGGCGCGCCCCTCCACCGGTGCGGCGGCGGTCTTCGCGCCGAACACAAAAGCATTGGGCGCCGAGGGATCTTCAAGCCCCGGACCTTTGTCCGCAGGCGGCGCGAGCGGAGCGGTGACAAGCCGGTCGCCCTTCAGCGTGCGGTCGACCTTGGGGAAATCGGAAGCCTGATAACGCGGCGGCGTCTGCATGATCGGGTTGCGCGTCACCGAGCCGGTGATGTCGATGCCTTGATTGTCGAGACTAGCCAGCCGATAGGTCGCGGACTGCGGCGTGGAAGTCCCGATCGGACGGCCGAAGCTGTAGGTAGCGAGCTGGATCGAACTTGCGGCGGAGAACACACGCTTCTGCCAGCGCTCGGCGACGCCCGGCTGCCGTGCCAGCAGCGACGCGATATCCTGATATCCGATCTCTGTCGGCATCAAAGCGAAGACGCAGAGACCGATTCCGAAGGACGCAAACCGTGCGCCCTTCGGATGGTTATGCAACACAAACATCGATACGCTCACGCAACGCTTACACACTCGAAGGTCGAATGCAGTACATCCGTGCAATTCGATCTTTTTTGTTAGTATCGAATTTAGGTTGCTGGCGCGTTAATCAGCGTTGCGCGCGCGACACACGCAAGGAATCCGCCTCTACTACGAGACCGCATCGAAAACGTTGGTAAATGGCGGCTCGACTAAGATGGTAAATATTGCGTCAACGAAAATGATTAAGAGAATTGTCCACAGCCATGCAAAATAGTCACCCGCATCATTACGCGTCGCAGCGATCGCACGCCGGCCTTATTCCTTCAGCGAGGCCTTCATCGCCAGCAGTGCCTTCTTGAGTGCCGGCAGATCGTCTTTCACGGCGTTCCAGATAATCTGGCTGTCAACTCGCTGATATTCGTGGCGTAGGATGTTGCCGATGCCGGCGATGTCCCTCCAGCGGACATCCTTGTGCTGCGACCTGAGTTCACGGCTGAGGTGGCGGCTGGCTTCGGAAATCACCTCAACACCTCGCTCCAGCGCTGACCGCAACACCCAAGAGCGCTCGTAGTCGCGGAATGTTTTGCCAGCGATGGCCTTTTCGATTCCCCGGATGCTCTCAAGCATGTCGTGGATACGGAGCAGAGGAGACCGGGTCGCTATTAAAAGACCCGCTTAGCCTCGGCTTCAACTCGCTTGCGAATAAGAGGGTGCAATCCCTGGCGCGTAGTCAGGTCCACGTGAACACCGAGACCTTCCTGCAGCAAACGCTTGCTCGCCACTAGGTCGAACGCGTTGAACTTGCCGCGGGGGTCATAGTCGATGAACAGGTCCAGGTCGCTGTTGGCGCCTGCCCTGTTTTTGGCGGTGGACCCAAACAGATAAAGCGAGGTCGCGCCTCGCGCCCTGAGGGCACCGGCGAAGGTACGCAGTTTTTTAAGGGCTTCTGCTCGATTCATGGGCATCTCTTACCACAATGATATAAGAAGCAGCAAAAGCGAATCCTAGCGCGGCTACAGCCTTCGTCCTTAGCCGGCGGGACGGCTAAGAGAGATTACGCTTGGCTCGCGACGCTCTTGCCGATCGCGGCTTGCGCCGCCGCAAGCCGCGCGATCGGCACGCGGTAGGGCGAGCACGAGACGTAATCCAGCCCAATCTCGTGGCAGAACGCGACGGAGGCGGGATCGCCGCCATGCTCGCCGCAAATGCCGACCTTGAGATCGGGCCGCGTCTTGCGGCCGCGCGCAACCCCGATCTTGACGAGTTCCCCGACGCCGTCGCGATCGATCGAAATGAACGGATCAATCTCCAAAATTCCCTTGGCGATGTAGGTGCCAAGGAATCCGGCGGCGTCGTCGCGGCTGATGCCATAGGTCGTCTGCGTCAAATCGTTGGTGCCGAACGAGAAGAACTCCGCGGTCTTGGCGACCTCGCCGGCCATCAGGCACGCGCGCGGTAGTTCAATCATGGTGCCAACCTGATAACCAAGTTTAGTTCCGGTCTCGCGCATCACCGACTGCGCGGTCAAGTCGATCCGCGCCTTGACCAGATCGAACTCGGCCTTGGTCGCGATCAGCGGCACCATCACCTCGAGCCCAACCGCCTCGCCGGTGCGCTTTCCGGCTTCGACCGCGGCCTCGAAGATGGCGCGCGCCTGCATCTCGGCGATTTCGGGATAGGCGATGGCGAGGCGGCAGCCGCGGAAGCCGAGCATCGGGTTGAATTCGGCGAGATCGCGGGCGCGATCGGCGAGCCGCCGCGGATCGGTATTCATCGCACGCGCGACTTCCTCGATCTCGTGCTGAGTGTGCGGCAGAAATTCGTGCAGCGGCGGGTCGAGCAGCCGGATCGTCACCGGCAGGCCTTTCATGATCTCGAACAGCTCGACGAAATCGGCGCGCTGCATCGGCAGCAGTTTCGACAGCGCGGCGCGGCGGGCCTGTTCGTCCTCGGCGAGGATCATCTCGCGCACGGTGCGAATCCGGGTTTCCTCAAAGAACATGTGCTCGGTGCGGCAAAGCCCGATGCCCTCGCCGCCGAATTTTATCGCGGTGCGGGCATCCTCCGGGGTGTCGGCGTTGACGCGAACTCCAAGCTTGCGCACGGAGTCGGCCCAGCCCATCAGCGTGCCGAATTCGCCCGACATCGCCGGCTCGATCATCGGCATCCGCCCGGCCAACACCTGCCCCAGCGATCCGTCGATGGTGATGACGTCGCCGGTCTTGAAAGTGCGCGGGCCGATGCTCATGGTGCCGCGGCCGTAGTCGACGCGAATGGTGCCGCAGCCGGAGACGCAGGGCTTGCCCATGCCGCGCGCGACCACCGCGGCGTGCGAGGTCATGCCCCCGCGCGTCGTCAAGATGCCTTCGGCGGCGTGCATGCCGTGAATGTCTTCGGGGCTGGTCTCGATCCGCACCAAGATGACCTTGCGGCCGTCCGCCTGCAGCTTGGCGGCCTCATCGGACGAGAACACGATCTCGCCTGACGCCGCGCCGGGCGAAGCCGGCAATCCGGTCGCGATCACGTCGCGCTTGGCCCCGGGATCGATCGTCGGGTGCAGCAATTGATCGAGCGAGGCCGGGTCGATCCGCGACACCGCCTCTTTCCTGGAGATCAGGCCTTCATTGGCGAGCTCGACGGCGATGCGCAAGCCCGCCTTCGCGGTGCGCTTGCCGGATCGGGTCTGCAACATCCACAGCTTGCTTTGCTCGACCGTGAATTCCATGTCCTGCATGTCGCGATAGTGCTTTTCGAGCAGCGTGTAGATCCGCGTCAACTCCTTGAACGCCTCGGGCATCGCGGTTTCCATCGACGCCTTGTCGGAGCCGGATTCCTTCCGCGCTTCTTCGGTGATGTCTTGCGGCGTGCGGATGCCCGCCACTACGTCCTCGCCTTGTGCGTTGATCAGGAACTCGCCGTACAATTTGCTCTCGCCGGTCGAGGGATTGCGCGTGAACGCAACGCCGGTCGCCGAGGTCTCGCCCATATTGCCGAACACCATGGCCTGCACGTTGACCGCGGTGCCCCAGGATTCCGGAATGTCATGCAGCCGCCGGTAGGTCACCGCGCGCGCGTTCATCCAGGATGAAAACACCGCGCCAATCGCGCCCCATAACTGGTCGTGCGGATCCTGCGGGAAATCGTGGCCGGTCTCGCGCGCCACCGCGTCCTTGTAGCGGCCGACCAGATCGACCCAGTCGTCGGCGGAAAGGTCGGTGTCGAGCGAATAGCCCTGGCTGTCCTTGAAGGTGTCGAGGATGTCCTCGAAATGATGATGCTCGAAGCCGAGCACGACGTCGGAATACATCGTGATGAAGCGGCGATAGCTGTCATAGGCGAAGCGGCGATCGCCGGACAATTCGGCAAGCGCCTCGGCGGTCTGGTCGTTGAGGCCGAGATTGAGCACGGTGTCCATCATGCCCGGCATCGAGGCGCGGGCGCCGGAGCGCACCGAGACCAGCAGCGGATTTTTGGTATCGCCGAACAGCTTGCCGGTCAGCTTGCCGACATGCCCCAGCGCCTTTTCAACCTGGCCCTTCAATTCCTTCGGATAGGTTTTGTCGTGTGCATAGAAATAGGTGCAGACCGACGTCGGAATCGTGAAGCCGGGCGGCACCGGCAGCCCGAGATTGGCCATCTCGGCCAAATTGGCGCCCTTGCCGCCGAGCAGATCGCGCAAGGCCGCTTTGCCCTCGGCCTTGCCGTCGCCAAAGGTGAACACCCACTTGCCAGATTTCGCGGCATCGAGCGCGGGCTTGCCCGCGGCGGCCTTGCCAAGCGGCTTCGACGGCGGCTTGGCGGAGCTCTTTTTCAGCCCCGTGCGGACCGACGCCGGCGGCGCGAATTTTGCCGGAACTGGCACGGATGGCTTTGATTTCGCTGCGATTTTCTTAGGTCTAGCTGCGGCTTTGGCCATGGCTGACAGACAATCCGAAAGAGGGCGGGGAATTGCGCGCCTTACACCATTTTGGGCGGGCGGGCGCAAGCCGCCGGGTTCCGGTTTCTAAGGCTACGCGTGGATCCATCGGAGCAATCCGAGGCCGATCAGGCCATTGACGATCAGAAACAGCGCGACGATCAGGTTAAGAAGCCGCGGTATGATCAGGATCAGCACACCTGCGATGATCGAGATGAGCGGCGAGATATGAGCGACAGTAAGGGTCATTGAAACGCCTCCGCAACAGCGATGAGAGGGAAATGTCGATTCGAGGGTCTGCATCTTAACGTCGCGCCCGGTTCCCGAATAGGAGACGTCTAGGGCTACAAGGAGTTCCACCGGCGGATCATCGGCCGCGAAAATTGCCCAAAATTGCCACTGAAGAGATCACATTTTTGCGGGAACGATGCGGCGCGCGATGCATTGGCTTTCGATTGCGTGGCGGCGAGAGCCGGCGCGCGTGTTCCGTAAGAGCGTTTTCGAGCGAAGTGGATACCGGTTCGCGTGAAGAAAACGCATCGAAATGAACCGGAGGAGTTGACCATGCGAAACAGAATACTTGCCATTGCCGCGATCGCGGCCGCCATAGGCGCACCGGCAGCAGTGCAGGCGCAGAGCGAAATCACCACGGGCGTGGTGCGCGGCGGCGTCGAGGGTATCGCGGTCGACCAGCGGCCGGCGTTCCGCGAATACATCATTCGCGAGCGCGTGCCGAACTACACGATACCGGATCGCGTGATCGTCGGCGGCGTGCTGCCGGAGACTGGCGTCACCTATTACGACGTGCCGCAGACGTTTGGCGTGACGACCTACCGCTACACCGTGGTGAACGGCCAGACCGTGCTGGTCGAGCCGCGCACCCGGCGCATCGTTCAGGTGGTCGAGTAAGATTAGTGAGATGTCCGGCCCGCCGCGCTGCCCCCGCGCCTGGCTTTAGCCGGATGTGAAGGCCCTGCCCGGTCTCCCCCGCCCGGGCAGGGCTTTTGTTGTGCGCTCGTGTCCCGGACGCGGTGCAGCGCCCCTTGGCGTTGCGCCGCAGAGCCGGGACCTATGGCGAGTCATTTGCGTGGGCCCCGGATCAGCAGCGCATCACGCCGCAAGAGGCGGCGCGCTGCGCAGCATCCGGGGCGCGACGGCCTAGTCCTGTATCTTCGAAAAATCCGCCACCGCGCGGGTGGCGCTGCGGATTTCGTTGAGCAGCTTCAGGCGATTTTCCCGCACTTTTGGGTCGTCATCATTGACCTTGACCTTGTCGAAGAATGCATCGACCGCCGGGCGCAGCTTGGCCATCGCGCTCATGGCAGCGGCAAACTTCTCTTTTGCCACCGCGGCAGTTGCCTCGCTCTTTGCCTGATCGATGGCCTTCGCGAGCGTCTTTTCCTCGGCCAGCTTGTAGAGCGCCGGATTCGGTGCGCCGTCGAACGCGCGCTTGTCCTTCTTCTCCTCGATCGCAAGGATGTTGCTCGCACGCTTGGTGCCGGAAAGCAGGTTCTTGCCGTCATCGGTATCGAGGAATTTGCCGAGCGCCTCGACGCGGCGGACGATCCGCAAAATGTCGTCTTCCAGTTGAATTGAAAAAGCCGCCTGGACGAGATCGTGCCGTGATCCAATTGTTCGAAACTGAACCTCCAAGCGATCAACGATGAAATCGAGGAGCCCAAATATGCGATCTTTACCCGCCTTGTGTTCGTCTTGAACTACCTTGCCGGAGTAGAACTTATCGATCAATCTCTTCCAAGTGCGCTCGATATTTTCGCTTGAAAGCCCCCCCTCGTCTTCTAGACGAATAAGCGCACGCCTTTGCCTCTCAAGCTTCACGCCTTTGATGTCCAAGAATACCCCGATATCAGCATCCAAGAAGATATCAACCAAGGGAATGCTAAGCTTATTATCAACGATGAGCCGAATTACGCCCAACGCTGCGCGTCGCAGCGCAAAGCGATCGCCACTCCCCGTCGGCTTTTCGTCGATCGCCCAGAATCCAACCAGCGTGTCGATCTTGTCCGCCAGCGCCACAGCAATGCTCACCGGATCGGTCGGCACACGATCGTTCGGCCCCTGCGGCTTGTAATGCTCTTCGCTGGCGGCGGCGACGGAAGCATCCTCGCCCTGCGCCAGCGCGTAATATTTCCCCATCAGGCCCTGGAGCTCCGGGAATTCGCCGACCACCTCGGTCAGCAAATCCGCCTTTGCCAGATGCGCGGCGCGTTTTGTTTTTTCAACATCGGCGCCAACGAGCGGCGCGATCTCGGCCGCCAGCCGCTCGATGCGCTTGATGCGCTCACCCTGGGTACCGAGCTTTTCGTGAAACACGATGTTGTCGAATTTCGGCAGCCGGTCCTCCAGCTTCGTCTTCAGATCGGTCTCGTAGAAGAATTTCGCATCCGACAACCGCGCGCGGATCACGCGCTCGTTGCCGGCGACGATCGCCTGGCCGCCGTCGCTCGCCTCGATATTGGCCGTGAGGATGAATTTGTTGACGAGCTTTCCGGTTTTAGCATCGTCGACCACAAAGCATTTCTGGTTGTTGCGGATGGTGGCGCGAATGACTTCGCCGGGGATCGATAGGAACTCCTGGTCGAACGATCCCATCAGCACCACCGGCCATTCCACGAGACCTGCGGCCTCGTCGAGCAGCCCCTGATCCTCGATCAGCTCAAAACCTTGCGCGAAGGCGAGTTGCTTGGCGTCGGTGAGAATGGTGTCCTTGCGGCGCTCGGGATCGAGCACGACCTTCGCGTCCAGAAGCTTTGCCTCGTAATCCGCAAAGCGGCGGACATTGATCGCGGCAGGCGCCATGAAGCGATGGCCGAACGTCGTTTGTCCGGCCTCGAGGCCGTCGACGGAAAATTTCACGACATCGGGCTCTTCGGTCTCCAGCCCAAAGGTCGCGGTGATCGCATGCAGCGGCCGCACCCAGGAAAGCGCGCCCGGCTTTGCCGAGCGCTCGCCCCAGCGCATCGACTTCGGCCACGGAAACGTTCTGATGATGACCGGCAGCATGTCCGCGAGCACATCGAGCGTGGCGCGGCCTTCCTTTTCGATCAGTGCGATGTAGAAGTCGCCTTTCTTCGGATCGGTCTGGATCTTGGCCTCGCTGATCGAGGACAGACCGGTGGCTTTGAGAAAGCCGGCAATGGCGGCATCAGGCCCACCGACGCGCGGCCCCCGGCGCTCTTCCTTCAGGTCGGATTGCCGCACCGGAATGCCGTGGACCGTCAGCGCCAGCCGCCGCGGCGTCGCGAACGCTTTCGCGCCCTCATAGACCAGACCCTCGGCGACAAGCTTGTCGGTCACCATGCGGCGCAGATCGTCCGCCGCCTTCGCCTGCATGCGCGCCGGAATTTCCTCGGAAAAAAGTTCGAGCAGGAGATCGGGCATCTAGTTGCGCTCTTTGCGGGGACGGCGGGGCGCACGCCGGCGCAGCTCCCCTCCCCCTTGCGATTCAATCATATTGGCCGTCATCTGTGGACCCCCACCCCCGACGCCTCCCCGCAAGGGGGAGGGAGTAGAGGCGCCATCGACATCGAAGAAAAACTGCAATTCCAGAAGGCGCCAGCCAATTAGACCGCCCCGCCCGCTTCGGTGTGCACCCAGGCCTCGCCGCAGGCTTTCGCAAGCTCGCGCACGCGCATGATGTAGCTCTGCCGCTCGGTCACCGAGATCACGCCGCGCGCATCCAGGAGATTGAAGACGTGGCTTGCCTTGATGCATTGATCATAGGCCGGCAGCACCATCAGGTGTTTTTTCTGGTTGTGACCGCTCACCCAGCCGGCCGCGAGATATTTCTTGCAGGCTTCTTCGGCCATCTTGAACTGCACGAACAGCATGTCGGTATCGGCGAATTCGAAATTGTGCCGCGAATATTCCTGCTCGGCCTGCAGGAACACGTCGCGATAGGTCACGCGGTCGGCGCCGTCGCGGCCGTTGAAATTGAGGTCCATGATGTTGTCGACGCCTTGCAGATAGCAAGCAAGCCGCTCGAGCCCGTAGGTGAGTTCGCCCGCAACCGGCGCGCACTCGACCCCCGCGACCTGCTGGAAATAAGTGAACTGCGACACTTCCATGCCGTCGCACCAGCATTCCCAGCCCAGTCCCCAGGCGCCCAGCGTCGGGCTCTCCCAATCGTCCTCGACAAAGCGGATGTCGTGCAGATGCGAATCGATACCGACCGCTTCCAGCGATTTCAGATAGAGTTCCTGAATGTCCGGCGGCGACGGCTTTAAGATCACCTGGAACTGATAATAGTGCTGCAGCCGGTTCGGGTTTTCGCCATAGCGGCCGTCCTTCGGCCGCCGCGACGGCTGCACATAGGCCGCGTTCCAGCGTTTCGGCCCGAGCGCGCGCAGCGTGGTCGCCGGATGGAACGTGCCGGCGCCGACTTCCATGTCGTAAGGCTGCAGGATCACACAGCCGTAGTCGGCCCAATAGCGCTGCAGCGTCAGGATCAATCCCTGGAACGAGCGTTCGGGGCGCATATGAGCGGGAAGTGCATCCATCGTCAGATTCGGTCTCGCGAGGGGCTTTTCAGCGCGCGGGACCGTATCGGCGGGGAGGCAGGGAATCAAGGAGATGGCCGGGGCGTTCGTCCCGGAATGACGGGTTAGCCCGGCCGGTAAGCGCCGGTAACAGGGTCGCGCCGCAGCGTCGGAATCTCGTTCGATCGGGCGGCTTCGGCGAGGCGCGCCAGCCGCGCCTCTTCCAGCTCCTGGTTGATCCGGACGGCGGTGGTGTACGCCCAACGGACCACGGCCAGTCCACCCAACACACCCGCAAATGCGATCAGCGGCGGCATCGGTCGATCCTTGTCGTTCATCAATCTCGCCCCGACTTATATTACCCATTGTCGCCTAAGCCGGCCGACCCCGCAATCACACTTCCGAGACCGGGGAGAGACCAAATGGCGCGGGCAGACCTCGTTTAAAACCCGAATTTGGCCCAAATCGCCCGGCTTTCCAGCGCCGAAATCAGCCCTTCCGGCAACCCCGCGATGCCGTCCAGCGAGGCAGCCGCATCGGTGCCGGCCGACCGCCGCCCGAACAGGCCTGACAGCATACCCCTTGCCGGAGCGATCAGCGGCATCTCCACCTTCTCGCCGTAGCGGGCGCGCAAGGTCGAGCGGAGATCGCCGATCGCATCCGCCAGTCCCAGCGAAATCGACGTGTCGCCCGCCCAATATTCGCCGCTGAACAGCACGCCGTCGCCACCCTTGAGGCGGCTTCCCCTGCTCTCCTTCACCAGCGCGATGAAGATCCCATGGATCTCGCGCTGGATCGCCTTCAGGCGCGCGACATCATGACGGTCTTCCGGCAAGAACGGATCGAGCATCGCCTTGTGCTCGCCCGCCGTATAAAGCCTGCGCTCGACGCCGATCTTCTTGATCAGCTCCTGGAAACCGAAGGAGCCGCCGACCACGCCGATCGAGCCCAGGATCGACGACGGATCGCAAAAGATCTCATCCCCGGCACAAGCGATCATGTAGCCGCCGGACGCCGCGACGTCCTCGACGAAGGCCAGCACCGGCAATTGCTTTTCCACGGCGAGTTGACGAATGCGCAAATAGATCTGACGCGATTGCACCGGCGAGCCGCCGGGCGAATTGATCAACAGCGCCACCGCCTTGGCGTTCCTGGTGGAGAAAGCACGCTCCAGCGTCCGGGCGACGCCGGCCAGCGTCATGCCGGGCCGCAGCGGCGTCACCGCGCCGATCACGCCCGATAGCCGGACCACCGGCACCACGGCAACTCCCCTTCGCAGCCGCGCCGGAAGCCATGCCATGAACCCGTCGCGCAAGTCTGATAGTCTTCCGCGATCAACTTTTTGTTCCAGCATACCGTTACCTCGAATTAACCATTTTTTATCACGCCAGTGTCATTGAGACGAATGGAATGCGTTTTGCTTGGCGGCCGCTGGGGCTGCAATGGCGCAGCGGAGAATGACATGAAAATCTATCTGCTGATGATGCTGATCGGTACCCTCCTGGCCGCAATTCGCTTCACTTCGGTGCCGGAACAGCGCTCGAAGACACTTCCGCAGTAGTCTTTCTGTTCAAAATTTGGGCGGCGAGGCGATGCTTTAGGGTATCGCCAGCGGCAGCAGTCCCTTTCCGGCCAAGGCATCCTGTACCTGTTTATTAGGCAGGCCTGACTCTTCCTTGAGCATCAGGCCGGCTAGAATTCGGGTCGGTGCCTTGCCGCCCTTGGTGGCGCGAACCAGCACACGAATCGCAGGCGCCGTTGCGTCACCATGAATCGGCAAAATTGCGAGGCTGCCGAAACCGCGATCGAGGACCGTCAACACTTCCGCTAAAGCGTCAGCGCGCCAGATCAACGTCAATGCGCCTTGCGATTTGAGGACACGCCGCGCCGCGTGAACCCAATCCGCAAGCATCGCGGCGCTCGCCACATGCGCCGTCGCCCGCGCCCTGTCCGGCGAGGCACGATGCCGCACCGGATCGTTGAACGGCGGATTCATCAGCACCACGTCGACGCTGTCGGGCGAGAGGCCCGCGGCGGCAAACTGGTCCGGCGCGGATGTAACGTCCAGTACGACGACGTCGGCAGCGATCGCGTTCGAAGCCGCGTTGCCGCGCGCAAGTTCAGCGAGTTCGAGATCGAACTCGACCAGCAACAATTCGATTGCCGGCACACGCTTGGCGAGCGCAAGGCCGGCGGCGCCGGCGCCGGCGCCGAGATCCACCACACGATCGCCGGGTCTTGCCGGCGTCGCGGCCGCAAGCAGCATCGCGTCGTGGCCGGCGCGATGGCCGGATTTGGGCTGCCGCAAGCGCAATTGACCACCGAGGAACGCGTCCTCGGTGGTTTCGCACCGAGGCTCAGTCATCGGCGCGCAATTCGTAGGCAAGGCCCGCATCGGTCAGAAGCTGACGCGCCTGCTTGTTGTCATCCTCATGGACCAGGATACGGCGCGGCAGCACGCCCAGCGATCCCTCGATGATGCTCATATTCTGGTCCAGCACCAGGTGATGGATGTTCGCGCCATCGAGCAGCGCGCCGATGGCTGAAACCAGCACCATATCGTTGGTCCGAACCAATTCCCGCAACTCGCATTCTCCTTAGTCATGGCGGCGTGCGACGGTAGGGCATATGTCAGCCGCTTGCCGTGCTGCGTAGCACATTCTATCTAAGGATAGTCCCAATCGGGAAATTGTGGAGACCGGCGTGGCGGTTATTGTACCCTTCGAGAGCCCCTCGGACGCTTCGATCGACCAACTGGTCGGGCTCGTTGCATCGGACATGGAGCGCGTCAACGCCACGATTCTGTCGCGGACCGGCTCCGAAGTGACCATGATTCCCGAAGTTGCCAACCACCTGATTTCCTCGGGCGGAAAACGGCTGCGTCCGATGCTGACGCTGGCGATGGCGCATCTCGCCGGCTATTCCGGCGACGGCCACATCAAACTCGCGGCCTCGGTCGAGTTCATGCATACCGCGACCCTGCTGCATGACGACGTCGTCGACGAAAGTGAACTGCGGCGCGGCAAGCTGTCGGCGCGGATGTTGTGGGGCAACGAGGCGAGCGTATTGGTCGGCGATTTTCTGCTCGGCCAGGCGTTCCGGATGATGGTCGAAGTCGGTTCGCTGCGCGCGCTCGACATTCTCTCTTCCGCGGCTGCGACGATCGCCGAAGGCGAGGTGATGCAGCTTGCTGCCGCCAAGAACACCGCCACCACCGAGGACGAATATCTCGCCGTGATCCGCGGCAAGACCGCCGAACTGTTCGCGGCCGCCTGCGAGGTCGGCCCGGTGATCGCCAACCGTCCGAAGGCGGAGCAGACCGCGTGCCGCTCGGTGGGCATGAATCTAGGCATCGCGTTCCAGCTGGTCGACGACGTGCTGGATTACGGCGGCAAGGCCGCCAAGCTCGGCAAGAACATCGGCGACGATTTCCGCGAGGGCAAGATCACGCTGCCGGTGGTGCTGGCGTTCCGCCGCGGCAACGACTCCGAGCGCGGTTTCTGGGTCAAGGCGCTGGAGCGCGGCGAGATCGGCGGCGGCGATCTCGATCACGCCATCGGCTTGATGAGCAAGCATCGCGCGCTCGAGGACACCATCAACCGCGCCCAGCATTACGGCGCGATGGCGGTCGATGCGCTGGCGCTGTTTCCGGCCTCGCCCATGAAGACCGCGCTCGAGCAGGTGGTGGCGTTCTGCCTGGCGCGGTCGCATTAAAGATGAACGGCGCGAGCTTTTCGCTATTTCTGCTGGCCGCGCTCATTATCGCAGCGGTCCCCGGCCCCGGTATTTTCTACGTGGCAGCAAGGACATTGTCGGGCGGCAGGACATTGGGCATCGCATCCACCTTCGGAACGGCGTTAGGTGGACTCGTTCACATTATCGCTGGCGGCCTTGGCGTCTCGGCGATCATTCTCGCCAGCGCGCAGCTTTTTACGGCGCTCAAGCTGTTCGGCGCTCTCTATCTGATCTGGCTTGGTATCAGGACCGTCATGGAGGCGGGTCATCCGCTGTTAGAGCCGGTCGGCCCCATCGGGGCAAAGCGGGCATTTCGGGAAGGCGTCCTCGTCGAGGCGCTCAATCCCAAGACCGCGGCCTTCTTTCTCGCATTCATTCCGCAATTTATCGAACCGACGGCCGGCCACGCAGCGCTCCAGTTCATGTCGCTCGGCCTGATCTCAGTGGCGCTCAACACCTTCGCCGACGTCATTGTGGTGGCCGCGGCCTCTACGGCACGCGCTCGTCTCGCGCGCAGACCACAGTTCGTCCAGCGTCTCCGGCAGGGCTCCGGACTCTTCATTGCAGGGCTCGGAATTTCACTGGCGCTCGCGCGCCGGCCCGCTACAAGCTAGCTCAGCACGCCCGCATGCACCCACCACTGCGGGTGATCGAGCCGAATCTTCTGCGAGGCGCGCTGCGCCTCCGCGGTATTTTCATAGATCGCAAAGCAGGTCGCACCGGACCCCGACATCCGCGCCAGCCAGGCTCCATTGGTGGCGCTGAGCGCCGAAAGCACCTCACCGATCACAGGCTGGATGCGCATGGCAGGCAGCTCGAGATCGTTGGAATTCTCGGCGAGCGCTTCGACCCAATCTTCGAGCGACGCACCGTCTTCCGGCCAGGCCGGCGACTGCAGAATGTCCGTGGCGCCGACCAAGAGCTCGCCGTTGCGCAAGCCGAGCCCCGCAAACACGTCCTTGGTCGCCACCGCAACGCGCGGGTTGACCAGCACGCAGGGCATTGTCGGTAAGGCCAGCGGCGACAGGGTCTCGCCGACCCCGGTCATGCCGGATGCGCGCGAGACCAGGCACACCGGCACATCGGCGCCGGTCAGAAGCGCAACCTCGCGCAGGCGCGGATCGTCGAGCGCAAGATCGTTGAGCCGCGCCAATAGCCGCAACGCGGCGGCCGCGTCGGCCGAGCCGCCACCAATTCCGGCCGCGACCGGCAACACCTTGTCGAGGGTGAATTCGCCAAGTTTCAGGCCGGGCACATGCTCGGCCAGCAGCAGCGCGGCCCTGAGCACCAGGTTGTCGGCGACGTCGCCGCAATCTCCGGCCAGCGGACCCGTGGTGTCGAGCTTCAGTTCCGGTCCGGGCGCAAGCGCGAGGCGGTCGCCGCAATCGGCGAACGCCACCAGGCTTTCGAGGTCGTGATAGCCATCGACGCGGCGGCCCACCACCCGCAGGGTCAGGTTGACCTTGGCACGCCCCTCCTCGACCAGCGGCATTACCCCCAAGCCCTTCGATCAGCCGCCCTTGCCGTCTTCCTTGCCGTCGTCCTTCTTCTTGTCGGCGGCGGCAGCAGCAGCCGATGACGGATCATCCGGCAGTCCGTTCTCGATCTTGGCTTCGATCTTCGGCAGATCGTCCGGCTCGGGCTTCAAGTCGCGGGCGTGGGACCACTGGAATTTCGCCTCCAGCGTACGGCCAACGCGCCAATAGGCGTCGCCGAGATGGTCGTTGATGGTCGGATCCTCCGGCTTGAGGTCGATCGCGCGCTCGAGATTCTTGGCCGCTTCCTCATAATTGCCGATGCGGAAATAGGCCCAGCCCAGCGAATCCACGATATAGCCGTCGTCCGGGCGCTGTTCGACGGCGCGCTTGATCATCTTCATGCCTTCATCGAGATTGACGCCCTGGTCGATCCAGGAATAGCCGAGATAGTTCAGTACATGCGGCTGTTCGGGCTGCAGCTCGAGCGCCTTGCGCATATCGGCTTCCGCCTTGCTCCACTGCTTGGAGCGCTCCTCACAGATGCCGCGATAGTAGTAATAGATGCTGTTGGCCTTGTCGTTGTTCGGAGGCAACACGTCGACGCCCAGCGAATAGGTCTGGGCGCAGTCGGCAAATTTCTTGCGGCCACGCTCGATATTGCCGAGCGCCATGATGGCCTCGAGATCCTTCGGGTCTTCCGCGGTGACGTTCTTCAGGATCTTGATCGCTTCATCGCTGCGGTCGGCGGAATCCAAATCGGTCGCGAGCTGGATCTGCGCATTGCGCTTCAACGGCGAGTTCGACGGCACGCGCTCATAGATCTTGATCGCCATCTGAGGCTTCTTCACGGACTCATAGAGATCGGCCAGCGACAGCAGCGCCAGCGGATGATTGGGCACGAGGTAGAGCGCGAGCTGCAGATAGACCAGCGCGAGATCCTCGCCGCCGCGGCGCGTCAGCGAGGCGCCGATGCCGTATAGCGCTTCGGCGGCGCCGGCCTGCGGCGAATCCACCAGCGGCGGCATTTTCTTGCCGGCCTTGGTCTCGCGCAGCCCTTCCTGCACCAGCGGATGTCGCGCGAGCTTCTTGTCGAACGCCTCGTAGATGCCCGAGGCGGCGGCGTCATCCTTGTTGCGCGACAGCCAGCGAGCGTAGGATTCGGCAACCCGCAGCATGGAGTCGTCGAGCTTGTAGGCGCGCTCGAAGCGGGTGCCGGCGTCCTTTTCCTTGCCCGCGAGGTCGAGCATCATCCCGGTGTGAAGGTCCTTGAAGATCGGATACCAATCCGGACCGGTGAGCTTGTCGATGCTGGCGACCGCCGCCTTGGTGTCGCCGGTGCCATAGATGGCCCAGCCCGACAACAGCGTCGCCACCAGATCGGTGATCGGCCCGCGGATCGACTGGTTGATGTTCAGCTGCGCGGCGGCGTATTTCTTCAACTTGAGATTCTGCACGCCGACGACGAGGCGCGCGACACGGTTGGATTTGTCGATCGTCAGGATGCGTTCGGCGAGCTTGACGGCCTCGTCGATATTGCCGTCGGCAACCGAGGAGATGAACGCACGATCGAGCAATTCGTTGTTCTTCGGATCGGTGCGCAGCGCCGAGAGGTAGAAGGCCGACGCGGAGTTGGCGTCGCGTTCCACGCTGGCATGACGGGCGGCAAGGTAACTGCCCGACGTGGTGAGCGATTTCAAATCGCTCCTGGTCGGAAACTGCGCCGAATTGTCCGTCGGATGATCGGGCGTCTGCGCGCAAACCGTGCCGGGCAGCGCCAGCGCGGCGACAGCGAGAGCGGCAACGGTCCAGCGGTTGAAACGAGTTGAAAATATCACGGTTCGCCTAGCTCCAGAATTGAACGGCAGGATTCCCGAATGCGGACCCAAGCGGCGGCATCAAGGCAAGCGACAATGCCGCGTTTGGCGCTTAACCGCAAGGATACGCGCAAAGGATACACGACGGTCGATTGGCAGGTGGGCCTCTAAAGCCGCTGATTTTGGCCCGCGGGTATCCGGTAACGCTTGCACTGTGGCGGTATCGTGGCCGGCCACCTTACGCGATCGTCACATCGCCTCGTAATTCGGCCCGCCACCGCCCTCCGGTGGAACCCAGGTAATGTTGCCGTTGGGATCCTTCACGTCGCAGGTTTTGCAGTGGACGCAATTCTGGGCGTTGATCACGAATTTGGGACCCGCCGCCTCCTCCACCCACTCATAGACGCCGGCCGGGCAATAGCGATTCGACGGCCCCGCATAAACGTCGTGCTCGGATGTCTTCTGCAGGTTCATATCCGCGACCTTCAGATGAACCGGCTGGTCCTCCTCATGGTTGGTGTTGGACAGGAACACTGACGAAAGCTTGTCGAACGATATCTTGCCGTCCGGCTTCGGGTACGAAATCGGTGTGTGGATTTTCGCGGGGTCCAGCGTCTTGCGATCGGGTTTTGCATGCGACTGCGTGCCTAACAGCGAGAAGCCGAGCGTGTTGCACCACATGTCGAAACCGCCGAGCGCGACACCAATGATGGTTCCGAATTTGGACCACAGCGGCTTGGCATTGCGGACCCGGTACAGATCCTTGCCGATGGTGGAATCGCGCCAGGCGTTTTCGTATTCGACAAGTTCATCATTGGCGCGGCCGGCGCCGAGCGCGGCCGTGACATGTTCGGCGGCGAGCATGCCGCTGCCCATCGCGTTGTGAACGCCCTTGATGCGCGGCACGTTCAAAAAACCCGCCGCGCATCCGATCAGCGCGCCGCCCGGAAACGTCAGCCGCGGCACCGACTGATAACCACCTTCGGTGATGGCGCGCGCGCCGTAGGCCAGGCGCTTGCCGCCTTCCAAGAGCGGACGGATCACGGGGTGGGTCTTGAAGCGCTGGAATTCGTCGAACGGCGACAGATATGGATCGTCGTAATTGAGATGCACGACGAAGCCGATCGCCACGCGATTGTCGTCGTAGTGATAGAGGAACGAGCCGCCGCCGGTCGAATTGTTCAAGGGCCAGCCGAATGAATGCTGGATCAGGCCCTTCTGGTGTTTCGCCGGATCGACCTGCCAGACTTCCTTCAGCCCGATGCCGAATTTCGGCGGCTCGCTGTTGGCGTCGAGCGAGAATTTCGCAATCAACTGCTTGGTGAGGCTGCCGCGGGCGCCTTCGGCAAACAGCGTGTATTTGCCGATAAGCTCCATGCCTCTGGTGTAGGAGTCCTTATGCGAGCCGTCCTTGGCGATGCCCATGTCGCCGGTGGCGATGCCGCGCACCGCGCCCTTTTGGTCGTGGAGCACTTCGGTGGCGGCAAAGCCCGGGTAGATTTCGACGCCGAGCGCTTCGGCCTTCGGCGCCAGCCAGCGGCAGACATTGCCGAGCGAACCGATATAGCAGTGATGATTGCTCATCAGCGGCGGCATCATGAAGTTCGGCAACCTGATCGCGCTGCCCGCCGTCATCCAGTAGAAGCGGTCGTCCTTGAACTGGGTTTTCAGCGGGCAATCGGCGTCCTTGCGCCAATCCGGCAGCAATTTGTCGAGCGACACCGGGTCGATCACCGCGCCGGACAGGATATGCGCGCCGACCTCGGAGCCCTTCTCGACCACCACGACGCTGAGATTAGCATTGAGCTGCTTCAGCCGGATCGCAGCCGCAAGGCCTGAGGGTCCTGCGCCGACGATCACGACATCGAATTCCATGGATTCGCGCGGCGGTAATTGTTCGGTGCTCATGATGATCTGGTCTCCGCCCGGTCAAAACGGCTTTGTGTTGTTCAGGCCGTTTGTTTCCGATTTTTGCCGGGAGGACAACCATGGAAATCGACCGTGAGGCGTTTCGTAACGGGGCGATCCCGCCTAGATTGAGAAGATGCCCTTCGAGATTGTGCCATGACGCCTGATCCCGCCCCTACCGCTCAGCAATTGCTGGCCTTTTATCTGGAGGCCGGCGTCGACTGCGCGCTGACGGACGAACCGGTCGACCGGCTGGCCGACCCCGGTGCCGCGGCGCCACCGCGCGAAGCGGCACCCGTCCAGCCGGTCCGTAACGTTCCCACAGCCATTCCCGCTGCCTGCGTCGAGGCAGCGCCCGCGCCGGAGGCAGCGATCGCGTCGGCCCGGGAGGCCGCGCGGACCGCGCCGACGCTGGAAGCACTGCGCGACCTCTTGGAAAAATTCGACGGCTGCGCGCTAAAACACACCGCGACGCGGCTGGTGTTTGCCGACGGCAATCCGAAAGCGCGGGTCATGTTTGTCGGCGAGGCGCCGGGGCGCGACGAAGACCTCGAAGGCCTGCCCTTTGTCGGACGTTCGGGCAAGCTGTTGGACCGGATGATCGCGGCGATCGGGCTCGACCGCAGCAAGGCCTATATCGCCAATGTCATTCCGTGGCGCCCGCCCGGCAACCGCACGCCGACGCCGCAGGAAACCCAGATTTGTCTCCCCTTCATTCAGCGCCAGATTGAGCTCGTCGATCCGGATATCCTGGTGACGCTCGGCAATCCCTCGACCCAGACCTTGCTGTCGACGCGCGAGGGCATCATGCGAACCCGCGGGCGCTGGTTCGACTACGACACCGGCACCCGCACCATCCGCGCGATAGCAACGTTCCATCCGGCCTATCTGTTGCGCTCGCCGTCCTACAAGCGGATGTCGTGGCAGGATTTGCGCGCGATCGCGAAAGCGCTTGCCGGTTGAATCTTCGGCATTGAATTCGTCTTCAGTTCGCCGGCGCCGGCGTTCCAAATACCTGCGGTAGCGAATAGCGCTGCGCCAAGAGGCGAGCCAGCCACTCGCGCTCGACCTCGCTGGCCGTGGGCGCAATCTCGACACGCTGAGCGCCGACATCGACGGTCAAGCGGTTGCCGGATTCGGTTTCCCGCAGGCGCAACGATTGCAGCTGGCTTCGGCCCAGTTCGACCCGGACCCTCTTGTGAAAAACATA
>Ga0210406_10002917_pt1 | contig 19088 bp, 13 predicted proteins | sample IncBWC30MmetaG_FD_155454 | JGI IMG/M metagenome (GOLD analysis project Ga0210406, IMG submission 155454) | Forest soil microbial communities from Barre Woods Harvard Forest LTER site, Petersham, Massachusetts, United States - Inc-BW-C-30-M | ecosystem: Environmental > Terrestrial > Soil >... | reverse complement strand
TTATTTACACTATCTATGCGGCGCAAACGGAGAAGTAGGCGTGCTAGCGGGTGGCGGGTAGTTGAATGATCGATCAGACGCTCTTGGGTGCGACGCGCACGATTTGACGCAAGGTCACGGGCCAGCCCAGATGTAACCGGTTCGCCAGCTTGCTGCCCGTCTTAATGGAGTGTTCCTGGAGCAAGGAGCGGACGAGTTCCTGATCGCGCTCTTCGCACGCACCTAAAATTTCAACAGCAACGAACTCGGGATGGAATTTCTTGTCCTTAACGAAGCTGCCGCTGGGATCCCAGACGAACGCGAGCCCGCCTGTCATGCCGGCGCCAAAGTTCGTCCCCGTCGGCCCGAGGACGACGACTGCGCCACCGGTCATGTATTCGCAAGCATGATCGCCCACGCCTTCGACCACGGCGGTTGCCCCTGAGTTGCGAATGGCGAAGCGCTCGCCGGCGCTGCCGACCGCGAAAAGCGATCCGCCGGTGGCTCCGTAGAGCGCGACGTTACCGACGATGACTTGTGCCGATTCCGCCCGCGCCAGCTTGCCGCGCGTGCGAATCACGAGCTCACCGCCTGAAAGTCCCTTGCCGACGAAGTCGTTTGCCTGGCCTTCGAGCACCAGCTTCATGCCACGCCCGGCGAACGCGCCAAAGGACTGGCCAGCAGTGCCGCGCATGCGGAAGTGAATGTCGGGATACAAGTCAGGTTGTTGCGCGCGCAGCAAAGCCAGTTCGCCGGAGAGGCGCGCACCCAGGCTGCGATCTTCGTTGCGCACTGTCACACTGAATTCGAACGGCTTGCCGGCAGCAGCCGCCGAGAGGGCAGGGCGGACCCACGCATCGTCGATGGGCGGGCGTTCCTGCGGACGGCTATTGCGAACTCCCTGCCAACTGAGCGGACCGGCTCCAACCTGCGCCAGCATCGGCCGCAAATCCAGCTTGCCGTCCTGGCGGACCTGCTCCAGCAAATCGGTGCGTCCAATGGCTGCCTGCAAGTTTGGCAAGCCGAATTCGGCGAGCAGACGTTGCAGGTCTTCCGCGATGTTCATGAAGAAGCCTACGACATGCTCCGGCTTGCCGCGGAACTTCGCGCGCAGCTCCGGCTTTTGCGTGGCGATACCGGTAGGGCAGGTGTTGAGATGACACTGCCGCGCCATGTCGCATCCCAGGGCGACCAGCACTGCCGTGCCGAAGGAGAATTCGTCGGCACCCAGCAGTGCGGCGATCAGCACATCGCGCGCGGTGGAGAGGCCGCCATCGGTGCGTAGGCGCACGCGTCCGCGAAGGCCGTTCAGGCGCAGCATCTGTTGCGCTTCGCTCAGGCCGAGCTCCCAGGGGTTTCCAGCGTGCTTGATACTGCTGAGCGGAGAAGCTCCCGTACCGCCGTTGTGTCCGGCGATCACGATGTAGTCGGCGTAAGCCTTGGCGACGCCGGCGGCGACCGTGCCTACTCCGAGCTGCGAGACCAGTTTGACGCCGACCGGCGCACGCGGGTTGATGCGCTTGAGGTCGTAAATCAGTTGCGCCAGGTCTTCGATGCTGTAGATGTCGTGATGCGGCGGCGGACTGATGAGCGAGATGCCGGGTTGTGCGTGACGCAGACGGGCGATCAGTTCGCTGACCTTGTGTCCGGGAAGCTGGCCGCCTTCGCCGGGTTTCGACCCCTGCGCGATCTTGATTTCCAACTCGTCAGCATGAGCCAGATATTCGGCGGTAACGCCAAATCTTCCGGAGGCGACTTGCTTGATCTTATTGTTGTGCAGAGAGAGCACGCCGGCAGTGTTGCCGTCGGGCTTATAGGCAGTGGGGTCTTCGCCACCCTCGCCAGTGTTGGAGCGCGCGCCCAGCAGGTTCATTGCGGCGGTGATGGTCTGATGCGCCTCGGGACTGAGGGATCCCAGAGACATGGCACTGGCGATGAAGCGCTTGACCAGGCTGGGGGGCGGCTCGACTTCGTGGATCTCGAGTTTCGGACCGGCAGGATTGATTTGCAGCAGGTCGCGCAAGACGGCGGGCTCGCGTTCGTCCACCGCTTTCGCGTACGCCGTCCAAGCTTCGGCAGGCGCGATCGTGACAGCGGCTTGTGTCGAGGCGCGTGCGGCTCCGACAGCGACCTGCAAATCGCGTGTGCGTTGCGGCTGCCAGGTATGAGGCTCAGAACGGTCGGCGCGGCGGAAGCGCACCCAGCCGTAGTCGGGCAACTCAGCGCTGTCGGGCTCAGGCGTCCAAGAAGAACGAATCGACGCTTCGATGTCGGCGAAACTTTGTCCCCCCATCGGGGACACGGTTCCTGGAAAACAAAGATCGGTGATTTCGGAATCGAGGCCGAGGACGTCAAAGAGTTGCGCCGCCCGATAACTGTCGAGCACCGAGATGCCCATCTTCGACATCACCTTCGCCAGTCCGGTGTTGAGCGCGTTCAGCAGGCGAGCTTCGCCCTCTTCGCCAGCCAGCGAGCGGGCGGTCTGCAAGGCGAGCCACGGACACACGCTGCCCGCGCCGTAGCCGATCAGAACCGCAGCGTGATGAACGTCACGACAGTCCCCGGCTTCAAGCGCGAGTCCAACCTTGGTGCGCAAACCTGCCTTCACCAGCGCCTGATGCACCGTGCCGGTGGCCATGGCCATGGGAATCGGAAGCAGATGCTCACAAGCTGCGCGATCGGTCATCAACAGGATGCAAACGCCGCCGCGAACCAACTCGACGGCGCGCGCCTGCAGTCCCCGGAGCGCCAGTTCTAGTGAGCTATCGTCGGCGAAGGTGCAATTCAGGGTGGCGAGCGGAAGCTCGTTGTGCAGAGCATAGGTGCCTTCGTGCAGTGCGGCCATTTGCCCGAGCGAAAGAAACGGCGTGGGCAATACCAGACCGGGGAGTGGAGCATGCTTGTCGAGCAAATGCGGCCACGGCCCCAGACGGGTACGCTGTGAAACGACGCAGGCCTCGCGCAAAGAATCGATGGGGGGATTGGTGACCTGCGCGAATCGTTGCCGGAAGAAACCGTACAACGGGCGCGGCGCCCTTGCTAATGCTGCGATGGGAGTGTCGTCTCCCATGGACCAGACGGCTTCCTTGCTCTCCATCGCCATCGGAGTGACGACCATTTTGACTTCTTCGCGCGTGTAGCCGAAGCCGCGTTGCAGGCGCGTGAGGTCGTCCTTGTCGAGTGATAAGACCGGTGTGCCGGAAGGCTCGAGGGGAATGTCGTCGATCAGCTTCGCGTAAGGAGCAAGGTCGTTGAAGTAGCGATCGAGCTCGTCGCCCTCGATCAGGCGGCAACGCTCGAGGTCGAGCAGAATCATCTGGCCCGGACCGAGGCGTCCGCTGCGAATGATGCTGTCGCTATCGACGTCGGCGAGGCCCACTTCGGATCCCGCGACGATTAGTCCCGTGTCGGTAATCACGAAGCGGCAGGGACGCAGGCCGTTGCGGTCGAGCGCAGCACCCAGCAGGCGTCCGTCGGTGAAGACTAGTGCTGACGGGCCGTCCCATGGCTCCATGCAGTCGGCGTGGTAGCGGTGGAAGAGAGATTCCTTGGGCCCGACGGCGGGCGGGAGCATCATGCGCACGGCTTCGGCGACGTTGCGCTCATAGTTTGAGAGCATCTCGGCCACTTCGTCCAAGCTCATCGAATCGGAGGCGTCGGGCGTGTAAATCGGATCGCACTCACGCGGCAGCAAGGCGCTACGCGCGTCCACGTGCGCGCGATTGCTCCAGATAGTGTTGATCTCACCGTTGTGCGCCACCATGCGCAGAGGCTGGGCGCGGTCCCAAGAGGGCAGCACGTTCGTCGCGTAGCGCTGATGAAAGACCGCGAAGTGGGTCGCGTACTGTTTGTTCTGCAGGTCGGGATAAAACTCGTGGAGCGTGCGACCCGTGCAGAGTGCTTTGTATACCAGTGTGCGAGTCGAGAGCGAGCAGACGTAAGTGTCAGTTCCTCCGCGCTCGAAGGCCTTGCGCGCAAAGTACAAGCGCCGTTCGATTTCGTTGGGGCCGGCCGTTGAGTCTTCGCTCGTTGTGATCAGGGCCTGCCGAATGACGGGAAGGGAGGCCAGCGCCAGTTCGCCTAGCACTTCATGCGCAACCGGGACATCGCGCCAGCCGAGCCACTCGAAGCCGCGAGCGAACAGGCATGCCTTGAACCGCGCAACGTCACGCTGAGCCGCCTCGTCGTTTTGCGGCAGGAACAGCATTCCGACGGCCAACGGCTGTTCGTGGCGCAGAACAAAGCCTGTCTGACTGAGTAGAAAACTGCGGGGAACAGCGGTCTGGACGCCAACGCCGTCGCTGCTCTTGCCGTCGGCGGCAATCGCGCCCCGATGAGCGAGGCGTCCGAGGGCCGTCAATGCCAGGCGGAGAATTTCGTGGTCGGACTGGCCGTGCAGCGTTGCTACGAATCCCACGCCGCAGGATTCGTGGTCGAAGCGAGAGCTTACGAGGTTAACGCCACCAGAAGAAGTGCTACAACCCATGGTCCACTATATATGCAATCCTGCATGCAATTGAAGTGGAATTCCACAGCTACGAAAAAAGTTGTAGCGCCAAACGCTGCCAGCTTCGGTCTTGTGGCACAGTAGTCTGGGATGGCCGATAGCCAAAGATTGCAACGTCAGGGGCTGGTGGCGTTTACCTATCCTGACTTCGCGTTGTATCAACTCGCCCGGCTATTCACCGTGATGGCGACCGAGATGCAGTCGGTTGCGGTGGGCTGGCAGGTTTACGAAATCACCAAGCGGCCGCTGGACCTGGGTTACGTCGGCCTGGCACAATTTCTTCCGACCCTCCTGCTGTTTCTGGTAGCTGGACACGCTGCCGACCGTTTCAATCGGCGCGACATTGTCACCATTTGCTACGCCGGACTGGGCATCGCCTCGACGATCCTGTTGCTGCTGACGTTGAGCGGATCGCACTCGGTGCATGCGATCTATGCTGCTCTCGTATTGGTGGGAGTCGTGCGATCTTTCAACGGCGCCGCAGGCCAGTCTATGGTCCCACAACTAGTGCCGGAGCAGCATTTTCCTAATGCAGTGGCTTGGGCGCAGACGGTGTTCAATGCGGCAGTGGTTATCGGTCCCGCGCTCGGCGGCCTGATCTACGCTATTTTTCGAGGGCCCGGCGCCGTGTATGGCACCTCGATGATCGCCGCTGCGATATCGGTAGTGGCGATGAGCAGGGTACGGTTGAAGTCGGCAATTCGCGCGAGCGAACCAGTAAGTCTTGGCACCTTGTTTGCGGGCTTCCGCTTCATATGGGAAAAGAAACTGATTCTGGGCTTGATCTCGCTTGACCTCTTCGCGGTGTTGCTGGGAGGCGCGGTGGCGCTGCTGCCTGTCTATGCTCGCGAGATCCTGCACATCGGGCCTTGGGGACTGGGTATCCTGCGCAGCGCTCCGGCGGTGGGAGCGGTGGCAACGGCAGTAGCGCTGGCGCACCAGCCGCTGCGCCGACACGCAGGAATCACCATGCTCTGGTGCGTCGCCGGATTCGGTGTTTTCACCATCGTCTTCGGCCTCTCGCGCAACATAGTAGTGTCTCTGATCGCGTTGCTGCTGGTGGGCGCGTCCGACATGGTGAGCGTGATTATTCGCGGCACGCTGGTCCAGTTGTCTACTCCTGACTCGATGCGGGGTCGTGTCAGCGCAGTGAATTCGCTGTTCATCGGAACATCGAATGAGTTCGGCCAATTTGAGTCGGGACTGACCGCGCATTGGTTTGGCACAGTTCCGGCAGTAGTGATTGGCGGTGTGGGAACGCTGATCGTGATCGCGCTGTGGGCGTGGCTGTTCCCCGAGCTGCGCGGTACAGATACTCTCGCCACTCGACCACCAACGGTCGCACAGGAATGGCCATGACCGCAGGCAGCGCTTACTATGCCTCCCAGCTTCGTCACGAGCTGAGCCTGCGCAATCGCGCTTTTGCGCTGCAACGACGGCTCTCGCACGTAGAAAGCTCCGGCGGAATGTCGGTGACGGTATATCAACCGCACCCGGCCCGCCGCCGGCATGGAAACTTCTTCGATGAGAGCTACGCCGCAATGCTCGCGATTCCGGAGTGGCGCAAGCGGCTCGAGAAGGTACACACCTCAGCCAAGTCGGTATTACCGAGGAGCGGACGCGGCTGGAAAGAACTCGACTCGTCCATGAGCTCGGACGCGTTGCTGATGAACATTTTCTGCTGTCCCTATGTTCCGGATGATCCACATGTGTTGGGGCTGTTGGGAGCCGAAGCCGGCGAGTTGCCCCAGTTCGGTTGGCGGGCCCGCGTACCGCTGAAGAACGGCTTGGCCGATCGCACTGAGGTCGATATGAAGTTGGGGAACATGCTGTTCGAAGCCAAGCTCACCGAGTCGGATTTCCAGTCCTCCAACGCCTCTGTGTTGCGTGGCTATCGCGATTTCGAGGCCGTCTTCGACTCACGGGAGCTTCCCCGCGTGGGGGAAAAGCTGGATTCGTATCAACTGATCCGCAATGTGCTTGCCGCCTACGCCAGCGATTGCGGGTTCTGTGTTCTGCTCGACGCGCGGCGACCGGATCTGGTGGAAAGCTGGTATGCGATTCTCCGCTGCATTCGACCTCTAGAGGTGCGAGTACGGTGCAAAATACTGACGTGGCAGGAATTGAGCGCCGTGTTACCTGAACAGCTTGGCGAGTTTCTCGACGCGAAGTATGGCATTGTAGCACCGGGCCGGATTCCCTCTAAAGTATGCAACAGTAAGGGCTTGGAGACTGATGAGTAGTCCGGCGTACGGCCTCGGCTCCGAGAGCGGAATGGAGCCCTATTTCCCATTAGTGTCCCTTATTAATTCTCGCACATCATTAACAAGTTTTACTATCACGTGAATATTTCTAATTTCTCTCGACTCCCGCCAGTGAAGTTAGGTATAAATCACAAATCGACATGGCATCGGCCGCCCAATCCCGAATCCGTCCTAACACCGATTCGATTCTTGTGATTCGGCACCTGGCTCTAGTCCGCGTACTAAGTCTCGTACTCCTTCTACTCGGAGTAGCGGGCCACATGGGAAGCGCGGGGACGTAGCCAATCAGCCAAGAAGATCCTGAAAAGCCACTGACCCGCCAAGCGGGAGTGGCTTTTGTCTTATAGGCCGCAACATTCACTGATTTGAGGAAACGATGAGCGAAGACAGTTGCAGGGAGCGCAGTCGGCATATCACAGAGGGACCCAATCGGGCCGGCGCCCGCGCGATGTTCAAAGCGGTGGGCTTTACCGACGAAGACCTGCGCAAACCCATCATCGGAATCGCCAACACCTGGACGGAAGTCGGGCCCTGCAACTATCACTTGCGCGAAATCGCCGCCGCAGTCAAAGAGGGCGTACGCGAGGCTGGCGGTACTCCAATGGAGTTCAATACCATTGCGATCTCCGACGGCATCACCATGGGCTCGGAGGGCATGCGCGCCTCGCTGGTGAGCCGCGAGGTCATCGCCGACTCGATCGAGTTGGTAGCGCGTGGACACATGTTCGATGGCGTGGTGGCGCTGTCTAGTTGCGATAAGACCATCCCAGGCACGGTGATGGCGCTGGCGAGGCTGGACATTCCCTCGTTGATGCTCTACGGCGGATCGATCGCACCCGGCCACTACCAGGGCCGCGACGTGAGTATTCAGGACGTGTATGAGGCGATCGGGAAATACGCGCAGGGCAAGATGAACGAATCCGAGCTGAAAGACATGGAAGACCACGCCTGCCCTGGTCCTGGTGCCTGTGGCGGACAGTTCACGGCAAACACGATGTCCACCGCCTGCGAATTCCTCGGCATCTCTCCTCTGGGTAGCAACGCGGTTCCCGCAATTTCCCCACTGAAAAGCGAAGTAGCAAAGAAGGCTGGGCACCTGGTGATGGAACTCTTGCGGCGGGACATTCGTCCATCGCAAATCATCACCGACGCGGCGCTCAAGAATGCCATGACGTGCGTGGTGGCATCGGGCGGATCGACGAATGCGGTATTGCATCTTCCTGCAATTGCCAACGAGTTGGGGCTGAGTTTCCCGCTCGAAGAAATCAATCGGATCTGTTCGCGGACTCCGGTGTTGTGCGACTTGAAGCCGGGCGGACGTTTTATGGCGACTGACTTCTACCGCGCGGGAGGCACCAAGTTGTTGGGGCACATCCTGGGCGAAGCCAAGTTGCTGAATGGCGAGTGCATTACAGTGAGCGGCAAGACGCTGGGTGAAGAGGTCGCGCAAGCCACCGAGCAGCCGGGACAGGAAGTGATTCATCCGGTAGAGCGCTCGTTGAGTCCGACTGGAGGACTGGCGATTCTGCACGGCAATCTTTCGCCGGAAGGCTGCGTGGTCAAGCTGGTAGGCCACGGGCGGCGAGAACATCGCGGACCAGCTCGGGTCTTCGAATCGGAAGAGCAGGCGTTCGAGGCAGTACAGAGTTCGCAGATCAAAGCGGGCGACGTGATCGTGATTCGCAACGAAGGGCCGCGCGGTGGCCCCGGCATGCGCGAAATGCTCGCGGTAACGGCAGCGCTCGCGGCGACACCGTTGAGTGAAACCGTGGCATTGCTGACCGATGGACGTTTTTCCGGCGCAACTCACGGGTTCATGATCGCGCACGTTGCACCGGAAGCTGCGGTGGGTGGGCCCATCGCGGTGGTGCAAGAGGGCGACATGATCACGATTGACGTCGATCGTGGCAGATTACAGCTCGAAATATCGGATTCGGAGTTGCGGCACAGGATGACGAAGTGGATGCCGCCGGTTCCGCGCCACAAGACTGGCGTATTCGCGAAATATGCAAACAGCGTTTCGTCGGCGGCATTCGGGGCGGTGACGACTCCGAACAGGGGACGCGACAACGCCGAGACGGGTGGAATCGGTGTTCCCTACTTTGACCAGGCAGGGGCACGAGGGAGATGAGCAAGATGCGATTGAGTGGCGCGCAGATCGTCTGGAAGTGCCTGGAGCACGAAGGGGTGGACACCGTGTTCGGATATCCCGGCGGATGCGTGTTGCCGCTGTATGACGCGTTGCAGCACACGCCCAGCATTCACCACGTGCTGGTGCGGCACGAGCAGGGTGCGGCCCACATGGCTGATGGGTACTCCCGTGCTACCGGCAAAGTCGGTGTGGCGCTCGCAACATCGGGTCCGGGTGCAACCAACCTGGTGACGGGCATCGCGACCGCCATGCTCGACTCGTCACCTGTTGTGTGCCTCACCGGTCAGGTGGGCAGCAAGTTCATTGGCACCGATGCCTTCCAGGAGATCGATATCACCGGCATTACCATGCCGATTACAAAGCATAACTACATGGTGACCGACGTCAACGACATCGCGCGCACGCTGCGTGAGGCGTTCATCATCGCGCGCACGGGGCGGCCCGGCCCGGTGCTGGTGGACATCACCAAAGACGCGCAGATGGCATCGTGCGAATTCGAGTGGGAATCGGCGGTGCCCCAGCTGCGCAAGCTTGAAACCTGGGACGTGCCCGACTCCAAGCAGCTGGCCGAGGCCGCGGAACTCATCAACAAAGCTGAGCGACCGGTAATCCTTGCCGGGCACGGCATCCTGATGTCCGGCGCAATGCTGGACCTGCAACTGTTTGCCGAGGCCAGCGATATTCCTGTCGGGTTGACGTTGCTGGGACTGGGTGCGATTCCGCACTTTCACCCCTTATGCCTGGGCATGATGGGCATGCACGGCGAGGCGTGGCTGAATCACGCTATCCAGAATGCCGACTTGCTGATCGCACTCGGCATGCGCTTTGACGACCGTGTTACCGGCAAGCTCGACAGCTACGCCCCGAACGCAAAGAAGATCCACGTGGACATCGACGCCTCCGAGATCCACAAGAATGTTCGCGCTGATGTGGCGATCGTGGGCGACCTGAAACAAGTGCTGCCCAAGCTGACTCCGATGCTCACTCCCATGAAACGCTCCAAATATTGGGGGGAGATCAACGATGCCAAGGGCGCTGTCGCGGTACGCGACATCCGCAATCTGCCCGACACCGGCCATCTGTACGCCGCACACGTGATTCACGATTTGTGGCGCGAGACCAAAGGCAAAGCTCTGATCGTCACCGACGTTGGCCAGCACCAGATGTGGGAGGCGCAGTACTACCACCACAGCGACCCACGTTCGCTGATAACCTCCGGTGGCTTGGGCACCATGGGATTCGCGTTGCCGGCCGCAATCGGCGCAAAGTTTTCGCGTCCCGATGCGGACGTCTGGGTCATCGTCGGCGACGGCGGATTCCAGATGACCATGGCTGAGCTGGCGACCATCGTGCAGGAAAACATCAAGGTCAACATCGCCATAATCAACAACGGATACCTCGGGATGGTGCGCCAGTGGCAGGAGTTTTTCTACGAGAGGAACTACGCGGCGACTCCGCTGGTGAATCCCGACTTCACCAAGATTGCCGAGGCGTACGGCATCCTGACGTTCGCGGTCACCCATCGTGATGCAGTCGCTCCGACGGTGCAGAAGGCGCGCGAGCATCCGGGGCCGGTACTGATCGATTTCCGCGTAGAGCAGGAAGATTCGGTTTATCCAATGGTTCCGGCGGGCTCGGCGCTGCACGAGATGATTCGCCGGCCGAGCGCCATCGTGGAGACGGCAGACGAGTAAATCTTATGAACATGACCTATTTGTTGGATGTTGCCAACCACACCGGCGTAGTGACACGTATTTCGCTGATTTTCCGGCGACACGGGGCCAACCTGCAGTCGCTGTCAACAGCGAAGACGGAGCACCCGTCCATCGTGCGCATCGTAGTTACCTCAGACCTGGAAGGCAGGGCGGCCCACCGCATCAAGGGGCAGCTCTCGAAGCTCATCGACATTTTCAAAGTGGACATGATCTCGAATGAAGAAGGCACCTTCCGCGCTTTCGGGATGATGAAGATCGCGTGCACTCTGCAAACTCGGCCTCAGATTCTGCAACTGCTCGAAATCTTCAACGGACGAGTGCTCGAGCTCACCACCGAGTGGGTGCTGGTCGAGATGACGGGTACTCCCGAGCAGCTCGAAGGCCTGCTTCAGGTGCTGCAGCCTTACGGGATTCTGGAGGCGGTGGAGACTGGCCCCATCGTCATTCGCCGCAATTCGCCGCGCAATGCGACCCGACCGCAGCCGACCTGGGAAGCAGTTCCCGGAGCGTTGACTGCAGGCGTAAGTTCAACTTCTACTTCAACTTAGAATTCGACACAGGAGAGGAAACGCAATGGCACAGATCTTTTATGACAAGGACGCCGATCTTTCGCTGGTGAAAGCCACCAAGGTCGCCATTATCGGGTACGGATCGCAAGGCCATGCGCATGCACTGAACCTGCGCGACAGCGGAGTTGATGTCTGTATCGGGCTGCATCCCGGCAGCCGCTCGCGCGACAGTGCCGAGGCCGCCGGACTGACAGTGAAATCTGTGGGCGATGCTGCCGCATGGGCCGACACAATCATGATTCTCGTGCCGGATACAGAGCAGGCGAAGATCTATCACCGCGACGTTCAGCCCAATCTCAAGCCCGGCAAGACGCTGATGTTCGCCCACGGCTTCAACATCCGCTTCGGCACCATTAAGTGTCCTGCGGGCGTGGACGTCAGCATGATCGCTCCCAAGGCTCCGGGCCATCGCGTGCGCGAAGTGTTTGTCGAAGGTGGCGGGACGCCGTGCCTTGTGGCGGTCGAGCAGGATGCTTCGGGCAAAGCGTGGCAGTATGCGCTGTCGTACGCCAAAGGTATTGGCGGTACGCGCGCCGGTGTTCTGAAGACGACCTTCACCGAAGAGACGGAGACCGACTTGTTCGGCGAGCAGGCCGTGTTGTGTGGCGGAGCCAGCGCGCTGATCAAGGCAGGCTTCGAGACACTGGTCGACGCAGGCTATCAGCCGGAGGTTGCCTACTTCGAGTGTTTGCACGAACTCAAGCTGATCGTCGATCTAATGTATCGCGGCGGTTTGAGCTACATGCGCTACTCAGTTAGCGATACCGCAGAGCACGGTGACTACGCCGCCGGCAAGCGTCTGATCAACGACGACACCCGCAAAGAGATGAAGCAGATTCTCGAGGAGATCCGCAGCGGCAAATTCGCCTCCGAGTGGATTAAGGAGAACGAGACTGGACGGCACAACTTCATCGCAGAGCGTGGGAAGCAGCGCGAGCACCTGATCGAGACCGTGGGCGAGCGGCTGCGCGAGATGATGCCGTTTCTCAATCCGGTAAAAGTGTCGGACATCGAGGCGCCGGTCAAGAAGGAAGAACCGGCGGTCGCAACTACGGCGTAGAGACCCAGGGAACTGAGGAGCACGGGATGGCTTTTTTCTCCGAGAGCAAGTGGGTTTGGAAGAACGGGAAGATCGTCCCCTGGGAACAAGCCACGGTCCACATGTCGGCCCACGGCCTGCACTACGGGACGGGCGTCTTCGAAGGTATTCGGTGTTACAACACTGCGGACGGCCCGGCAGTATTCCGGCTCGATGCTCATCTGGGTCGGATGTTTGGTTCAGCTCGAATGTACGGTCTACCCATTGCATACTCGCTGGAAGAACTGACTCAAGGGGCAAAAGACGTCATCAATGCCAACGGTTTTTCGGATTGCTACGTGCGTCCCATCGCGACCTATGGCAGCGCGAGCTTGGGAGTGCATCCGCGGAATTGCCCGGTGGAAGTTGCCATGCTGGCGTGGCCGTGGGGCGCGTATCTCGGCGCTGACGCGCTGGAGAACGGCATCCAGGTAACGGTTTCACGCTGGAAGAAGTTCAGCTCGCTCGCCATGCCTGCCACCGCCAAAGCCTGCGGTCAGTACCTGAACTCGATGCTTGCGGTGCAGGATGCAGTGCGCTGCGGGTTCGATGAAGCGTTATTAGTAGACGAAGAGGGAATCATCGCCGAAGGTTCGGGCGAGAACTTCTTCATGGTGCAGAACGGCACGGTCCTAACCAACGACGAGCGCGACCACGTGCTTATGGGAATCACGCGCGACTCGGTGATCACCCTGGCGCGCGATCTTGGATACAAGGTTTTCGTCGGCCAGATGCATCTGGAAGAACTGGAAGTTGCGGACGAGGCATTCTTCACCGGCACCGCGGCGGAAGTTACGCCCATCAGCGCAGTGGATCGCAAGCCGATTGGCAACGGGAAGCCTGGACCGGTCACGTTGGAGTTACAGCGTTCATTCTTTGCCGCGACTTCAGGGCGCGATCCGAAGCACCAGGATTGGCTGACTTGGGTGAACGCAAGCAAACAAGCGAAGGAAACCGTCGAGTCCTAGCGCTCGGAGAGCATCAGGTATCGGGATCCCGGGGCTTGCGAAACGGCCCTACAGGTCTTGAGGAAAGCTTGACCAGCATGCGACAGAACGGTCCCAGTCCGGTACACCAGGCGCAGCTTGCGTTCCATGGCAAGCTCCGCGACAGGCACGTGGACCAGTTCACCGCTGGCAATTTCATGCTCGACGGCGATGAGCGGAACCAGGGCGACGCCGTTCTCCATCCGAACGAAGTGCTTAATGTCTTCGATGGTCGGCAACTCGACGTTCATGTGCAGCGGGGTGTGGTGCTTCTTGAACGCCTGAATAACCTTTTCGCGGTACGGACTGAGCACACTATGGGCGATGAACGATTCGGCACCGAGGTCCTTGATGCCGACGGTCTTGGTCTTGGCCAGCGGATGGCGAGGATAGACGATCAGCGCCAGCTCGTCGCGGTAAAGCATATGGGACGTCAGTTCGGTGTCGTCGGTGCGAAACGAGACAACGCCGAATTCCACATCGTGGTTCAGCACTTGGGCAGGCACCTCGCGGGCCAGGGTGCGCATGACCTGGATCCGGATCATGGGGTGCATGCGGTGGTACATATGCAGCACCGGAAGCAGGTAGCGGGCAGTGAATTCGTTGGCAGCGATGACCAGCTTGCCTTGATGGAGCATGCGTAGCTCTTTGAGGGAATCGCGGGCCTCCTCGCGAACGTTGAGCAGCTCTTTGGCATATTTTTGCAGGACCTGGCCGGCGTCGGTCAGCGAACCGTCACGTGAGGACCGGTCGAAGAGGCGTTCGCCCAGTTCGTCCTCAAGTTTGGAGATGGTCTGGCTGACGGCCGACTGGGTACGGTGCATGCGGGCCGCCGCCCGGGAAAAGCTTTTTTCCTCGGCCACCGCGAGAAATGTCTCCAGTTGGAAGAGCTCCATCATTACCGCCTTTCCTGATTTGGGAAGGAATAAGTGATTTAATCATATTTGCTAATGATTATACAAGATATATTATTTTGACTAATCGATGATGAGTCGGTAACCTTAAACCATCACACCTTGGAGGTGACTATGAAGCGAGACCGCGTATTGGTTTTTGATACGTCGCTCCGCGACGGCGAGCAGGCCCCCGGATGCAGCATGAACGGGGACGAGAAGCTCCTATTCGCCAAGAAGCTCCAGGTGCTCGGGGTCGACATCATCGAGGCCGGCTTCCCGGTCGCCTCATCTGGCGATGCCGAAGCCGTACGCCGCATCGCGACTGAAGTTCAGGGACCGGTTATCGCAGCCCTGGCGCGCTGCGTCGAAAAGGACATTGCCGTCGCGTGGGAAGCGGTTAGCCGCTCCATGCGGCCGCGCATACACACCTTCCTCGCCACTTCTGACATTCACCTTGCCTTCAAGCTCAAGATCGGCCGCGACGAAGCGCTGCACCAGGCTTCCAAGATGGTCGCCTATGCCCGCTCGCTCTGCACCGACGTCGAATTCTCTCCCGAGGACGCAACACGGTCGGACGTAGGCTTCCTCTGCGCGGTCCTGCAGGCGGCGGTTGACTCCGGCGCGACCACGCTGAACATCCCCGACACCGTGGGCTACACGACGCCGGGCGAGTACGGGGACCTGATTCGCACCATCCGCCAGCGGGTGAAAGGCATCGAGAACGTTACCATCTCGGTACACTGCCACAACGACCTGGGTTTGGCGGTTGCCAATTCGCTCGCGGGAGTCGAGGCCGGAGCGCGCCAGGTGGAATGTACGATCAATGGCATCGGCGAGCGGGCTGGCAACGCCTCGCTCGAAGAATTTGCCATGGCGGTGCACGTACGCGCCGACCGCTACGGAATCGACACGGCCATCAACCATGCCCATATCTTCTCCACCAGCCAGTTGCTGTCCGAACTGATTGGCTTCGAAGTTCAGCCCAACAAGGCCATCGTTGGCCGCAATGCTTTCGCGCACGAGGCTGGTATCCATCAGCACGGCGTGCTGAACAATCCGCTGTGCTACGAGATCATGACCCCGGAGACGGTCGGCATTCCTGCTGAACGGATCGTTCTCGGCAAGCACTCCGGCCGCCATGCCCTGGTGTACAAGTACCGCGAACTCGGCCACGAACTTTCAGGCGACGAAGTCAACCGAATCTACCAGGACTTTACGCGCCTCGCCGACCGCAAGAAGAACATCTACGAGCAGGACCTGTTGGCGATGCTGTTTGCTCACCGCGGCGGCATGCGCGAGACCAAGGGTCCCTCACCGGAGATGCGGCCGGCATGAAGTTGCGCATCGTCGTATTACCCGGAGACGGAATCGGCCCTGAAGTCACGAAACAGGCTGTAGCGGTATTGCAGGCAGTCTCCGACGTGTGCGGCTATGAGTTTCGATTCGAGTCGCACCGCATCGGTGGGGCCGCGATTGAGCAGGACGACACTCCGTTGCCGGAAAGGACTCTGGCGGCCTGCCTGGAAGCCGACGCCGTGCTGCTCGGCGCAGTCGGAGCGAAGAAGTTCGACGGACTCACCGGCGAGAAGCGGCCTGAAGTTGGGCTACTTGCGCTGCGGCAGGCGCTCGGTGGATTTGCGAATCTACGTCCCGTCAAGGCGTACGAAGCGCTAGGTGACTGCTCGCCCCTGCGCGAGGATGTGACTCGCGGCACTGACATCCTCATCGTCCGTGAACTGCTGGGCGGACTGTATTTCGCACAGCCGCGCGCGCTCAATGAAGACGGTCTCTCGGCCTACAACACCATGCGCTACCACGTCGACGAGATCGAGCGCGTGGCGCACGTTGCCTTCCGGGAAGCGCGTCACCGCAAACGTCTTGTTACCTCTGTCGACAAAGCCAATGTGCTCGAGACTTCGCAACTCTGGCGGCGCACCGTTACCGCGCTCGCCAAGGATTATCCCGACGTTCAACTGGAGCACGCATATGTCGACTCGTTCTCCATGCAACTGGTGACCACGCCAGCGCGCTACGATGTGGTGCTGACCGAAAACCTGTTCGGCGACATCCTTTCCGACGAAGCCGCAGTCATCAGCGGATCGCTCGGCATGCTGGCATCAGCAAGTGTCGGCGGCAAGGTGGAACTCTACGAGCCGGTGCATGGTTCGGCTCCAGACATTGCAGGTAAGAGCATGGCGAACCCATTTGGCGCAATTCAATCGGCAGCCATGTTGCTCCGCTACACTGCCGGGCTCTACCATGAGTCTGACAAGATCATGCAGGCGGTCGATCGCACCCTCGCCCGCGGATTGGTGACACCGGATTTGAGCGGACGCCGCAAGCGCGCGTCAGTTCCTACAGACACCATCGGTCAGGCGGTCGTTGAGGCCGTCACCGACCTGCTGCAGATGCAGATGGCCTACCATGCGGTCTGAGGCTGGGATGCAAACGCCGCAATCATTGTTTGAAAAGGTTTGGGACTTGCACGTCGTGAGGGCGCCCGAGGGCGAGCCTACGCTGCTCTACATCGATCTTCATCTGGTACACGAAGTTACCTCCCCGCAGGCCTTCGAAGGCCTACGCCTGGCGAAGCGCAAAATCCGCCGTCCTGACCTGACGTTTGCCACCATCGACCACAACGTCCCAACGACCTCCGACGAGCGCTTCCAGATCAAGGACCAAATTGCCGCCCAGCAGATAGCGACATTACGCAAGAACTGCGAGGCCGCCGGTGTTCCGCTGTTCGACATCGGATCGGGACGCCAGGGCATCGTGCACGTGATCGGTCCCGAACTCGGGTTGACCCAACCCGGCATGACCATCGTGTGCGGCGATAGCCACACCAGCACCCATGGAGCGTTCGGTGCACTGGCTTTTGGCATTGGTACATCGGAAGTCGAGCACGTTCTGGCGACGCAATGTGTCTCGCAAACCAAGCCGTGCAGCATGCGCATCTCGGTCTCTGCAAAGCTGCCCGGAGGCACTACCTCGAAGGACTTGATTCTGGATGTCATTCGCCGGCTTGGCACCGATGGCGGGACGGGGCACGTCATCGAGTACGCAGGCGAGGCTGTTCGCAGTCTCACTATGGAGGAGCGTATGACGATGTGCAACATGAGCATCGAATGCGGCGCGCGCGCTGGCATGGTCGCCCCCGATGACACGACCTTCGCCTACATGCAGGGCCGACCGTATGCTCCAAAAGAAAGCGCGTGGGACGAGGCAATCACCATGTGGCGCAAGCTTGTCACCGACGAAGGTGCGGCGTTCGATTGTGAGGTCGTGATCGATGGCGCGAAATTGGAGCCAATCGTGACTTGGGGAACGAATCCGGGAATGTCGGCGCCGGTGACTGCGAGCATTCCGGCTCCCGAACAAGCCCGCGACGCATCCGAGCGTGCGGCCATGATTTCGGCGCTGGAATATATGGGATTGAAAGCTGGCACGCGCATCGAAGACATCACGCTTGACCGCGTTTTCATCGGGTCGTGCACTAACGGCCGGCTGGAAGATTTGCGGGCCGCCGCGAAAGTAATCCAGGGGCACAAGGTGCATCCGGATGTGACCGTGCTGGTTGTTCCTGGTTCGGAAGCGGTGAAACAGGCCGCCGAACGAGAAGGGCTCGACCGAATCTTCAAGGAGGCGGGTGCGCAATGGCGCGAGCCGGGATGCTCAATGTGTCTGGGCATGAACCCCGACATCCTCGCTCCCAAACAACGTTGCGCCTCGACTAGCAATCGGAACTTCGAAGGCCGGCAGGGCAGGGAAGGACGAACTCATCTCGTCAGTCCGGCGAGCGCCGCGGCCGCAGCTGTGGCCGGGCGTTTCGTCGATGTCCGCGGCTGGGAGTACAGGAACTAGCGATGGAACCGATTCGCAAACATAGCGGCGTGGTTGCCCCGCTTCATCGGGAGAACATCGACACCGACCAGATCATCCCCAAGCAGCATCTGAAGCGCATCGAGCGCACCGGCTTCGGACAGTTTCTGTTCTTCGACTGGCGCTACCATCCCGATGGCCGCGACCGCGAGGACTTCGTGCTCAACCATGAGCACTTCCGCAAGGCGACGATCCTGGTGGCGGGTAAGAACTTTGGTTGCGGCTCGTCGCGCGAGCACGCGGCCTGGGCGCTGGGAGAGTTTGGGTTCCGAGTGATCCTCGCACCGTCCTTTGCCGACATCTTCCGCAACAATGCCGGCAACAACGGCCTGCTTGTTATTGAACTGGCGGAGCCAGTGATCCAGCGCATCGCCGAGCATGCCGACAAGCATCGTCCCTATCAACTGCACGTCGATCTGGAGAACCAGACCATCAGCGACGATTTCGGACTGTCAGAGCGTTTCGAGATAGACGCCTTCCGCCGCCACCGGTTGCTGCACGGTCTCGACGAAATCGGCATGACGCTGGAGCGCGAGGCAGACATTGCGAGCTTCGAAGAGCGACGTCAGTCGCGCGTGCCTTAGGCCTAGCCGCGCCATCTGACAGCTACATCTCCGCGAGTACGCGATGCACCAGGTGTACCGAGATCGAACCTTCTCCCACCGCTGCGGCAACGCGTTTCACGTTGCCCGCGCGCGCATCGCCAACGGCGAACACTCCTGGCAGGCTGGTCTCCAGCAGGAAGGGCGGACGGGGATGCGACCACTGGGTCTTCTCTGGTCCGTTGGCTGGCAGGTCGTGGCCGGTCACGATGAACCCTTTGTTGTCGAGCGCCAGGCAGCCCTCCAGCCACGCAGTGTTGGGTACGGCCCCAGTCATCATGAATACATGCCGGATGGGCATAGTCTCAGTTTGACCGGTTTGCTTGTCGCGCCATTGCACCTTGTCCAGGTGGGTTTGACCCTCGAGCCCCACGATCTCGGTGTGAAGATGCAAATTGATCTTGGGATGGGTTTCGATGCGCTGGACGAGATAGCGTGACATCGTATCGGAAAGTTGCCCC
>Ga0210406_10002916_pt1 | contig 19092 bp, 12 predicted proteins | sample IncBWC30MmetaG_FD_155454 | JGI IMG/M metagenome (GOLD analysis project Ga0210406, IMG submission 155454) | Forest soil microbial communities from Barre Woods Harvard Forest LTER site, Petersham, Massachusetts, United States - Inc-BW-C-30-M | ecosystem: Environmental > Terrestrial > Soil >... | reverse complement strand
CCCAAGCCACTGTGCTCGGAGCGGTGATAGACCTGCTCAATCCATACCCACAGGCGCTGGTTCAACTCTTCCAGGGTAAGGGTTCGTTGCGGATCCAGATTGGCCAGAAACTGTTCTCGTAGAGATCGAAAGAAGCGTTCGATCTTGCCTCGACCTTGGGGCTGGTAGGGTGGAGTATGAGTGATGAGGATGCCGATGGAGGCAGCAATGCGCGCCAACTGGGAACTGCGGAAAACCTTGGCATTGTCCACGTACAAGCGGGTGCAAACCCCACGTGCAGCCACGGCTTGCCGCAAGCAATCCAGAAACGCATCGAGCCCCTGGTGAGAGTAAAACTGAGCGTGCGGGAGGAGACGGCTGGCATCATCGAGAACGGCATACAGAAAGACCTGCATGCGCCCGCCACCGGAGCGCTGGACGTAGGGCCCGAACAGCATGTCGGATTGCCAGATCTGATTACTCCGCTCCGCTTCGAACTTCTTGTGCGCGGGTGCCGCCAGCAGTTGACGGGTGGTCAAGCCGCGCTGTTTGAGAAAGCGATACAGAGTGGCGGCGGAAACCGCGGGGGTGCCGGTGCTGGACACCAGCGCCAGTTCGCGCAGCAGAGTCATACCGGTGCGATGTGGGTTCTCGCGTTTCAGGCGTTCGATCAGCTCCGCCAGTTGTGGTGCTACGACACGCGATTGCCCGCGATCGCAGCGTTGTTTCGGAGCTAGTGCAGGAAAGCCCCCGCGACGATAGCGCAGCGCCCAATCGAGCAAGGTGTCGACCGAAAGCGAAGTGCGCTCGGAGTAGGGGATCTCATACTTACGGGCGGCGATCTCTTCGGCCCGGCGCGTGAGTTCACCGCGCGGCAGCACCTCCAAAACCAGAGGAGCGATGAGTCCATAGCGAAACAAGGCGATTTTTTCGGCCCGCGTGTCCATGACCTACTCTCCACCTCGGTCACCCTAGTCGCCTCGCACGTTGTTGCCAAGACAAACGTTGTGTGTTGGCGGATCAGGCACTGGAGGAAGCCGGCAAGAAGTTGATGCGACAACCGTGGGGAACGAGAAAACGTGGCCAGCCCAGTAAGTGGGCCCGGAGTTCGGCGAACAGGAAACGATGCGCTACGATCCAGCCAATGCCCTCCAGCATCTGTAACGCACGGGTCAGAAAATCTGTCGCCGGCACGACTGTGGTTAAGCTGACCAAAGCGACGCACAAAGTCGCGGTTTGCCGCTGGAATCGGCGTACCCAGAACTGGCCGCGTTGATAAGGCATGTTGGGTTGAGAGGCCGCGGCAGCCGCTTCTTTTAAGGTGCGCCGGTCCAGCAGGCGCGACACTAAGAACAAACCGATCACCTGGATACTGAAACGTAGGTAGGGCAAGGCAAACTCTGGCAGCAGCGAAACCGTACGTTTACAGAGAAGGCAGAGATACCGGCGCACCGGGATGGTTCCGTCGTAGTTCACATCGATCAAGGTGCGGCAATAAAAACCGTGCGCCCGCAGGGGATCTCGTCCGTGGCACAGCGGACAGTGGTCAGGCCGGTAGCGACTGGGGTCGGAAAGTTCTTGCAAATACTCTTGGATGGAGCCGCGGTGCGGGTGTAGGCTTTGCATTGAGGGATCTCCCTCCGGGAGCTGCTAACTCCCGTGATTGGTTTAGGCCGGAGGGCTTCACCGCCCTCCGGGTGCTAACCTCGCAAAATCCTACATCCAAAAAATCAACTGCGACTGGGATCACACTTATCCCGCCCTCATCCACACTCCATTCCAGGATCTCGTCGCGATTATTTCCGTCCAGGGAAAACTCAATCAGACAAATGAAAACTCTGGCAGGGGCAAACAATGTGAGAGGTTACACTTTGTTCTCTTGTGATAGTTGAGCTTTATTCAGAAACTCCAGGCTTCGAAATTGCCCCGAACGGATCATCGATCGAGAACAGGACGTGGTCGATTCCCAACTCCGCAATCGCGCACTTCGGAGCCACCTGATCGAAAACGCCGCTCGTGGTAGACAAAGACGTTTTCACGCATATAGTAGAAGACGCCATTCTGCACCCTTCCTGTCTGCGGATTCGGCATCCTTCGACTGGATCGCGAGAAGACCAGTTGCCCATCGTGAGAGCAAGTATTGATGCGCTCGAGGCTGAACGGGATCAATTTGCCCATACTTTTCGGAGGGGCGCGCCCTTGAGGACGAAAGAAGAACAGGAGTCAGATATGTGGACATCGGTTACGCGACATTTTCTCCCGACGGCCAGTGTATCGGGGCGGCGAGTGCCTACGGAACGTCGACGATCTGGAACGCGTTGGATGGCCAAATCGTGCTTACACTTGGTGATCACCAACGCGGCGTCATTTGGGTGGCGTTCTCGCCGCACAGCAGGCAGGTTCTGACGGCGAGCGGAGACCATACGGTACGTCTATGGAAGAATCCCACAGGCCAGCTGGAGGCTGACTTGGCCGGTCATTCAGGCAGTATTTCGATGGCCTCATTTTCGCCTGATGGGAAGTGGATTTAGCGCGAGCGACGACCATACAGCACGGCTCTGGAGCTTGGCAGCGATTCTCGACGGACACAACGGTGAAGTTAAAGAGGCCAGCTGTTCCTCCAATAGTCACCGCATATTGACCAGCCGAATGCGCCCGCTTCGAGTCAGGCTCTCGCGTCATTGAGGGAAGGACTGCTCACGGGTTTGCCCGAGCCCCTTACGGCCTTCGATTAGAAAGGATTTCACCCGATCGCAGGAGACTGCTGTGCTTATCCGCGAATCAAACTCGCCGGATCCAGTTCGTAACCTTCGTCTGCAACAGCTTTCTCGATGGCCGTTCGTAGTGTCTGCTCATCAGCACTCTTCGGTAAAGCACAGTGTCGCCGTATGACTTCCTCGCCGGCTTCAATCCTAATCAGCCAGCTGGACTTGCTCGCATCCCATGAAAATTCCACGTGATCCGCATGCATGGACTTCCTCCACCAACCACCTAGAACGATTGTAATGCAGGCATCCCTACCACGAACTCTCCATCGAGACTGCCAGATCGGTTGTGTGATTATTGACACACGCACCCTCATTGTTGGGATACAGGCCATTGCGCTTCATTGATCTGTCGATGAGTATGACCGCGATTTTGCGCCAACCAGCAGCGTTGCTGCTACCTACCCTTACGAGATGACACGGATCGTTGCAGCGCTGTGCATCTTCGCGTGGTCGGTGGTAGCTTCCGTGCGCGTTGCTCGAATCTTTCTGCTAAATTAGCTTTCCTGGCCGTCGGGTATGCGACTGTATCTTTCGCAAAGAATTCCGCCCCCGCCGCATTTTTTGGACAGCAAATTGCGCGTTTAGGGCTCATCCGATTTATGTAATCGCTGATTACGTCAGTCTGACTTCTTGCTGTTGGTCCAGACCTGCTGCCATGCCTCGAATTCGCTTGGCCTGCATCGGGCATCATTTCGATTGAGCAAACGCGAGCAGAGAGCCCAAAATATCCTCGGCTGCCTTGCGTTCTTTATCGGACGCACGTGTCGAGTACTTTCTTAGCACGAACTGCGCCGTATCGTACACTGAGGACCACATCCATGGCGCACTAACACGTCTGTATACATCCTGGTAGCCTCTTGCCAGCGATTCGCGCGCACTCGCGAGTTTGCCGGCAGCCAGCGCCATGTACAGCTGCAACTCCGTTTGACCAATGACGCTCCAGAAGTCGGGATCCGCAACGTTTTTGGCGTCGATGCTGGCACGCGTCGACTCAGTGATGGACAAGTCCAAACCCTTCCATCCCCGTCGGCCGGCATTCAAGGACAGTTCTGCCGAGAGGTAATTCATTGCCGGGTAAAATATGTCCGACGCCGCACTCTGACGTCCTATCTCCGCCGCTCGCTGATAGTGCAGCTTCATGGATTCGATCGCCTTCTGTTCCTCCAACGCTCGACCCGCGGCCGCTTCGATCAGAGCAAGGCGTTTCCACGTTGAACCGTAGATGCTCTCGCGCTCCATCGTCGGATGGATCGCTACCAACTTATCGAGCAGGGCCGTCGCCTGCTTCGCCGACTCGCGGGCCGAAATCATTGAATCCCGAAAGGTTTGCTCGGCGGCCCCAAGCGAGCGTTTCGCGGCATCGCGAGCTTTCTTGTTCGCGGCTCCACGACCTCGGGATATCGATTTCAGCTCTGCAAATCTCGTGTCGCGCTCCTTACGCGAACTATCTACCGACTCCCAAGCTAGGCGAACGAGGACATTCGCAAGCTGCTCGGCGGCTTTCATCGACGCTCTTCCATCGGTTGCATTCACCGCGACCTTGTACCAGCGGATTGCATTGTTGAGGTCACGCACTTCTGCGTAAGCCGTTCCGAAAAGCTCAGCGACAGAGCCACTGCTGCCCCATTTCGGAGCGAACCGTTCCTCAAGAACGCGAACGCGTCCGAGTTGCACGGCCGGTTTGCGGTTCTGGAACTTCGTTTGAACGGCTATCGTTTCGAGGGCCAGTTTCAACGCCGTCTCTGACGCCACTCCAGCGAATTCGTCCGCTGGTGCGGTTTTCGTCGTTCCGCGTTCACTCTCGTTGCGGCCGAAGTACCAATCCGGGTCTCCGTAACACTGGTATGCCCCCCAGGTATTGTCGTCGTCGCTGTATGCGGCTTTGCGCGCCTCCGCCACCGCAGTGATGAAACGGTTCCCCCTCAGCAGGCTGTCATAGAACGTCGTCGCAAAGGTACGAGCTGCCACGTCGTTGACTGCCCATCCCGCGGCGATGACACAACGCACGCCGATATTGATTAACTGTTCAGCCACTCCAGAGGCGAAGCGAGCGCGACCACTTGCCTGCTGGCTGTCCGCGAGCAACTGGTCGCCGCTGCGAGCGGCGAGATGGCAGCAATTAACGAATACCAACTCCGGCACAACTCGCATCCCGCCAATCTCGTTCGACCCTAAGAACAAGCCGTTAGATAACACGATACCGCCGGGAGCCCCATTCGGCGCAAGCTGTTCTCCGTGGCCCGCGATGTGCACAATGCGCCAGTCGCATGCCATCAAAGCATTGAGCACCGCAAGCGCGTCGGGGCCACTCTTCTCCGGATCCTCACTGAACAGCCTCTCCACCCGGTCTCGTCCTAGGGAATCCGCCAGGCATCGGTAGACCGCCTGCGCTTCGGCCCGCGCACCGTCAAGCCGCGGGTACTGCGGTGGGCAAGCTGGTTCTCCGATGACCAAAATGCTATCAGCCGCAGTAGCATCGCGCACTTGCTCGCGGAAGTCGGTCATGCGAAGTTTGCGGAGCAACTTGGTGCGGATGGCCCACTTTTTGTCAGGATCGTGCTCATCGCCGTCGTTGCTGTCTAGCAGTTCCCATGGAATTCCGGCAGTTTCAGGATCGAGTTGTATCTGCATCTCGTCGCTTCCTGCGAGAAAGGCTTCCATCTCCACCGGAACCAACAACTTGAACAGCGTTCGACCGATTTGGGGATCATGGTTGCCGGCATCGGATGCAGTGGCCACTAGATCGCGCACGAGTTGAGGCTGAGTCTTCTGCGCCCGGACTTCGCTGCGGGCTCGCTTGGTGTCGAGCGTATATTTGATCGACATTTCGTGCTTCTCGTTTTGTACCGCTTCTGCGGCGATGAAATCGTAATCGGCGCCTCGATATCCCGAATCGAGTGGTTTTTGAAGCGGTCCGGTTCCGACCTCAATCTCGTCGCCGATTCGATAGCGGTCCGGGGCAGTAGCAGCCAGCATTGTAAGCGCTCGCCATGCCTCCGAGGCCCGGTCGAGATAGAGTTCAATAATTCGCAAACGGCTCACAAGCGGCAATACCTTGAGGGCGCGGAGTGCAGTCCCTCCGGGTTCTTTGTGATTCTTCCTCCGCATTTCCTCCGCCGCTCGCGCGCCACTCAGAAGTTGATTCGCCTCGTAGACTCCCTGCACAGTCAGTTGCGCAGACTGCCCGGCCGTAACTCCAATGCCCCCGCTGCCCAGGAGAGTGGTAGTAAGGTCAAACGACTGCGGTGCCTTCTTCTCCAGTTCGGCCGTGCGTTGCGCCCAGGCGATAACTGCTTGTCGCACCGTGAGTGCCAGATCAGCTGGATTCGATCTTCCTTCCGTGCCCAAGCCCGCCACGATAACGGCCTTGGGACGCGGCATTCGCCTGATATCTTCTGGATTTGCACATGTATTCACGAATACTTGGTTTGAACCGGGCACAAGAGGGTAGAAACCGAGCCTGAGTGACTGCCCCATTGCACCGCCGATGAGGTTGTCCATCACTTTCTCGGTGCCGGTTAGCTCTATGGCCCTGTAGTGCCCGACGAGGAGCGGTTCTCTCTCGAAGGTTAGATCTCCATTCACGACCGTAACAGCAAGTGGTGGCAGTTTCAGGGCACTCGAAGACGGACGAATAGTCGAGCTGCGAACCGTTCGCGATACCTGTCCGGAAGGGTCTGACGCGACAGAGGCATACGCCGCCGCGCTCTCACGGAGTAGCCTGCGATCTGGCAGGGTCGCCAGCGGATCCACCCGCTTTACCAGCTGTTGCTCGCCGGCGAGCGCGCGCGTGAGAAAATTCACCGTTTCAGGTCGACTGAAGAAGTCTATATGGGTGACTGAATCGCCCGGGAGATTCCCTCCGGCGCCGAAGCATCCGATGCGCGCCGCCGGAATCAAAACCCTGCCGGGTTGGCCAACGTGCCAGCCTCCAGCGGTTGGCACCACCAAGTCGTTTGCCGTTGCAAAGAACTGATCGATACCAGTGTCGAGCATTCGCAACAATACTTTTTCGCTCGGGTTGTAGTTGGCGACCAGCGCCGAGTAAGCGTCCGCCGGTGGACCAGGCGGAGACTGGAGCTCGGCAATCGGTTCCCCGGCCCCATCCATCGAGTGCAATCCCGGGAGATCGCCAGATGCGTGCCGCGCTATCCAAACGAGTCCATTGGCTACGAACGCCGCACCCGTCGTGAACGGATTCTCCGGAAACAATTCGAGCAAGTTTGCGATCCAACCGACCGTGTCGTGCCAGCGCTGCGGTGTCGCCAGCGGAGTTCCGTCATTCGGCGATGCAACTAGTACTGCGCGACCGAGTTTGAAGCGCTGTGCGAGGGATCCGAACACAGGGGCGCGCTCAACCAGATTGCGCAGGACCAATCCTCCGCGCGAGTGAGTGATCACATCAAATGTCGTAGGTTGGTCAGGCAAGCCTTCCAACAGCATCCGCGCGTTCTCTTCCGGAGTGCGGCTGACAGTGAAATGATTAAATGCGAAAATGCGATCGCCGTACAGGGCCTTCGCGCGATCGAAGAAATTGGAGTTGGCCAGGGAGCCATACGCGGAAGCGGCATTCGAGAAGGTTCCGTGTAGAAACAAAAGAGAGCGGTCGGTTGACACCGGTTTTCCTAGTCCCAGCGTCTTCGCGCCCAGCGTCTCTTTCGTGATTTTGTGCCAACCTTCCTGGAGTCCAGCCTTGTTCCAGACATTTCTCTCAAACGCGGCTGCAAGCTTTGGAAGCGCGAGGCTTAACGCCTTGTCGGCGACGGCCTTTCCGACCTTTATGAGGACCACTTTTATTGCCTTGCTAGCAATTCCACGAGTTTTCGTCACCGAGTCTGCAGACCGGACGGTGACACAAAATCGCACCTGATTGGGCCGCATAGGGCCACGGCTCGCGGACTGGACCGGAGTGTGAAAAGTTAAGGCGCCCGATGGATGGCGGATGGCCAAGACAGCTGCTTCCCCATCTGCAAGGTCGTAGGAAAAGTCGAGCGCACCCGGCGTTCCGGCTTCACCGCGCGCTGCCACTTTCGGCTGAGCCGTGAATTCCTCGGCAACTCCCGATTCTTCTGTTAGAAATTCCCTAGGAAAGTCTGGCTCTGTGATGCCAGCAGCCGACCGCGAGCTCCTGGACGTCGCGGATGCCCGGATGGACCAATCGGATGAGTTGGGCTGAATGATGGGCAAAGCCGTTTCCCTGGGGCCGCATTAACGATTAAGGTCGGACTCTGCGTCGACGTGCGGCTTATGATACACCTTGAGCTATCCATGACAATCGCCGTGCTTAAGTACTCCGCCAGTGACAACCGGTACAAACGTAGACAATTGCTCGCGAGTACCGACCGATATCTGGTTCGTTGGTCTCGGAGCGCCCCCGACCATAATGCCTTCGGTGGCAAGTTGAGCGGTGAGCTGGACGGTCTGGTATCGTCGCTTCGGTCCGATCTCCCAGAAACTGACTTCCTGGGGCGTTAATTTGCGAAGTGGTCTACTTAATCGAACAGAGCCTTCTAATCACTGTCGCGCGCCCACTCCTTCGGCGGGCAGTCACCGTCGTTGTTGGGGTTCTGAATAGCGTACACAAGCATGCGAACGAGGTCGTTCAAATTGCATGGAGCGAGAATCGATTGCATGAAACTTAGCCAAGAGCGGTGGGAGCGGAGCATCGTCCAGCAGAACCGGATGAATTCGGAGAAGCCCGAGTTGATTACGCCTTACGATGGCTGCGTTCGTCTCGTTGATCACCCACTTTGAGATTGAAGCCTCTCGCGAATATAGGAGGACGAAATTGGTCGCGTTCAAGAGGGCATAATTTATCGCGCTTACGAAAGAGTCCCCCGACGCGATGCGCCGAGAATCGATCCAGACATGTTCTGCAAAGGCTTGTTCGAGTCCTCCGAACATGAGTTTCCGCGCGAAGGTGGCGTCTCGGTGGCAGTAGCTAATCATAATTTGGGTCTGGCGAGATTGCCCCGATACATTCGCCGGTCTCTCAGGGTGCCGAGCATAGACTTCGGATTCGGTGAGCGTGCCTGTCCGTAGAGCTCTGCTCCTGCGCAACCGCTCGGTCAAGACCGGGTTCGTTTCTCGTAGCGTCGGAAAGGTAAGTTCATTGAGAACTTCCAAGCTCCGGACCATCAGAGTTTCAGCTTCCGATAAAATTCCCGACCCCCCGATGATCACCGTGCCCCGGAACCCTATCTCCAACGCGGTTCGTGGTGAGCTCACCGCGCCACACAGGCTAATGTCGTCGGGCGAGATCGCGGATCTGGTTGAGGTAGCCGACATAAATTGGAATCGGAATATCGGGGGAGTCGCCGTCGTTAAGGAAATGCTCAAGGCGGATCTCGATCGGAATGGAGCTGATGAGTTCGCGGAAGCGCGGCATCTGGAGATATTTCACATGCCAGATCTCCAGCATGAGGGAGCGGAAGTCTTCGCTAATGAAGGGCATCTTGCGATTGCCTAAATATATTCCGTCAAAGTGCGAGCGGTCGAGGGTAGCGCGGAGCGGGTCATCCGGAAGGGAGAAGGTGTAGACGAGGTGGAAGACGTCGGCGAGGTCTCCCCAGATGACCTTTTCTTCGAAGGCGGTGAAGCGGAAGGGCGCGGCGGTCCGTTGCTGCGCGGCGCGAGCGCGCTCGGTGGATTGAAGATTGTGCGTGGTGAGTTGGTCGCGAAACCAGCGAAGGCGGTCGCGCGTGAGGTTGGAACGCAGGAACTCGATTGCGTAAGCGTTCGGGAGGTAGAGGCTAGGATCCGCATCGAGACGGGCGAGCCAAGGCGTCCAATTCTGGCGCTCAAACGTGGTGAGGAGGGCGTTGAGGTCGGCGACGTTAGTGTCGCTGTGATATTTCATCGCTTGCCAAAAGTGCTCGGTGGAATCATAGGTGGCGGCATAGAGCGCGATGCCCTCGGCGATCGGGTACCAATTGGAGAGGACACGTGCGGGAATGGAGGGAGCGGCGCTCCAGCAATTGATAGCGTGTTTCCATTTCCGCTGGACGGCGACGAAGGCCTCGGCGTATCCAACCGGAGTGGGTTCGGTGACTTGGGCAAGTGCGCGGCGGAGTTCGTCTTCGGTGTGCGTGATGAGCGTTTCGAACGGACGCTCGTCGGTCATGGAAACGACGCGACTCTCGATGCCGTGACGAAGCAGTTCACGGGCGAGTTGTTGCCGCTTGGCGTCGTCGAAGGCGGGGTTGCCCGGCCAGCGATGGGTTTGCGAGTCGATGTACGGAAACAGTTCGGATAGCGATCTGAATTCGATGAATCCGTGGAGCGCGAAATTGACGGGGCTGCCGTCCTTGGTGACGACGGTGGAAGGAGAGACGAGAGCTTGAATGGAGATCTCTTGGGCGTGAAGAGTGGCGCAGAAAAATGAGATCAAAAGTGCACGACGAAGGAATCGCACGAGCGATTTCATGACAGGGGATGATGCCATTGATGACGAGAAGGTTCAAGTTGTGGTCCGCCCCGGCCTGAAAGAGCCGAAAACTCCCAACTGGACACCTTGAGTCCGAGAGCTTGTAACCCAGATTGGCCATGGCGCCCACGATCCGGTGGAAGGGCCGATTCCGACGACATGCGGCCGTGTCCGCGTTTAACGCGAGTGTTCGTGACGAGGCTGTTGGGTGTGACTTGTCCGTTGGCTGAAGGCGTCAGCGCGTGGTTAGGATACAATGCCCGCGGCCGGCTCGTGCGCTGGCTTTGAACAAGAGCTGTAATCAGCTACGTCAGCGATGATTTGGACGGAGGGGCTATCCCTCAAGTTGGACGGATTCCGAACGTCGGCTGTCGGGTTCGGATAGCGGAGGTGAAGGGTGATCGGGTTTTCAGGCCTGCCAAGAGCGAGGCGATGATGTGCACCGGAACCGGCACGCCTCCGACAACGCGCGGACCTAGGTTCCGTACAACTGCCGGCCTTCGCGTTCTCCTCGCAGCCAGCATCGTTCTCGCACTCTCGGCATTCGGCGAGCTGCCCGCGACCGCCACTCTTGAAGGCACAGTCAGGGACTTCTCAGGGCACGTGCTACCCGGCTCGAAAGTAACTCTCGAGAACATGCGAACCGGCATTACGCAGAGGAGCCTGACCGACTCCACTGGACGCTACCGGTTCCCCTCACCTTCCCCGGGAGCGTATCGGTTGAGAGTGCAGCATCCGGACTTTGAGCCCTGGCAGCGCGGTCACGTAATCCTAAATCGGGGAGACATAATACTGCTCAACGCAACACTCGACGTAACCGTGGGGGTGGGGACGACGAATGCGCCAAGTGGGGACACTTCCGCAGAGGAGTGGCACCTTTTGTTGCCGGCCCTCGCGGAGCCGATGCTCTTTATCGTCGGCGTCGTCACTGCGCGGTGGTTGCTCAAGCATCTGTATCGAGCAGCCGTGCTTCGGCAGATGCGCCGGCAGAAAGAGCCGAGCCAAGTCGGCGGAAGCCTATCACCGAGTAATTCGCAGGCCCACATCGAGCTCCGCGATGTTCGCGGACCGTCGCGAGAAGGCCTGATTCGGGCAAATGCAGCGCGCCGGGCAACGCGATGGCAAGCGCTCGGGCGATGGGTGGCGATTGCGCTTGCCGCGCTCGTTCAGGATCTGGCGCTGGGTCTATTCGGTGCTGTCACTTTCAACGAGAATCCGGGCCGGCCATTGCTTCACATGATCTTGTCGCAGGGCCGTCTCGTTCTCGGCGCCGGTTTTTTCCTTCTGGCGATCGTGGTGCCAGGCCTGATCCGCTCGGGGCAGACGTCAGCAGTGTCTTGGTGGCTATTCGCGGTCCCGCCAGGCGTCCTGATGGGATTGGTTCCGGTTATGTTCGGAGACAGCGAGATGCAATCCCCTCGCGCGGTGGGCTTGCTGCTAGCCATCATTGTTGTACTCGGATACGGAATCTTTGTTGGCTCGCTCGCGGCGGCGTTGCTCGCCAAGAGGTCGTTGCGTGTCTCCCCGGAGGCGTTGGCCTTCATTCTGGCGGGCTCGGTCGGTGCCGCGAGCAATGCGGGCGTTCTGATGTTGCAGACCGGAACGTCCCTTGGGTTCTGGGCGTTGTTCGTTCCCGCAGAGGTGGTAATTCTCTTGGCACCGTTCGTTGCCGGGGCGTTGACGCGCCCACGTGGTGATCCCCTGAAGCTCTTGTTCCTGCGCACGTTCCGGAATGCAGCGGCCTCGGACCAACTGTTGCGCGCGATATCCCGCACCTGGTTAACAACGGGCGAGATCCATGCGATTGTCGGACCGGACATCGCAGCGAGTACGGCGAGCCCGGAGGGGGTGCTCCGATTCGCAACGCTGCTGATGAGCCGGCACTTCATTCGATCTGCGGCGGACCTCGAAAAAAGAGTGCACAGCGTTGGAAGCCGTCCGGCACTGGACGGCAGGTATGAAGTCCACGAATATCCTTGTTTCGACAACACGTGGAGAATCACTATGAAGCGATTGGTAGCAGCGGCAGACGCCATTCTCGTGGATGTGCGCGGTTACACTACGGCGAATGTTGGGACCTCGTACGAGCTGACTAGTCTGAGTGAACTTCGTGCACTCGATAGGACGTTGCTGATCGCTGGGGAGTCCACGCCAACGGAAGCGGTGCGCGCGGCAATCGAGGCCGGGGGTGTAGACGGAAAGGTCTCCGTGTTTCGGGTTTCGGACCGCAGAAGTCGCGGGGAGGTTGGTGCTGTGCTGTTTTCTCTCGCAAACGAGAGAACCACGGATGAACACGAGCGCGTGATGAGCTGAATCCGGCTCGATTGAGCATTGTGAACCAGCGCTCTGACACCGGATTCCGCTTAGAGATCCGCCAAACTGCGACCAGAATTGCAAAAGCAAACCGCAGGAACTCTCCAACGGGGTTCTTTTTGCTGTTTACCGGATCGCCCTCCACCACGCAGGATTCTCGCCTGCGAAGGCAATTATCGATGTTGTAAGCGGATGGATTCAGGCCTCGTAACCGCCGTCCCTACCGTTGCGCACACTCGAACCGCACACGCCGAACGCACTAATTTAACGCATGGCTTGCCGTTCCCCCGTCGCAATTTGACATTTCCGAGATTCTATCTCGCAGGACGAAAGCAAATGTCGCTACGAGCAATAAGGACGAGACCGGGATCAGCTGCATCCTGTGCCTTATAGAATGCTTGGGAGAGAGCCTCACCGTAAGAGAGGGCTTGATAGAACACTTTGGCCCAGTCCAATGCTGCGCGAGGAGCAATCGCCTGATGGCCGGCAATCACGTTCGTGAACCTCGCCAGCTGTTCACCGAAACGCAGAGAATCGCACGTAATAATGACGACGAGTGAGGCGCCACACTGTTTGATCATTCCCTCGACGGCTTCGATACGAAGGAACTCCATTTCACCAGCACCTGACGGCGGATCAAATAGCATCCGCTGGTTCTCCTTGTCGACAAAGAGCCCAAGATGGACCATATCCCATGACCTACCGGGAGCAAAGTAGTCATGGAAGTGATCAGCGGTTACGCCCCGTTCACTTGTAACCTTATTTTCTGAGAAAAACCGATGGATATACTCGATGTCTTTTTCGAAGCGTGCCTGCGCGTATTGTTTTGAGGCGAGACAAAGAGCTTGCCTCATCAAGACCTGGTGGACTGGACCGTCACTGCGAGGGCCGAGCATATTGGTCTGGCGACAGATCTTCGAGCGGGCCTCCTCAAGAGACGCCAGTATTTTAGCGTCATCTCTCAAATCCGGCTCGTCAAATTCGAGGTGCAGGATCCCGTCCAGATCGCTCAGGGTGTAAGGCGCCTTTGAGCCCCGTGGGCTTAACCATAAGGCTCGGCCGCGACCGATTCTTCCCATCAAGAGGCCGAGTTCGAAGATCACGTTATCTCGGGGGGTGAGATATTCTGACCCGCGGATGATCGAGGAATCGTCTGGCCCGAACACAAGTAACGCGAAATCGTATACGTTCCCGACCTTAATCATTCCATCAAGAGTAGATTCACCGAGGGCGAATTCCGGCGCCTCATCCCACACTGTTGCATCTGCACAGTCGGCGAGTGATTGCTTGAGCGCCCGCGCTACCGGGAGTCTCTCTGTCGATGAACCAATGAAAAACCTAGGTTTCGCCACCATAGGTTAAGAACACGCGCAACGGTCGAAGCTCGGTGATGTACTCGTCATGGCTGACTTTCCTGGGAGGCCTTCCCCACCCTGAACGATAGGACGGAGGACGGGACACGTCAATAGGACCGTTTAGTATCGTGCGTTCGTAGATTGCGGGCGACTATGCATTCGAGGAGGCGCAGTAAGCGGGGTCCCAAGTCCCAATAGTCGATCGAAACAGCGGTTCGCACCAGTAACGCGGTTGCGGTCCAGATACGGGCTTCGGGGGAATTAGAATTTGATGGCTAAATCGGAGATATGGAACAAGCGTAACTTCGGAACCCCCGTGGCCGAAGCCGTCCCAACTAACTCACTTCTTCAGAATCGCCTGTCGCTCCCCAGAGCTTCGGACTGTTACCCAAGATTCAGATGCGCGATACTGGCTGTCGCCGATGGGCTTCCCAAGGTGGCCGCTTGCCCGAGATTCGATCGAGGGCTTCGGATGCTTCGACAGCCACCGTCTTCTTATAGGACGTTTCGTTTCCATCTTCAAGCAGCAGTTGGAGTTCGTCAATGAGGACCGCCGCCTTCAACTGCCCGGCGACCAGCGCAGCGGTAGCACGGATGTCAGGGAAATCGTCGTGCAGTAATGGCCGCAATCGCCAGGGTTCAAAACCGGACGGCACCCAAGACGCCAATTGCTGGACGACCATGGCACGATAGCCCGGCTCGATCGCAATGCCAAGATCCTCCCAAAGGCCAACATGGCCACGATCGTCGTGAAGGTGAAGCAAGGCTTTCCGGGCATTCATGCGTTCCCTGAAGGCGTCAATTTGGGCGTCCGGCGGTCGATGCTCTCCGAGCTGCCGAGAGCCCGCATTAGTCCGAGCCACTACATAGTGCCGGTGAATCCTTTCGGCCAATACATCAGTGATCTCCTGCCGAATGGGCCCAGCCAGGGTGTCAGGATCGACTAGACCTGCAAAAAAGGCACCAAGCCGCCGATTCTCGTCCGCCTGCGAGCGGAGCAGACGCAGCACCAACTCGCCAGCACGTTCATCCTGAAAATCCGCAAGTACGAAAGCAATGTTTCGCGAGACGTTTGCGTCGGTCTCGCGCGCGGCAGCGGTGAAAAGTGCATCGGCAACCTCGGGCAGCCGGTAGCGCCATAAAACGCTACACACCTCGGCTCGGGTCTCCGGCAAGGGACTGCGCAGCCTATCGAGAAGAAGATTGAGAACACGCCGATCGCCTCGCACTCCAAGAGTAAACATTGCGGTTATGCGGGTTTGTTCATCCGGATCTTTCTCCGCTAACGCCACCAATCGTTCAGTACCATCCAGCCACTGCTGGAGATGGTCCGCCATAAGAGCATAGGCGAGCTGTTTGCGAATCCTTGGATTGGGGTGCTCGAAAAGACCAAGCAAAACTGGTTCTAGTCCGGTAACTTCCCCCGCTTCCGGAACAACATCAAGTGCATGGATAACCTGCCGGGGGTTCGAACTGGTCAATCTTCGCCTCAGAAATTCTTCGAAACTCAATCCCTCCACAGCCGCAAGTGCCCTTCCCGCCGCGGCTCGAACATTATTCAATAGGACCGTCCCATGCTCGGAATCCCTCACTTTTGGCAACTGCCAAATGTCCTCCAGGCATCGCTGTGTCCTAGCAGAACGAAATACCTGCAGCAGCTCCAGCAAGGCGAGCATGACATCTTCGGATCGAGGGGTTCCTGCGATATTAGCTACTTCTTGTGCAAGCACCGCGCGACGTTCGCTCCCAGGCACTGACTTCAGCGCCCGTTTAGCTGCCTCGCGCACCACTTCCCGAGCATTCACCAGCAGATCCAGTGCCCATCCGGCCGGTAATCGCAGCTCTGTACCTTGTAACCGGGATTGTAGAGCAACCACCACAACGTCCAGAGACGAATCACGGAGCGCCTCATCAGAGTCGATCATCGCCTCCACTGCCCGCCGGGCCCTCACAGATTGATCTGTGCCCCGGAGGAAATCAGCAATTATCGAACGCATGCGGTACCGGTGGCCTCGCCAGTCCGTCACGCGGCGCTGCTCGATCAAGCCGACCTCTACAGCTCGAGGCACGGCATCCACTCGTTGACTAGACTCAGCGGTGTTCAAATAATTGACGAGCCAAGCAGCGCTGTTTTCCGAAATGCCTCGAGATGGCAGAGCTGCCAATGCGCTTAGGTGAACACGCTCGCGCGCATCGAGCACATGGTAGCTTTGGCGAAGCTGTTCTTGGATGATAACTTTAGGCCGGTCGATACTTGGCCCCTCCAAGTGCAGGCGAGACAACGGTTCTGCAAGTTCCCGCAGCATATCCCGAACTTGTTTTCCGCGGTTCGCTTGTAGTTTTCGGCCCGCCAGTGTAGGCATTAAAGGATAATTCTCAAGCAGTTGCGAAAGTTCATCGATCGCCGCTGTATCACCCGCTTGCTCAATATCACAATACCGCTGGAGCACTTTCTTGGCTTCCTCGGTCTGCAATTCTCGGAGACGCAAAACTGTCCCGCAGAAAGGCAGGGCCGACGCGTCCTGACTGAGGAAGACAGATTTAACTCCGCCTAGGTGGCCCGCCAGCCAGCCCACTGATAAGGGAGCGGTATGCACATTGTCAAAAATAAGCAGCGCCCGCGGGCGCGCCCCGCATAGTTCGGTCAGCTTGTTAAGCAGAGCCTCTTTAGACCATCGGACGGCACCGATCCGTAATCCCCCCTTTTCATCACGGCCAAAAAGATCGTCCATACGTAGCCAAATGGGATCATATTGGGCGTGGCCGAATTCGCGAATAAACCATTGGACGAGAGTCGTTTTGCCGACACCTGCAGGTCCCCAAATCCCAACCCGCACCCCGGCCAACTCCATTGCAGTTTGGAGTTGCTCTAACTCTTCCTTCCTGCCCTCAAACACATGCAAATCAGTGATCGGCGGTGTGTCAAGCATCGGTGCAGAGAGTTCCTTCTCAAAGTCCAAGGTCTGCAGTAAGGCACGAAGATCTCTTTCAACCGCGAGCACAAGGCTATCCGGGCCGGAGAACGGCGATGTAGTAAGCTCATCACAAACCCGGTGTCGGAACCCGGCGATGTCGTGTGGAAGCTCGGATTCGTCGGCAGACTGAAGATAGGCAAGGATGGGTATTCGAAGTCGTCGGCCTGCATCATATTCAGCTTCAGTGAACGAGACGCCACGGTCGGGAACCACGCTGCCGTACGAACTTGCTAGCAGCAGGACGATTAAGTCGGCATTCTCCGCAGATCCGGTACTCACATCGAATGGTGTGGCGGCAATACTTCCAAATTTCTCCATTGCCACCGCGTTGATGGGGAAACCATCGCCCGCGAGCTTGTCAATGGCATCGTGGACCGCTGTGCGCTCGTGTCGTAAATCACGAAAAGTCGAACTGATCATGACTTGTAGCATAGGCGCGCCTCGAAATTAGGGCAGGACTCTTGTCGCACTGTATGAAACCCAAGTCAGCGACAGATTGTGAGAAAAAGTCGGAGATAATCGCACATCCATATTAGGCTGTTCGCCACCAGGATCAAAATCAGTTTTCGCCAAACAGTTTCACCGATGATGGGTGTACCTTAGCCTGTTCCACCTTGAGGGGATCACTTTTATTGTGTCATTGTCCACCTATGCGACCCAGCGGCGCGGAGCAGAGTCCGGCTCGTTGTTCCTTTTCCACTGCCTGGAGGCCGACAAGAATCTGGACTGTTAATTAAGTAATGCGGTGAGATCCTCGAGCCGTGGTTGTCGATCGGTGGCTATCCGAGGGATTTGTACGTTGGATACGGAAAGGTGAAGTCAGGGAGAACAGCTTTGCCGCCCAGTGCTATCGGAAACAAGCGTGCCCGACCAACTGGCACCGGTTCCTGCTTCGGCATGGCTGCATGAAAAAGGCTTGCGAGAAGGAGCCCAGACCTGGGAACAATCGGTGGGATTAAAGAGATTAAAGAGATTAAAGAGATTAAAGAGATATGGAGCGGTGTTGTCATTACTAGTGATAATCGAAGCGGTGGAGAAGGGGAAGTAACGGAGTCGGCCGACCTTCGTGAGATTGTGGCTAGGGCAATTCAATTGGCCTGACCGCTTTTTGAGGGGTACGTGACGTGGTGCGGCATTCGCTCCTGCTCGAAAGCTATTGTCGAGTAGAGTCGCTCTGATAGGAACGAACGGAACGGACATGGCGACGGCGCCACCCTTCTGCGGCACGAGGCCAAGCTGTTGACAGAGCACGGCAAAGCTGGATTCGTAAACTCATCGATCTTTCCCGTCGTAACAATCTTCTGTACTACCGCCCACTTAGTTTGGGGAAACTCCGGCAATCCGGTAAACCACGAGGTCCTCGACAGGGAGGTTCGTTAGCGCTACACTATGTAGCGCTACAATGTTTAGCGCGAAAAAACCTCAAAAGCGGCTGTCCGAACTGGAACATTTGGTGATGGACGTACTGTGGGCGCGACCTCAAAGTACCGCTGAGGATGTGCGCGAAGCTCTGACCGAGCGCCATCCCATGAAAGACTCCACCGCCCGAACCATTCTCAAGCGGCTGGAGGAAAAGGGCTACGTCAAGCATCATGTTGAGGGCCGCACAAACGTATATCGAGTTTCGGAACCACCGCGACACTTGGCTGTGAGGTCCGTTCAACAAATAATAGATCGGCTCTTGGGTGGTTCCGTGGAGCAATTGATTGTGGGAATGGTCGATCGCCGCCTTTTGGATCAGAGGGAGTTGCGCCGTCTGGCGGAAAAACTGGCCCGACGCAAGAATCGCACCCGGAGGGGCAAAGATGCTGATTGATATTGTTTCGCAACTTGTAAGCGCTTCGGTTCGTGTTTGCGGCTTAGCTCTGGTCACCTTCGTGAGCTTGACCCTATTTCGTATCCGCTCGTCTGGCGCTCGGCATGCGATGTGGACAGTCGTGCTCGTCGGTATGCTCCTTGAAATCCCTTTGGGAGTGGTGGGTCCAATGGTGATGCCGGAGGCACTCCCAATTCTGCCTGCTCCGGTCGAGCCGCGAGTGATAAAGTCGGCAGGAACTTCTATGGCCGCAGCACCGGCACTCGCACCCGCGAGTCACACGCGTCAGGCTGTGACGCTCACAAGGGTGTCATGGAGGACAACGCTCACGGGCATATACCTTGCAATCTCACTTCTGCTGTTTTTCCGGTTGGTCTTCGGATGCTGGGGTCTGCACAAGATCTTTCGAGGTTCTACCCCCATACCCAGGTTGGGTACCGACGTGTTCGAATCGACGCAA
>Ga0210406_10002915_pt1 | contig 19097 bp, 16 predicted proteins | sample IncBWC30MmetaG_FD_155454 | JGI IMG/M metagenome (GOLD analysis project Ga0210406, IMG submission 155454) | Forest soil microbial communities from Barre Woods Harvard Forest LTER site, Petersham, Massachusetts, United States - Inc-BW-C-30-M | ecosystem: Environmental > Terrestrial > Soil >... | reverse complement strand
AGTCCGGTCGTGATGTAACGATTGAGGGTCTCGCGCTCGAGCTCGTTGCCGTCGGGCACGCCGGAGATGGAGCGGGTGCCGCTGCGCAACTCATCCTGGTGGATGTAGTCATATTCGACATTCAAGCGCCACCCCTGCGTGGCCGAGTAGCCCATGGCCGCATCGGAACTCAAAGTACACCCACAAGTTGCGCAAGCCAACACGAGATTGGGAGCGACGGCACCGAATAGCGCAATCGACAAACCCGGCACCGCGCGCGAAACGCGCCGCGCAGGGGAAGGGACAGGCGACGTGGGCGATCCACGTCGCAGGTTGGACGGATTCATAATGGCCTCACCTGATCTGAAATGCAGGAATTACGGTTGCGCGCCCGGTCGTGTCTTCTTATGGAACCGGTAGCGCGAAACTGACGTCGGATGCGATCAGGCGGGAATCGGGGGTGCGCGAGGACGCTGTTCGCGGACTGGACCGAAATGAGCGTGATTCTGCGCGGCTTCAGCGGCAGCAACTGACACCGTCGCCAGGAGCGCGCCGGGTAAGACCGGCAGTGTGGGGAGCGGCGCCGGCCCTGCGCTTTGCGCGTAGGGACAGGTTGGATCGATCTGGCCGTGATGATGTCCCGAGTGAGCATGTCCGCCACGATACATCGCGCCGGCGACGTCCGAATCGCACAGAACGACCGCGAACAGCCCATCAACCGGCACCACCATGAAGCCCGCCGGCACGAGAGCGCGAACACAAAGCATCGCCAAAACAATGCGTGCCGACCAACCGCGGCTGCCACCGCGCCGCGCCATATTCGCTGTTCGTGTCATTTCGCTTTGAAGATGACCCAAGCTTCACCGATCCGCCCGCATTCGAGCGGCACGATACGAGAGGATGCCCGGTGAGTCTTCGAAGGCTGCACACTACGCCGGCTAGCCGGCGATCGGGCATCGCAATAGGAGCGGAGTCAGGAGAGCAACGGCGGGGCGCGCGCAGACTGTGCCCTTAGAATCCGACTGGAGTCAGGAATCTGAGCCGCGGCCTGCACCGCAGAGGTCGGCGGGGAAAACAGGAACAAAGCAGCCACGGAAATCGGCGGCGACATGCCAAACGCGGTAGCCGCGAACGGGCAGTTGTCGGAATGTTTGGTATGACCGCCGCGAGCGGCCTCACCACCGTCCCGGCCGTGCATCGCATGGGACCCCGAATGAACTGCATCGCACAGCTTTAATATGCCGCCCGCGCCACTCAATTCGGCCGGCATGAATCCGGCCGGGATCAGAGCGCGTAGCAACACCGCTGCCAACACAATGGCCACAAGCAGTGCCCGCTGCCGCGAATGGCGCGCAAATCGGCTCATATCATTCCTGGCAAGAGCATTCGACATAGCCCGTTTTCACGTTGCCGCACTATGACACTGTGCATCAGCTACACCCTGACTGCAACGTGATTTGACGCAGGATCTGGAGGACTGGGGGTTTCTAAGTAGGAGTCATGGGAGGCTCAATGTAGCTCGGACGGTTTAAAGCCGAGCGGCGCCGGTCTTCTCAGTCGTGCCAGACATCCTCGGCTAGTGCTGACTCTGAAGTGCCGGGGGAGGTCTGGAACTCGGCCACGGCGGAGACCTCGATGAGGCGGCCTGTCTTCACGTCGTATATATAACCGTAGACGGGGATCGATGCCGGTACGAGCGGGTGCTCGCGGATGCGCCGCACGTCTTCCAACACACTGCGCTCGAGATTCGAGATGGTGTGCCATTTGATGAACCGACCTGCCACCGAGCCGGGACCGTGGCCGGAGTCACGCCAGGTACCCGCCTCGAATTTAGCGGTCTCCAGGCTCTTCTCCAGCAATCCGGCCATCACGTCGTCCGTAAACAGTTGCATTCCACAATCAGTGTGATGGATGACGAACCACTCGCGAGTGCCGAGCAACTTGTGACTGATGACCAGCGAGCGGATCGCGTCATCGCTGGCGCGGCCGCCGGCGTTGCGGATAACGTGAGCGTCGCCTTCCGCGAGGCCCGCATATTTGGCTGGGTCGAGGCGAGCATCCATGCACGTCAGGATCGCAAAACGGCGCGCAGGGGGTAGGCCCAGCTTACCCTTGTCGCCGAACTGGCGGACGTAGCCGGCGTTGGCCGCAAGCACTTCTTCCAGGACACGACTCATGCGTTCCTCCAATAGACCGATGAGACGATAGGTCAACTTCCACACTACGAGCGGCGCCGAGGAGGCGTCCAAGAACTTCCGGATACGTGTACATAGCGATCCGTAGAACCGTTGCGCGAAGGAGCGCGGGATTTTAGAAGAGCGATTCGCGGCAGTCTGTAACATTCCGGTACCATAGAGCCCGAGGCAACGTTCGACGGGAGATCGGCTATGAGCACCACTTCCAGCCGCTGGCGGACCCAAGGCGTGCGAATCGTGCACGCGAACGAGTTGGATGACGCGACGGCACAGACACTCGGAATGCACCGGCGGGCGGCGATCACGACGGAGCGCACCGGCGCGTCCAAGCTCTGGGCCGGCACTGTCACCATCGAGCCGAATGCCAAGACCGGCGCTCATCATCACGGCGATCTGGAGAGCGTCATCTATGTTGTGAATGGCGTGGCCCGGTTGCGTTGGGGGGATCACCTCGAATTCGTTGCCGAAGCCACCCAGGGGGACTTCATCTACGTGCCGCCGCATGTCCCGCACCAGGAGATCAATGCGAGCGAGGACTTACAGCTTCACTGCGTACTCGCCCGCAGCGGCCAACAGGGCCTCGTGGTCAACCTCGACATCACGCCGGTGGAGGTTCCGGAGCTCATCCGTTGGATTGACGATTTACACCGGTAGCGACCGGGCTTACGAGACCAGGCGTCGAAGCGATGGTGCTTCGCGACGGGCCAGGCTCTGGCGCTGGCGAACCCGGGCTGCGTCCATCAGCATCCGGCCCGCCCATCGGTAGACGTTGTTTTCCTTCACCGTGCGTCGCATGAGCTGCATCCTCTCGCGTCGCTCCTCTCGCGGCATCGCGAGCCCAGTGAGGATCGCCTGCGCGGTCTCGGATACGTCGAAGGGATTTACCAACAGCGCCTCGAGCAGCTCGCGGGAGGCTCCCGCAAATGTACTCAGGATCAACACGCCGTCCTCATCATCCCGCGAGGCGGCGAACTCCTTCGCGACGAGGTTCATGCCATCGTGCAAGCTGTTCACGATGCAAAGATCCGCCGCGCGGTACAACTCCCAGACCTGGTCAGGACTCTGCTGCTGGTCTATGAGCACGATGGGTTGCCACGTCCCTGTCCGGTATTTCTCATTGATCCGCTCGAACTCCCGGATGGTCTGCTCCTGCAGCGCCTGGTAGGCGGGCAGCTTGCTCCGCGAGGGGGCCGCCACCTGGAGTAAAGTGAACCGCTCGCGCCACTGCGGATGACGCTCCAACATGTCGTCGACCGCCAGGAAACGCTCCACGATTCCTTTCGTAAAGTCCCAGCGCTCCACGCCGAGGCCGATGGCGACCTCCGGTCCGATACCGTGTCGCCGCCTGACATTGACCCGCGCAATGTCGACGGGCTGTGCGTGTTCCATCTGCCTCGGCGGCCACTCGATCGAGATTGGATAAGGCGCCACGTGACACACATGGCCACGCAACGTGACGGTCATGTGCTCATGATCGATCTGGCACTCGACGAACCGGTCGACCGTCGCGAGAAAGTTCTGGCAGTGATAGCGCGTGTGGAAGCCCAGGATGTCGGCACTCAGGAGGTGCTGTAGCATTTCCTCCTTCCAAGGGCAGACGCCGAAGGTCTCCGGATTCGGCCACGGAATATGCCAAAAGAGCACGATGGTCGCGTTGCTTTTGATGGCGCGAATCATGCGTGGCAAGAGTGCGAAGTGATAGTCCTGTATGAGAACGACAGGGTTGTCCTCGCGCGACTCGCGTGCGACGACGGCCGCGAATTTCTGGTTGACGGCCCGATAGGTCTCCCAGTCCGATTCCCGAAAGGCGGGACGAACGTAGGCGAGATGACACAACGGCCACAGGCCTTCGTTGGAGAAGCCGTAGTAGTAACCCTCCTCTTCTTCTCGAGATAACCAAACGCGCCGCAGAACGTAGGAGGGATCACCCGGAGGGACTCGAATGCGGTCGTGGATATCCACTACCTGGCGATCCGCATCACCACTGCCGTGTGCAATCCAAGTTCCCGCGCAAGCGCGGACGATCGGCTCGAGCGCCGTCACCATTCCGCTCGCGGGCACGTGAACTTGGGGACGTCCATCGCCGCCAACGTTGTGGATGTACGGCTGACGGTTCGACACGACGATCATCTGCGGACCCTTCAACTGCTCGCGCACCACCTGGTGTAGTGCCTGCGCCGTCCAGTTCTCCCGGTATTCGATCTCGAGCCGCTGGCTTTCCTCGATCTCGCGCAGTACCTGTCGGACCTGGGACAACACCGGCATCGATAGCGCGGAGGAATGCGCGTCGTCCAGGAAGCGCCTGCTGCGGATATCGCCGATCAGTACGGCGGCCCACCGTTTCAGGAAGGACCACGCAATCAATACCATCAGCAGTCCGAAGACGATGACGGCGATGGCGCTCAAGGCCAGGAGATACCGGCGTGCCTGGGTCTGCCGCGACGTGGCGAATCCGAGGTCGTGAACGACGAACAGTTTGAATGCCGGCTTCCCCTCCCGTTCCACGAGGAAGCCCGCGACATGGAACGTCCCGGATGGGACGTGCAGGATCTGACTCTCTCCGGCTTGCGGAGCCGCGGATAAGGCACACGAGATCTGCGGAGCCACCGATGCCGTCTGATACAAAGGAGCTCCGCCGGGGCCGCAGACGAGTATGGCCGCGAGGTGCTTATCGGCAGCCACCCGGGAAAGATACCGGCGCATGCCGGGGATGTCGCCTCGCGCAACGAGTGCGCTCAGCCTGTCCTCCACCGAGCTGGCGATCAGGCTACCGCTAAGCTCCACGTCGCCGCGAACCCATTCCGCCAGCATCTGGTCCACGTGCGGCACGATGAAGTAGGCGACCACGATCGATGCCAACACGAGCGGCATCACGAGGCGAAGCAGGATGGAGCGAATCATCGTGCCAGTGTAGTCGGCTGGCGGTGACAGCGGATGTTAAAGAATGATAACGATCGGGTTTGATTTGCTCCGAAGCTAACTCTGGCGTTGCCGTTGCCTTGAGGCGAATGGTGAGGCTCACGCTTGACGGGCAGGCGTGAATGGCCACGTCTTGACCAGCCTCAAAGCCGCAGCCAGCCGCGTCGTTCGATCTGATGTAGCAAGATCCCGATAACAAAGGCCAGGCCAACATTCCACAAGGCAAAGGCGGCAGTCGCAAGCGTAATGAATCGTTCGCCCTTGTTCTTGCTGAAATCGCAAGAGCCCAGAGCCAGCTGCGCCCCCGTTAGAAACACGATCACGCCCAGTACAGGCTGGGCAATCAAGGCAAAGATCGTTTGGATGGAAGTGGAGAAGAAAAACGCCAGACATAAAAGGATCACGCCTAGGATGATCGGCGCGCCTCCCGTGCGCGCGCCGAACGCCACATGCCCGGCCATGCCGCCCGCTCCGTGGCACATGGGGACGCCGCCAAAGACGGCGCTACCCACGTTCATGAGGCCGGTCGATGTCGCGACGCCGTTCTCGGTCACGGATCGATCCGGGAAGAGGCGGTTATTCTCTTCGCGGATGGCGATGACCGCATTCCCGAGGGTCAGGGGTAGTTGTGGTAGCGCGAGGAACATCGTGCCAATGAGCAGGTCATGCCAAGTAACCGCAGTAAGGGCCATGCGCGGGAGGTGAAATTCAATCCGGGCTGCAAACAGGGCACTTAGGATTTCAGGGTCCTGGTACGCCCCGGCCACTGCGCCGAAGATGAGCAATAGAAACATCGCCGGAATCGCTTTGTTGGAAAGCAGGAGCACGGTTCCCAGCAGTCCAACTCCCGCAATGAGCCACCCGCCGCTCATCCATCGAATGCCTTCGAGCATGAAGCCGATGCCGAGCCCCAGAACGATACCGATGACCACAGGTCGGGGAACAAGTCTCGAGATGTGCTTGGCCGCTCCGGTCAGTCCCAGAATGAGCCATAGCACCCCGGTCGCAATATCGGCGCCATAGACGGTGCCCTGCGTGATCGTCGCGGTTTGCGCAGCCTGCGTCGCCGCGACCGCCCCGATGGCCTTCATCGGCTGGACCGGGAAAGGTGTCTTGAAATACATACCGCAAATGACCATCGCCGCGCCAAAGGAAAACAAGACCCCGAAGGGGTCCATCTTGAGGACCGCGATGTACGCAACCACAAACGGAATCAGTGTGCCCAGATCGCCGAAGGCGCCAGCCCACTCCATGCGACCGAAGCGGTTGGGGTGGACGTGCGATGTCCCCGAGCCCTCTGGAATTCCAGGCTCGCTGCGTGCTTGATCGGTCAACTGACACCGAGCGCGTTGAATCGAGACGCTTTCATTGGAACGAATACCGCCACGGGCGCCGGATTGGCACGAGATTGTGCCTCGAAGCGCTATATCGCTGGGGAACCAACCGCACGCTGCGAGCGCGGGGGCGAATGAGCGCGGATCTGCGCCGCTGCGGCATCGGTGTTAGAAGTCGCCCGGCGATTGATTGTCAGGACGTAGAATGGCGGTACGAAGTAAATGCGGCCTCAACCGTTGTAGTCACTCGTGCCGAACGACCGAACACTGTCGAGACCATTGTAGCCAGCGATGCCGAACGACCCTTCCGCTCTGCAGCTCATACTCTCCGCTGATCCAAAGCTTCTTGCGATCGTGGAGCTATCATTGCTGATCGGCCTAAGCGCGACGTTGTTAGCCGCACTGGTCGGATTGCCATTGGGTGCCACAATTGCACTCACCCGGTTTCGCGGCCGAGAAGCGGTGATAGTGACCCTCAATGCACTCATGGGTCTGCCGCCGGTCGTCGTGGGATTGGCGATATACCTGGCGCTATCGCGGTCCGGACCGTTGGGTGCGTGGGGGCTGCTCTTCACGCCGACGGCGATGGTCATCGCACAGACCATCCTTGTGATTCCCATCGTCGCCGCACTTGCCCGCCAAACGATCGAAGACCTCTGGGTCGAGTACCGCGACGAACTCGCTGCGATGAACGTCCGTCCGTTGCGTCGGATTTCGACGCTCATCTGGGATGCGCGATTTTCTCTGGTGACAGCTCTGCTTGCGGGATTTGGTCGGGCCGCCGCGGAGGTGGGCTCCATAATCATAGTGGGCGGCAATATCGAGGGCTTTACGCGCACCATGACGACAACAATTGCGTTGGAAACGTCGAAAGGCAATCTGCCGCTGGCGATGGGCCTCGGACTCATCCTCATCTTCATCATCGTCCTGATAAACGTCATGGCCTGGGGCATGCGACGCGCTGGCGAGCGCATCGCCGGATGAGTGCGCGGCTGCCCACGGCGGACTTACCGATCATATTCTCGGAAGTCCAAATTAACTCGGGAGCGGTAAAGGTCTTGGATCGAATCTCCATCACCATCGGCCCTGGCCCCCCTACCGTGGTGATCGGTCCGAACGGTTCCGGAAAGACCACGCTTCTGCGCGCGGCGATGGGGCTGATTCCAGTCTCGGGCGGAACGATTACCTGGGGAGCTCTTGAGCAATCGCCTCCAACGCAGCGTGCCATCGTCTTCCAGCGACCCGTGATGCTTCGGAGGAGCGCGGCGGACAACATCCGCTACGGTCTCGAGGTGGCCGGTGTGCCACGCATTGATCGCGATCGTCGGGTTGCCGAACTACTGTCGTTGGTTGGCCTCAGTGGTCTCGAGCGGCGCCCGGCGCGACGGCTCTCGGGCGGCGAGCAGCAGCGACTTGCCCTCGCCCGGGCCCTTGCGCGCAATCCTGCTGTGTTGTTTCTCGACGAGCCTACAGCGAGCCTGGATCCCGCCGCGACCAAGGCTATCGAGGACATCGTGCGTAACGTGAGCGCGGGGGGCGTCAAAGTAGTGATGGCCACACACGATCTTGGGGAAGCGAAGCGCCTCGCCGGCGAGATCGTGCTACTGCACCGTGGCCGCGTTATCGAGGCGGGGCCGGCGCAGCAGATCCTTTCCAATCCGATGACCGACGCTGCCAGCAGATTTATTGCCGGCGAGCTGTTGGTTTAGAAAACGGAGAGACTCATGAAACTGATGAGACAGCTGCGCAAGTCGCTTGGTGCAATCATCTTCGCCGTAGCTCTCAGCGCCATGGTGGTCGTAACCGCAGCGCACGCGACAGAAGCCGATAAATCGATCGTGGTCGCCTCAACAACCTCAACTCAAGACTCCGGGCTGTTTGATTACCTACTCCCCATTGTGAAGCAAAAGACTGGCATCACTGTAAAAGTCATCGCCCAGGGCACAGGGCAGGCTCTGGACACCGGCCGGCGCGGCGATGCTGACGTCGTCTTTGTCCACGCGAAGGCGGCGGAGCTGCGGTTCATCGCGGAGGGACAAAGTTTGAAACGCTACCCGGTCATGTATAACGATTTCGTACTGATCGGGCCCAAGAGCGATCCGGCGGGCGTCGCCGGGATGGGAAATATCGTCCGCGCCCTGCAAATCATCGCCGCTAACAAATTCCCTTTCGTCTCGCGCGGCGATAATTCGGGCACGCATATGGCGGAACTCACCCTCTGGAAAGACTCCGGCGTCAATATCGATAAGGAACGGGGGCCGTGGTACAAAGCCATCGGCCAGGGAATGGGCGCCGCTCTCAATGCAGCCAGTGCGATCGATGCCTACGTGCTTGCCGATCGCGCCACCTGGATTCACTTCGAGAACAGGGGAAACCTGCAAATCGCGGTTCAAGGCGATAACCGGATGTTCAATCAATACGGGGTCATGTTGGTGAATCCCGAGAAGCATCCGAGCGTCAAGCGGGATCTCGGCCAGCAGTTCATCGACTACCTGATTTCCCCAGCGGGGCAGGCGGACATCGCTCACTACAAAATCGACGGCCAACAGTTGTTCTATCCCGATGCCAACGACCCGACCGCGTAAGGATCTCTGCCGCGCTGAACCGCCTTCCATTGGGCACCGTCGCATCAGCCACGGTCGACACGCCGTCCCCGCTCGTCAATCACCACTTCACCGTCTTCCTTGACGAAGGAACCCTTCTGGGGCGCTGGAAGTATGTCGAGCACGACCTCCGAAGGCCTGCACAGACGCACGCCCTGTCTCGTAATCACGAACGGTCGGTTGATGAGGATCGGATGCGACATCATGGCGTCCAGTAATTGTTCATCGCTCAAGGCGGAATCGCCAAGTCCCAACTCCTGAAACGGCGTGCCTTTCTCTCGCAAGGCTTGGCGAACGGTCAGGCCCGCCGCAGCGATCATGGCAGTGAGCTTGTCGCGCGACGGCGGATGCCGCAAGTACTCGATGACAGTCGGCTCAATGCCCGCGTTGCGAATCATCGCCAACGTGTTGCGCGAGGTCCCGCACTCGGGATTGTGGTAGATCACGACTTCACTCACGGCAGTCTCCTGTGGAATCATCGCATCGAAGGTTTGCGGGAAGTCGGCGCTGCGAAAGGCTGAGTTTACGCGCGCTTGCGCTGCCGGGAGGGCACGGCCACGGGCTTGCACTCGGCATCACAGGCTTCATCCGCCAGGCTGCAGCAGTTTTCTGTAAGAAAACCGACCAACGCATTCATCTGCCCGACATCTGGACCGTAGTACAGATTACGGCCCTCACGCCTGCTCTTCACCAGTCCGGCGTGAACGAGTTCTTTCAAGTGGAAGGACAGCGTCGGAGCGGGGACAGCCAGCCGCTTCACCAACTCCGACGGAGTAAATCCATCCGGACCGCGCTTCACGAGCAGGCGGAACACCGCCAGACGCGATTCCGAGGCTAAGGCGCCCAATGCCGCAATGGCTTGCGATGATTTCATGGAATCAAGGATATCGAAGTATGGGACGCTTGACATTATTTCTATATACTTGAAACTGTGGAAACGTTGCGGGAGAGCATTCTCCTCGAAGCCTGTGAGAATTGCGCGCCTGCACTCCTGGAGCCTGAAGAAAATGTCTGACACTCAACGGGCCGTACCCTTGTCCCGCCGACTGCTGGCCGAGCTCTTGGGATCACTTTTGCTGGCAGCGACCGTGGTGGGCTCGGGCATCATGGCCGAGCGCCTGGCGGGCGGCAATGTAGCCGTCGCATTGCTTGCCAACACGGGAGCGACGGTGGCCGTGCTGGCCACACTGATCGCCCTCCTGGGCCCCTTGAGCGGTGCGCATTTCAATCCCGCGGTCTCTCTCGTTGACGCGCTCCGAGGCCGGCTGTGCTGGACCGACCTGCTCGCGTATTCACTCGTCCAGGTCGCCGGATGCTGCGCGGGCGCCCTGCTCGCGCACGCCATGTTTGAGCTGCCTATCGTACAGGCCTCCGCACATATCAGAACCGGGGCCGCCCAATGGCTCGCAGAGAGCGTTGCCACCTTTGGTCTACTACTGGTCGTCTTGGGGCATCGGCGCTCTGAAGATGCCCCCTGGATGGTGTCTGCCTGGATTGGCGCGGCCTATTGGTTCACGGCCTCGACGTCCTTCGCCAATCCCGCGATCACGATCGCCCGCTCGCTCTCGGATACCTTCTCCGGCATCCGGCCGGTAGATGTGCCAGGGTTTGTGGTGGCGCAGATCGTTGGTGCATTGGTCGCGCTGTGGTTGGCTCGATTCTTATTTGCTCAGCCCGACGCTTCCGCGCGTCAGCGGGAGTCCGCGTCTCCCCTGATACGGGAGGTATGATGGTGCCGTGGACGCACTGACCTCAAGAACTTCCCCACGTTGGGCGCTGGAACTACGCAATGGCGGCTGAGACCCTTCTCGAGAGCGAGCTCTCCTGCCCATCCTGTGGACATCACCAGACCGAAACGATGCCCACTGATGCGTGCATCTACTTCTATGAGTGCAAGGGGTGCGGCACCCTGTTGCGGCCGAAGCCGGGCGATTGTTGCGTCTTCTGTTCCTATGGCTCGGTTCCCTGCCCGCCTATACAAGCGGCGCAACCGTGCTGCGGTTCCGCAAGGCAAGCGTAAACCTGACGCTCATCGGGACGGAACCAGATGCGGATGAGGAAGTTGGTACTGATGACCGCTCTGCTGTTGTTCAGCGGAACCGCCTGCGGACAAACCGAAGAAGAGGAACCCTCTGCGGTGCTCGAATTGGGCGGCGCGGCTGAACAGAGCCTCAAGGGCAGCGGCTCGAGTTACGGACCCACGATCGCCGTAGAAGTTACCCCCATCGAGAATTGGCTGGAACTGGAAGGCGGCGTGACCTCCCTCTTTAGTCATGGCAATACAGAATGGGATACTGACCTGCTTTTCAAGAAGCCATGGACCTTGTCTGACAAGGTCGAGTTCATGTTCGGTGTTGGGCCGGAGTGGGTGCACACGACCGGGCACGGTTCAACAAGTAACTCAGTCAGCGGTGAAGTGGTGCTCGATTTCATGTTCTGGCCCTCTTCAAAACATAGGCTCGGTTGGTATCTCGAGCCCAGCTATGGCCACGATTTTGGGAGAGGACACGAGCAATCACTGGGTATGAGCGCTGGCCTGCTAATAGCGATTCCCAGCAGCAAGCGATGAACGCGAGTCTCAAAGCGGGCTGATCTACCTCACCTGCCCAACGTCTGTTCGCACACAGTCATCTATCTGCCCCGATCCCGAGAGCTTTCCGCAGGCGCTGAAGCAGCGCATTGCCGACGTCCGGCAAGCGCCGCGATGCCGCGATCTGCGGCGCACTGGCGGCGACCAGTCTGCCGGTGAGGCTCGCCGCGTTGAGAAACTCATTCACTGCATATTCTTCGACCTGCGCAAAACGCACGATGTCCGGAATGACCGCGGCACGATCCCGCAGCAATGCAGCGATGCGCTGATGGTCCAACCTGTGCCTCAGCACGGCGAAATCTGGCCAGTGCCGCAGACTGTAAACCGCCGCGGGATCAACCCAGGGCAGCAGACTTTTCTCTCCCAGCAGCATGCCGACGAGCCACTGAAGCATGATGAGGGGTTTGCCGGCTGCTCCACAGGGCAAGTCCTGCTCAGGGATACGCGTAATCGTGAGCGAACGGCCTCGCGGCAGGTTACGCAGCGTCGAGAGCGAGCCCTCGAATAGGAAAGCGGAATTCCCAGGCACCACGTACAGGGGCCTGGGCCCGATGCCGCGCACGATCCACGCGGAGCCGTGCGAATCGGGCTCATTCGCTGCTCGCAGCGTATGGGCCAACTCGAGCAAAGAGACGGGCGGCTGCGCGCGGATCGTGCGCCCTTTGACGCTACTTACTCCAGCGCCAGTGTCAGCGCCGGCTTTCCGGCGCACCACTCGCTGCTCGGTCTTAAGCAGGAGGTTCCTCAGATCCTTAGGGCGCACCGGCCACAGAAGTCTCTCGCAACCCGGCGGAATCATCTCGGCGGCCGCAACCAACGCCGCCGTGACGGGGCCAGTCCGTTGGATCGCACGTTCCAACAGTGGGTGTGAGGCCGGGTTATTGGGTGCCACGATCACAAGATCGGCTGACGTCACTGCGCACAAGCGCCACGGCGTTGGCAGCAGTTTGTGTCTGCCCATGATTTCGATCGCGGCTCTAACCCGCCGCTCGTCATCCGGCGGCAAGCCGACGAACGCAACGCCCAGTTCCACCCCATGCACCCCGCGTTGATTGTGGAGTTCGTATTTTCCGTATGTGATACTGAATGTCTCATATATGGATGCACGGCGCCAGCTTGGAATGGGTCGATGACGATGTCGCCCCGTCGACGGCGGCGGGAATATGGAAAATCGCGTGGAGCAATCGGTCCGGGAGCCGCTCGGCACCGCCGAATAGCTCTCCTGAACTCACGTCCCGCGCCTCATAACGATCCTCTTACGCACCGTTTGGTTCGTTGACCCGACGGTCGACGTCGGCGAACCATTCGATCGGACGATGCGTGGTGTGAGTTCCATCGTCCCGCGGAAAGCGTTGCCATGAAGTATGCAAACGATCTGCCTGTCCCAGTCGAGCGCGGGATTGTTGGCGCGTAGCCAGGTCGTGTGAGCTGCAAGCCGAGCGTTCGACACTGTAGTCACGATCTCTCAATATGTTCTGTTGGATATAGCGCTCCGCCAGATGACCTGACACTGTCAGGGCGACGCTTGCAGGCGAACAGGTACCGGCGCGACGTGACACGATGAACGGCTCGTAATACTCTCGCGCCGATGGCCGCGCGAGGCTGTAGTCGCGCGCACGAGGACGCAACCGACGCGAGTTCTCGCACCTAGGGGAAACTACTACCACATCACTCAACATGCGCATCGGTATGGCCAGCGCGCGGTCTCAATTGCTGTCAACCCTGAAGTCATTCATCGGCCCGAAGGGAGCAATCAAATGAAAATCCGCTACGGGATAACTACCGGCCTCATCGTCGGTATCTTGGCTTTCCAACCGCAAGCATTCGCGCAATCCGCGCTGACCCCGCTACAGAAGCGACTCATCTCGGGATTCGTGTCGCTCGAGCTCGATCAACAGCAGGCCCGGGCCGCTGGTGCCCAACGGGCCGCGGCGACGACCGGTAACCTCTTGTCCGCGGGGAGCGCGGCGGCCACCGCCTATACGCCCGTTGACAACGACTCGTGCAGACAAACGATCGGGTCGAACGTCAAGGTCAACCAGAACTGTCTGAACATTTCCGATTCTGATCTGCAAGGTCGTGGGCAAGCGCAAAACGAGACGGCGATCGCCCAGGATCCCATGAACCGGGAACATCTCGTGGCTTCGTATAACGATTACCGCCGAGGCGATGGCACCTGCGGAGTCAGCTACAGCTTAGACGGCGGCGAGCACTGGAGCGACAGTACGACTCCGAATGGCTTCACTCGCGGCGCCCCCTTTGGCGGGGTCGCGCGCGAGTATTGGCAAGGTGGAGGCGACACCGCGGTCGCGTGGGATACGAAGGGTAACGCCTATCTTCAGTGCCAGCTCTTCATGCGCGGTCCGGGCACCACCAACAACCCCGACCAGTCCAGCGCGGTGTATGTCTTCCGCTCCACGCAGAACGACGGTGCCTCGTGGAACTTCACCGCCCGGCCTGTCGTCGAGGCTAGCAACACAACGGGCGCCCCGTTTGAGGACAAACCGTACATGACGGTGGACAACCACGTGGGCAGCCCCTTCCAAGACCGTGTCTACGTGACCTGGACCGAGTTTGCGGCGGATGGCAGCGCCTATATCTGGGAGAGTAATTCGAACGACTACGGCGAGCACTTCAGTCCCCCGGTGCTGGTTAGCCAGAACTCATCGCTGTGCACTGTCACATTTGGTGCTGGGACGCCGCATGGCACCTGCAACGAGAATCAGTACTCGCAGCCCTTCACCGGTTCCAACGGCGCGCTGTACGTGGTGTTTTCAAACTTCAACAACGCCGTCACCGGCTCCGACAACCGCAATCAAATCCTGCTTGCCAAGTCCACCGATGGTGGGGCGACCTTCAGCGCACCGGTCAAAGTAGCCGACTATTACGATCTGCCGGACTGCGCCACTTATCAGGCGGGTCAGGACGCAGGAAGGGCCTGTGTCCCCGAGAAGGGGGCTGCCCAGAATTCGGTCTTCCGGGCCTCGAACTATCCTAGTGGAGCGGTCAGCCCGAAGAACTCGAATGTGGTTGCCGTCACCGTGGGCTCTTACATCAACAAGAACTCCAATGAGTCCACCGGAACCGGCTGCACCCCAGCGGGATTCAGCGGGTCTACCGGGATCAATCTTTTCACCGGGACGAAGGTGAATTGCAGCAATCAGATTCTGCTGAGCGTGTCGACTGACGGCGGCGCAACGTTCACCGGGGGCACCACGGATCCGCGATCGCTTCCGGTGGCCAGCGTACAGCGGAAAGTGGCTGACGCGTTCTGGCAATGGGCGGCCTTTACCCGCTGGGGGGCGCTGACGGTGGCTTACTACGATCGGAGCTATGGGAACGATGATACGACCGGCTCGCTCGACTTCAGTGCCTCCTCATCTGCCGACGGGGTTCACTTCAAATCAACGCGTGCCACCTCCTCGTCGATGCCTTTGCCGACCGAGTTCCCGGACGCCCAGGGCAACAGCCTCTTCTTTGGCGACTACGCGGGCCTCTCCGCGCTTGACGCGATCCATCCGTTTTGGATGGATACTCGGAACAACGACCTGTTTCTCTGTCCTGGCACCGGGATACCGGGAGTGCCGCCACAGGTCTGCGGAGCAGTTGAACCCAACGGGCTGAGGGCAAACGATCAGGACGTCTTCACGACCACTATCGAGGTGAACAACTGACCGCGTATCAGGAGCTCCAAGGGGCTCTCGGTCTTTATCGCGAGGCCTTTGACAAGGAAGGGGCTTCCCACTGGGAGGCCCTTTCTGTTTCTGGCAATTCACGTGATTATCATTGAATATCAACGCAAGACACCGTGACCCGAGACGCCTAACGTGACAGACCCCAGACAAGCGCATTGGGAGCAGGTGTACGGCACCAAGTGCATCACCGACGTGAGCTGGTACGAGGCGCACCCGGGGAAGTCCCTCGAACTCATTCGCGCGACGCAGATACGACCCGCCGATCCGCTCATCGACGTCGGCGGGGGCGCATCATTCCTCGTCGACGAATTAATAAAGGCCGGCTATCTCGATCTCACAGTGCTCGACATCTCCGCGGAGGTTCTGCAGAAGCTGCGGGCACGTCTGGGCGCGCCGGGCGGCGCAGCCGTGGCATTTTTGCGGCAGGATGTGACGGCATTTCAGCCAGATCGGCGCTACGCGCTCTGGCACGACCGCGCGGTCTTTCATTTTCTTGTCCAACGGGAAGACCGTGAGCGCTATGTAGACGTGCTGCGACGGGCGCTATTGCCGAATGGTCACTTGGTCATCGCCACTTTTGGTCCGTCCGGACCGGAACGTTGCAGCGGGCTCGCCACCATGCGCTACGATGCCAACGCGCTTGCGACCGAGTTAGGTGACGACTTCAGGCTCGTCGACTCGTCGCTTGCCGTCCACCGCACGCCGGCGGGCGTAGAACAATCATTTCTGTATTGCCGCTTCGTTCGGCTTTGCTGATTCTGTGAATGCACGCCGATGGATCAGCAGGTAGGCCACCGGCAGCACCAGCATCGACAGCATTGGCGCGGTGATCATGCCGCCGACCATAGGCGCTGCGATTCGTCGCATGACTTCCGAGCCGGTTCCGTCGCCCAACATGATGGGTAACAGGCCGGCGATGATCACCGCGACCGTCATCGCCTTCGGTCGTACCCGCAGCACAGCGCCCTCTTCGATCGCTGCGATCAGATCCTGCACGGTGTGAAACTGGTTCGCCTGGCGCCGTTTGTCGATCGCGTGATCGAGGTAGATCAGCATGATGACGCCGAATTCCGCTGCGACGCCAGCGAGTGCAATGAAGCCGATGGCGGAGGCGATCGAGAGGTTGTAGCCCAACAGGTACAGCAGCCACAGGCCCCCAACCAGCGCGAACGGTAGCGTGCCCATGATCAGCGCGGCTGAGCCGAAGCTCCTGAAGGTGAGATAGAGCAGGACGAAAATGATCACCAGGGTGAACGGCACCACGAGTCGCAGTTTCTGGGCCGCGCGCTCCAGATATTCGAATTGCCCGGACCAGGTAATCGTATATCCGGGCGGCAACTCAACGCGCTGGCTCACCAGTTTCTGCGCCTGCGCGACATAACCTCCGAGATCGCGGCCGCTGATGTCGACGTAGACCCAACCGTTGAGCCTCGCGTTTTCGCTACGCAACTGCGGTGGGCCATCGGTGACAACGAGATCCGCCACGGCGCCTAGCGTCGTTGTTGCACCCGATGCGGTGACGATCGGTAGCACGCGCAGCTTGTCGACCGAGTCACGCAGCTCGCGCGGGTAGCGTATGTTGATCGGAAAACGCTGCAAGCCTTCGATCGTCTCGCCGACGTTCTCGCCGCCGATCGCCAACGCAACGAGCTGTTGGACGTCGGCGAGACTCAGGCCGAAACGTGCCGCGCGGACACGGTCGATATGCACTTCCACATATCGCCCGCCGCGGACGCGCTCGGCGTACGCCGACCGGGTCCCCGGCACGGCCTTGACGACCGCTTCAACCTGCTCACCGAGCTTCTCGATCACCTTCAAGTCCGGTCCAGCAATCTTGATACCGACAGGACTCTTGATGCCGGTGGAGAGCATGTCGATGCGATTGCGGATCGGTTGCACCCAGAGGTTGGAAAGGCCCGGCAGGGTGAGTGCCGCATTCATTTCATCGATCAACTGATCCTGGGTCTTGCCACTCGGCCACTGCGCGCGCGGTTTGAACTGGATCGTGGTCTCGAACATTTCCAGGCCGCCCGGGTCGGTCGCGGTCTCGGCGCGGCCCGCCTTGCCGAACACCCGCTCGACTTCGGGAAAACGCATCAGGATTTTGTCGGTCTGCTGTAAGAGCTGTGCCGATTTATCGGCCGACAGTCCGGGGAGCGCGGTCGGCATGTAGAGCAGATCGCCCTCGACCAGCGGTGGCATGAATTCGCTACCCAGCTGGGTCACTGGCACGACGGTCAGCAGGATCAGCAGGCCCGCGACGCCGAGCGTCGTCCAGGGGCGGCGCAGAACGACGTTGAGCAACGGCCGATAGATCGCGATCAGGACTCGATTGAGGGGGTTGCTGCGCTCATCCGGAATGCGCCCGCGGATGAAGTAGAACATCAACACGGGGATGAGTGTTACCGACAGCCCCGCCGCTGCCGCCATCGCGTAGGTCTTGGTGAATGCCAGCGGCCCAAACAGCTTGCCTTCCTGGGCTTCGAGCGTAAACACGGGAACAAAGCTCAGGGTGATGATCAATAGGCTGAAGAAGAGCGCCGGACCTACTTCCGCTGCCGCGTCCCCGACCAACTGCGTCTGCTCGGCGAGCGTCGCCCGGCGGCCGGAATTGGCATGGTTCCAGGCCTCAACGTGTTTGTGCGCGTTCTCGATCATGACCACGGCCGCGTCGACCATCGCACCGATCGCTATCGCAATTCCGCCCAGTGACATGATGTTGGCATTGACACCCTGCCAGTTCATGACCGAGAAGGCCGCCAGAATGCCCAGCGGCAGGCTGACGATTGCGACCAGCGCGGAACGCAGGTGGAACAGAAACAACGCGCACACCAGGGCGACGACGATGAACTCCTCGACCAGTTTGTCGCGCAAGGTGTCGACGGAGTTGTGAATCAGCTCCGAGCGATCATAGGTGGTGACAATTTCCACGCCCTTCGGCAAACCTTTTTGCAGGCTCGCCAGCTTGGCCTTGACCCCGTTGATGGTCGCGAGCGCGTTCTTACCCGCCCGCATGACGATGACACCGCCCACGGCTTCGCCCTTGCCGTCGAGCTCGGAAATGCCGCGGCGAGCCTCCGGACCGATCTGTACACGGGCAACATCCCCTAGCAGCACTGGCGTGCCAGCGGTGCCCGAGCCGACCGGGACGCTACGGAAGTCATCCAGGTTTTTGAGATAGCCGGTGGCGCGCACCGCGTACTCGGCCTCACCCATTTCCAGTACCGACCCGCCGGTCTCGTTGTTGGAATCGCGCAGGGCCGATTTGACTTTGTCGATCGTGATGCCGAGGGCTCTCATCCGATCCGGCTCGAGCACGACCTGGTATTGCTTGACCAGTCCGCCGACGCTGGCAACTTCGGCGACATTGGGCACGCTCTTCAGCTCGTACTTCAGGAACCAGTCCTGCAGGGCGCGCAGTTGCGAAATGTCGTATTGCCCACTGTGATCGACGAGCGCGTACTCGTAGATCCAACCTACTCCAGTGCCATCCGGCCCCAGTGTTGGCTTCGCAGAGGGCGGCAGTCGGCCGGTCACCTGGTTGAGGTACTCGAGCACGCGCGAGCGCGCCCAATACACGTCGGTCTTGTCGTCGAAGATGATGTAGACGTAGGAGTCACCAAAGAATGAGTAGCCGCGCACGGTCCGCGCGCCGGGGACCGACAGCATCGTCGTGGTCAGCGGATAGGTGACCTGGTCCTCGACGACCTGCGGTGCCTGGCCGGGAAACTCGGTGCGGATGATGACCTGCGTATCGGAGAGATCCGGCAGGGCATCGAGCG
>Ga0210406_10002914_pt1 | contig 19098 bp, 17 predicted proteins | sample IncBWC30MmetaG_FD_155454 | JGI IMG/M metagenome (GOLD analysis project Ga0210406, IMG submission 155454) | Forest soil microbial communities from Barre Woods Harvard Forest LTER site, Petersham, Massachusetts, United States - Inc-BW-C-30-M | ecosystem: Environmental > Terrestrial > Soil >... | reverse complement strand
TCGTGCAGCGCGGCAAGGAATTTATTGAGCAGGTCCTGTTTTTGCAATTCCTGCGAAAATTGCAGGTAATGGACCAAAGCCCAGGATTCAGAGTAGAAAAGGCCGGCGTGGTCGCTGGTGTTGTAGAGCGGCGAACTGCCATCAATGGCGACCAACTGGTCGAGCGGAAGAAGCTGATTGGCTTGCAGGTAACGGAGCTGGTTTTCATTCGGCAGGCCGACGCTGGCCTGCTTGCCTTCTATCGAGGTGTTTCCGTAAAGCTCGGCGAGGCCCTCATCAAGCCACAGAGGCAAGCCGCGAAAGTTGTAGCGGAAAAAGGCGTGGGTGTATTCGTGATACAAGCTGCGAAAACTGAGGGGGCCCGTGCCGGTGCCATCCGTGCGAATGGCGGCGAAATTCTTGTCGTAGGAGGGGCGGTAGAAACCGGCGACGTGCATGCTCTTGCTGTTCTGTCCGTAAGACGGGAGCAGGAGTTTCAGCGAGTCTTCGTTTTTGAGCGCGAAGACGATGGTGGGCTTCCCGGAATCCACCTTTAATGTGGGATAAAGCTGTTCAAACATGGCGCGCACTTCCTCAAACTGCAAGGCGATGCGCCGGCCTTCGTGCTCGCCTGCATTTGAAATCACCGTGAAATGCGCCGAGCGGATTTCAGTCCAGTTTTCGCGGTGTTCGGCCGAAGAGGGTACTGCCGAAGCGAAAAACACGAGGGCGGCGGCCGAGAGCCGCATTTTCGGGGTAATCATTGCGTAGATATTAAGAGAGAACTACGCGAAGTCAAGAGTACGGCGACATTTCGTATCGCGTACGGCCTGGCGTGATAAGACTTTGTGCCCGGCGCCGCGCTGGTGGGCTTCCTGGCCTTTTGCTGACCATTTGCAGATACACTGTCGTGGCAGTTTGCGTTGGCGGAGACGCGAATGGACGCCCGAAAAAAAGCTGACCTGTCGCTGATGTTTTGCTCGCTGATCTGGGGCGTGACGTTTGTGGTGGTGAAGAACGCCCTGGATGAGTCTTCCGCATTCCTGTTTCTCGCCGTGCGCTTCACCATTGCAACGGTGGTTATGGCGCTCTTGCAGTTTCAGGTGATTGCGCGCGTCGAGCCGCAGGAAATCTTTGCCGGGATGCGCCTGGCGTTTTTCATGTTTGCCGGTTATTGCTTTCAGACTGTCGGTTTGCAATACACAACGGCCACCAACTCCGGCTTTGTCACCGGATCGAGCGTCGTTCTTGTGCCGCTGTTGCTGGCGATTTTCTGGGGACGCCGGTTGACGCGATGGATCTATCTGGGAGCGTTCGCAGCGCTCGTTGGATTGTATTTTCTGACTGTGCCCGCCGAGGGGCTTCGCTTTCTGAACCGCGGCGATGTGCTGACGTTTGTGGCTGCCGGATTTTACGCGGTGCACATCATTCTTGTTGGTGACTACACTCAGCAACATTCCGTGCGGGCACTCAGCCTGATTCAGGTGGCGGGCTGTGCGCTGATGGCGTGGCCGCTAACGGGCGCCGTCGCGGCCATTCACTGGCAGCCGGCGCGTTTCTCTGGGCGCTGGGAACTGTGGCTCGCGATCGTCATCTGCGCGGTGTTTGCCACGGCCGTGGCTTTCACGGTGCAGCTCTGGGCGCAACAATTCACTTCGCCGGGGCACGCGGCGATTCTGTTTGCGCTGGAGCCGGTTTTCGCGGTGATCACTTCTTATATTGTGTTGCGCGAGCGATTGTCGGCGCGCGCGATGAAGGGCGCGGGTCTGGTGGTGGCGGGAATCGTGCTGGCTGAATTGTTGGGAGCGCCGACGGCGCCGGAAGCGCCGGAGCCGGTGTTCGAGGGGAGAATTTACTTCAAGCCGTGGTGGAAGGAGACGTAGCGGAATGTAGCGTCCACCTTCAGGTGGACGAGAAAAAGCGCCCGCCTCGGAAGGCGGCCGCTACAAAGCAAGAGGGGCCACCTGAAGGTGTCCACTGCGCTTTCAACGCGCGTTGGAATAATTCTTTATGTCCACGGTTTCGTACATGGTGGCTGTGGCGGCGTGGGCCTTTTCGTAGGTGTCGATGGCGTCGGCGTGGAGCAGGGAAGTGCCGATGTCGTCGAGGCCCTTCAACAAGACTTCCTTGCGCGAGGGCGCGATTTCGAATTTGTAGATCAGGCCGTGATTGTCCCTGACTGTCTGGCTGGGGAGATCCACGGTCAGCGAATAGCCTTCTTCTTTTTCCGTGCGCTGAAAGAGTTCTTCGATTTGCGCTTCGGTGAGCTCGGCGGGAAGGATGCCGTTCTTGAAGCAGTTGTTGTAGAAGATGTCGGCGTAGCTGGGGGCGAGAATCACGCGGAAGCCGTAATCGCCGATGGCCCAGGGAGCGTGCTCGCGGCTGGAGCCGCAGCCGAAGTTGGCGCGTGCGAGCAAAACCGAAGCTCCCTTGTACCGCGGGAAATTCAGGACGAACTCGGGGTTCGGTTTTTCACCGGGCAGGTAGCGCCAGTCATAAAAAAGAATGCGACCGAAGCCCTGGCGGGTGAGCGCCTTGAGGAATTGTTTGGGCACCATTTGGTCAGTGTCGACATTGACGCGATCGACAGGAGCGACGAGCCCAGAGTGCGTGATAAACGGTTGCATTCGATTCAATCTCCCAAAACTTGAAAATCCCTGATCTCTTCAAACCCGGTCCAATAGGCGGATCCAGTCTCTCTTCTGTCTTCCGGCCGATCCGTGGAAAGCAGAATATAGGTAATGCCGCAGCACGGCTCAGGTTCCACGCACACGGTCAATTCGTGCAAGCGGATTTCCATTGACTCGCCACGCGCAAGGTCGACTCGCAGACGCTTGCCGATATGCGATGAATTCAAACCGCGAGTATCTACTGGCATACTCACCCTTTGCTATTCAACATGCGCAACGTCGAATTCGCGGACGTCGACGAAATGGCCGGCGATGGCGGCTGCTGCGGCCATGACCGGGCTGACGAGATGCGTGCGGCTGTCTTTGCCCTGGCGGCCTTCGAAGTTGCGGTTGGAGGTGCTTGCGCTGCGCTCGTGCGGCGGCAGGACGTCGGCGTTCATGCCGATGCACATACTGCAGCCCGCGTCGCGCCATTCAAAACCCGCGTCAGTGAAAATTTTGTCCAGGCCTTCTTTTTCCGCTTGCGCCTTGATGCCGCGCGAACCGGGAACGATCAGGGCTTGCTTGATGCTTTTCGCGACGTGCTTGCCCTCGACCAGATGCGCGGCGGCCCGTAAATCGTCCAGCCGTGAGTTAGTGCACGAGCCGATGAACACGCGGTCCACCGGAATGTCCACGATCGGCGTGCCGGGCTTCAGGCCCATGTACTTCAGCGCGCTTTCGGTGGCCTTCTGGTCGTTCAAGTCTTTGTAGTCGTGCGGGTCGGGAATGCGTCCGTTCACGCTGGTGACCATGCCGGGGTTTGTGCCCCAGGTGACTTGCGGCGCAATCTGCTCTGCCTGCAATTCCACGGTCATATCAAATTTCGCGCCGTCGTCGGACTTCAACAGCTTCCAGCGCTCCACCGCCGCCTGGAATTCCTTACCGCGCGGCACAAAGGGCCGCCCTTCGAGATACGCGAACGTGGTTTCGTCCGGCGCGACCATGCCCGCGCGGGCGCCGCCTTCAATCGTCATGTTGCAGACGGTCATGCGGCCGTCCATCGAGAGGGAACGGATGGCTTCGCCGCCGTACTCCGCAACGTGGCCGGTGCCGCCGCCGATGCCAATCTTTCCGATGATGGCGAGGATGATGTCTTTTGCGGTCACGCCTTTGGGGCGCTTGCCGTTCACCACGATATGCAGCGTCTTAGAGCGGCTCTGCACCAGGCACTGCGTCGCCAGAACGTGCTCGACTTCGCTGGTGCCGATGCCGAACGCCAGGGTGCCGAATGCGCCATGCGTGGAGGTGTGGCTGTCGCCGCAGACGAGCGTCTGCCCGGGCTGCGTAATGCCAAGCTCCGGCCCGATGATGTGGACGATGCCCTGGTTTTTGCTGTGCATGTCGAAGAGGCGGACGCCGGTTTCGCGGCAGTTGCGTTCCAGCGCTTCGAATTGCAGTTTCGCGTCGGTGTCCAGAATTGGCAGGAGGCGATTCGTGGTGGAGACCGAATGGTCCATCACCGCAAAGGTAAGGTCCGGGCGGCGGACTTTGCGGCCCTCGGCCCTCAGCCCGGCGAATGCCTGCGGAGAAGTGCCTTCGTGAACGAGGTGCCGGTCAATATAAATGAGCGCGGGCTTTCCCTGCTCTTCGTAAACGAGGTGGTTATCCCAGATTTTTTCGTAGAGTGTTTTGGGTGCCATAGGTGTCCATCAAAAGTTTAGCACTCTGGCGACATGGGGCAAGTCGCATGCCGCCGATTGTCGCATTTCACGCTTCACTCACACCCTCTTCGGTCTCTTGAAATAGAGTAGAAGGCCGGCCAGATTCGCAACGACGATCACGGCAATGGTTTTTGCCGAGTAGGCCGAGGCGCTGGCCACCGGAATAATGGGAAAGATCGAAAGCACGACGAACAGCAACGTCATCAGGAAGCCGGAGCACGCCAAAACCTTCATCCAGAGCGGGCCGCGCAGCGAAGACTCCTTGCCCGCAAGGACCGGGATAGCAAACAGCGCCAGGTACGCAATGGCATAAAATACGAACGCCCAGATGAGCAGGAGTTCGAACGCTTCCTGCGCGCCGACTCCGGCAAGGACCGCGACGCTCGCGACCAGCGTGATGCCTCCGAGGAAAAAGATGGAGTTGATGGGCGTTCGAAAGCGCGGATGCAGCCGCGTGAACCATTGCGGCAGCAGGTGGTCCCAGCCGGCGCACATGGGAAGCCGGGTGTTCGCGGCAAAGTTCAGGCTGAAGCTGGAGAGATAGTTCGTGAGCAGGAAGAGGACGGCCACCGGGACGATCACTTCGCCCAGCCGCGTGCCTCCCAACGCTACGCGGAGCGCCTGCGGAATCGGACCGATCACATCAATTTTGTCCGGGGAGACATACGCGAGGATCGCGCTGGTGCCAAAAATATACAGCAGTGCGATCAACGGAGCGGCAACCCAGATGGCGCGAGTCAGGTGGCGGCGGGGATTGCGGGACTCTCCCGCAAAAATCGCGGCGTATTCAAATCCGCAAAGCGCACCGAAGCTCATCTTGCTGAAGACGCTGAAGCTGAAGAGTGACAGCGGCGGCGGCACCAGGCGCAGGGGGTGATAATCGCTCACTGCGCGGGTGCCGAGGCGGATCAGCGGCAACGCGGCGAGAAGCAGGATGATCAGAACCGTGAGCGCGCTGCCGACGTTTGTGACCCACTTGCCGACGCCCAGCCCGAGGTGCGCCACAAGCATCAGGCCACCGATGACGGCAATCGAGGCGGCCAGGACGATCCCTCTGTTCGCAGAAAGCGCGTCCGCGTCCAAACCCAAGGCGTAGGCTGCGTAGTTCGTGGTCAGTAGGCCAATCGAAGCGACGTAAAGCACGACATACATCCACAAATTCAGCGCCACAAGAAACCCGATCGCATCGCCGAATGCGTGGCGCGCCCATTCATAAAGACCGCCTTCCATCGGGAGCCGCTGATTCAGGTAGGAAACCACCAGCGCTTGCGGCAGGAAGAAAAGCGCGATGGCCAGGAGCCACAAAACCACGTGCGCCGGGCCCGCTTTCACCGCGGTGCCAAAAAAATCAGGCACAACCACCAGCAGAATGGAGGCGAGAACGAGATCAGTGAAGCCGAGTTCTTTTCGGAGTGCGGCGGCGGGGGCCGCGGTTTGCAATTCGGCAATGGCCGGGGTGGTGCGGCTGAGGGTGGCCAAGTGTCCGGACCGAGGTCCTTGTCTCCTCGAAGGAAAGTGGCGTTAGTGTGCCGGGTAAGAAAAGGAGAAGCAAGGGAATTCAAATTGTAAACAAAAATTGTCACCCTGCCTGCCCGCCGGAGGAGGGAGGGCCGCGCCGTTTGCGGTCCGAAGGATCTCAACTGAATGAGTTGCGCAAGAGTTTGACGTTGAGGTCCTTCGCGCATCTCCGGTAAATGCGACCGGAGTCCCAACACCGGACCTTATCGGATGCGCTCAGGATGACAACCTATTAGTTGGGTGAGTGAGTTCGGGGTCGAAACTGTTTAGTTTGGAGAAGTGCAGTTCAGGAAGAGGAGGATACTTTCGCGCGGTGCTCTTCGCGGACTTTTACTTCGTAGTGGCGCACGCGGCGATCGTAGGAGGTCAGCAGATGCACGGCCTCCTCGGCGACAACCGCGGATTCGCGGTCCGGTCCGGCGAAGCGTTCGATGGCTTCGAGCGAGGTCCAAAGAGTCTCCACGATCAACTCCACCACTACGCCGTCGGATTGCGTGAGCACTCGCGCTTCGACGAAGCCTTCCTTTGAGCGGAGGTGAGGCAGCACGCGCTCGTTGAAGTGGCGCAGGTAATCGGGAAGGCCAACCTCGGTTGTGCGGGCGGACCAGAATCGGACGACCATTTCAACTTGCTCCCCGGCTTGCAGCTGCGTTTGGGATGTCTGCGTCCGCACCAACCACTACATTCCAGGGCCGCACTTCCCAGCGTTGCACGAGGCCGTTGCGGACGTAGGGATCTTTTTCGGCAAAAGCTTTTGCTGCGTCGGGCGAATCGCTGCGAAAGACAATCAACGCGGTGTCGGCCGGCTCGGCTAGCGCGCCGGCCAGGCGCAGTTCGCCGCGTTCGGCTGCGTGGCGCGCGTGGGAGAGATGCGCCTCGCGAAACGGAAGGCGGCGTTCAACGAATCCGTCCACCACATGATAGAAGAGCGCGTAGTAGCTCATGGTTGCCTCCCTGCCGGAGCGGGGCTTGCAGAAAAATAGCGTACCACGTTGCGCGAGCGACGGATTGAGTGGCTAGAACTTACCTCATAAATGAAGTTCGCATGAGGAAGAGTGTCCTCAGGGGCTAAAGCCCATTTTGGGCGAGGTCCAAATGTCGGAGCTAAAGCTCCGACCCCCTGGAACCATCTATGAGATGGCTTCTAGCCGCCGGCGATGGAGGGCACGAGCAGGACGCGGTCGCCATCTTTCAGCGGGGAGGATTCGCCGCTTAGGAAGCGGATGTCTTCTTCGTTCAGATAGACGTTGAGGAATTGACGGATCTGGCCTTGGTCGTCGCGGACGTGGCGGGAAAGGGCGGGGAATCGTACCGTCAGGTCGTTCAGCGCTTCGGCGACTGTGGTTGCGCCGCTGTCTACTTTGGGCGAGCCTTCGGTGAAACGGCGGAATGCTGTTGGGATTTCGATTGTGATTGCCATGAATTACTCCAATCCTTTCGATGCGGCATTGTTGCCGGCTAGTAAAGAAAGATGAAAAACGCGACCCGAACAGTTCGAGGCTTCACAAGGCTAAAGCCTGTGCTACCTGGCGTCGGCGTTCACCGTGTCCTTCAACTGCTCTTGAAGGAGCGCTTCGAAGGCGTCGAGCTTGGGTTCGATCACTTCGGTTGCAGGGAAGTCGGCGGCGATGGCGTCGGTCGTCTTCAGGCCGTTGCCGGTGATGCAGACTACCGTCGTTTCGTCCGCGCGGATGCGGCCCTGTTGGATTAGTTTTGCTGCAACGCCAGTGGTAACTCCGCCGGCGGTTTCCGCGAATATTCCTTCGGTCTCCGCCAGCAGCTTGATCGAATCAATGATCTCCGGGTCCGAAACATCTTCCGCCCAGCCGCCCGATTCGCGAATCAGGCGCAGCGCGAACGGTCCGTCCGCCGGATTCCCGATCGCCAGCGAGCGCGCAATGGTGTTTGGCTTTTGCGGTGTAAAGCGCGGCAATTCGCGTTTCACTGCATCCGCAATCGGCGAGCATCCGGTAGCCTGAGCGCCGAAAAACTTCACTTGCTTCGGCTCGACCCAGCCGAGATGCGCCAACTCGGCAAACGCCTTCGCGATTTTGCCGATCAACGAGCCGCCCGCCATCGGCACCACCACGTTGTCGGGGAGTTCCCAGCCAAGCTGCTCGGCGATTTCGTAGCCGTGCGTCTTCGAGCCTTCCGCGTAATAAGGACGCAGGTTGACGTTCACAAGTCCCCAGCGGAACTTGTCCGCAATCTGGGTGCACAGGCGGTTTACGTGATCGTAGTTGCCGTTGATGCGCACAATCCGCGCGCCATAGACAGCGGTGTTCAGGATTTTCGCCGGCTCCAGATCCGCCGGGATAAACACGCAGGTGTCGAATCCCTGCTGCGCGCCCTGGGCCGCGACGGCGTTGGCTAGGTTTCCGGTGGACGAACACCCAATCGTCTCGAAGCCGAATCGCCTTGCCGCAGCAAGCGCCGTGGCCACCACGCGATCCTTAAACGAAAGAGAAGGGAAACACACCGCGTCATTCTTGAAATAGAGATTTTTTATGCCAAGCTGCGTGCCAAGCTTGCGCGACTTCACCAGTGGCGTTCCCCCGATGGGCTGGCTGGGCGTGAATCCCTGCGGCAGGGGCAGAAACTCCGAGTAGCGCCACATATTGAAAGCGCGCCGCGAAACGGCATCGCGGCTGGTTGTCTGCCGCAAGGCTTCGTAGTCGTAGCTCACTTCCAGGGGAGCGAAACATTCTTCGCAGTAAGATTGCGGCTGGTTCGGATACTTTTTCCCGCATTCTCTGCATCGCAAAAAATAGATTTCCTTCATAAGTCACCTCGACGGGGCTCTCTGGCGATAGGCCAAGAGCACCTAGTTGAAATGACGTGGGATGATGTCGGGCAGCGCGGAGGGGCAAAATGAAAAACCCTCCGTGCCAAAGTGCGGGGAGGGTCTCAGAAAATCTGTGAACTCTTCCAACTCTTTAGCAGTTTTTTACGTGGAGCAAGTCGCCCTAAATCGCCACGTGACACCGCAATTGCGGCTAATCCATTTATGCTAGAACTCGAACTGCTTGTCAAGCCGAAACTTACCGGCGAATCCGGGAAAAGCCCAAAGCTAACCTTTTCACGTCCAATTCAATCATGCACCAAAGTTCCGGTGAGACCCGTCCGGATGGCCAGTTAACGGCAACGCGCATCTAAGGTAAGTAGAAACTCCGCGCATTCCACGGTGTTATACTTTCCGCAGGTGGACTGGGCCACGGACATAGATAGGAGCCAGATTGTATGGAGCAGTCAACAAATACCAAGGTGAATTGGACCAGCAGGCGCACGTATGTGGCGGCCGGGCTGATTGCAGCAACGCTTTCGGTCGGCATTCTGATTGGCACGGTGGTTTCGGGAAAGGTTTCCGCCATGCGGTCGTTCTCGTTCGCGGGCTCTTCCGCCGCACCGCTTGCCCTGCCCGACCCGATTCCTTCCTCCAATAGTTTTTCGAGTATCGTTAATCGCGTCGAGCCTGCCGTCGTCAACATTGCCACCACCCAGGTGATGGACCGCAAATCCAAGCGGCACCGGGCGGGCGAGGAAGATGACCCTAGCGAAGACTTCTTCTTTCATTTTTTTGACGGGCGTCCGGACAACGGGCCCAAGGCGGAGCGCAGCCTCGGCTCCGGCGTGATTGTGGACAAGAGCGGATTCATCCTCACGAACAACCACGTTGTCGAGCAAGCTACCAAGATTCAGGTGCAGCTCAACGGAGACACCACCAAGTACACGGCCAAAGTTGTGGGCGTGGACGAAGCGACCGACCTTGCGGTGATCAAGATTAATGCGGGCAAGGAGCTTCCCTTCGCGAAGCTTGGCAATTCCGATGGCGTGCAGGTGGGCGATTGGGTGCTGGCAATTGGCAGCCCGTTTGGCTTGAACGCCACGGTAACCGCCGGCATCATCAGCGCCAAGGATCGCGCGGGCATCGGCCAGCAGTTCCAGCGCTTCCTACAGACCGACGCGGCGATTAACCCGGGCAATTCCGGCGGACCGCTTGTGGACATGGCCGGGCAGGTGATTGGCATCAACACCGCGATCATTACGGGCAGCCGCGGGTATGAAGGTGTCGGCTTTGCGATGCCGTCTTCCACTGCGCTCAACGTGTACGACCAGATCATCAAGAGCGGCCGCGTGACTCGTGGCTCGATCGGCGTCAGCTTCCAGGAAGAACTTGGCACCAACCAGATTACGTTGAAGTCGCTTGGCGCGCCCTACGGCGTGGTGATTGAAGGCGTGGAACCCGGTAGCCCGGCGGAAAAGGCCGGCTTGAAGGGCGGCGACGTCATCACCTCCATCAACGGCACAGCGGTGAAGACCGGCAACGACCTGGTGAACCCGATCGCTTCGGCTCCCATCGGCAGCAAGGTGAAGATCACCTACTACCGCGACAAACAGATGAAGGACACGACCGCGACCGTCGAAGATCGCACACGCGTGTTCCCCAACACCCAGGGCCGCGTCAGCAGCACTCCGGACGAGAACGCACCGGCCGAATTCGGACTGCACGTCGAGAACCTGACTCCCGTACGCGCGCAGAAGGTCGGGATTGAAGGGCAGAAGGGCGTGGTTGTCAGCGAGATCGAACCCGCCAGTTTCGCCGACGATACCGGCTTCCAGCCCGGGGACGTCGTTTCGGAAGTGAACGGCACGGCCGTGACTTCGGTGGATGACTACCGCAAGGCCGTCTCCAAGCTGAAGCCAGGAGAGAACGTTGTGTTCAAGGTCCTGCGCCGCAACGGCGACCGGGTCATGACGATGTTTCTTCCGGGCGTGGTTCCAGCGGACTCGAAACAATAGACAGACTGGCAAATTCGCCCAGCCATGCGCACACTGCAGAACAACCGTCGAATGACACGCCTGATTCTAGCGGCATTGGCCGTGGGCAGCTTAACGCTGCCCGCGGCCGTCGCTGCACAGACGACGAGCGCGAGCAAGACTTCGCACAAACCTTCGACCGGCACAGCTAAGAAATCGGGCAAATCGGGGAAGAGTTCCAGCCGGAAGGGCAAACGCGTGAAGGGGCAGGCGGCACCTGCACCTGATCGCATCAATGAAATTCAGGGCGCTCTCGCAAAGAAGGGCGCTTATTCCGGCGCGCCTTCCGGAAAGTGGGACGATTCCACCGTCGAAGCCATGAAGAAATTCCAGTCTTCACACGGGCTGAATCCCACAGGGAAGATGGACGCTCTGACGCTGCAGAAGCTGGGCCTTGGTTCGGAGACGGCCGGTATGGGCGTTCCCACGCCTCCTCCCAACTCCTCCAACCGGTTGCTGTCATCGAAAGTGCAGCGCGATGAAGTGAAGAACGAGCCCGAGTAACCTGCCTTCGGCCTCTCTTGATTCCCGAAATTACGCAGCGATTTATTTCTTGGGCTTGTGGCCCAGCGCGCCCACCGATTTCGTGAATTCCTCCAGAACCTCTGGATTCACCATGTTCAGGACGAACTGGCCTTCCCGCCGGCATTCAATGAGCCCCGCTTGGGAAAGAACTTTCAGATGGTGAGAGACCGTGGCAGGCGTCACTCCCCGCATTTCCACCAGCGCACAGCAGTGCACGCCTTCATGCGACGCGATCTGCTCATAGATCTTTAATCTGGTCTGGTCGGCCAGCGCTTTGGATATCTTTTCAATCTGTGCCAGGTTCATTCTTCAAGTCCTTCTGCCCTCAACAGTTTAACGCACGTTCACTGTCTTCGCAGAAATTACGGTTAATTCCATAACCATTAACTTAGATGTTCATCTAACTGTCGAAGTTACTAAAAACTCATCTGCCCGGGGCAAGACTCCGGGTCTGCATTCAACGGAGGAATTATGAAACGTTTACAAGGGAAAGTCGCGGTCATTACGGGCGGCAACAGCGGAATCGGCCTGGCTAGCGCTCAGCGGCTGAAGGAAGAGGGAGCTCGGGTGGCGATTACAGGCCGGAGCCAGAAGACTCTTGACGAAGCGGTGAAGCTGCTTGGCAGCGAGATCCTGGCCATTCAGTCGGACGTCTCCAAAGCCCGCGAGATTGAAAAAGCGTATGAAGCGGTCTCCAAGAAATTTGGAAAGATCGACATTCTCTTCGCCAATGCGGGAGTGGCCAAGTTCGTTCCTGTAAACGAAGTGACCGAAGCCCATTACGACGAGCAGTTCGACATCAACACCAAGGGCGCGTATTTCACGATTCAAAAGGCATTGCCGTATTTGAACGATGGCGCCTCCATCATCCTGAACACCAGCGTGGTCAGCAAGCAGGGACTCCCTGTGGGCTCCGTGTATGCCGCGACGAAGGCTGCCATGCGCTCGCTCACGCGTTCGTTCGCCGGCGCGCTGGTGGACCGCAACATTCGCGTCAACGCCGTCGCTCCCGGCCCGATCGAGACGCCAATCTTCGGGCGCACCGGCCTTTCCAAAGAAGAGATCGATGGGTTTGCTCAAATGATCATCAGCTCTGTGCCCATGAAGCGCTTTGGCAAACCGGAAGAGGTCGCCTCGGTGGTAGCTTTCCTGGCCTCTTCGGACGCTTCCTATGTCACCGGTGTGGAACTCAACGTGGATGGCGGCAAGGGCCAGATCTAATGCGCAGTTACTTCGAGAAACTCTCCCTTCTATAGGGATGCTGCAAATTACAACTGTCGTCCTGCGGGACGCCTTGTCTGCGCCCGCAGGATTTTTCTTTCTGACAAGCGCAAAAGCTCGATATCGTTCGGCTCCAAGCAAACCACCGCGCAGCCTTATTTCTGTGCGATCCAAAATTCAGGCCGCTGTTTGACGCGGCGCCGCGCGCGCCGATAGACTCGATTTTGTCCAGGAGGCTGTATGGCTACTGCATCCACGTCACGCGCTTACAAGAATTTCATCAATGGAGAGTGGGTCGCGCCCGGGAGCGGGAAGACGCTGGAAAACCGCAACCCGGCGAATGTGGACGAGCTGATCGGAATTTTTCCGCTTTCTGCCCAGGAGGATGTGGACGCGGCCGTTGCCGCCGCAAAAGATGCCTACAAGTCCTGGCGTCTTGTTCCGGCTCCCAAGCGCGCCGAAATACTTTTTCGGGCCGCGGAACTTCTTGTGAAGCGCAAGGAGGAGTTTTCCAGTGACATGACTCGGGAAATGGGCAAGGTGCTTGCCGAAACGCGTGGCGACGTGCAGGAAGCGATCGACATGACGTACTACATGGCCGGGGAAGGACGGCGGCTCTTCGGCCAGACCACGCCCTCAGAGCTTCCCAATAAATTTGCCATGAGCTTGCGGCAGTCCATTGGTGTCTGCGGCCTGATTACGCCTTGGAACTTTCCGATGGCGATTCCTGCCTGGAAGATGATGCCTGCGCTCGTTTGCGGCAACACCCTGGTGATCAAGCCGGCGGAGGACACGCCGCTCTCCACTTACCACCTGATTGAAATACTTTCGGAAGCGGGGTTGCCACCGGGCGTCGTGAATTTGGTCGGCGGCGATGGGCCCGGCGCGGGAGCATCGCTTACGAAGCACGCGGACGTTCCTGTCGTCAGTTTCACAGGTTCGACTTCAACCGGGCGGATCATCGCTGAGACTTGTGCGCCCAGTTTCAAGCATTACAGCCTCGAAATGGGTGGCAAGAATATTATTCTGGTAATGGACGACGCGAATCTGGACCTCGCGGTGGATGGCGCGATCTGGGGCGGTTTCGGAACCACGGGCCAACGCTGCACCGCGGCGAGCCGCGTCGGCATCCACAAAAGCGTTTACAAGGAATTCGTCACGCGCTTTGTCGAACGCGCCGCCAAGCTCAAAGTCGGCAACGGTCTCGATCCTGCGATTGAAATGGGTCCATGCATCAACGAGGAGCAATTGCAGACGGTCATGTCCTACGTTGAAATCGGCGTGAAGGAAGGCGCGACGCTTTTGACCGGCGGCCATCGCCTGGCCGGTGGCGCTTTAGCTAAAGGCTGGTTCCACGAGCCAACCGTCTTCGGCGATTGCCAGCCCAAAATGCGTGTTGCACAGGAAGAAATCTTTGGTCCTGTGGTTTCGCTCATTCCGGTTGACGGCCTCGAGCAGGGAATCGAAGTCGCCAACGGTGTGCCCTACGGCCTTTCCGCCTCCATCTACACGCGCAACGTCAATTGCGCCTTCGCCGCCATGCAGGACCTCTACACCGGCATCGTCTACGTCAACGCCCCGACCATTGGCGCGGAAACGCATCTTCCCTTCGGCGGCACCAAGCAAACCGGCAATGGCCATCGCGAAGCCGCCGTCGCTGCCATCGATTTCTTCACCGAGTGGAAGTCCGTCTATATCGATTACTCCGACAAGCTCCAGCGCGCCCAGATTGATAACAACTGAGCGTCGGTTCATTGACGCCACTTGACAGGGCTCCTAAAATGGTAACTAGCACTATTCAATGAGTGCTGCTATGCGGAATCCAGCTCTACAAGAACGGCGTAACCGTCAGATTTTGGCGGACTTGGTGCGCACGTACATCGAGACGGGCGAACCTGTCTCTTCCCGCGCCATTTCCAAGCGTTTTGAGGAGTCACTCAGCACGGCCACAATTCGGAACATTATGGCTGACCTGGAGGACGGCGGGTATCTGTATCAGCCGCACACGTCGGCTGGTCGGGTGCCGACCGCCGCCGCGTATCGCTTCTTTGCGCAGGAGATCGCCTCGCAGGCGACGCTTACCGTGGAAGATCGAAACTGGATCAACCGGGAAATGAGCGGCGCGAATTCGGCGGCGGAAATCACTGAGCGTGCCGGCCATGTCCTTGCTGAGGTTTCCCACGGCGTGGGTATTATCGTCTCTCCGCCGTTGCGCCGCGCGGTGTTGGAGCATGCGCGCATGTGGCTGCTTCCTGACGGCCGTGTTGTGGTTGTGCTGATTTCTCCCGGCGGTAACACGCGGGATAAAGTTTTGCGCCCCAGCCGCGTCTTTACTCAGCCGGAACTCGACGCAACCGCCGACTTTCTAAATCGGAATTACTCCGGATGGACTCTCGACGCCATTCGCGGCGACTTGCTGCAAAAGCTCGCCACGGAACGCGAGCGTTACGAAACGCTGGCGCAGAGCGCGCTGACTCTTTGCGACCCTGCGATCCTTTCCGAGACCTCCACGCAACAGATCTACGTCGAAGGCACAGCGCAATTTGTTGGAACACCGGAATTCGCCGATCAGGGTCAGCTGCGGGAATTGCTTGCCGCCATCGAGGAAAAGCATCGTCTTGTCTCGGTCCTTAACGCGTGCATCGAAACGCCGGAGCCCGTTTTCGTGCAGATTGGCATCAAAGAGATCTCCCAGGCCGGGCACAATCTGGCCTTGATCAGCGCGCCCTACTCGGGTCACGACCAGATTCAGGGTTCGCTCGGCGTGCTCGGCCCGACGCGCATTGACTACGAGCGTGCCATGACCGCGGTCGCGTATGTGGCCCAGCTTTTCAGCGAGGCCTTGCAGAAGATCGAGTAGCAAATCCGCCCTCGATGGCGCATTCTGAGAGAAAAGGGTAGGACACCACACTTTTTGAGGATAGATTTATGAGCGAGCAGGAGATCAAACTAAACGTTCCCGATGATGAAGGCCCCGCACGTCCCGAGGAATCTCAATCCGCGGATGCCGCGCGGGAGGAATCTCAATTGAAGAAACTCTCGGCGGATCTCGCAGACCTCCAGCAAACGCTGCTGCGCCGCCAGGCCGACTTCGATAATTATCGCAAGCGTATCGAGAAAGAACGCGCCGAGGATTCCAGGCGCGCCACCGCTCGCGTAGTCGAATCGCTGATCCCCATCGTGGATGGATTTGAGCATGCCCTTGCCGCGCACAAGGAAGATGAATACGCAAGCTACCGCAGAGGCTTCGAACTCATCTACAAACAGCTTCGGGACAATCTGGCGCGGCTCGGTGTGGAGCGCGTCGAGCCTCTCGGCAAGCCGTTCGATCCCCACATGCATCAAGCGATGGATCGCACCGAAACCACGGAACATGACGACGGCACTATCCTGGAAGTCTTTCAGCCCGCTTACGTGTTTCATGGGCGCGTTTTGCGTCCGGCCATGGTGCGCGTAGCGGTCCACCCCGGCGGCGCATCCAATAAAGCTGTGAATTAATCGGAAACACGCTGTCGGGATCAGGGCGTTTCAGCCGGTGATCCCTGTTACTTTCAAATAGAGAGAAGGGAACCAGAGCAGCGAATATGCCCAAGTCTCACCAGCGTGATTATTACGAAATTCTCGGCGTCACGAAAACGGCGTCGGTGGAAGAGATCAAGTCTGCTTACCGGAAGGCCGCCCTTAAGTGGCACCCCGACCGCAGCCCGGAGAACAAGGAAGAAGCCGAGCACCGCTTCCGCGAGTGCACAGAGGCGTATAGCATCCTCAGCGACACGCAAAAGCGCCAGATCTACGACACCTACGGGCATGAGGGCCTTGCGGGTGTCGGCACTCAGCCAGATTTCAATGGCACGATCTTTCAGGATTTCCATGACATCTTTGGCGAGTTCTTCGGGTTCGAGGATCTCTTTGGGGCGGGCGGTGGTCGCCGGCGTGGCGGCGGACGGCGCGTCCAGCGCGGGGCTGACCTGCGTTATGACATGACGCTTACCTTCGAAGAAGCCGCCACGGGGATCGCGACGAAAATCCGCGTGCCTCGCCAGGAATACTGCGAATCCTGCAACGGCACGGGCGCAAAAAAGGGCACTGGCGTCGTCGCTTGCCAGGCTTGCGGCGGCCGTGGCCAGATTGTTTATCAGCAGGGATTCTTCACGATCAATCGCACGTGCCCCGCTTGCCAAGGCGCGGGGCAAATCGTCAAAGAGCGCTGCCCCGACTGCAAGGGACAGGGACGCCTCGATCGCGAACGCACCATTGAACTTCGCATTCCCCCGGGCGTGGACACCGGCACGCGCCTTCGCGTTCAGGGCGAAGGCGAACCCGGTCCGAATGGCGGGCCGGCGGGCGATCTTTATGTTGTGCTCGAAGTGAAGGAGCACAGCTTCTTCGAGCGGCGCGGCGCCGATCTTTACTGCACGATTCCACTCAGTGTTTCTCAGGCCTCACTGGGCACGGATCTCCAGGTTCCAGGCCTCTCCGGAGAAGAACGCCTGAAAGTTCCCGAGGGGACGCAGAGCGGCGCGGTTTTCCGCATCAAGGGCAAAGGGCTGCCCGATCCCCATGGCGGCGGGCGGGGAGATCTTTACTATCACGTGCGTGTACTGACGCCCACGAAGCTGACGCGCGAGCAGCGCAAAATCATGGAGCAACTCGACGCCACATTGAAAGTCGACAACAAACCCGCCGACCGCAACTCCACCCTCTTCGACAAAGTAAAAGACATCTTCGGCTGATATTGAGTGCGGGAGCGACGCTCCCGCTTTTACGGTGCCGCCTACGAGATCCATATTACAGTCCGTCTAGAGGCCAACGCCTCAAAGGCGCAAGCTCCGCTTCCGCACTCAAAGAATACTCACTCCGTTGTACTAATCCGGTCCGTCACGATAGCGTTTCATGGCAAGATAACCTCCATGCGCCGCCGCTTTTTTATCGAAAAATTTGACGATCGAAGCGCCTTAATGGAAGGCGAGGCCGCGCACCATCTCGGCCGAGTACTGCGGGCGCAGCCCGGCCAACTTTACGAGCTCAGTGATGGCGCAAAAGTCTGGTTGGGCCGCATTGATATCGTCACGCGGGACTCGGTCGAGTTTGCACTCGTGGAGGAGATTCCCGCGCATCATCCGTCCTTGCAGACGACGCTCCTGCTCTCCGTGGTGAAATTCGATTCTTTTGAGTGGGCGCTTGAAAAGGCCACCGAACTTGGTGTCAGCCGCATTGTTCCTCTTGCAGCGGCCCGTTCAGAAAAAGCGTTGCTTGCGGCCGCTGCCAAGCGCGCCGAGCGTTGGAAGAAACTTCTGCTTGAAGCGTCGCAGCAATCACGCCGCGTGCAACTGCCTATTCTCGATTCGATGGCCAAGCCGGAAGCTGCGTTTGCCACACACAGAGAAGGGCTGCGAGTCTTTCTATCTGAGGCGCCGGACGCAAAGTCGCTGCGTGAAGTTTTGGACAATCAGCGAGCGATGGCCGCGGTTCTGGCTATCGGTCCGGAAGGCGGCTGGACCGATGCTGAATTGGCCGCTGCCCGGGCTGCGCAGTTTCAGGACGCTTCTCTTGGTAAACTTATCCTTCGCACCGAAACTGCAGTTGTTGCATCTCTTGCCGCATTGAATTTCGCTCTTTCGGATTAACACAACACTTTTGTGGCGGACGCCCTCTGGGTCGGGCTTCTTTTGAGTGCGGCGGCAAAGCCACCGCTTTGCGCTTTGTAGCGAGAGGCGATAGTTGAATTTGGAGAAAGTGTTGAGGCCGAAAAAGCGGGAGCTTCGCTCCCGCACTCAAAAAGTTGCGGGCTAAAGCCCGGCGAAGACAGGATGGGTTCACTGTCCACAAATGCGAAGGCCCGGAGAGGATCCATCTCTCCGGGCGGCCGAACGCAAGCGAGTTTTACCGATCGGAATCGTCGCCCTTGTCCTTCTTCTGGAACGTGATTACTCCGAAAGTTCCGTCTCCGTAGTTATGGGTGCCGGCGGTAAAGAAGAGCTGATTGGGGTTGCCGTTCGCACCCGCCACGCCGCCCTGTCCGAATTGAATGGCCCAGATGTTGTCAATTTCGATGGGCTTCCCATGCTCGTCGCGGAGCGGACCGAGAAATTCTCCGGACTCGCGATCAAAGGCGTTGATTCGCCCGATGGCATCGTTATTCGAAATGAGCAGCGCGCCGCTCATCGGCCCAAAGTTGTCGGGCGCCAGCGCCACTCCCCAGGGGGAATCGAGCGGGCCGTGGAGGGAATGGTGGGAGCGCAATTCGCCTCCTGTGGTGAAAGCGGCAACAAAGCCACCCGGCGAGTTGTCGAGGGACGTGTATGTCACCCAGATCGTCTGTTCGCCATCTTCATCGGTGATCGTTTGAATGCCATAGGGGGCAAAGTTCTTGGGGATTTTGCGGTCCTCAAAGGCTTCCTCGCCAAGATTGGTGAGCTGAAAATTGGAATCGAACACGTCGATCCTGCGGTTCTGCCCGTCATCGGCCGCGTACAAAAATCTCTGTCCCTTGTAAGTGGCTATAGCCAAGCCGGTGTAGGTAGCGCCGGCAGACGGCCTGTTTGGCGCGAGAGTAGCATTAGTGCCGCCCACCGCGGGGTTCCATCCGCTGATTGTTCCGTCGAGTGTCGCGAAAATGAAAATGGAGTTCGCCGAAACCTTCTTCCCCGAGACCGGGTTGGTCCCGGAAATCACAAACGCCGTGACGCCTGCGGGAGTTTCCG